>Ga0209754_1000049_pt1 | contig 171469 bp, 162 predicted proteins | sample MesohylBB_FD_187295 | JGI IMG/M metagenome (GOLD analysis project Ga0209754, IMG submission 187295) | Host-associated microbial community of the marine sponge Aplysina aerophoba from Gulf of Piran - sponge mesohyl, lysed by bead beating... | ecosystem: Host-associated > Porifera > Sponge >... | reverse complement strand
TTGAACGTCGAGCGATGGGGAGATGCTGCGGCGGAAGCGTGTCGGGATCGGCGGAAGGGAACGGGAAGCGCGGCGGTTGCGAGGCGCGGCGCCGGAGTGCTAACTGCCGGTCGCGACCGACCGGCGGCTACGACCGGAAGCGAGGGAACCTCGTGTTCGGCGGAAGGGGGGCCGGCTGGCGACAGTGCCACGGCGCGGGATCGGAGGAAGCGGGGAGATGAACAAATCTGCGATCGTCGCCCGCGTGGCCGCGCGGTTGGGTCTGGACAAGTTCACGGCGGAAGGCGCTGTCGAGACTGTTTTCGAGGCGATCGCCGAGGGGCTCGCGAAGGAAGAGGCGGTGCGGATCGCCGGGTTCGGTACGTTCGGGACGCGTAGTCGCGCCGCGCGTACGGGCAGAAATCCGCGCACCGGCGAGAGCCTGCCGATACCGGCCTCGAAATCGCCGTCGTTCAAGGCGGCGAGACGGCTGCGGGAGGCTGTGACGCGGGGCTGGCAGGAGGAGCAGGAGGAACCGGGTGACGATCGCCATGGTCGGCCCGGCAGCGCAGGCGCGATGCTGGAGATGTCGGACTGGCCGGGTGGCGTGGAGCCGGTCTGGACGGTGCTGGAGCCGGAAAGCATGGAGGCGCTGCGGGCCGAGCCGTTGGCGGACAATCCGACGCTGCGCCTCGCGGCCGATCTGCCGGACGAGGCGTTCGCGGAATCGGCGTTCGTGCGCAATGCGCTTATCGCGCTGCGCTGCATAAACGACGAGTTCCTGCCGAGGCTCACCATGAAGGGACATTTCGGGCGCGACATGGTTGCGGCGATGCGCGAGGCGATGACCTGGCCGGGGATGGAGGCGACCGAGCAGTACCGCGCGGGAAAGGCGCTGCGCGAGGGCGACGTGTGGGAGCTTCACCTGCTGCATCGGTTGATGGACCTGGCCGGGCTCATCGAGGGGGAGGCGGTGCTGTGCCGGTTGACCCCCCTGGGGCGCGAGATGCTCGAACCGGAAAGACGGGGCCCCCTCCAGGCGCTGCTGTTCAGACACCTCTACTGGCACGCGAACCTCTCGCAATTCGTGGTGACGTTTCCCCGCGGGCTGCCCGGCCGGTGGCCGCAGGACGATATCGGCGTGATCCTCTGGGGGCTCTCGAACGTGGCCGGCGAGTGGCAGGGCGTGGACACGCTCAGGACGCTGACCGCGGTCCGCGACGATTCGGTGGCGGGACTGCACTGGAATGCGGAGGACACGATGTTCGCGGGCCGGGTGTTGCAACCGCTGCGCTGGTTCGGGTTGCTGGAATACCACGGGCCTCCGGAGAGGGCCGAGGTGGGCTGGCGCAAGAGCGCTCTCTTCGACCGCTTCCTGTCGTTCGATGTCCAACTCGTTGGGGAGCGCGGGACCGGTCACTGAATGAGGCCTACAGCGTGAAACCGGCCGCATCGGCGCTGGGTCGCGTACGGACCCGGCAAGCGCTAGGTGAACCGCCGGCGGGCAGTCGTGCAATCGCCGGCCTCCAGAACGGCCCGTCGCTGCGAGTTCAATTCGGAGCTGGAGGAAAGCCGGGCGCTGTCGATGACGAGGCGGTAATCACGAAGATCGGCAGGAACCTACCCTGCCCTTGTGGCAGCGGCAGGAAGTACAAGCGCTGCTGTTGGCAACGCGACCGAGGCGCGCACGTGCCTGCCACGCCAGCGGTATCGCCACATGGATACCACCTGGCCGAGACCGATCTCGACCGGCTCTCGAACAGCGTCGTCAGCTTGCTCGACGAAGGTCGCCTCGATGAAGCCGACGCCGCCTGCGAGCAGTTGAGGACCCGCTCTCCCGAGGTGCACGATTGGCTGATGCGCAAGGTGATGGTCTGCGAAGCGCGCGGCGAAATCGAACGCGCGATCGAATACTGCGAGCGGCGCGGTCCTGCGCCAGCGTGAGGACGAGAACCCGGTCTGCGTCTCCGCGGTGCGCCTGCTCCTGCTGGCCGCATGCGGGCCGGGTGAGATACGTCGCCTGCGGTGGTGCGAGGTCAAGCCGGAGCGGCTCGCCCTGATTGACGCGAAGACGGGACCGAGGCACGTTCTGCTCGGCGAGGCTACGCGGGAGCTGCTGCATGGCCTCGCCGAAACGGCGTCCGGCGAGTGGGTGTTTCCGGGCGGCAAGGGGAAGAGACCGTTGAGTACGAATGACCTTTGGGCGTTCTGGACCAGGGCACGCGACGGGGCTGGAATCGTGGCGGATGCGCGGCTTCATGACCTGTGGCATGGGCACGCCTCGCGCTCGGTCATGAACGGCGAAAGCCTACATGTCGCCGGACGCCTGCCTGGGCACCGGCGGGCCACCACGAAGAATCGCTACGTCCATCTTGACTACGGGACGCTAAGCCGAGCCGCCGAGCGGGTGGCGACGGCGCTCAATCTAAAACTGCGCGGAACCATAGTCACATGATAGTGTCAGGAATGAACTGCAAGGACCACTCTCCCGTGTCATGGCCATCAGCATACGACATTTCGAACCAACCTACCGACTCTATTTTGACCGGTTCACCTCGGCGGATTTGGAATTGGCAGTGAAGGCCATGGTCGCCAAAGATGAAGAGTATTTGCAGATCGTTTTGGACGCGATCAGAGTTAGTTCACAATACAAGCCCAAGTTCGGTCAAGGATCAAAGGGTGGCGGGCTAACGCTTGAGCAATTTCGAGAGTTGTATCAAGGAGATGCCTTTTACAGTTGGTTTGGACTCGACAACCCGATGATGTACGCAGCCCACAAAGCAGCGGGCGGCATGACAAGCGTATATCGGCAAATCGGAATCGGGTGTGAGAGGCTGTTTCGTAGGGTTGTCAAAGACTCCATGGAACTATCAGAGGAAGATGTTACATGGTCTTATCAGGTGACATTGCCAAGTGGACGGAAGCGGACTCTGTATCTGGATGGGCGAGTTCCTCTTGACAAGATCAGCGACAAGGCAAAGCGAGACCGTTTCCACCAATGGATGAACGAATCTGCAATAATGCTGGATGTCGACGATAAGGTGTTTGGGAGTTTATCGGGAACGATTTTCGAAGTTCGGCAGGGTTATAAGAGTAAGGACTCAAAGCGACAAAACGCCGACATTGCCAATGCTGCCACGGCCTACACCAGAGGTTACTTTCCTTGTGCCGTCATTCTATCTGGACAGATAGACGGCGATGTGCTGATGCGCTACCGAGCGGAAAAGTGGTCCGTTGTAACTGGCATACTTGGTGCTACAGATCCATTAATATCTACCTATGACTTCATGCGGGAAGTCATAGGATACGATCTCGCTGCATTCTTTGAGCGGAATAGCTCGACGCTGCGAGAGGAAATTGACACCATCTTGCACTCCTTACTCGCACCGGAGGCGATGTGAACGTCATTGCCAGAGAGAAGCTTCGACAGCGGGCGGACTACACGCACAAGTTCAATGCGAACACAGGCCGGCATGGCTGGCTGCGGCTAACGCCTGCATATTCGGTAAAGATAGTAGAAGAGCTTATAGCCCAGTACGACCGACCCCGACGCGTGCTAGACCCGTTTTGTGGAACGGCCACAACCGCCCTGAGTGCTGCGTACCACGGGCACGAAGGTATCACGACAGACATCAATCCTTTCTTGGTGTGGCTTGGAAACGTGAAGACCGCGCATTTTCCCAGTACCACGACAGCGTCAACGCGCTGTGCATGTGCTCGGGTGATTGATGCGGTTAAGCGGAACTCGGTCGAACCAGCCGGAACGCCGCCCATCCACAATATTGAGCGATGGTGGTGTACGGAAGCATTGGCGTTCCTGTGTAAGCTAAGGTCTGCTATTGAGGCTGAGAGTGAGAAACAATCTCCTGAAAGAAACCTTCTATTGGTGGCGTTTTGTAGGACGCTGATTGGTCTTTCCAATGCTGCGTTTAACCATCAGTCAATGTCCTTCAAAGATAATGCTCAATTGAGCATACCGTTCGGCGCAGAGATGGAACGGAGGTTCAGTGAGGACTTGTATTTTGTATTGGATGGTGCAGAGGATAACCCGAGCGGGACGGGACAAGTGGTGTTCGGAGATGCCAGAAAGTTGGAGCGCGCAGTCGATGGTCCTTTCGATTTGATAATTACCTCGCCACCATATGCCAATCGGATGTCGTACATTCGCGAATTGCGACCGTACATGTATTGGCTTGGATTTCTGGACAACGGTCGCGAGGCAGGGGAGTTGGACTGGTCGGCAATTGGCGGCACATGGGGCGTTGCGACTAGCAGACTTATCGATTGGGAACTGCCGAGCCAATCTTTTGCACATCCGCTACTCGATGCACCTTTAAGCAAAATTGCGCATGACAAGAATAAAAATGGAGTTCTGCTCGCAAAGTACGTTGCCAAGTATTTCAGCGATATTTGGGAACACGTGAATTCGTTAGTATCGTTGGTCCAGAAGGGCAGCGAATTGCACTACATCGTTGGTAACTCGACGTTTTACGGGGTGCTCCTGTCGGTGGAACGAATTTACGCGGCAATGTTGGAAGAAGTGGGGTTCGAAAATGTCAATTGTAGTGCAATCCGGAAACGAAATTCAAAAAAGGAATTGTTTGAATTTAATGTTTCTGCTCGGTGGCCTGGCTGAGATGGAGTGCGGCCTGCACAATTCTCGAATGGTCCTTGGTGGTGGCTGTGAAGGTCGGCCTAACGGAGAAGGAAGTATACGCATAAAAGAAGTTGCTGCTACGACTCATGTTGTCCTCCGTCGGTTCCGTTGAGCTGTTGAAGCCATCATGGCGCTAATTCCACCAGGTTATCTGAACGCGGTTGTTTCTTTGGGAACATCCGGTGAGTCGTTCCAACACATCGGTACGGGGTTTTTGTACGCCCATCCCCTAGCCGAAAAGCAGGGCCAGACACTGTATCGGGCATACCTGGTCACCAACAAACATGTGGCCGCTAATGCCATTACAGCTAATGCCATTACACATGTCCGGTTCAACGACCCAGAAGCGGGACTGACGGTAATGCGCATTGGATCCGTCGGGACTGGCTCGTGGACCTTCCATCCGAGAAGTGCGGATATAGCCGTGATGCCTCTTCTGGAGCATAGCCCCTTATGGAAGGGTCGGGATTTGCGAGAGCCGGGAATGTACTTGGGCGACGTATGCACAACCTTTGGTGAAGGCGTTCAACCACTGGAGGGTGAAGGTGTATTCGTGATCGGTTTTCCTCTCGGACTGGTCGGTGACGCTCGCAACTACCCTATCGTTCGATACGGAGCCATTGCGAGAATCCAAGACTGGGTTCGTCGCCACCAAGATACGTTTCTTATTGATGCTCCCGCCTTTCCTGGCAACAGTGGCGGACCTGTAGTCCTAAAACCGGAAACCACCGCCCTTGCAGGAACAAGGCCGATCACGCACTGTCTCTTGGTCGGGGTTGTGAGCAAGCAACTTCGCAGTCGCGAGGTCGCTGTTAGCGAGCGGACTGGCGAGCCGCGTGTTGTATTCCAAGAAGATTCCGGACTTGCGGAAGTGGTACCGGTGGAAATGGTACATGAGACCGCCATAAAGGAAGTCTCGGACTACGAATCGCAATAGATGGGAACCCTGAGCGACGCAGAGGTCGTGAGAGTTGAGGGGAAGGTAGCGCAACATTGATCTTGTGGTAAGGTCGTGTCCTGAGAGTAACGCCGGTTTGCAGGGTGGAGGAGTCGGAAGGAAAGGCCAATATTCATAAGGCGTCGAGAATACGAGGGTTTATGCTGTAACTAGTAGTGTTTCCGAAAGCTCTACTAGCATCAACGGTGCGTCGGGTGGCTTAGGTCAATCTATGTCCTGTCAGGAACAATGCCGGAGAGCGACTCCCCCACTCACATATCAGTGGGCTGGATCAGCGGAGACAACTAATTGTTGGCATGGACTGCAACTGGTCACGATGAACGGAGCAGGGGGCAGCATCAGTTCGCGCTCGGCGACGGTGATGAAGTTGTTGCGCAAACCGTCGAACCAGAACTGGGTCCCGCCCGCCTCGCCGATGCGGGCGTAGAGATGATGCGGGTCCTGGACATGGCCGGTCGCGCTGGTCGGCGATGGGAACACCCAGTCGCGAACGCCTTCGGGCAGATCCGCGGCGGCGGTTCGGCGGCGTTCGAGTATGGCTGCGAGCTGATTGGTGATGGGAAGCTCCAGGGGCACGCCCGTCTTGGTCTCCTCGACGCGGAAGGTGAGCGCGTCCATGTCGACCCGCTCCCAGCGCAGCGTCAGCACCTCGTCCCGGCGCATGCCGGTGTAGAGCCCGAACCAGAGAGCATCGCGGATCGCAGGGTTGTTGACCTCCGCCTCGATACCGGCACGCCAGCACGGCAGTACCTCCGCCGGCGCCGAAATCTTGCGCCGCGCTTTGCGGTGAAACTTGCCGCCGCCGGCGAGCCAGAGATCGACCGGGTTGCGCAGCCCGTCATGGTCGACACAGGGCCTGCGGTAGATCGAGCGCAGCAGGGACATCGCCCGGTTGGCGGCCGACCATCCATGGTCGGCAGTGATGCTGTTGAATCGGGCCTCGACATCCGCGCGGCTGATGGCGTCGAGCGGGCGGGTGAGCCAGTCACCCAGATACCGGTTGGCCTCGTAGCGGTAGAGATCGTTGGTCCGCTTCGAGCGGTTGGGGTTCATCATGTCGCTAACGCCGAAGATGATCGGGCCGTGTCTTCCTCCAACCGTCAGCATAGCGCCGCATCGGTGGGTAGCGGATCAGGCGGAACATGTCGCGTAGAAGCGCGTCTCTGGACGGTGGCCGAAATCGCATATGGCGACCTGATCCTCCAGCAGGTCCGGACACTGGGCTTGGATCTTGTCGGGATCGCCATAGGTGAGTGACGGGGCCGCTTGAGCGATCGAACCCTTTCGCTTCGACTGGGCACATCGCAGCGACCCCCACAGATCTCGAAGGTCGGCGATTAGCTCTTCTATTTCGTTTCCGCGTCCCTCACGAGCCACGTCGCCATCCAAAATCATTCGCAATGCCGTGAACTAGACAAGAGTCCTCTTTTTTTGTAGATGCGGGTCCTCCGAGGATGCCGTGCTCGTTTCGAGTACGAATCCCTCGTTCGGAGATGCACATGCACAAACCTCGGGCATGACAAGAACAGGCTGATTCAAACTGAAACTCCATAGGTGGAAGGAACGTTAGAAATGGGTTACGAAGTCGATGTAATCGGTGTCGGAAAGGAGTCGAAGAGTGGAGATGCCATCGCCTTACGGTGGGGGAACCTTCATGGCGATAGGAATGATCAAAAAATAGTGCTTATCGATGGCGGCTTTAAGGAAACAGGTCAAGAAGTCGTCGATCACATCAAGAACCACTACGGGACGACATCAGTCGACGCCGTAGTCTCTACCCATCCGGACCAAGACCACGTGAATGGCCTGCATGTCGTTCTGGACGAACTCACCGTGAAGGAACTGTGGATCCACAAGCCGTGGGAGCACAATCAGGGACTTGCGGAGAAATTCCTGGACGGCCGGGTGACAGACGAAAGTATTGGACGGCGCCTTAAAGAAAGTCTCGACGTTGCGGCTGACTTGGTAGCTAAAGCAGAGAGCAAGGACATACACATCGTTGAACCATTTTTGGGTGTTTCACTTTATGACCAAGAGGAGTTCCGTGTGTTGGGCCCTACGCGCGAGTATTACGAGAGTCTCATTCCGGAATTCGATGGTATGCCGCAGGCGAGGGCCACAATCGCCTCAATGCTTGCCGAGTTAACGGGGTCAGTGGCGCGTACGATGAGACGCTTTAAATCCACGTGGGGTGTAGACGCGCTGGATGATGAAGACACGACATCCGCCAAGAACAATTCAAGCGCCATTACTCTGTTGACGGTAGACGGCCGTAACCTCCTCTTAACCGGAGATGCGGGGATCACGGCCCTGACTTACGCAGCCGACCAACTAGGCGCACTTGCAAGCGGTGGGAACTTGCGATTTATTCAGATACCACACCATGGGAGTCGACGGAACGTCGGACCCGCTATTCTCAATCGGCTAATCGGAGCGCCTGTACAGCAGGGTAAGTTACGCAACATAAGTGCAATCGCCTCGACTGCCAAAAAGGGGGAACCAAAGCATCCGAGGAAGGCCGTTATGAATGCTTTTACGCATAGAGGCGTGAGCGCGAAAGCGACAAGAGGCAACACCATCTGTCATCACTACGATGCGCCCAAGCGAGAGAGATGGTCGGCCATGGAGCCTGAGGAATACCACTGGAATTACGAAGACGAGGAGTAGTCCTGAATGGAAAAGGACTTGAAGGCTCAGAACGCCTTGCCTCTGACAGCAATCTATGCTGGCACGTTTGTGCTGGTGGCGCTGGTTCACTGGGGCGTGGAGAAGGTGTTCGAATATTCCGATCAAATTGGTCAGCAGGCGCTCATGGTAGCAGCGATTACAGCATTCGGGGGAGCTCTTTCGCACGTCCTGCCGAATAATTGGAAGCATCCATTGGTGTATTGGCGACTGCGAAATGTCTTGTCGGGCCATCGTAGTCGGAGGATTTGCGAAAAGGACCCACGATTGTTGCCCGGCGACCTTCAGCGAAGGTGGCCCGCGCTTTTCCTCAACGAGATGACCGAAGACGAGCAAAACGGTTACTGGTACAAGGAGATCTACCGCCCAGTGAGGAACGAGCCTGAAGTGTTGCAGGCTCACCGTAGCTTTCTTCTATTCAGGGATGCCGCAACAGGACTATTCTTGCTCCTCTTGGGCCTCCTGTCTTGGAAGGTGGTCGGTGAAGCCGTCCCGGTGGAGTCCGTGTCCATGTGGTCGGCGGGGATTCTCGCAGGAACGTTCGTGTTGGCAGCGCTGGCCGCGCGACAGAGTGGTGATCGAATGGTGGCAAATGCGGTGGCGGTCGCATCGCGGTCGGACGGGGGCTCTGAAGAAGGCTGAATGGCGAGGACGCTAATGACCGATACGAAGGAGGCTTCCGTGACAGGGTGGAGTAGGTTGTTCCTGGATGACGATGGGAATCCGTCGTCGATGCGTGTCATGTCGGCCATCGCGTTTGTGGCATCGGCATACTTGGCGGTTGTCGAGGTCAATGCTGAGGTAACGGAACAGGCCGGTGATACTGAGCTGGTGTTCTATTTCTTGGCTGCGGCGTTCCTGCCGAAGGCACTCCAGAAATTCGCAGAGGGGTCGACGGGAGCGCCTGTGGAGGAGGACGCAGAAGGCAAGAAGGGGTGGTTCACCGACAAGAACGGCAATCCCTCATCGGTACGTTTCATGGCGTTGGGCGCGCTGGTGGTGGCCATAGCCCTTGCCGCAATTGAGGTGCATGGTTGGGGATCCGGGCAGGAGAAGAACGAGCTTGTCTTGTATTTCCTAGCGGCGGCGTTTGTACCGAAAGCGATCCAGAAATTTGCCGAAGGAAAGAAGCCGAAGTGAGAGCAGCGTTGTCGCTTGGATTCGGGCTACGCATCGAAACGCGCTTGTGCTTGTTCTGTCGTAACCTGCTGACAGCGGCCCGGCTGACCGCCGGAATTCCAATCGGGGTCTCGGTTCTCCGGTCCGCTCGAAACAATGGGTCACGACGCCGGTCATCGTAGCGAAATCGCGCGCGTGCAAACTCGGGGGCCCGTTTGTCCGCCTGTGTCCGTCGAACATCTATCGCTCCGTCTTGCGCCGATCAAGCCGCGCGGCGGTGTTTACATGTTGGATGTTCGGCCGCGAGACGTCGAGGGTTCCGTCGGCGAAGCGGCCGAGGTGCAGGCACGAATGGGGGGCACCGCGCGTCACATGTTTGCGTTCGGGGGAGCGAGGCGATGAAGGAGCAGTTAGGCAAGCCTGTGTCCACGCTCGAAGTGATGAATAAGGACTCGATGAACATGTCGTGGTCGCTTGCGAGTCGGCTCAAGCTGGCATTGGCGGCGACGGAGTTCTTCGATGTCGAAAACCTCGAGCAAACGCGGCGGTTTCTAAAGGACGAGGTGGGAGCGGATCACCTGGGCGGGTCGCCAGGGCTCTCTTTGCTGGATTTCGTGCAGTATTTGGAGGTTAAGACGATCTTTCCGAAGAAGCCAAACTACTTGCGGGTTCGGCATATTGTGGCCCAAATGGCGTCGCTGGGGATGCTCGTTCCGGTGAGCCCAATTCGGCCCGGGCCGCCAGTGTTCGGAGAACGGTATCTTTGCTTCCGTGGAATGTTCGGAGAGCACTTCCGAGGGAACCTTTGGCTCGCTCCGCTCTTGGGGGCGGAACTGCTCTATGAAGAATGCAAGTCCAGTGTAGTGCAAATAACTGGACAGAAGAATGGTCGAACGGTCGGCGGAAGCGGCGTAATCATCCACTCGAACTACGTTCTAAGCTGTTGCCACGTGGTCGAGGAAGTCGAACTCGACCGGACGCAGACGTTCCAAGGACGACAATGCTCGCTGGACGTTAGCTCCATCCGCATTCATTCCACCGAGGACATCGCCCTCATAGGCATTGAAGATGGTCTGGATCCACTCAACGGAGCGGTGTTCCGGAAGCCGATCATCGCGCAAGGGGTCTACACAATGGGGTACCCGAGATTGCCGAACACCCGAGATGCCTCGCTCACGATTCAACAGGGAGCGGTGACCAACGAGCGCGTAACTTCGCTTGGCGGACAAGCTCTGTTTCTCTACTCGGCGATTTCCAGGCCCGGGAATAGCGGCGGGCCCGTGCTCTCCGAGGATGGCTATGTGGTTGGTATGGCCGTCGAAGATCACGCGGCGTCGTACGAGTCCGACGAGCTGTTTTCGCCGCACTACGCCGGCGTGCCCGCAGACGTGGTGGTGGAAGCCGTCGAAGAACTCGCACCCGATATCCAGTTGGTGGTCGAGAATCTGGAATAGCGGACGTCAAGATACTGTCGGTTTCTGGCCCTCGTCTGACAATGGCCTTCGGGGCTGTGAACGGGTCCGCATCGGCTACGGCAGGGCCTTATGATGGTGGCAAGCACGAAAACTGGTGCCCGGAGATTTCGAACTGGCGCACCACCCAAGATTGCTGTATCTGGACGCCGCGACACCACGGTACACCCTAAACGGAGGATGCCGTCATGCCTCACGTTAATATTCGCAGGTCGAGCGAAGCGGTGGCGATTGAGACCTTGAACGAGCGTCCCACTATTGCTCTCGACGACGAGGCATGGGACGGCTTCGTTGCTGCGCTTGACGTGCCGGTGGAGTTGGAGGCCGCGGTCAAGGCACGCTACGCGCACGCGCGGCAGTGGGACCGTTAGATTCACTCACCTCTTCATATGATTCATGATCCAGTCGTAAATCCTCATCGTCGCATGCACCAGACGCATGCGATCGAGTTCGAGGCTGCTTGAGACCCATCAGGGTTGACTGCTTGAGGCATGCGGCACGGCATCCAGGTCGCTCTCTATGCTGTCGCCGATGCGAGCGGCGGAAGCTTTCACGGTGTCTCGGGCCAGATGAGCGTACCGGGCGGTCGTCTGCACCTGTGTGTGACCGAGCAGCTTGCCGATCATCGGCAGGCCTTCGCCGAGCGCGAGCGCGCGCGAGGCGAAGCTGTGCCGAAGGTCATGGATGCGCACGTCGTCGAGACAGGCGCGGTCCCGGATGCGGCGCCAGGGATGCTGAAGGTCGGTGAGGTGGCTGCCGGGTTTCCTGCCGGCGATCACCCACGGGTTGTCGTCATCGCGCGGCAACGACTCCAGCAATCGCACTGCCGAGGGCGCAAGCGGCACCGCGCGCCCGCCAGTCTTGGTATCGGGCAACCGCAGCTCGCCGGCCTCCATATCGACATGCTCCCATCGCAGCTTCTGGACTTCGGAAAGCCGGCAGCCGGTGAGCATCAGCAACCGGACTGCCGTGACCGCCGAGCGGGTCTCGGAACCGTCCTCGAGGATTTCGTCGAGGACCGTGCCGAGGCGCTGGAACTCCTCGGCGCTCAGGAACCGCTCCCGCTTCTCCTCCTTGAACCGCTTGACGTGCAGGCAGGGGTTCGAGCCGTCGGGACGCAGGCCCCACATCTCGGCGAGGTTGAACATCTTCGAGAGCACGCCCAGCGTGCGGTTGGCCTGGTAGGGCGTCTTGCGCAGGCCATGATGGAGCTCGGCGATGTCGCTTCTCTGGATCTCCGTCACCTTGCGGCGGCCGATCCTGGGGTCGATGAAGAGCTCGACGGAACGCCGGTACTCGTAGGCCGTGCTCGGCTTGCAATGGGCGGGGACATACTCGTCGAGAAAGCGCTCCCCGAGAGCCTTCACGGTCGCGGCCTTGCGGTCGGCGTCGCGCTGCGCGGCCGGGTCGCCGCCGCCCTTGGCCTCGGCGAGCAGCGACATCGCACGCCGGCGCGCGTCCTCGGGCGCAAGGGCCGTCACGGGGCCGAGGGTCATGCGGCGAAGCTTGCCTTTGGCGCGGAACTGGGTGACGAAGAACTTGCGACCGGACGCCCGGACACGCAGGCCGAAACCGGGCAGCTCCCGGTCCCAGTAGAAGCGGTCCGAACCGTCGCTCTCGATCCGGTCGATGGCGCGCTTGGTGATCTTGATCTGTGCCGGCATGGCGTCGCCCGTTATTCAGTCGTCTGCGGGAAGCACTCTACCACGCTGGGAATCGCATGGGAATCACCGGGAATCAAAATCGCGGTGGGTGCGTGTCGTGGATTGTCGACGAACAAGGGTCTGGTCAGTTCCTATAACCTGTTGTAGAATATTACTAATGTCGAAGGATGGCGGCGGGAAGAGAAAAGGTGTCAGGGTATGTCGACAGGCACTTAGGCAAACTCATAACCTGAAGGTCGTAGGTTCAAATCCTACCCCCGCAACCACCGAGACCGACATTCCCGAGATGGGCGTGTCGGTCTTTGTCGTTTCGGGGCGATTTCCGGTCCATTCCAGGATCCGGGCCAGGTTTCCGCGCAGCGCGATGTCCAGATCGCCCCGCTTTTCCCCGGAAGGCAGCATGGTTCGCGCGTTCAAGCCCCGGATGGAGCGAAGCTGAAATCCGGGGTCCGGGGCCAAAGGGATAGGCCTGTCGGGTCGGCCCCGGTCCCCGGCTCGACCTGCGGCCGGACGGGGCGGCAGGGAAAAATTGGGCGGCGATGTCGCGAGCGACATGCGAGGCTGTTGAACGGCCCCGTTACCCCCGCGCGTCCTCCAGCGTCATGGCGGCGCCTTTTTCCGCGATCATGATGGTCGGGCTGTTGGTGTTGCCGGAGGTTACCGTCGGCATGATCGAGGCGTCGATCACGCGCAGGTTTTCCAGCCCGTGCACCTTGAGACGGTCGCTGACCACGGCCTGCGGATCGCTGCCCATCTTGCAGGTGCCGACCGGGTGGAAGATCGTCGTGCCGATATCGCCGGCGGCCCGGACCAGTTCGTCCGCGGACTGCATCGCTGCGCCGGGCAGCACCTCCTCCGGCGCGTAGGGGTGCATCGCCGGCGCGGCAGCGATGCGCCGGGTCAGCCGGATCGCCTCGACCGCGGTCTGCCGGTCGCCGGGCGTCGAGAGATAATTGGGCGCGATCGCCGGCGGCTCCTTCGGGTCGGGCGATTTCAGCGTGACCGCGCCCCGGCTCTCCGGCCGCAGGTCGCACACCGATGCCGTCAGGCCGGGAAAGCGGTGCAGCGGCTCGCCGAACCTGTCGAGCGACAGGGGCTGGACGTGATATTGCAGGTTGGCGGTCTCGCGCGACGGATCGGATTTCGCGAACACGCCGAGCTGGCTCGGCGCCATGGTCAGCGGCCCGCGCCGGAACAGGACGTATTCCAGGCCCATCGTCATTTTCCCCAACAGGCTGTTGGCCTGCTGGTTGAGGGTGACGACGTTCGAGACCCGGTAGACGATGCGCAGTTGCAGATGATCCTGCAGATTGCCGCCGACGCCGGGCAATTCCTGCAGCACGCCCACCCCCTTGTCCTGCAACAGCGCGCCCGGCCCGACGCCGGAGACCTGGAGCAGGTGCGGCGAGCCGATCGAGCCCGCCGCCAGGATCAGCTCGCCGTCCACATCGACCCGGGTTTCCACGCCCTTGCGCCAGAAGTCGAGGCCGCTCGCCCGCGCGCCGTCGAAGCGGATGCGCTTTGCCTGGGCATGGGTCAGGATTGTCAGGTTGGGCCGGTTGCGCGCCGGCTTCAGGAAGGCCTGCACCGTGTTCCAGCGCGCGCCCCGGCGCTGGTTGACCATGAACCTGCCGGTGCCCTCGTTGTCGCCGTCGTTGAAATCCGGCGTCCGTGCGATGCCGGTCTCGTTGCAGGCGCGCTCGAAGGCGTCGAGGATCTCCCAGCCGACCCGCGGACGCTCGACCCGCCACTCGCCGCCGGTGCCGTGGAAATCGTCCGGCGGGCCGAAATGATGCTCGGACTTCTTGAACCAGGGCAGCACATCGTCCCAGCTCCAGCCGCGGTTGCCCATCTGGGCCCAGCCGTCATAATCGCGCATCTGGCCGCGCATGTAGATCATGCCGTTGATCGAGGAGCAGCCGCCGAGCACCCGGCCGCGCGGATAGTTTAGCGCCCGGCCGTTCAGCCCGTCTTCGGCTTCCGTCTTCAGGCACCAGTCGGTGCGCGGGTTGCCCTGGGTATAGAGATAGCCGACCGGCACCTTGATCCAGAAATAGTTGTCCTTGCCGCCGGCCTCGAGCAGCAGCACCCGGTTGCGCCCGTCCTCGGACAGCCGGTTCGCCAGCACGCAGCCGGCCGAGCCGGCGCCGACGATGACATAGTCGAAGCTGCCGAGGCTGGCGGGTTCGGTCATGCTATGCTCCGGCGTTGCGCCGGGCCGCACTGTCTCGCGGCGACGGCAGAATGGCCCGAATACCCTATTCCCGAAGCCCCCCGATCAACAAGGGGCCGGCAAAATCCGCCAAAAGGGGAATGCAACTTGACTAACCGTCCAGACCCGCCGCCGGCTGCCGCCGGCCGGCCGGACAAGCGAACCGTCCGCGAGATCATCCTCGACCTCGCCGAAGCGGCCGGCGACGGCACGGTCGGGCCGGGCGACGTGGCGAAGGTCTTCGCCGAGGAACGGCGCAAGCCCGGCGCGCCGGCGCAGTCGGCGCATCGCTGGTCGCGCATCGTGCGCGAGGAGGCGATCGGCCTCGCCCGGGCCGGCCGGGTGGCGATCCTGCGCAAAGGCAAGCCGGTCGATCCGCACACGCCGGTGAAGGGCGTGATCCGCATCCGGCTCGTTCGCTGAACGGCGGCGGCCGGAAATCGTTAGGGCGGACTGGAGAAGAGCCGGATAATCGCCCCGGAAACGGGTCAGGGCGCGACGGGGGCGGGCCCTGCCCGGCCTATTTCAGGACGCCCGGCCAGTTCTTGTCGGCCGTCCGGATATAGCCCGGGATATCCTGTTTCCAGGTCCGCTGCACGCTGCGGTTGTAGTTGAGGTAGAGCTTGCCGCCGACGACCGACCACTGGTCGACCTCGATCTTGACGGCATAGCCCTGGGCCACCCCGTAGGCGCAGTAGCCGCCGTACTGCGGCGCCCAGCGCTCCGGGTTCTGCCTGAACCGGTCGCGGTTGGCGGCGCTGGCGAAATACCAGGTCGCGCCCTTCCATTCGTGGGTGAAGTCCGGCTTGCCTTCTACTGGCTTGCCCTGGGTGAAATAGGCCACGGGATCGTAGCCGCGGATCGCCTTGCCGCCCGGCGCGAAAATTTCCGGCTTGGCCGCCGTTGCCGGGCCGGCGGCGTAGAAGGCTGCCGCGGATACGACCGGAACGGCGAGCGCGGCGGCGAGCAGGGTGCGGCGGGTCAGGATCATCGGAGCCTCCCTACGATCTCGGGGATCGAGTTCGATTGCCATGTGGGAATGGCGGGCAGAACATTCATTACAAATCATTATAACACGGTTGTGAGGCCGCGCCGTGCCGGTGTCCGTGCGCGACGCGGCGTCAGGGTTGATCCGCCGCCGGTGCCATCTAAAAAAAGCATCGAACGATCTTTTCCGCCACAGGCGGGACGCAGAGGAGGTGCCGGGTTGAGAATCCGTCGCACGGCCGGCGCTGCAACGGCCGGGACCGGGAAGCCAGATTGCCTGCCGGAGCAACAGCCATGACCGCTTTGCCGGAACCCGATTCGCCGCTCAACCGGCTGCGCCGGCGCGTCGGCATGTTCATGGAAAGCCGGAGGACGACCCGCGTCATCACCGCGGTCATCGTCTTCAACGCGATCACCCTCGGCCTCGAAACCTCCGGCAGCGTCATGGAGCGGGCCGGGCCGCTGCTGCTGTTCCTCGACGAAGCGGTGCTGGCCATTTTCGTGACCGAGCTGCTGGCCAAGCTGTTCGCCTTCGGCTGGCGCTATTTCACCAACGGTTGGAACATCTTCGATTTCGTCATCGTCGGGATCGCGCTGGCGCCGTCGAGCGGCGACCTGACGGTGCTGCGTTCGCTGCGCATCCTGCGCGTGCTGCGGCTGGTCGCCATCGTGCCGTCGATGCGCAAGGTGGTCATGGCGCTGATGACGGCAATTCCCGGCGTCACCAGCGTGATCGCCCTGCTGATGCTGGTCTATTACGTGTTCGGCGTGATGGTGACCAAGCTCTACGGCGCGGCCTTCCCCGACTGGTTCGGCACGGTCGGCGAGAGCATGTATTCGCTGTTCCAGATCATGACCCTGGAAAGCTGGTCCATGGGCATCGTCCGCCCGGTGATGGAGCAGTACCCCAACGCCTGGCTGGTTTTTGTGCCCTTCATCCTGATGACCAGCTTCGCCGTCATCAACCTGTTCATCGCCGTCATCGTCAACGCCATGACCGAGCAGAGCCAGGCCGAATCCGCGGCCCTGAAGGAGGAAATCCACGCCGTCAGCGAGGCCGAGGCCTCGGCCCTGATGCAGCGCATGGAAGCCCTGCAGCGCCAGATGGACGAGATCAAGGGAATGCTGGAGAAGCGTTAGCCGGCAGCTTCGAGCAGCAGCGCCGCGGTCTCGTCCGGGTGCGAGATCATCAGGTCGTGGGGGCCGTCGATCCGGCGGCGCAGCCAGTCCGGTCCGGACGCAACGCCCGCGTGGATCGCGTGGAAGGGCGACGGGTCATTCGCGCTTGCCAGAACGTGCATCTTGCAGGCGACGGTCGCCCAGGCGCCGCTCAGCGTCAGGGGCTCGGTGAAGCAGCGCAGCGGATGCGGCGTCACCTTGGGCTCGACCCAGGCCTGCTGCGCCGGATCGTCGAGCCAGGCGCTGGCCGGCAGCGGCGGCACCTTCCAGCCGCCGCCCCGTTCCGCGGCGGCCCGTTCGAACGCCGCGACGCGCTCCGGCGGCGCCATCTCATGCAGGCTTTGCCCGTCGGCCGGGACGAAGGCGTCGAGATAGACCAGCGCCCGCAGCTGTCCGGCTGCGCGGTCGGCGGCGCCGGTGACGACCATGCCGCCATAGCTGTGGCCGCACAGCACGACATCGTCCAGTTCTTCCCAGTCGAGCAGGTTGACGATGTCGAGGATGTGGGTGTCCAGTCCGGTCTCGCGGGTCAGCAGGTGGGAGCGCTCGGCGAGGCCGGTCAGCGTCGGCGTGTACACGACATGGCCGTTTGCGCGCAGCCGGCCCGCCACGTCCCGCCAGCACCAGCCGCCGTGCCAGGCGCCGTGCACCAGGACGAAATCGGTCATCGGCCGGCCTCCCCCTCGGCGCCGCCGCCCGCCAGATCGTCGGCGATAAAGCCGCGGACGATGTCGTCGATCGTAGCGTCCGGCGCGATGCCGAGCGCTTCGGCCCGGGCGCCGCGGGCTTCGCCCGGCCAGCCGCCGACGATCCGCATGGTCGCCGGGTCCGGCTTCCAGCGAATCGCGCCGGTCCGGCGGTTGCCGGCGTTATGCGCCACCGCATCGGCCATGTCCGCCGCCGTCGCCCGGATGCCGGACAGCAGCAATGTGCGCTTCAGCCCCAGCCGCTCGCCCGGCAGGTTGTGGACGGCGATGAAAGCATCCACCGTGCGTCGCGGCGACAGGCAGGCCATCGCGACATGGGGCTCGACCGGGCAATCGTAGTCCCGGCCCTGCAACGGTTCGCGGATAATCGAGCTGGCCCAGGTCGAGGCCGCCCGGTTCGGCGCCGGCCGCACCATGATCGTCGGCAGGCGCAGGGCCCGGCCGTCGATATAATCCTTGCGGGTGTAGTCGTGGATCAGCTGCTCGCCGACCAGTTTCTGGATGCCGTAGGAGGTCTGCGGCAGGGGCGGCGTGTCGTCCTCGATAACGTCCGGCAGGTCGCCGCCATAGACCGCAATCGAGGAGGCGAACACCAGACGCGGCGGGCGGGCCAGCGCACGGCAGGCCTCCAGCACATGGCGCGTGCCGTCCAGGTTGACCCGGTAGCCGAGCGCAAAATCTTCCTCCGCCCCGGCGCTGACGATGGCCGCGAGATGGAAGACACTGGCCGCATCGGCGCCGATCAGGCGGCGCACCGCCGCGCCGTCGCCGATGTCCCCGGTAACCGCCTCGGCCCGCCCGCCGAAGTCGTCCGGCGTGACGTTGTCGAACAGGACGAGACCGGTAACCGGCGTCTCAGAACCCTCCGGGCCGGTAAGCGTCCCGCGCTCCAGAATCGCCTTCGCCAGCTTCCGCCCGAGAAACCCGGCCCCGCCGGTGATGATGACGCGCATGTGTGCCGCCTTTGGCCCTTTGGTGCTCCTCGCGGTTTCTCCGACAGGGGCCTCGTCCGGTCAACCGTGCTGGAGATTTGCGCGAATTGGTCATCGCAGCGTCGTCCGGAATCCGTATTGTAAATTGTCAACTGACAGGCGACGGATTAGACTTGCGCGATGATCGCTTCGTTCCGGCATCGCGGACTGAAGGCGCTCTACGAGGGCAGGACGGTGCGGCGTGTGGCTCCGGCGCATATTGAGAAGCTGCGGGACATTCTTGCGGCGCTCGATCTCAGCCGGGAACCTGGGGACATGAACCTGCCGGGGTTTCGCCTGCACGAATTGAAGGGCCGCCTGAAAGGGCACTGGGCGGTTTCGGTATCGGGCAACTGGCGCGTAACCTTCCGGTTCGAGGACGGCGCGGCGGTCGATGTGAATTACGTGGACTATCACTGAGGAGACGGCGACATGGCCATGCACAACCCGCCCCATCCGGGCGGCATCGTGAAGCGGCAGTGCCTTGAGCCCTTTGGCCTGACCGTGACGCGGGCCGCAGAAGGGCTGGGCGTCACGCGACAGGCGCTTTCCGAGCTGGTGAACGAGCGCACGGGAATATCGGTGGACATGGCAATACGGCTGTCGAAGGCCTTCGGCTCGACGCCCGAGACCTGGCTCGGGATGCAGATGGCCTGGGATCTCTGGCAGGCCCGCGACCGCGCAGGGCAGATCGCGGTGGAGCGTTTCGCGGCGGCTTGACCGGCGAAGTAGACCGATGCCGGGTTAGCCGCATGCGCGCCGCGTCGAAGTGCAGTATTCTGGGGCCGCCTGGCGCAAGGGCGCATCCGAAGAGAAAGCGATGACCGATACACTCATCGACAGGAATCCGGATATCCTGGGCGGGACTCCGGTATTCGCCGGCACCCGGGTGCCGGTGCGCATCCTGATGGAGCATCTGGAGGCCGGCGACCGGCTCGACGAATTTCTGGAGGACTATCCGACCGTTTCGCGGCGCCAGGCCGTTGCGGTGCTGGAGCGCGCAACGGCGATGCTGGTGTCCGGTGCCGATGAAGCTGCTGCTTGACGAATCCGTGCCGCGGCGGCTAGCCGGCGACTTTCCGGAATTGTTCACACTGCACACTGTGCAGGAGATGGGCTGGACGGGCGCCGAAAACGGCCTTCTGCTGTCCCTCGCCGCCGGCAGGGGATTTGCCGCCTTCATTACAGTCGACCGGTGAATCGAGCATCAACAGAACGAAAACGAACTACCGTTCCCGGTCGTGATCATGATCGCTGCCCGTAACCGGATGCGGGAATTGCAGCCGCTCGTTCCCGGCGTTGCCGCTGTTTTGTCCGGCGGCTTGCAAAAACGCGTTTACCGCGTTCAGGGTTGAAGCGTTGCACGCCTTCCGCATTACCTGAGACGCATTGCAGGCAACAGGGAGACCTTGAGCTTTGGCTGCCCTTTCGCACGACCTCCCCGCCGACCGCATTCTCGCCACCCATGTCGGCAGCCTGCCGCGGCCGGACGACCTGATCGACCTGCTCGTCGCGAAGGACCGGGACCGGCCCTACGATCCGGCCCTGCTGGCGCGCCGCGTCACCGAATCGGTCGCGGAGATCGTCCGGAAACAGGTGGAGTGCGGCGTCGACATCGTCAGCGACGGCGAGATGTCGAAAATCTCCTACACCAACTATGTCAAGCACCGGCTCAAGGGCTTCGGCGATCCGGAGCCGCTGCGCTGGATGCCATCGGACCTGAAGGCCCATCCGGACTACGCCGCCAGCATGCGCGCCAACGCCAAGCTGCCGAACCTCGATCCGCCGGCCTGCCGGGCGCCGATCGGGCCGGGCGATACTGGGCCGCTCGAAACCGATCTCGCCAACTACCGCGCGGCGGTGGACAGGGCGGCCCCGGCCGGCTCGTTCATGAACGCCGCCTCGCCCGGCGTGGTCGCCCATTTCATGCCCAACGCATATTACGAGACGCGCGACGCCTATGTGCTGGCGCTGGGCGAAGCGCTGGCCGACGAATACGAGGCGATCCACAACGCCGGTTTTCTGCTCCAGATCGATTGTCCGGACCTCGCCATGATCCGCCACATGGAATTCGCCGACCGGACGCTCGACGAGTTCCGGCGTACCGCCGAAGTCGGCGTCGAGGCGCTCAACCACGCGACCCGCAACATCCCGGCCGAGGCCATGCGCATGCACATCTGCTGGGGCAACTATCCCGGCCCGCACACCCACGACGTGCCCTTCGCCGCCATGGCCGACATCGTGTTCCGGGCGAAACCGGCGGTCGTGCTGTTCGAGGGCGCCAATCCCCAGCACGGCCACCAGCACGAGGACCTCGCGGACCTCGCAATCCCCGACGGCAAGATCCTCGCACCCGGCGTGATCGACACCAACACCAACCATGTCGAGCATCCCAAGCTGGTCGCCCAGCGCCTGTGCGCCTATGCCGATATCGTCGGGCGCGAGCGGGTCCAGGCCGGGACGGATTGCGGCTTCTCGACCCTCGCCGGCCTGCCGCGGGTCTGGCCCAGCATCGTGTGGGAGAAGCTGCGCGCGATGGCCGAAGGCGCGGCGATCGCAACCGACCGGCTGTGGGGCTGAAGGTCGGTCTGGCGCGGTCAGCGAACGTAGATAAGCTGCGGCAGGAGAACGGCCATGACGACCGGACTGGTCTGGGACGAACGCTTCATGTGGCACGACACCGGCACGCGCTTCGGCCCGATCGGCGCGCTCGACTGGATGGAGCCGATCGAGCCGCCGGAGAGCGCGCCGGGCAAGCGGCGAATCAAGAACCTGCTCGACGCCAGCGGCCTGTCGCGCGCGCTGGTCATGCTCGCCCCGGCGCCGGCGGGCGACGCCGACCTGCTGCGCGTGCACACGCAGGCCCATCTCGACCATGTCGCGGCGGTGAGCGCGGCCGGCGGCGGCAACCTCGCGCGCCGCTTTGCGACCACGCGGATCGGCGCGGACGGGGAGGGAATCGCCCGCCTCGCCGCCGGCGCCGGCATCGCCGCGGTCGATGCCGTGCTCGCCGGCCGGGTCGACAACGCCTATTGCCTGCACCGGCCGCCCGGCCACCATGCCGAGCCGGACGAGGCCATGGGCTTCTGCATATACGGCAACGCGGCGATTGCCGGCGCGTATGCGCTCGACGACGCCGGGCTGGCGCGCATCGCGTTCGTCGACTGGGACGCCCATCACGGCAACGGCACCCAGGCGGCCTTCCGGACCGATCCGCGGGCGCTGACGATCTCGCTGCACCAGGACCGGAGTTTTCCGCCGGGCAGCGGCATGGTGGAGGAACTCGGCGACGGCGACGCCGTAGGCACCAACATCAACATTCCGCTGCCGCCGGGCTCGGGCGAGGGCGCCTATCTGGCGGCGTTCGAGCGCGTCGTCCTGCCCGCATTGCACGCCTTCCGGCCGGACCTGATCTTCGTGCCCAGCGGCTTCGATTCCGGCGGCCACGACCCGCTCGCCCGCATGATGCTGACCAGCGAAAGCTTCCGGCGGATGACGGAACTGCTGATGGCGGCGGCCGGCGACCTGTGCGGCGGGCGCATCGTCATGCTGCACGAGGGCGGCTACGCCCCGCATATCGTGCCTTTCATGGCGCTGGCGGTGTTCGAGGCGCTCAGCGGCGAGACGACGGAGGTGGCCGATCCGTTTCTGCCGGCCCTTTCGGGCAACCCATGGCAAGCCCTCCAGCCCCACCAGGACCGCGCCATCGTTGCGGTGGAACAGGCCGGGCTGGCGGCGCTGCTGGCAAGGTGAGCGGGGACGCTTCGCGCTTTACCGTCAATCCGGCCGAAACGGCCCGAAGAGCCTGTCCTGAGCGAAGTCGAAGGGGTCGTGAAGTGGCGATATCTTTCCTGCGCGGTACAAGGGTCAAAGCGCAGTACCGAAAAGATTTGGGGATTATATGCTTGATCATGCAGCGCCGGGTTTCCCTCCAACGGCGAGAGGAAGCCGGTGGAAACTGCAAAGGCCGCTCGTTTGTCGATGTCCGAAAAACACCAACATTGCCGCCCCGGACCCCGATCCGGGGCCCAGAGCCGCAAGGCGATGCCGTGCCGGGCGACTCTGGTCCCCGGATCTCCGCTGCGCTCCGTCCGGGGCGGCAACGAAGGGTGCGTCGGGAGCCTGCCCTGAGCGAAGTCGAAGGGGCGACTGGCCCGATCGGGCGACTCCGCGCCCCGGACTGCCGCTCCCCGGATCGTGTTCCGGGGCAGGTCGCTCCATCCGGGATGGCGCCGAGGGGAATTTACGGCATCGGCTATCGGAGCGGCAGTGGGCTGCAAACGTATAGTCGCAGATATAGTCCCTAAAGATTTCTCCGCTCCGACCCGGACTAATTCCGGGGCTCCCGCCGGAATGACGGCCTGGGGAAATCGCCCCGCTCCGACCGTCCCGCGCATCAGCCCATTGCGCTTCCGTGCAAAAATCGACACTCTTCAGGCGATTGCGAACCTTGATGGGAGAGGGCGAGATGAGCGACGACAGGACCAACGATTCGGTGCGGGCGGCCCGCGCTTCCGGCGGCATCGGGCCGCGCTACCAGCCGCGTTCGCTAATTGACCGGGATGGCGGCGCGCCGGCGGGCCGGCCCCCGCTGGCGGCGCCCGACCGCCCCGCGCCGGCCGCGGCCTCGGGCGGCGGCAAGAAGGACATCTTGTGCGCCATCGGCGTCGACGTCGATGCGGTCGCCGGCTGGCTCGGCTCCTACGGCGGCGAGGATTCGCCCTGCGATATCTCCCGCGGCCTGTTTTCCGGCGAGATCGGCTCGCCGCGCATGGTCCGGCTGTTCGACAAGTTCGGCATCCGGACGACCTGGTTCATCCCGGGCCATTCGATCGAGACCTTCCCAAAGCAGATGCAGATGGTGGTCGACGCCGGCCACGAGATCGGCATGCACGGCTATTCCCACGAGAACCCCATCGCCATGACGCCGGAGCAGGAAGAGGCGGTCCTGGACAAGTGCATCGAGCTGATCGAGCGCATCGCCGGCCGCCGGCCGACCGGCTATGTCGCGCCGTGGTGGGAGTTCAGCCCGGTCACCAACGAACTGCTGCTGAAGAAGGGCATCAAGTACGACCACAGCCTGATGAACAACGATTTCCACCCCTTCTACGCCCGGGTCGGCGACAGCTGGACCAAGATCGACTATTCGAAGAAGGCGGAGGAATGGATGAAGCCGCTGGTGCGCGGCGTCGAGACCGACCTGGTCGACATTCCGGGCAGCTGGTATCTCGACGACCTGCCGCCGATGATGTTCATCAAGTCGGCGCCCAACAGCTTCGGCTTCGTCAATCCGCGCGATATCGAGGACCTGTGGATCCAGCAGTTCGAATGGGTCTATCGGGAATACGATTACGCGGTCTACGCGCTGACCATCCATCCGGACGTCGCGGGCCGGCCGCAGGTCCTGCTCATGCTGGAGCGGGTGTTCGACTACATCAGCCAGCATGCCGGCGTGCGCTGGTGCACCTTCGACGAGATCGCCGACGATTTCATCCAGCGCTATCCACGCGAAGGGGCGGCGCGGCCGGAATCGGTGCTCGTCTGAGCCTCGGGCCGCGCCGGAGCGGCCCCGGAGAGGCAGACGGCCGATGTGCAGCCTGTGCGGCGTGCTCGGCGGGCGCGGCCACTGGACCGAGAGCAGCAGTTCGCCCGAGGCCTTCGCCAGCCGGCAGGAGGAAGTGACCCGGCGGCGCGAGCGCCAGGAGCGCATCCGCCTCGCCAACCGCGTCCTCGGGCATTACGGCCTGAAGCTGACGGACTTCGGCGGCGGCGCCTATGTCCTGTCGACCCGCACCGGCCGCTCGAAGATCGTCGACAACATCACCGAGGTCTGGATCGCGGCCGAGGACCTGACCGGGCGCGGCTGCGATCCGCTCGACCCGTCCCTGCTGGCCGGCCTGCCGGCGCGATGACGGCCTACGACACGCTGATCCCGATCAACATCGTCACCGGCTTCCTCGGCAGCGGCAAGACGACCCTGCTGGCGCGGCTGCTGAAATCGCCCGCCCTGCGCGACACCGCCGTGCTGGTCAACGAGTTCGGCGAAGTCGGCCTCGACCATCACCTGATCGAGCATGCCGAGGAGAGCGTCCTGCTGATGGACAGCGGCTGCCTGTGCTGCGCCATCCGGGGCGACCTGCAAGGCGCGCTGAAGAGCCTGTTTTCCCAGCGCGAGCGCGGCGAGATCCCGGCCTTCCGGCGCGTCGCCATCGAGACCTCCGGCCTCGCCGATCCGACACCGATCGCCTACACGATCCTCGCCGAACCGGTGCTCCAGCATCATTTCCGGCTCGGCAACGTCGTCACCGTCGTCGATGCGGTCAACGGCGCAGCACAGCTCGAGCGCCATCCCGAATCGGTCAAGCAGGCGGCGATCGCCGACCGGCTGGTGCTGACCAAGACGGCGATGGCCGACGACGCCGGCGCAGCGGTGCGCGCCGCGGTGCGCAAGATCAACGCCGCCGCGCCGGTGCTCGACCTGGATGCCGAACCGCTGGACCCGGACGCCCTGCTGACCGGCGACCTGTACTCGGCGGACGGCAAGCGGCGCGAGATCGCCGGCTGGCTGGACGGTTTCGCCGGGGCGGCCGGCGAAGACGGCGACGGCCACGATCACAGCCATGGAGTCGGCTCATTCTGCCTGTGGTTCGACGGGCCGATGGACTGGACCGCGTTCGGCCTGTGGATGAGCATGCTGCTCAACCACCACGGCGAGCGGGTGCTGCGCGTCAAGGGCATGCTGAACGTCGCCGGCGTCGCCGATCCGGTCCTGATCAACGGCGTCCAGCACATCGTCCATCCGCCGACCCACATGACCGGCTGGCCCGACGGCGACCATCGCTCGCGCATCGTCTTCATCGTCCAGGGGATGGACCGCGCGGAAATCGAAGGCTCGCTGGCCGCCTTCAACCGGATGGCGGCGCACCCCCCCGCAATCCTAGGTCCGGCCGGAGCCGGTCGCGCCGCCCCGGCCGACCGGCGCCCGCCTCACCCGTTCCACTCGAACGCCGGCTTGCGCTTTTCCAGGTAGGCGGCGATGCCTTCCTTGAGGTCGCCGGCGTCGTAGGCGCCGAGGCGCAGTTCGCGCAGCGGGGCGGACTCCTCGGTCACGCCGGCGGCGATTTCCCGCAGGGCGCGCTTGGCGAAGCGCACGCTGTACTGGCTGTTGCGGCAGATCGATTCCACGAAGGCGCCGGTCTCGCCGTCCAGCGCGTCCGGGCTGCAGACCCGGTCGGCGAGGCCCCATTCCTGCGCCGTCGCGGCGCCGATCAGCCGGCCGGTGAACAGCAGGTCCCTGGTCTTCGACGGCCCGATGGCCTGGCTGACCCGTCGCGTCGAATTCATGCTGTAGCAGATGCCGAGCCGGGCCGGCGTGATGCCGAAGCGGCTCGCGCTGCTGCAGAAGCGCAGGTCGCAGGCGATCGCGATCTCAACCCCGCCGCCGACGCAATCGCCGTGGATCATGGCGATCGCCGGCTTGGGGCTGTTCGCCAGCGCACCGGCCGCGCCGTTCACCGCGTTCATGTAGGTCAGCGCCGTGTCGCGGGTGCGGAAGCGCTCGTGGAACTGGCTGATGTCGGCCCCGGCGGCGAAGGCCGTGCGGTCGACGCCGCGCACGATGATGACCTTGACCGCCGGATCGGCCTCGGCCTGCGCCACCAGCGGCGGGATCGCCTGCCACATCTCCAGGTTCAGCGCATTGCGCTTCTCCGGCCGGTCGAGGATGAGATGGGCGACGGCCCCGATGGTATCGAGGCGGACATGGCGGCTGGTCCCGGATTCGGTCATGGGCTGGTGGCTCCTGCGGCGGTTGGGTTCGGTTATTTTAGCCCGCGGCGCGGGCGGGGAGCAGCCCGAAGCCCTGCGTCCCGAAGCCCCGCCCCGAAGACCCGTCCCGAAGCCCCGTCCCGAAGCCCCGTTCCGAAGTGTCGCCCCTTCTCACCTGCCACGGCTTTGTCTATAGCCTGTGGCCGGAACCAGCTACGCAGCGAGCGGACGGCCGATGGAACAGGTTTACGCCACCGACTATGTCACCGTTTCCCGGCAGGGCCGGATCGCGGTCCTCACCCTGGACCGGGAGGAGAAGCGCAACGCGGTCTGCGACGGGCTGATCCGCGATATCCGCGCCTTCGTCGACGACCTGGACCCGCAGGTAACCAGCGCCATCGTCATGCGCGGCGCCGGCAACCATTTCTGCGCCGGCCTCGACCTCGCCGAACACAAGGACCGCCCGCCCTTCGACAGCGTGCTCCATTCGCGCTTCTGGCACGAGACGCTGGACCTGCTGGAATTCGGCCCGGTGCCCGTGGTGGCGGCGATGCAGGGCGGCGTGATCGGCGGCGGGCTGGAGATCGCGACGGCCTGCCACGTCCGGGTTTCGGAGCCGTCGGCCTTCTACCAGTTGCCGGAAGGCCGGCGCGGCATCTATGTCGGCGGCGGCGCCAGCGTGCGCGTCCAGCGCATCATCGGCGCCGACCGGATGCGCGAGATGATGCTGACCGGCCGGCGCTACGATGCCGAAGAAGGCCTGCGCCTTGGCCTCGGCCACTATATCGAGCCGGCCGGGACGGCCTTCGACAAGGCGATGGCGCTCGCTGACGATATCGCCGGCAACGCGAAGATCAGCAATTACATGATGATCAACGCCCTGCCGCGCATCGCCGACATGGACCGCATGGCGGGCAGTTTCACCGAGAATGTCGCCAGCGCGCTCTCCCAGACCAGCGAAGAGGCGCGGCGCGGCATCGAGGCCTTCCTGAACAAGCAGGACATCCGCTTCGACAAGAAGTAGCCGGTGGCGTCCCTCGATACGCCCCGGATTAAATCCGGGGCTACTCGGGATGAGGGAATCTATTACTTGCCTACAACCGCACCCTCACCCTGAGCCTGTCGGAGGGGCGTCCCCCGGCCGCTCAGATGATCTCGGTGTTCGGCTCGAGCCCCAACAGCGTCCGGCCATAGAGTTCGGCGCTGGTGTCGTAGGCCAGCAGGCCATGCATGTTGATGGCGTGCAGGTTGCGCCAGGCGCGCTGCATCGAACCCTTGAGCGACAGGCCCGAGGCTCCGGCGGTGTGGAACAGCTTGTCCACCGCTTCCATGCAAAAGCGCACGCCCTGGGCGCAGTCCATGCGGATGCGGCCGCGCATTTCCATCGGCATCCGGTCGCCGGCCCTGGCGTAGCGGTCGATATCGTCGGCGATCCGGTACAGCAGGAAGTGGGCGCAGTCGATCAGGGTCGCGGCCCCGGCGAGGTTGATCTGGGTGCCGACGAATTCCTCCGCCGTATAGTGGGTGTAGGCGAGCGCCTTGCCGGGCACGACGCGCAGATATTCCGGCAGGGCGGCGCGGGCGATGCCGAGCGCGCTGCCGGTAATGCACAGCGCGAGCACCGGCACGGCCTCCGCCCGGTAGAGCCAGCCGTCATAACCCTCCAGGCCCGGCGTATCGAGGTCGAAGAGCTTCGGCATCGAGAGGAACCGGTGCGCCGGGATTTCGAGGCCCTTGCAGGTCAGCGAATTGCTGCCGGTGCCCTGGAGGCCGGCGACATACCAGTCGTCGCGGATCTCGACGTCGCCCGCCGGCACGGCTAAATCGCCGGGTTCGATGAGTTCGCCGGCCGCGTCGAACACCTCGGCGCCCAGGATCAGCCAGTCGGCGTGGTGGCAGCCGGAGCCGAAGGGCCAGAAGCCCTCCAGAGTGTGGCTGCCGTCGGCGTGGCGCACCGCCCGGCCGCGCGGGCCGATCACCGCGGCGACCAGGTTTGTCGGGTCCGCGCCGTAGACGTCCTGGAGCGCCTGCTCCGGGAAGTGGCCGAGCATCCAGCTGTGGGCGTGGGCGACGCCGGCGACCCAGGCAGCCGAAGCGCAGCCTTCCGCCAACGCACCGATCACGTCGAGATGGGCGCGCAGCGACATTTCCCAGCCGCCGGCCCGGCGCGGCTGGAGGACCCTGAGCAGGCCCTGTTCCTTCATCAGCCGGATCGAGTCGTCCGGCACCCGGCGCAGGTCGTCGGCCTCGGCCGCATTGTCCCGGAGCGCGACCGCGACCCGCTCGGCGCGTGCCACGATCTCGTCGTGGGACGGAATATCGGTGGTGGAAGGTTTCTTGAGTGTCTCGACCGCCATCATGACCTCCCCGGTTCGAGGCGCCGAACTGTCGCATGACAGTTTCAGTTGTATCATGCAATTCAGATTGTGAATTGCAGTCAAGTTTTAATTATGTTCATATATGAATGATCTTCGTAACCGGTTGAAGGGACTTTGCTCTCAGGTCGGAAAAAGTCGTGCCTCCGCACGGATTCGATTCTGAATGCGGGCCGGGACCGGCGCCTGACGGAAAAACCACCATGAATTCAGCTTCCGGCCGGCCGGAAACTCGCAGCGAGCGCCGGCGGCGGCGCAATCGCGAGGCCCTGATCCAGGCCGCCTACGATGTCGTTTCGCGCAAGGGAATCGACGCGACGACGGTGCACGATATCACCGAGCAGGCCGATGTCGGCCTCGGTACTGCCTACAACTATTTCCCGTCGAAAGACGACCTGATCCTTGCGGCCATCGAGCAGAGCATGGACCACCTCGCCAAGCGCATCGAAACCGTGACGGACACCTTCGACGATCCCGCACAGGTCTTCGCTTACGGGACGCGAACCCTGATGGATACGGCCACCACCGACCGACGCTGGCAGTGGCTGATGCAGCGCTCGGAGGTGATTGCCGATGCCATCTATCGCTGTTTCGGCCCCTATGCGCTGCGCGACCTGCTGAAGGCGCGCGAGGCCGGCCGATACCGGTTCGACTCGGCCGAACTGACTTGGCGGCAGGCAACCTGGTCGATCGTCGGCACCAGTCTTGCCGTATGCGAAAACAAGCTGTCGAACGACGATCTGACGGAAGCCGTCGTCAACCTGCTTTGCTTGGCCGGTATGGATCGCGCAGGCGCATGGCAGGTCGCGAGACGGCCGCGACCGCCGCTGCCCACTGCGTCGGCATTGGCCGCGCGCATCGATCCCGCGCGTTGACCGGCCGTTGCCCGCGCCGCTAACGTGCGTCCGCCAGGCGCCGCTGCATATCCCGCGGCGCGAGACCTGCCGAAAGCCCGCCGCCTCCCGTGTTCGAACGGCCAGCCCCCGACCGCCCGAGACTTGCCGAGACGCTGCTGGCCGTCCGCCCGCACCATCTGGCGAACGCCGTCGTCGCCTTCCTGTTCGCCTCGACCGGGCCGGTCGCGCTGATCCTGACCATCGGGATCGCCGGCCGCCTCTCCACCGAAGCCATGTCGTCCTGGATCTTCATCGGCTTTGCCGGCGGCGGCGCCATCACCTTTGCGATGAGCTGGTTCTACAAGCAGCCGCTCGCCTTCGCCTGGACGATCTCCGGCACGGCCATCGCCGGCCAGGCCCTGCTCAAATACCCGTTCTCCGAGATCGTCGGCGCCTACATGGTGACCGGCGCCGTGATGATCCTGCTGGGCCTCAGCAGCGGCTTCAAGGCAATCATGCGCTTCGTGCCCCAGCCGATCGTCATGGCCATGGTCGCCGGCGTGTTCCTCAAGTTCGGCATCCTGGCGGTCGACGCGTTCGACAAGGAGCTGAAGATCGCACTGGCGGCCCTTGTCGCCTGGATCGTGTTTTCCTTCTGGAAGCCGGTGGCGCGCGTCCTGCCGCCGGTGCTGATGGCGCTGCTCGCCGCCGGCTACATGGCGGTCGAGGGCGGCCAGTTCGCGCTCAAGGAAGAGCTTGCGCTCCAGATCGCCCGGCCCGAGGCCATCCACCCGGTGTTTTCGAAGGCCGCACTGCTCGATCTGGTCCTGCCGCTCCTGGTTTCCGTGCTCGCCCTGCAGAACGCCCAGGGCATCGCGATTCTGCGCGTCGCCGGCCACGATCCGCCGACCAACACCAGCACCTTCGCGTGCGGCGCCGGCTCGCTGCTGTTCGGCGCCTACGGCAGCGTCAACACCTGCATGACCGGGCCGGTCAACGCCATCCTGTCCTCGTCCGGCCGGGTGCGCTTCCATTTCGTCGGCGCCTACCTGTGGGCGGCGCTGGCAGTCGCCTTCGGCCTGCTGTCGCCGGTCGTAACCAAGCTCGCGCTCTCGGTGCCGGAATCCTTCATCTACATCATCGGCGGGCTGGCCATGCTGCCGGTGTTGCAGCAGGCCTTCACCGCCGGTTTCGGCGGCCGCTTCGCCATCGGCGCGACGGTCAGCCTCGTCGTGACGGTGACCGACCTGATCCCGGGCGTGAACGTCAACCTGCTCGGCATCGGCGCGCCCTTCTGGGGGCTGGTCTTCGGCGCGGCGACCTCGCTGCTGCTCGAACGGCGCGACTATGCCGAGCTGATCGCCTCCGGTAACGGGAAGCCCGCCGAACCCGCACCGGAGGCGAAGGAAGAAGCCCCGGCGCGCAAGGCGCTGAGCGGGCCGGGCCCGGGGCGCACACCGGCCGACGCCGGGCAGCTTCCCGACGGCCCGGTCGCCGTGGTCTCGCCCGCGCCTGGGCCGGACACCAGCCGCGTGCTGATCGCGCTGCGCGAGAAGGGCCTCGCCTACCGGTTGGTCGAAGACATGACCTGGCGGCCCGGCGAGGGCGTGTCGGAGAATCCGCTGAACCGCAACCCGCTGGTCCGCTTCGGCCCGGAAGCGGACGGCGGCGTCGCCCTCTGGGATCCGCGGACGATCCTCGACTATCTGGAAACCGTCCGGCCCGTGCCCGCCCTGATGCCGCCGGACCCGGCGAAGGTCTTCGAAGTCAAGACCTGGGAGGCGCTCGCCGAAGGCGTGAACGCCGCCGCGGTCGACCTCTACATCGCCTCCGCCCGCAACGCGACAGCGGAGGGCCTTGGGGAGGACGGGGACTGGCTCGCGCGCCGGCGCACCCGGGTGCAGGACGGCCTGGCAACGGCGGAAAACATGCTCGGCGACCGGCCTTTTGCCGTCGGCGCGCAGTTCTCGCGCGGCGACATCGCGCTCGCGGCCATGCTGGGGCATCTCGACCGGCAGCTGCCCGGCGAGGACTGGCGGGTGGCCCGGCCGGGGCTGGCTGCCTGGTTCGACGAAATCCGAAAGCGCGGCACGGTCGCCGCGGTACTGAACGGTTGAATGTCCGATGCCCGGCAGCGCCCCCTTCGACAAGCTCAGGGCAGGCTCTCGATACGGCCCCTGCGGGACCTACTCGGGATGAGGCCCCTCGATACGGCCCCTGCGGGACCTACTCGGGATGAGGGTTATTTGGCCTCGTCCTCACACTGAGAAACCGCCGAAGAGCCTGCCCTGAGCGAACCGAAAGGCGGCGGATCGAAGGGCGGGACCGGAGAGGACGCAACAGCGGATTCCGGGTCTTCCTGTCGGATCGATCAGGTTCCCGGCCGGCAGGCATAACCGAAATTTACTGGACTCGTACAGACTGTCCCGACAGGTTCGGGCCGGAAGGCGCAAGACGCGGCCTGGACAGGAGCAACGATGACGGCAGATCGACAGGCGGCCAACGCGGCGCTGGCCGCAAAAATTCGCAGGCGCGAGTGGATTTCGGCGCCCGGCGTGTTCGAGATGATCTCCGCGCGCGTCGCCGACGCGACGGGCTTCGACGCGCTCTACATGACCGGCTACGGCGCCGTTGCCAGTTATCTCGGCATCCCCGACGCCGGTCTCGCCACCTACACCGACATGGTCGGCCGGGTCGGCCAGATCGTCAGCGTCACCGGGACGCCGCTGATCGCGGACGGCGACACCGGCTATGGCGGGCTGCTCAACATCGAGCACACGGTGCGCGGCTACGAGGCCGCCGGCGCCGCGGCGATCCAGCTCGAAGACCAGGAGTTCCCGAAGAAATGCGGCCACACGCCGGGCCGCCGGGTTATTCCGCTCGACGACGCGGTCGCCAAGCTGAAGGTCGCCGCGGCAACCCGGGAGTCGAAGGATTTCCTGATCGTGGCGCGCACCGACGCGCGCGGCCTGTACGGGCTCGACGAGGCGCTGCGCCGCGGCGCGGCTTTCGCCGAAGCGGGCGCCGATATCCTGTTCATCGAATCGCCCGAAAACGAGGAAGAGATGCGCCGGATCGGCGAGGCGTTCCGGGGCCTGCCCCTGCTCGTCAACGTCGTCGAGGGCGGCAGCACACCGGTCTTGCCGACCGCTGACTACCAGGCGATCGGCTACAGCTTCGCAATCTATCCGGCGGCAGGCTTTCTCGCCACCGGCGCAGCGCTGCGCGAGGTCTACGGGCAGATCCGGGACACGGGGTCGAGCATCGGCACGGATGCGCCGCTGTACGATTTCCAGGAGTTCAGCAGGCTGATGGGGTTCGAGCATGTCTGGGAATTCGAGAAGAAGTGGGCCGAGGCCGTCTGAGGCCCGGCGCAATCGGCCGGGCGCGGCGATTCTCGCGCTCGCCCTCGCCGGCGCGCCGCTCGCCACTACAGGACTGACGGCCGGACTGACGGCCGGACTGTTGGCCGGCCTGGCCGCCGGCCTTCCGGGCGCGGCGCAGGCGCAGGAAGCCCTGACGCCGGCGCAGAAGGCCGAGCGCGTGTTTCACACCTACGGCCGGTCCGGCGCCAAGTACAGCTACGGTCCGGTCGCTGAGAAAGACGGCGTTCTCACAATCCGGAACCTGAAATACGCGGTCGCACTGCCGTCCGATGCTGTGGTCAAGCCGGGCGCCCCGAAAAAGACCGTGACCATGACGTTCACCGTGGAGACGGTTACCGTCCGCCGCTACGACTACCGCAATCCGGAGCTGCCGCATTTCATGGACCTGACGTTCGAGGGCATGCGGTTCGGCGGCAGCATGTTCGACGCACCGGAATTGCGCAGCGCGCTGGCCGTCTTCGGCCGGCAGGATCTGGTGGTGGACTTCGTGCAGACCTACGAACTGGACCGGGCGGCCGGATCGATCGATCTGGACGCCTTCGCGGTTACGATGCGCGGCCTGCTGCGTCAGGAGATGAGCGGCCGGTTCGACGGCGTCGAATTCGCCCGGCTGACGGATCCGAAACTCCTGGAAAAGCTGGGACCGGGCGCCGCCGGGTCGATGCCGCCGGATGCCGCCGGACGCATAATCCTCGATCTCCTGGCTGCGACGCGAATCCATCGCTTCTCCTACGCGCTCACCGACCTCGGCGGCATCGGCAAGGCGATGGCGGTCATGGCCGCGGCACAATCGAAGAAGAACCCGGACGCCCCGAAGATCACGACGAAAGCGATGCGGCAGGCGCTTGCGGGCGCACTGGCCGGCATGATGGCCCGCTTTTCCGGGACCTTCGCGCCGGTCATGCTGCAAGCGACGGCCCGGTGGATGCAGGCGCCGGGCACGCTGACGATCGCGCTCACGCCCGGACGGCCCCTGCCGGTCGCCGGCATCGTCGGGTATCTCGCCACCTTTTCCCGACAGGCGAAGCAGGCGAAGGACCAGAAAATCGATCTGGACCCGCTACAGAAGTTCCTCGGCCTGAGTTTTTCCTATATGCCGTCGCCGCGGTAACACGCGCCGGTGGGGCGGCGCGCCGATGGTTCGTGACATGCCATGAGCCGCCCTGATTCGCCGTCCGGCTGCCGCGCTGCGCCGCGCGCCTTCGCCGGCCTGCCTGCGCCGTTCGCCGGCTGGTTCGACGCCCGGGGCTGGGCGCCGCATCCGCATCAGCTGGAAATGCTGGCGGCGGTGCAGGGCGGGCTCGACGCGCTGCTGATCGCGCCGACCGGGGCCGGCAAGACGCTCGCCGGCTTCCTGCCCAGCCTGATCGATCTGGCCGGCCGGGGCAGCCTGGAGCGCGATTTCGGCGGCCTGCATACGCTCTATATCTCGCCGCTCAAGGCGCTCGCCGTCGATATCGCGCGCAACCTGGAGGCGCCGGTGCGCGAGATGGCGCTCGACATCCGCTGCGAGACCCGGACCGGCGACACGCCCCACGCCAAACGCACCCGCCAGCGCAGGCGGCCGCCGGACATCCTGATGACGACGCCGGAATCCCTGTCGCTGCTGCTGACCTACGCCGACGCATCGCGCCTGTTCGGCCGGCTGCGCTGCCTGATCGTCGACGAGCAGCACGCCCTGATGCCGAACAAGCGCGGCGACCTGCTGGCGCTGGCCATGGCGCGGCTCGCCACGCTGGCGCCGGACGCCCGCCGCATCGGCCTGTCGGCGACGGTCCATGACGAGGCGGCGGCCCGGCGCTGGCTCGCCGCCGATGGGGCCAAAGATTCGGGGGGCGGCGCCGTGCAGATCGTGCGCGCGCCGCCGGGCGCGGACCCGGAGATTTCGATCGTCGACTCCGAGGCGCGGATTCCCTGGTCCGGCCACATGGCATTGCACGCCCTGCCGGCGGTCTATGCGCAGATCGTGGCCCACCGCACCACGCTGGTCTTCGTCAACACCCGCGGCCAGGCCGAGAGCGTGTTCCGCCAACTCTGGCGCATGAACGAGGATGGGCTGGCGATCGCCCTCCATCACGGCTCGCTGGAGCGCGAGCAGCGCCGCAAGGTCGAGGCCGCGATGGCGCGCGGCGCCCTGCGCGCGGTTGTCTGCACCTCGTCCCTCGATCTCGGCATCGACTGGGGCGACGTCGATCTCGTCATCCAGATGGGCGCACCCAAGGGCGCCAGCCGGCTGTTGCAGCGCCTCGGCCGGGCCAACCACCGCTACGACGAGCCGAGCAGGGCGATCCTGGTGCCGGGCAACCGCTTCGAATTCATGGAAAGCCGCGCCGCCATCGAGGCGGTCGAAGCCGGCGAACTGGACGGCGACCCGCCGCGCGAGGGCGGGCTGGACGTGCTGGCCCAGCATCTGGTCGGCCTGTGCTGCGGCGCCCGGCCGACCGCCGACGAGATGTTCGCCGAGATCGGCCGCTGCGCGCCCTATGCCGGCCTGTCGCGCCGGGCGTTCGACGACGTGCTGGATTTCGTCGCGACCGGCGGCTACGCGCTCGGCGCCTATGAGCGCTTCAAGCGGCTCACCGTCGACGAGCGGGGCCGCTACCATATCGCCGGGCCGCGCTTCGCCCGCCAGCACCGGATGAACGCCGGGGTCATCGTCGAGGCCCAGATGCTCAAGGTGCGCGCCGGCGGGCGCACCCTGGGGCAGGTCGAGGAGTATTTCGTCAACGGCCTGGTCAGGGGCGACACCTTCATCTTCGCCGGCGAGATGCTGGAGTTCAACGAGGTGCGGGAGATGACGGTCTACGCCCGCAAAGCGAAGGGCGTCGACGCGCCCAAGGTGCCGGCCTATGGCGGCGGACGCCTGCCGCTCACCACCGACCTGGCCGACCGGGTGCGCGCCATGATCGCCGACCCGGCGGGCTGGGGCGCCTTCCCCGACCAGGTGCGCTTCTGGCTCGACCGCCACGCCGAACAGTCGGTCTTTCCGCAGGCCGACGGTCTGCTGGTCGAGACCTTCCCGCGCCAGGGCAAGATCTACACCGTCGCTTACTGCTTCGAGGGCCGCAACGCGCACCAGACCCTGGGCATGCTGCTGACACGGCGCATGGAGCGGGCCGGCCTGGGGCCGCTCGGCTTCGTCGCGACCGACTACGTCATCGCGGTGTGGTCGCTGGAGCGCCCGGAGGACCTGGACGGCCTGTTCGACCCGGACATGCTGGGCGACGACCTGGAAGCCTGGATGGCCGAGAGCACATTGCTCAAGCGCACCTTCCGCACCGTCGCGACAGTCGCCGGGCTGATCGAGCGCAACCATCCCGGCCAGCGCAAGACCGGCCGCCAGGTCACCTTCAGCGCCGACCTGATCTACAACGTGCTGCGCCGGCACGAGCCCAACCACATCCTGCTGCGCGCAACCCGGCAGGACGCCGCGACCGGCCTGACCGACATCCGCCGCCTCGGCGAGATGCTGACCCGGGTCCGGGGCCGCATCCGCCACCAGAAGCTAGACAGGGTGTCGCCACTCGCCGTGCCGATCCTGCTCGAAATCGGCCGCGAATCGGTCGCCGGCGAGGCCGTCGAAGACCTGCTGGCGCGCGAGGAGGCGCTGGTGGCGGAGGCGGGGCTGGGCGGTGGGGCGAAACTGTGATTGCTATGGCCGGCGCGTGCTCGGCCTCGAAGACGGTTAATGCGTCTCCGTTTCAATCGGAACCGCAGGCGCGGCTGAGGTTGCGCCCCTTCGACAGGCTCAGGGCAGGCTCCTTCGACAGGCTCAGGGCAGGCTCCTTCGACAGGCTCAGGGTGAGGTCGAATAATTAGGAAATAAATCAAAAACCCCTCATCCCGAGTAGGCGCGCTTGCGCGCCGTATCGAGGGACGCCCCGCCCGCTTGCCCCGCCCGGCGGCGGGCCGTAGATTGAGCCCTCCGCACCGTTGACGCCGTGAGAGACGCTCCATGCCGCTGGACGCCGCGCCCCTGGGCACGAAACCCGAGATCGTTCCCTCGACCTGCCCGCACGATTGCCCGAGCACCTGTGCGCTCGACGTCGAGCGGCTCGACGCGCACACCATCGGCCGGGTCCACGGCGCGAAGAGCAACGACTATACCGCCGGCGTGGTCTGCGCCAAGGTCGCCCGCTATGCCGAGCGCGTCCATCATCCGGCCCGGCTGACGCAGCCGCTGCGCCGCATCGGCGCCAAGGGCGAGGGCATTAGCGCCTTCGCGCCGATCGGCTGGGACGAGGCGCTCGACGAGGTCGCCGCCCGGCTCAAGGACATCGCGGAGGAATGGGGCAGCGAGGCGGTGTGGCCCTATTTCTACGCCGGCACCATGGGCCTGGTGCAGCGCGACGGCATCGACCGGCTGCGCCACGCCATGCGCTATTCGCGCCAGCATTCCACCTTCTGCAACACCCTGGCCGACGCCGGCTGGCTCGCCGGGGTCGGCGTCAAATACGGCGTCGATCCTCGCGAGATGCAGGACGCCGACCTGATCGTGGTGTGGGGCGGCAACCCGGTGAACACCCAGGTCAACGTGATGACCCACATCGCCCGGGCCCGCAAGACCCGCGGCGCCCGGCTGGTCGTGATCGATCCCTACCGCACGGCGACCGCCGAACAGGCCGACATGCACCTGGCCCTGCGGCCGGGCACCGACGGGGCGCTCGCCTGCGCCGTCATGCATATCCTGTTCCGCGACGGCCACGCCGACCGGGGCTATCTGGAGAAATTCGCCGATTGCCCGGCGGAGCTGGAAGCGCATCTGCAAAGCCGCGGCCCGGCCTGGGCGGCGGACATCACCGGCTTGAGCGCGGACGAGATCGAGGCCTTCGCCGCGCTCTACGCCCGCACCGAACGCGCCTTCATCCGCATCGGCTACGGCTTCACCCGCTCGCGCAACGGCGCGGCCAACCTGCATGCCGTGACGAGCATCCCGACCGTCGCCGGCAAGTGGCGGCACCACGCCGGCGGCGCGCTCTATTCCAACGGCGGCCTTTATCCGGTCGACGCCACCCTGATCCGCGGCCTCGACGTCATGGACAAGGCGACCCGCCTGCTCGACCAGTCGCGCATCGGCCCGATCCTGACCGGCGACCCCCAAGATATCGGGGGCGACATCGGCAGCAGCAGCGACGCCGTGCCGGTCAAGGCCCTGTTCATCCAGAACACCAACCCGATGATCGTGGCGCCGGAATCGGCCAAGGTGCGCGACGGCTTCCGGCGCGACGACCTGTTCGTGTGCGTGCACGAGCAGTTCATGACCGAGACCGCCGCCATGGCCGATATCGTCCTGCCGGCGACGACCTTCCTCGAGCATGACGACCTGTATGTCGCCGGCGGCCACACCTATCTCCAGGTCGCGCGCCGGGTCATCGAGCCGCTTGGCGAATGCCGCTCGAACCACGCGGTGCTGTGCGGCCTGGCCCGGCGCTTCGGCAACAACCATCCCGGCTTCCGCATGACGGAGTGGGAGATCATCGACGCCACGCTGAAGGCCTCGGGCCTGGGCGACGCCGACACGGTCGCCGACGGCCGCTGGATCGACTGCGCCAAGGCCGGGGACGAGATGCATTTCCGCAACGGCTTCGGTCATGCGGACGGCAAATTCCGCTTCCGCCCGGACTGGTCGAAGGTCGGCCGGGACAGCGGCCGGATGCCGGACCTGCCCGATTATTTCGCCATCATCGACACGGCGGACGAGGCGCACCCCTTCCGGCTGGTGACCGCGCCGGCGCGCAACTATCTCAACAGCAGCTTCACCGAGACGCCGACCTCGCAGAAGCGGGAGGGCCGGCCGACCATCAAGCTGCGCCCGGAGGACCTCGACGCGATCGGCGCGCAGGACGGCGGCCGGGTGCGGGTCGGCAACCGCCGGGCGAGCATCGTCGTCCATGCCGAGGCCTTCGACGGCATGCAGCGCGGCGTCGCCATTATCGAGAGCATCTGGCCCAACGCCGCCTTCGAGGAAGGCCTCGGCGTCAACGCCCTGACCAGCGCCGACCCCGGCCCGCCGCTGGGCGGCGCAGTGTATCACGACACCGCGGTGTGGGTGCGGCCGGCGTAGGGGGTGGCGGGCTTGAGTTAGACCGGCCAGATGAGTGTAGTGAAAGCCGGCGTTCGCTTTCGAGTGGGTAAATCAAATCCAAGCTGTCCAACCTTGCGCAGTTCCATCGCGATCTTGTTCAGGTGAGATGTTCGTACTGGTACATCTTCCATCACCGCGCCAGCCAAACTCACGAACTGAATGCCCGGGTTATCCGACACTATCTTTAGCAGCCGTCTTTCTGCTTGGTCGCGATGCTGTCGACAACCGACTCCATCCCGCTCGGATTGCAGTTCAGCTACTTGGTTGCTAGGAAACAGAAAAGGCTCTCTACTATCTTCTACTGCAATGTTATGCCGAACCGAGACGGCTTCCTTCTCCACTTTTTCCTGAATCCTGCGGAATACATCAACACCATGTACGCTGTGCGTTCCCAATATCAAACGCATCTTTATTCTGTTCTTGCGCGGCCGCAATATAGCCATTTCCGGCAGATAAGTTGCGATACCAAGCTCTTTCATTCTCGCTTTCAGCAAGTGAAGAGTTTTCCTTTCATTAGTCCATTCTATAGGTAATTCGAAGAACTTCCTTTTCCATGCCGGTTCTGCGAGAAAGCGACCAAATGATTCCGATACACCATCCCATCCCGCATGTCGGTCGATTTCTTCGGCCATGAAGTTGAAAAGAAATTCACCATTGAGATTTTTCAGAAAAGAGAAAACTTTTTCTGATTCTATATTCCACCCGGTCGGATCGATAAATGTGAAGGTAAATCCATCGCGACAAGCAGAGCTGATATCATCAATACAGTGCTCGAACGAGCCTTCAAAAATCTGAATGTCGAATTCCTGTTTGTCTGTTGAAAATCGCCGGAGTTTGGCAGCTGAGTCTGGATCTCGCTCGCAGAATCGATATCGTATTCTGAGGCCGCTATGGCCCATTCCAGCCAATGCCCGTCGAACGGCCTCCAATGTGTCGATTGCCTGAGAAAATGAAGCATCGGAGAATTTGTCGTCATCCGATACCCGCCATGGCCCGGCGAACGCGTCCACGAAATTGAAAACAGGTGCCGCTCGCCTGGACTGAAGAAGCTTATATGCCGCCGCCTCAAGATACTTGTTGAGAAAGAGGTGCTTGATATAGGACTGTTCGCGTCCCCGGTATTGTTCGATCTCAGGCGGCATCAAGCTTTCGCGGCCTGTAGCGGACCCGTGACGGGCTCCGACGCAAAGTGCCAGGGAAATTCATTCCACTCCCTGCCGTCGAGCAAACGCCCTCCCGACTTGGCGCGCGTGCCGCCCCACTGCTTGAAGAAGAACGGTACGCCCTCCGAAGCGCAGCGGTCGCGGAGGTCGCGGATCCACTCGAAGCGCAACTCCCGCGCATTGGGCCCGCTCTCGCCGCCGGCGATGACCCAGGAGATGCCGTCGAGATCGATGTCGCCCAACGGACCGATGAGCGGCTCAATCGAAAGAAAACGGATCCTGGCCGGCGCTTCTTGCAGATGCCGGATTCTGGCACCGCCCAAGCGGTCCTCGACCGAGACGCCGCACCAGATGTGCGCCGGCGCCGCATCGCCGGAATATCTGTCCCGCAGGTAATCGCGCATGAGCGAGCTGCGCTTGGTCAGTACCTGGTAGATGTGGCGGTCGGTCTCCTCCATCCGGTCGAACACCTTGTCGATGAACTCGCGCGGGACGTCCTTGTGGAACAGGTCGCTCATCGAATTGACGAAGATCATGCGCCGCTTTTTCCAGCGATCCGGCTGGTCCAGCCGCGCCGGCCAGAGGCGCAGGTCGAATCCTTGCTCGTAGGGATGGCCCTCAATGCCGCGCCAGCGTTCGGCGAAGCGCGCCGCATAGCAGTTGTCGCAGCCGCGCGTGATTTTCGTGCAGCCCGTCACCGGGTTCCACGTCGCGTCGGTCCACTCGATCGCCGAATTGTCGGCCATGGCAGCCTCCCCCTGCAAACACCGCCCTTTGAGAAGGCGAGTCGGCCCGGCATCGGCCGCGCACGCCTCCGGTTCATGCCGCCCCGCAGCACGGGATGCAACCCGCCTACCGAACAGCAGGACTGGCCCGAAACGATCCTCAACAGCCGCCAAATAGAACATAAAAAGAACAAATATAGCATCCGCCGTAGCGGGTCAACGGGAATCCGCTAAGCCCGACAGGCAGGGGTTAGGTATTCTCATATCGATCCAGTATCTTTTTCGCTTCGATTCGGGCAAAGAGCGCGGCGAACGATTTACCCCCCCACGAACGCACACGGATCATCTCGGTCCGCCGCGCCCGCAGAGAGGAGATTGCGCGTTATGAAGGCCCATGAACTGAAAGCCGGCGACTTCGACCGGGCGTTCGAGGCCGGGGAGGATGTGAGCGGGCATGTCGACTGGGCGCAGGCGCGGCGGGCCGGTCTCGAGGCCCGGCGGGTCAATGTGGATTTCCCGGCCTGGGTCGTCGAGGCGCTCGACCGGGAGGCCCGGCTGCGCGGCGTTCCGCGGCAGTCGCTCATCAAGCTGTGGATCGCCGAACGGCTGACGGACACCGCCTGAGCGCGCCGGCGGCGGAGCATGACCTCGTGCTCGACGCCTTCCGGTTCCCGGCCGCCGGCTTTCGGCGTGACGCCGCGGCTCTTACTTCTTCATCGGCGGGGGCGGGGGCGGGGGCGGCGGTTTGACGATGGTGGCCGGTTTGCGCGCAACGCCTCTCTGCACAACAACGCGCTTCATCGGCGAGACGGTCGGTTCCTTCGCCATGGCCTAACCTCCATTCCCGTATCCGAACGGCATGAACTCTATCATGGTAACCTCTGTCGCCGGAATCAAGACGGCCGATACGCCCTCCGCCGGCGTCCTCTCGCCTTCATCGTCCAACCATTCGGGTTCGGCAATCCGGAAATGGCCCCGCTCCGGATTGCTCGGCCATTCTTCGGCATAGCCGTAGAGGCGCCGTTCCCCGGCCAGGTGCAGAACGATCCAGTGGCTGTCCCCCATCTGCGCGAATGTCGAATACCATTCCGACGGAAAGGATGTTTCGCGGGTGAGGCGGACCCGGCGAAGCAGCCGGTGCAGAAGGTCCGTATTCGACAGAATGGAGGCGCCTAAACCCAACGCGACGGCGACGATAATGGACAGAAGCGGTTTCCATTCGCCGGCGGGCCGGGAGTTCTCGCTGGTCCCGGCAAGCGCGGGAAAGCCGTATTCGGTTATCGTCTGGCCAACCGCGGTGAATATCAGCGCCACAACCACGCGGTCGAACGCGCCGGGCCGGGGAAAGGATGTAAGGGAGTAAAAAATCGCTGCCGCGACGAATCCCGGCAGCAGGAATACGAGGAGGCCGACCGCTTCGCTGGACGCCCAACTCACGGCTCTTGCCCGTTGCCGAAGGCGCGCAACGCGAATCGCGAAGCGCTGCCCGCCCGGCGCGCGCCGTCAACGCATATCCGCCGCCACGCCGCGTTCGTTACGCCTGACGCAGCGCCGGCCCCGACAATTCTCCTGGCAATCGTTGGCTTGAACATATATAGAACAAATACAATCTGCGTCGTTCCGGGTCAACGTCGATTTCCCGGCCTGGGTCGTCGAGGCGCCCGACCGGAAAGCTACCGGGAGGCCCGGCTGCGCGGCGTTCCGCGGCAGTCGCTCATCATGCTGTGGATCGCCGAACGGCTGACGGACACCGCCTGAGTGCGCCCGAGTTGTCGAAGGGGCGGCGCGGAAGGGGTGTCGCAAGATAACCGCTTGACAGCGGGAAAAGAACATTATATGAACAAACATGCGTTTCCGGCGGGCGGTGCGCTGCCATCCGGGTACGATCGGGGGCGCTCGGCCTGGAGCGCCTGACGTGGCGCGCGCGGCTTCGGAAGGAGGGGCCGGCGTGGAAAAAACGATGGGAAAATTAACCCTGTATACAAAAAAGTGCTCACATGCCCCGGGTGACGAACCGCGATATTTTGTGGCCGCCCCGGCCGGAAACCGCAAGATATGCCGTTCCCGGCAGTCTTTGGCCATGAGCCCGCAAAAAAAACAATATGTACAGAACGGTCTGTCTAACTAAAGCATCGGGACGCGGCGGCGCGAAACGGGAGGCCGTCGCGCCGGACCATGACAAATCATGACATTTCCTGACACATCCGAACCCCCTCCCTTGTCACCCCGGATGGAGCGAAGCGGAAATCCGGGGTCCAGGGGCCACGGCGAAGATCGTGCCGGGCGGCTCTGGGCCCCGGATCGGAGTCCGGGGCGACACTGCGTAGCGTTCAGGACGAACCCGAAGCGCCATGACGAATCATGACAAGTCATGACATTTCATGACACATCGTGACACCGGCGGCGCAATGGCGGGTGCGCGGGCCGCCGCCCGGCCGCCCGCCGCCGGCTCACTCCGGCGGTTCGTAGCGGACGACCTGCTGCTCGATGGCGCCGAAGATGGAGGCGCCGGCATCGTCGAACATCTCGACCCGGACGGTGTCGCCGAACGCCATGAAGGGCGTTTCGGGCGTGCCGCGCTCGACCGTCTCGATGGCGCGGATTTCGGCGATGCAGGAATAGCCGTCCTTCGGATCGACGTTGGAGACGGTGCCGGAGCCAACGATCGTCCCGGCGCCGAGCCGGCGGGTCCTGGCGGCGTGGGCGATCAGCCGCGGCAGGCTGAAGTTCATGTCCACCCCGGCGTTCGGCCGGCCGAATTCTCTGCCGTTCCAGTGGGTGACCAGCGGCAGGTGGAGCTTGCCGCCGCGCCAGGCATCGCCGAGCTCGTCCAGGGTCACGGCGACCGGCGCGAAAGCCGTGCTGCCCTTGCCGTTGAGGAAGCCGAAGCCCTTGGCGAGTTCGGCCGGGATCAGGCCGCGCAGGCTGACATCGTTCAGGATCATCGCCAGCCGGATGCGCCCGGCGGCCTGCTCCGGCGTCGCGCCCATCGGCGTGTCGTCGACGACGACCGCGACCTCGGATTCGAAGTCGATGCCGTAGCTCTCGCTCGCCATCGGGATGTCGTCGCGCGGGCCGTAGAAGGCGTCGCTCTCGGCCTGGTACATCAGCGGATCGTCGAGGAATTCCGGCGGCATGGTGGCGCCGCGCGCCTTGCGCACCAGCGCGACGTGGTTGAGGTAGGAACTGCCGTCGACGAACTGGTAGGCGCGCGGCAGGGGCGAGGCGCAGGCCGCCGGGTCCAAGTCGAACGCACCCGCCGCCCGGCCGGCGTTCAGTTCGTCGGAGAGGCCTTGCAGCGGCGCTTCGGCCGCCGCCCAGCCGTCCAGCGCCGCCTGCAGGGTCGGCGCGACGGCGTCCGCCTTCACGGCGCGGCGCAGATCGCGCGAGACGACGACGAGTGTGCCGTCCCGGCCGCCGTCCTTGAGAGTGCCGAGTTTCATCCGGGAAAAGCCTTTCGCAAAGACGCCGCAGCCGTTCGCGGGAAATGGCGCGGCGGGATCGGGGGTTCAGGCTTTCAGCACGCCGCGGCGAATCTGGTCAAGCTCGATGCTCTCGAACAGGGCCTGGAAGTTGCCCTCGCCGAAGCCCTCGTCGCCCTTGCGCTGGATGACCTCGAAGAAGATCGGGCCGACGGCGTTTTCGGTGAAGATCTGGAGCAGCCGGCCGCCGTCTTCGGTCGGCGCGCCGTCGATCAGGATCTGCAGGCGCCTGAGCTCGTCGACCGGCTCGCCATGGTCCGGCAGGCGCGCATCGATGCCCTCGTAATAGGTGTCCGGCGTCGCCATGAAGGCCGTGCCGCGGGCGCGCATGGCCTCGACCGTGCGGTAGATGTCGGCGGTCGAGAGCGCGATATGCTGGATGCCCTCGCCGTTATAGGCCTCGAGATATTCCGCGATCTGGCTGCTGTCGTCGGAACTCTCGTTGATCGGGATGCGGATTTTGCCGCACGGGCTGGTCATGGCGCGGGATTTGAGGCCGGTCAGTCTGCCCTCGATATCGAAAAACCTGATCTCGCGGAAATTGAACAGCCGCTCGTAAAAGGCGGCCCAGCTGTCCATCCGGCCGCGGTGGACATTGTGGGTCAGATGGTCGACCGCCGCGAAGCCGACGCCGTCGTGATCGAGCGAACCGTCGATCCCGAAATCGACGTCGTAGATCGTGCCGCCCGCGCCGTAGCGGTCGACCAGGTAGATCAGCGAGCCGCCGATGCCCCTGATCGACGGGATGTTGAGCTCCATCGGCCCGGCCTGGTCCGGCCCCGGTTCCGCGCCGAGGTCGAGGGCGCGCCGCCAGGCCTTGGCGGCGTCCTTCACCCGGAACGCCATGGCGCAGACCGAGGGGCCGTGCACCCGGGCGAAGGATTGGGCGAAGCTGTCGGGCTCAGCGTTCAGGATGAAGTTGACGTCGCCCTGGCGATAGAGGGTGACGTCCTTGTGCCGGTGGCGGGCGGCGGCGCGGAAGCCCATGCGCGCGAACAGGCCGGCCAGCGCCTTCGGGTCCGGCGCGGTGTATTCGATGAATTCGAATCCGTCGGTGCCCATCGGGTTGAGGGCGTCGATATCGCCGCCGGCGTCTGCGGCGGGCCGGGCCGTTTCGGTCATGGAACTGCTCCCTTGATCTCACCCTGAAATCATAATAGTTTCATTTGAAACTAAATCAAGAGGAACCATGACCGGTCCCGTTGCGGCCCCGCGCCTCGATCTCGCGGCCTACCTGCCCTATCGGCTGTCGATTCTGTCGAACACGGTGTCCGGCGCGATCGCGGCGATCTACGAAACCCGCTATGGCCTTTCGGTCGCCGACTGGCGGCTGATGGCGGTCCTGAGCATGGAGCCGGACCGGCCGCTGACCCAGAAGGCCCTGTGCGCCCGCACGCGCATGGACAAGGTCCAGGTCAGCCGCGCCGTGAAGCGACTGCTGGAACGGGGCCATATCGAGCGGGAGGTCGACAACGGCGACCGGCGCAGCGCCCTTCTGCGGCTGACCGGGCAGGGCCGGGCGGTCTACGACGATGTCGCGCCGGCAACGCTGGAATGGGAACGGGAACTGCTGTCGCGCCTCACGCCGGCCGAGGCGGCGATCCTCGATACGGTCGTCGCCCGCCTGCAGCAGGTCGCCGACGAGATGGCGGCCGGTTCGTAGCGCGGCCGCAACCGGCCTCAGGCCCGCGCGGCGATCGCCTCGATTTCGTCGTCTTCCGGGAAGCGGCCCAGCGCCTTCTTGGAAAAGACCGGCTCGCCGTCGAGGCTGATCTCGAACACGCCGCCGCCGCCCTTGACCAGTTCGACCTCGGCGCCGTCGATTTCAGAGAACCTGTCGCTCACACGGAGCGCCCTGGGTTCGTAGTTTCAAACGACGCAGTATTCGATCCTGAATTTCATCCGGTTCTCCTGTTTCGGGCCTGTTGCGGGCCGGCGCGTCCGGCCGGCGACGAAACCCGGCGACTATAAAGCGCGGCAGCCCGGCGGACCAGCATCCTGCGCGCCCGCAGACCGCAGGCGTCGCCGGGCGTGGCGCGTCCTTGCCGGCGCGCATGGCGGCGCGCTAGGTTCCGGCCAGTTCAGGACAGAGAATTCTGCATCCGAAAGGAAGGCCCCCGATGAAGCTCTATTACGATCCACGCACCGTGAACTGCCGCAAGGTTCTGGCCGGTTTCAAGCATATGGGCGTCGCGTTCGAGACCGAGAATGTCGACTATTTCGCGCAGGGTCAGCAGTCGCCCGACTACATGGCGATCAACCCGAACGCAGCCCTGCCCGCGCTGGTCGACGGCGATCTCCAGCTTTGGGAATCCAACGCGATCCTGCAATACGGGGCCGACAAGGTCGGCGCCGAATCGGCCTATCCGAGCGATCTGGCGACCCGGGCCGACGTCAACCGCTGGCTGCTCTGGGAATCGAGTGCCTGGTTCCCGACCTGCTACGTCTACCTGGTCGAGAATGTCGTCAAGCCAATCCTCGAAGCCGAGCCGGACCAGGCCATCCTCGACGGCGAGGGACCGAATTTCCACAAGCATGCCGGCATTCTCGACGACCGGCTCGACGGCCAGGACTGGCTGTGCGGCACGCCGGAGCCGACCATCGCCGACATCGCGGTCGCCTCGCCGATGCATCTGCACCGGTTTCAGCAGCTGCCCCTCGACGCGCATCCGAACCTCAGCGCCTGGATCGGTCGGATGGAGTCGGTGCCGGCCTGGGAAAGCACCGACGTCGCCCCGCTGCTCGGCCTGGCGTGAGCGGCGGAGACGCGGCGGAGACGCGCCGGACGCCATGACGGACCCCGGGACCGATGGGGAGTTCGAGGGCCGCACAGCCCTGGTGACGGGCGGGTCGCGCGGCATCGGCCGGGCGATCTGCCTGCGCCTGGCGGCGAGCGGCGCCCGGGTCGCGGTCAACTACGCCGCCAACCGGGAAGCGGCGGAGGAAACCCGCGCGGCCATCGAGGCCGCCGGCGGCACGGCCGCAATCTACCTGGCCGATGTCGGCGACCGGGAGGCGACTGGGGCGATGTTCGACGCCGTCGAGCGCGACCTCGGCCCGGTCGACCTGCTGGTCACCAACGCCGGCATCGCGCGGTCAGCCGATGCGCTGTCCATGACCGCCGAGACCTGGCGCGAGATCATGCGCGTCAACCTCGACGGCACCTTCCACGCCGTCTGGCGCGCCAAGGACGGCATGGCCGCGCGCGGCTTCGGCCGGATCGTCTGCATCTCCTCGGTGCTCGGCCTGGTGCCGAACCCGATCTCGACCGAGCGCATGTTCGCCTACGGCACGTCGAAGGCGGCGGTCATCGGCTTCGTGCGCCAGTGCGCCGCCGCCCTCGGCCCGGCGGTGCGGGTCAACGGCGTCGCGCCCGGCTATGTCGAGACCGACATGACCGCCGACGTGTCGGACGAGGCGCATGAGCGGCTGACCGCGGCGGCGGCCCTCAAACGCTTCGGCCAGCCGGAGGAGATCGCCGAACTGGTGCATTTCCTGCTCAGCGAGCGCTCCAGCTTCACCACCGGCCAGACCCACATCGCCGACGGCGGCACCAAGTTCGTGCCGTAAGCATTTCCGTCCTGGAGGAAGCCGTGACGTCGTAGCGCCCCTCGATACGGCCCTGCGGGCCTACTCGGGACGAGGGGAATTGTGAGAGATGCCCAATACCCACCCTCACCCTGAGTAGCCCCGGATGTAATCCGGGGCGTATCGAAGGGCGCGCCTCAATCGCGTCTGCGGTTCCAACAATAGCGGTCACACTTTACTCCAGCACCGGCTCGGCGAGCGCCCAGGCGTTGCGCGGGTCTTCGATCTCGATGACCCAGAGGTCCGGGTCGTAGCCGCGCTGGCGGGCGATGTAGGCGTCGGCGTCGGCTTCCGGCACTGCATCGTCGCCGGTGCCGCGGCGCCAGGCCCGGCCGCCGTCCGGCGAGGTCGTCGGCACATAGACGGTGCAGCCGGCCTCGATCCGGTTGTGCTTGATCAGGATGGCGCCGGCATGTTCGTCGCCCCGGCGCACCAGATAGGCGTCGATGCCGTTCACCCGGCAGCGCCGGATCTCCGCATCGACCCAGATCGCCGCCTTGATGCGGGGGATCATGGCCGGGGCCGCGCTGTCTCAGAAATCCCGAATTGTCACCCCGGCCGACCGAAGGGAGAGCCGGGGTCCAGAATCGCGGGCAGAGTTTCCGCCTGTGGCTCTGGACCCCGGATCGTCGCTGCGCTCCGTCCGGGGTGGCAAGTTTGGGAAGAGGGTTTCACCTTCGATGCCCCGGCGCTCCCGACCCTTGCGGCGTCCGCCCCTAGATCACGCCGCCGGCGCGCAGGGATGCAATCCGCGCGGCGTCGTAGCCCAGGCCTTCGAGCACGCTCTCGGTATCGGCGCCCAGGTCGGGGGCCGGGCGGGCGGGCGCGGGCTCGGCGGTGTGCACCGGCGGCGCCACCATGCGGAACGGGCCGTCCGACGGGTGCGGCAGGGTCTGGAGCCGGCCGGTCTCGACGACATAGGGGTTGTCGAGGGCCGCGGCGACATCGTTGACCGGCGCGGCCGGCACGGCGCCGGCGAAACGCTCCAGCCAGTCGGCGGTGGTGTGCGCCTGCAAGGCTTCGTCCAGCATTTCGGTGAGCAGGGCGCGCTGCTCCAGCCGGTCCGCAAAGCGCAAGAAGCGCTTGTCCTCCGCCCATTCCGGCCGGCCGATCGCGTCGCACAGGGCCGGCCAGAACTTCTCCTTGTTGCACATCAGGAAAATCCAGCCGTCCGCCGTTTTGTAAAGCTGGCAGGGCGTGAGCGACGGATGGGCCGAGCGCGGCAGGCGCGGCTGGTTGAAGCCCTCGTTGAGATACCAGGTCGCCAGGTAGCTCGTGTTGTGCAGCGCGACGTCGAACAGGCTGACGTCGATGTCCCGGCCCTGCCCGGTCGCCCGCGCACCGGTCAGCGCCGCCAGCAGGCCATAGGCCATCGCCAGCCCGGTCATCATGTCGACGATGGACAGGCCGAAGCGCGACGGCGTGCCCTCCGGCTCGCCGGTCAGCGCGAAATAGCCGGCCTCGGCCTGCATGACGTAGTCGAAACCGGGCCAGGCCGCGCGCGGCCCGTCGCGCCCGTAGGCCGAGAGGTGCGCGCACACGATCTGCGGATTGTGCGCCTTCAGATGGGCGTAGGTGATGCCGAGTTTTTCCGGCACGTCGCCGCGCATGTTGCTGGCCAGCGCATCGGTCGAGCGGACCAGATCGTGCAGCACGGGCCGCGCCTCCGGCCGGCTCAGGTCGAGGGTCAGGCTCTTCTTGTTGCGGTTGAAGCTGTGGAAGAACTGGCTGTCTCCCGACGGGAAGAAATACGGGCCGACGGCGCGGGACATGTCGCCGCCGTCGCGCGGGTTCTCGATCTTGATGACCTCGGCGCCCTGGTCGGCGAGGAACATGGTGCCGAACGGCCCGGCGCCGTATTGCTCGACCGCGAGGACGCGGACTCCCTCGAGCGGCAGCATGGCGGCTACACCGGGTTCCGCGCGATCAGCTGCTTGGCGATGATCAGGCGCTGCAGCTCGTTGGTGCCCTCGCCAATCGCCAGCAGCGGCGCGTCGCGGTAATAGCGCTCGATATCGAATTCCTTGGAATAGCCGTAGGCGCCGTGGATGCGCATGGCCTCCAGGCTGTTCTCGACCGCCGCCTCGGTGGCGTACAGCTTGGCCATGCCGGCTTCCATGTCGCAGCGTTCGCCGCGGTCGTAGGCCTGCGCCGCCGCTTCCGTCAGCAGCCGCGCCGCCTCGACCCGCGTCGCCATGTCGGCGAGCTTGATCTGGATCGCCTGGTGCTCGGCGATCGGCTTGCCGAAAGTTTTGCGGATCTGGGCGTATTCCACGGCCTTCTCCAGGCAGACCCGGGCGATGCCGACGCCGCGCGCGGCCACGTTGATCCTGCCCAGTTCCAGGCCGGCGAGGATCTGCTGCAAGCCGCGCCCCTCCTCGCCGCCGACCAGATTGTCGAACGGCACCTGGCACCGGTCGAGCACGACCTCGCCGGTATCGACGCCGCGATAGCCGAGCTTGCCGAGCTTGCTCGCCGCCACACCTTCACCCTGCTCGACCAGCAGCAGGCTCATGCCCTTGTGGCGCGGCTCGGCCGCCGGGTCGGTCTTGACCAGTACGGCGAGGATATCGCCTTCGACGCTGTTGGTGATCCAGGTCTTGGTGCCGTTGACGATGTAGGCGTTGCCGACGCGCTCGGCGCGGGTGCGCACGGCCTGGAGGTCGGTGCCGCAGTCCGGCTCGGTGAGCGCGACGCCGCCGCGCAGTTCGCCGGTCGCGAATTTCGGCAGGAAGCGCTGCTTCTGTTGTTCGGTGCCGAAGCGCTGGACCGCCGCCGCCATGATGAGATGGGAATTGATAATGCCGGAGATCGACATCCAGCCCGCCGTGATCCGCTCGACGATCGCAGAATAGGTCACCGCCGACAGGCCGAGGCCGCCATAGTCCGGCGCGATGGTGGCGCCGAACAGGCCGAGTTCCTTCATTTCCTCGACGATTTCGTGGGGATATTCGTCCTTCGCTTCCAGATCGTGGGCGACCGGCAGGATGCTGCGTTCGACGAAACGGTCGATGGCGTCGAGGATGGCGCCGTCGCCGTCGGCATCGGCATGCGGAACGGATACGTCCGGAGGCATCGGTGCTCAGGCCACCCTGTCGTCGACGCCGAAACCGCGCTTCGGCACCAGCATGGAGCGCCGGTAGGTCATGAACACCGTGCCGTCGGCCTTCGTGCCGGTGGTGCTGGCGGTCACGATCCCCTGGTTGGGCCGGGATTGCGATTCGCGCTTTTCCAGCACCTCGGATTCGGCATAGATCGTCTCGCCGACGAAGACCGGCGCGGTCAGTTTAATGTCCGTCCAGCCCAGGTTGGCGATGGCCTTCTGGCTGAGGTCGCTGACGCTCATTCCCGCGACGATGGACAGCGTGAGCGCGCTGTTCACCAGCAGCTTCCCGAACTCGCTGTGCTTCGCGTATTCGGCGTCGAAATGGATCGGATGGGTGTTCATGGTCAGCAGCGTGAACCAGGTGTTGTCGGCCTCGCTGATCGTCCGGCCCGGGCGGTGCTCGTAGATGTCGCCGACCGCAAAATCCTCATAGTAGCGCCCGGCGGACTCGCGGAACCGCCCGGCCGCCACCTCAACCATCGTCGCGACCATGCCGTTTACCCGGCCACGGCGCGGATGGCCGTTTCCCGGGCCGGCCGGCGGGCCGAGAGCCGGAGCACGGCCGAGACGTCGTTGGCCTTTTCAAGCGCCAGCAGGCCGTCGGCGAACGCCTCGCGGTCTGCCGATTCCAGATAGGGCGCGACCAGGCCGTCGAACTTGGTGCGCAACTCATCTTCGGTGAGGAAATTGTCCGGCTCGCCCTTGGGCACGGCGACGAAGTCCTCGAACGTGCCCGCCGATGTCGTCACCTTCACGGCCGCGGCCAGATTGGCCGGATACTCCGCCTCGGCGCGCGGATCGACGACCGGGCGGACCTTGCGGTACAGCGCCTTTGCGTTGTCGTCGGCCAGCAGCGGCGCGTAATCGTCCCACACCAGGCCGCCGTTGATCAGGGCGGCGGCGGCGACGAAGGGCATGGAGAACTGGCCGTCGACGATTCCCTGCGGGTCCTGCTTGTCGGCGAGCGGATCGGCGACGATGCTCCAGCCGGTCTCCGGCAGGCCGACCTCGATTTCCTGCACATCGTCCGGCCGCAAACCGTGCTGCTTGCGCAGGCCGATAATCGCATCCATCGCGGCATGGCCGTAGCGGCAGGACGGATAGGGCTTGACGGCGATCTGCATGGTTTCCCAGACCGCGCCGAGGCCGGCGACCGCCTTCGCCGGGTCCGGGTTCGGCGCGTGGCTGGCGAGGAAACCGGCCTTGCCCTCGAAGGCCTGGGCCGGGCCGCGATAGCCTTCGGCCGCCAGTGTCGCGGCGATCAGGCCGGTCATGGCGGCGTTGCCGACATGGGAACGCTTGGTCCAGGCGCCGTCGGCGAGGAACTGCATCGAGCCGGCGGCCTGGCTGAGGCAGATGCCGAAGGCGCTCTCGATCTGCCCGGCATCCAGGCCCATGACGTTACCGACCGCCGCCGCCGCACCGAACGCGCCGCAGGTCGCCGTGGGATGGAAGCCGCGCTCGTAATGGTCGCTCGGGCCGAGGGCCATGCTGAGCCGGATCTGGATCTCGTAGCCGGCAACGATGGCGGCGATGGTCCGCGCGCCGCTGACGCCGGCCTCTTCCGCCGCCGCGAGCGCCGCCGGCACGATCGGCGCGCTGGCGTGGATCGAGCCGCGGGCGTGGGTGTCGTCGAAATCGAGCGAATGGGCGAGCGCGCCGTTGATCAGCGCCGCGCCGGCCGCGGTGTAGCGCGCCGGGTCGCCGATCGCCGTCGCCGTATCGCCGGTCATGCCGAGGCGATTGACCGCCGCGATCAGGCTTTCGGTCGATTCCGCATCCCACCGTGCGCGCAGGGCGATGCCGAGGGTATCGAAGATCAGCAGCTTCGCACGCCGCGCGACTTCCGGCGGCAGATCGCCATAGGACAGGCCGGCGGCGAATTCCGCCGCGGTGCGGGTGATGGAGGACATGGGGCGGTTTCCCGGTCGTCGATTGCGTTCAAGGCGCCGACAATAGCATGCGCACGGCATCGTTCGACCCTCTTTGTCGGGCCGAGGCGTGTTCGATTTCCCGGGACCGCCGATGCGGCCGGGGCAGCCCCTCGATACGGCCCCTGCGGGGCCTACTCGGGATGAGGGAATTTGGAATCGAGTTTCTGTCCTCACAACAACCCTCTCCACCCTCATCCCGAGTAGCCGCCGCAAGGCGGCGTATCGAGGGGCCTCATCCGGAGTCGGCGCGCTTGCGCGCCGTATCGGGGGCCTGCCCTGAGCCTGCCGGAGGGGGCGGCAGGTCGATGCCGAAATGGCGATCGAGGATATCGGCGATCAGCTCGTAGCAGGACCCGAAGCGGACGACCTCCAGGGTCATCACGTTGAGCAGGGTCGAGGACGCCTTGTAGAGGTGATATTTGCGCAGGCCGTGGTCGACGACGATGTCGGCGATGTTCACGATCTCGGGCTCGATATTCCCGACCCGGAACTTGGTGCCGGCCAGCGACAGGTTGGCCGACGAGCCGAACAGCGGGTGTCCCTCCTCCCGGCTCAGGCGGCAGAGTTCCCGGTGGAACGGCCCGGCGTTGAGCAGCATGACGATGGTGCCGTCCTTCTGGCTCGCCTCGATGGCCGGGCCGGACAGCTTCGTCAGCAGCGGATGGTCCATGCGCGCCGGGGCGACGGCGCCGAGCGGCAGGTCGTAGTCCTCCGTGATGCAGGCGACGATTTCGGCCCCGCGCCGGTCGACGATGTGGATGTCCCGGTGGATCTCCCTGTCCGCCACCATGGCGTTGAGCTTTGACGGCGCGCGCCGCTTGGCGTCGAAGATCCGCTTCAGCGCTGCCGCGCTGCCGCCCAGCGCGGTGTAGCCGACATCCATCGGCAGGATGCCGACGCCGCCGGCCCGGATGACATCGAACGCCCGCCGCGCATCGCCGGCGATATCCGGTCTCGCCATTTCTCTTCGCCCCTCGCCTGAACCGATGCCGCAGCAATCCCCGAAGCCGCCCCGAATGCAAGTCCCCGAATGCAAGCCCCCGAATGCAAGCCCCCGAACGCAAACCCCGAAAGCAAACCCCGAACGCAGACCTTGTGCAAATCGGCCGCGGTCCTATTCTGGCCGCCGCCTGAGGAGCAGGGGGGAGCAGCGTGTTCGAAGGCCGGCCCATCGCGGAAGACGCAGCGCGCATATTCGAGACCGTTGGCAGCGGCGGCGTCGCGATCTTTCCGGTCAGCGTCGGCTACGCCATCGTCGGGCACGAGGAAGAATCCGTCCAGCGCATGTACCGCGCCAAGGAGCGGCCGTTCAGCAAGCCCTGCGGCAACTTCTGCGACTGGCAGCTCTTCACCGAGGCCGTCCGGATCCCGGACCGGGCGCGCGACGTCGTCAGCGCGGTGATCCACGACCACGACCTGCCCTTCTCCATCGTCGCGCCGTTCGATGCGAACCACCCGGTGATCCGCAGCCTGCCGCCCTTCGCGCTGAAGAATGCGACGCTCGCCGGCACGATGGACATGCTGCTCAACGCCGGCCCGCTGCACGACGAGATCGCGCGGCTGGCGCGGGAGAACGCCTATGCCGTCGTCGGCTCCTCGGCCAACCGGTCCGGCACCGGCAGCAAGTTCGTCTACGAGGATATCGAGGCGCAGGTGACGGCGGCGGCCGACATCGCCATCGACTACGGCCTGACGCCGTTCCACAACAAACGGGGGCTGGGCAGCTCGATCGTCGACCTGATCTCCTGGGAAACCATCCGCGTCGGCGCCGCCTACGACCAGATCTGCGAAATTCTGCTCGAAGGCTTCGACATCGACCTGAAGGCCGTCACGGCCGCGAAAGGCTAGAGGGCATCCTACCTTGAAACAATTTCGCACGGTTGCCATTGCCGTTCGATTCTATCAGATTACCGGATCGGCCCTCAAAGCGACACACCATGGCCACAACCGCGATCGACACGCTGCGCTTCGCTCGCAAGCTCAAGCAGTCCGGCCTGCCGGACGAGCAGGCCGAAGCCATGGCCGCCGCGCTCGGAGAGGAGCTTACGGAACATCTCGCGACGAAAGCCGACTTGCGGCTGCTCCAGTGGATGGTCGGCTTCAATCTTGCGTTCTCCGCCGCCATTCTCTGGCGTATTATCGATCTTGCCTGATGCGGTGGGGCGGAGGGCCGGTTTTCCGAATGAACCGCCCGTGCCGCCGCCCGCTTCCGAACCCGAATGCCGGGATGCGGCGCTCCTGAAGGACAGGGACCGATGGACCGCGAACTGGACGACCTGCAAACCAAGCTGGAAGACGCCTTTGCCGCCGCGACGGCGCTGTACCGGGAGCGCGGTTTCCAGCGCCGCGTCGGCTTCGGCCGCAAGCCGGCGCTGATCAACGTCGACCTCGCCAACGCCTGGACCCGGCCGGGATACCCGTTCACCTGCGAGGGCATCGACGACCGGATCATTCCGGCGACCCGCCAGCTGATCGACGCCTGCCGCGCGAACGGCCATCCGGTGGTCTACACCACGGTCTGCTACCAGAACCCGGACCCGGACGACCCGCGCACCGACATGGGCCTGTGGCACAAGAAGATCCCGATCGAGATCGCCGACCAGAAGAACGAGGACATCTGGGCCATCGATAGCCGGATCGCGCCGATCGACGGCGAGCAGGTGATGATCAAGAAGCGGGCGAGCGCCTTCCACGGGACGTATCTCGCCGGCTGGCTGCGCGCCGCCGGGGTCGACACCATCCTGGTCACCGGCGTCACCGCCTCGGCCTGCGTGCGCGCCACGGTCACCGACGGGCTCGCCGAGGGCTTCCGCCCGATCGCCGTGCGCGAGGCCATCGGCGACCGGATTCCCGGCGCGACGGAATGGAACCTGTTCGACATCGACGCCAAATTCGGCGACGTCGAGCCGCTGGAGGCGTGCGTGGCCTATCTCAACTCGGTGAATTTCAGGAACGATTGAGGAAGCGCGGGGGCTCTATTCGCTACCCTTGCTCGTCATTTCGACCGGAGCGGCGAAGCCGTGGAGTGGAGAAATCCGGCTGGCGACGGGCACCGGCTGCGTGCAACGCGTCGGCGTCGGCGGAGCGCCGGGTAGATTTCTCCACTTCGCCGCCCGTTGGGCGGCTTCGGTCGAAATGACGGGCGGAGGGTACGGCACGAGCGAGCTAACGCCCCCTACTCCGCGGCCTGCTGCAATGGCTGGGCCTGCATCCATTTCTGGAACACGGGCTGGCGTGGCGGGTCGAGGGTGGTGTCGGCCTTGCAGCGGGCCTTGAGTTCCTCGACCGTGCCGCCGGTGTTGAACAGGGCGACATCGCCGCGCTCGGCGGCCATGCGGCTGCGCAGGGTTTCGGTCTCGCGCGCGTTCACGCCCAGGTCGTCATTCAACACCACGCCGTAGCGCCGGGCGCCGTCGCGCGTGACCAGGCCGCGCCGCGCGTCAAGCGCCACTTGCTCGGCGTCGCGCTCCAGCGGGTCGCCCCAGCCGCCGCCGCCCCAGGTGTTGAAGTAGAGCGTGTCGCCGGGCTCGACATGGACGCGGTCGCACTTTGATTCCATCCATTGTTCGGAACCGTCGGCGCGCACCATCAGCTTGTCGCTGCGCTGGCCGGGCAGGCCGCCGCTGACGCCCCAGGGATGGGTCAGCCAGCGATCGTCATGGATCGAGATTTCGCCCGTCTCGAGGAACTGGTAGCCCATGGAGAGGCCGTTGCCGCCCCGGTGCAGGCCGGGCCCGCCGCTGTCGGCGATGGTCTCGTATTTCACGATGCGCAGCGGGAAATAGGCCTCGAGGAACTCGTTCGGCACGTTGGTGAAGGACGGCCACAGGGAATGGCCGTCCGGCCCGTCGCCCGCCGGCCGGCCCGGCACGCCGCCGAAGCCGATCTGGTAGAGCTGGTACCACTCGCCGCTCTTGTCGTAGCCCGAATACATGAAGTGCGGGCTGTCGGAGAAGCCGGCGGCGCACAGGGCGTCCGGCGAACCCTGGCCGAGCAGGCCGCTCATGATGTCGAAGATGCGCGCCAGCATGTGGGTGCGCGAACTGAGCGCGGCCGGGCGGATCGGCTTCAGGATGGTGCCACGCGGAATCCGCACGTCGACCAAGTCGTAGAAACCGTCGTTGAACAGGATCTGCGGATCGAAAATGTTGATGAAGAAGGAGCCGAGGAACATCTTGAACATCTCCTCGTTGAGGAGAAAGTTCACCGAACTGATCGACTGGGGATCGGTGCCCTCGAAATCGAAGAACACCTTCTCGCCCTCGCGCCACATGGTGCAGGCGATCTTGTACGGCCCCATGCCGAGGCCGTCGTCATCGATGAAGTCCTCGAAATACTGGCGCGATTCCGGGATCACCATCTTGAGGATCGCGCTCATCGCCCGCTTGTTGCGGTCGAGCATCTCGTCCATCGCCGCGGCCAGCTCGTCGACGCCGAAGCGCTCGGCCATTTCGTGCACGCGGCGCTCGGCGAGGCGCAGGGCGGCGACGACGGCGTTGAAGTCCGAGCGGTTCCAGTGCGGCAGGCGGCAGTTGCGCAGGATGAGTTCGAGGATCTCCTCGTTCAGCTTGCCGTTGCGATAGATCTTGACCGGCGGGATCTGGATGCCTTCCTCGAAGATCTGCGCCGCATCGGTCGGCAGGCTGCCCGGCACCTTGCCGCCGATATCCGTCATGTGGCCGAACATGGCGGCCCAGGCGACGATCCGGCCGTCGATGTAGATCGGCATCATGGTCAGCCAGTCGTTGAGATGGCTGATCGCGCCGTTGCAGGAATAGGGATCGTTGGTCAGGAAGACGTCGCCTTCCTCGATCTCGCCGTCGTAACCCTGCTGGAAACCCCAGAAGAAGGAGCCGAACTGGCCGACGACCATCTTGCCGTCGGCGTTGGCGATCATCGGGAAGGCGTCGTGCTGCTCTCGGATGCCGGGCGACATGGCGGTGCGGAACAGCACGGCGTCCATCTCCGTGCGCGCGTTGCGCATGGCGTTCTCGATGATGTCGAGGGTGACGGGATCGACATCGACCTTCTTGAACGGGGCGGTGTTGGTCTGGATAAGACGGGCTGGCATGGCTGATCTCCTCCCTATCGGCCGTTCATCGGGCGGATCAGGATGTTGCCGACCTCGTCCACGGCGCCGGTGTGGCCGTTCAGGATCAGGGTGGTCGAATCCATCTCGGTGACGATGGCCGGCCCGGCGATGCGGTCGCCGGCCTTGAGCAGGGCGCGGTCGTAGATTTGCGCCGGGTGCTCGCGGCCCTCGATATAGACCTGGGTCTGCTCGCGGACGGCGCCGGACGGGTCGCCGGTGCCCTGGGGCAGTTCCTGGGCGCTCGCCGCGCTCTCCCTGCCCTGCACCAGGGCGCGCAGATTGTACGATTCGTGCATCGTGTCGAGCCGGAAGGTGAAGAGCTGCTCGTGCAGCTCGTCGAAGCGGCTCGCCACGTCGCGCAGGCCGCCCTGGGCGAATTCCTCCGGGGTGACATCGACGGTGAGCTGCATGCCCTGGCCGTGGTAGCGCAGGTCGATCTGGTACAGCGTCGTCTGCTCGTTGCGCGGCACGCCCTCGGCATTGAGCGCCTCGGCTGCCTGCCGGGCCAGCGCCTCCAGAGCCTCGGCAACCTCGGCGTCCGTCGTCTCGTCGAAGCGGCGCACGAAGGTGCGGGAGGCCTCGTCGCGCACCCGCGTGGTCGCATCGCCATAGGCGCACAGCACGCCCGGCCCCGGCGGGATAATGACCGGCCAGGAATTCATCAGCCGGCTGAGCGCATTGGCGTGCAGCGGGCCGGCGCCGCCGAACCCGATCAGGGCAAAATCGCGCGGGTCGAAGCCCTGCTCGACCGAGACCAGCCGCAGGGCGCCGAACATGTTCTCGTTGACAATGTTGACGATGCCTTCGGCCGCGGCCTTGAGCGGCAGGTCCATCGCCTTGGCGACCTTGCCGACCGCTGCCTCGGCGGCCCGGTAATCGAGCTGCATTTCGCCGCCGAGCCGCGCGCCGGACGGCAGATAACCGAGCACGACATTGGCGTCGGTCACGGTCGGCTCGTCGCCGCCCCGGCCGTAGGCGGCAGGCCCCGGCTCGGCCCCGGCGCTCTGCGGGCCGACGCGCAACGCCTTCGTGAGTTCCGGCACATAGGCGATGGAGCCGCCGCCGGCGCCGACCGTACGGACATCGACGGAGGATGCCCGCACCGTCACGTCGCCGACCCGGGTTTCGCGCCGTGTCTGGGCGACGCCCTTCTGGATCAGCGCCACATCGGTCGAGGTGCCGCCCATGTCGAAGGTCAGCAGATTGTCGTAGCCGGCCTGCCGGGCCATCCAGATGGCGCCGGAAACGCCGCCGGCCGGGCCGCTCATCAGCAAGTTGACCGGGGTCGCTTTGGCGGCGTCCGCGCTCGCCAGGCCGCCATCGGAGCGCAGGATGTGCAGTTGCACGCCGTTCATGCGCCGGTCGAGTTCGGCGTTGAGACTCTTGATATAGCGGGAGACGACCGGGCGGATGTAGGAGTTCACGACCGTCGTCTCGGTCCGCTCGTATTCGTACATTTCCGGCACGACTTCGGAAGAAAGCGAAATCGGCACGCCGGGCAGGATCTCTTCGGCGATGCGCCGGACGCGCTGTTCGTGGACGCCGCTGGCATAGGCGTTCATCAGCGAAACGGTCAGCGCCTCGATGCCCTCGCCGGCCAGTTTCTGCAATTCGCGCCTGAGCGCATCCTCGTTCAGCGGCTCGACGATCTCGCCCTTCGCGCCGACCCGTTCGTCGGCCTCGACCGTCAGCTCGAGCGGCGCCAGCGGATCGGCCTTGTTGAAGATCACCCAGCCGCCGAGGCCGCCCGGCACATAGGAGCGCGCGATCTGGAGGGTCTGCTTGTAGCCCTTGGTCGTCACCAGGCCGACCCGGGCGCCGCTGTGGGTCAGGATCGTGTTGGTGGCGACCGTCGTGCCGTGCATTACCGCGCCGATATCGGTCGGCTCGATCCCGGCATAACCGCAGATCCGCTCGATGCCGTGCAGCACGCCCTGCGCCGAATCCTGCGGCGTCGACGGCACCTTGGCGGTCCAGGCGTGCCCGGTTTCCTCTTCGATCAGCAGCAGGTCGGTAAAGGTGCCGCCGACATCGACGCCGAGCCGGTAGCCGCCGCCGGTAGTTACGCGCCGGCGCGGCCGCGCCATCGGGGCCGGCCGCCGGGCCGCAACGGCGCTGTCGGAAAGCGAGCGGGCCTCGCGCGGTTCGATCGCAGCCGCGTCGCCGTTGCCCCGGCCCGTATCGCGGGCGGTCTCCGGAACCGGCTCGCGGGCCGGCGCCGCAGGCGCACGCGCTTCCATGCCGCCGTTCGTGCGGGCGGCAGGCGTGGGCGCCGATGGCGGAGTGCCCGGAGCGGACGGCGTCGCAGGCCGGGCGGGTTCAGGGGCGCGGGCGGCGGCATCGCCGTTGCCCAGTTTTTCGATCTGGTCGTGCAGATCGGCCAGTTTGCTGTCGAACCAACTGGTCAGATCGCTATCTGAACTGCTCATCGGGCGTCTCTCGTATTTCGTCGGCTAGTGGCGGTTGCGGCCGCGCCAGTCTTCCAGCCAGTCGATGACCGCGTCAGCGGCCGTAATATCACAATAGCGCCGGCCGATATCGCGGAGATTATCGCGGTGCGGCCCCTCGTGATGATCGCCGACGCAATCCTCCGGGACGACGGTGCGGTAGCCCCACTGGAAACTGTCGACCGCCGAGGCGCGCACGCAGCCGCTTGTCACGCAGCCGGTGACGATCACGGTATCGACCTGTTCTTTGGAGAAGAAGGAAACCAGCGGCGTCTGGAAGAAGATCGACGCGCCGGATTTGCAGAAGGCGACATCGTAGCCGGGATCGTGGATCCGCGGATCGAGCTGCGTCGCGGGATGGCCGTGCACCAGGTCTTCGATCACGGCCTGCACTTTCCAGTATGGACGGTCCCGGCCCGTCTTCGAATAGGCGGTATAACAGGAGGCGACTGGCACATCCGCCCGGCGCGCCACCTCCAGCAGCCGCGCCGTGTTGCCGACCGCGCGTTCGATCAGCGGCGCGCCGCCCAGCGCATACTGTGCTTCGGTAAAGGCGGTCTGGAAATCGACGACGATTATGCCCGGCCGGTCGCCGTAGCCGATCCCGGCCGCGCCATAGGTCCGTTCAATGTAGGTTTCCGTCGAATTGTCAGTCATGGCCGACAGCAAAACAGATTCCGGGGCCTGAGTCCAAACCGTTGAACGCCCGATCCGATCCCGACCTATCCGGTTTGGCATTCGCTGCCGAACAGGCTAACGTCCCGCCGGCGGACCGGATGGCCGGCCGCTCTTCCGACCCGGATTATCGATGGACGCCAGGTCAGCCGCCTTTCTCGAAATCATGATCGGCATCGCCGTCGTCGGCGTGCTGGCCTTCGTGGTGCTGTTTTTCGCCGGCCGTGTCCGCATGACGACGTCCGCCGGTGCGCGGCAGATCAACATCCGCTGGCCGCAGATCCTGCTGGCGGTCGTGTTGCTGATCGTGGTCGCGCTGATCGTCCTGTGGCAGTTTCCGCCGCTCGACGGGGCCGAAGGAACCGCGGGCGGGGGGCGCTGGCGCAGCGATGCCGATGCGCGAACCTTCTTCATCATCATGCTGGCGGTCGCCGCCGGCGCGATCCTGGTCTTTCTGGCAACACTGGTCATCCGGGCCAATCCCAGACTGGCCGCGCCGCCCGCCGACGATAACGAAGACTCGGTGGCGCAAGCCGCCCCCGCAACGGTCGAGACACCGTCGGCGGCGCGGCTGTTTGGGCTGCTGCTTCCGATCGCGGCAGTCCTGCTGCTGTGCTGGATCTATCTGAAACCGGAACAGCAATACGCGCTGATGCTCTACCTGCTGTATCCGGCGACGCTGGCGGTCGCTCTCGTCATGCTGTTCGACAAGGCGAGCCGGACCTGGAGCGCCAAGAATGGCGGCGAATCCTTCCGCGAATGGCTGCTGTGCGATCTGCTGGTCTTTTTCCTGATCCTCGGTTTCCTGAACCTGCTGGACTCGAATGCAGGCGCAAAATACGAGGCGCTGATCTGGGACATTCTCCATCTGGCGGCGTTCCTGCTGGTCTTCTGGCTGCTGGACCGACGACTGGCGCGCATCCGCTTTCTCGCCGCCTACCTCTACCTGATGCTGCTGCCGATCCTGCTCCTGATCTGGCGCGCCGTGCAGGGCGTGCCGGCCGCCAAGGATGCGGACTGGTGGAGCACAATCTGGCCGCTGTTCTTCCTCGGCGTCATCTTTTTCGTCCTGGAACTGATCGCCGTCATCGCGTCGAGCGACCGCGAGAAACAGGCCGTCCCGGCGATCAAGGACGCACTCTATGTTGTCCTCGTCGGGATTACGCTGATCTCGGCGGTCCCGGCTGCCGAAGGATAAATGGCGCAATGACCGATCTGGCCTGGATGTCGATTGCCGAACTGGCGGAAAAGATCCGCGAGCGGCAGATCTCGCCGGTCGAAGCCATGCAGGCCTGTCTCGACCGGATCGAGCGCCTGAACGCCGGATTGCGGGCCTTTATTTCGGTCTATCCGGAGCAGGCGCTGGCAGAGGCCCGTGCGGCGGAGGCCGCGGTCATGGCCGGCGGCGAACTCGGCCCGCTGCACGGCGTGCCGCTGGGGATCAAGGACCTGTTTGCCGTCCGCGGCATGGTGCGGACCTGCGGCTCGCGCCTGATCGACGAAGGCCCGGGCCGCGCCGACGCCGAATCCGTCGCGGCATTGCGCGCGGCGGGCGGCATTGTCGTCGGCCTGGCCAACCTGCACGAGTTCGCCTTCGGCCCGACCGGGATCAACCCGCATTTCGGCACGGCGCGCAACCCGTGGGACCGGACCAGGGTATGCGGCGGCTCGAGCAGCGGATCGGGCTGTGCCGTCGCGGCCGGCCTGGTCGCCGGCGCCATGGGGACGGACACCGGCGGCTCGGTGCGCATCCCGGCGGCGCTGTGCGGCATCGTCGGGCTGAAGCCGACCCATTTGCGCGTCAGCCAGCAGGGCATCTATCCGCTGGCTGCCGAGTTCGACACAGGCGGGCCGATGACCCGGTCGGTCGGCGACGCCGCGCTGATGATGCAAGCGCTCGATCCGGGAGGCGGGTTTGCCGGGCATCGGGCGAGGCCGTCGCTGGACGGGATCCGGATCGGCGTCCTCGAATGCCTGTTCGATGAAGGCGTGGACTCCGATATCGACCGGCTGACCCGCGCCGCAATCGGGATTCTCGACGATCTCGGCGCAGAGACGGAGATACTTGACCTGCCGTTTGCCGCCGAGGCGACGGCGGCGTGGAACACGATCGCGCTGGGCCGGACCTATGCCATCCACGGCGAACGCGCCGAGGCGCCGGACAGCAAGCTTGCGCCCAGCGTGCGCGACCGCGTGCTCATCGGCCGGGACATTTCGGCGGCGGACATCGAAAAGGCGCTGGCGGTTCGGCAATCCGTCCAGGCGCAGATTTCCGACCCTTTGCGCCGGTTCGACGCACTCGCCCTGCCGACCGTGCCGATCCCGGCAGCCGACGCAGAAGACGGCCAGGGCGAACTGAACGGCGCGCCGGTCGATGGCGCCGCAGTGCTCGGCCGCCTGGCCCGCCTGGCATCCTTTACCGGACAGCCGGCAATTTCGGTTCCGACCGGCCTGACGAAGAAGGGACTGCCGGCCGGTCTGCAATTGATCGGCGACTGGAACCGCGACGAGGCGCTGCTCGAAATCGCGGCCTGCTTCGAAGTCGCAAGCGGTTGGGCCGCCCGCCGCCCGCCCGCGGAGGACGGGCAGTGATGGCAGGATCGACACTGCCGATTTGCCTAACCCTTCCGTCTTCGGCTATTCAGCACGAACCGGCGCGGAAGGCATTCCGGCCGGCCGGGAACGGCGGCAACGGGGGTGAGCGATGAGCGGTTGGGGGTGGTTCTGGACGCTCGTCGGATTCCTCGTCTACATCGTCGTCCTGATTTTCCTGTTCTTCTACAAGCCGTTCGAAGAGCTGTTCACATTCATCATCGAGGACACGACCTTCGACAACGTCGTGTTCTGGGCCGCGTTGCTCACCGGCATCGTCGGCTTCTGCGGCTATCATTGGCGGGCCTACCGGCTGCATATCGTCGAACAGCGCAGCATGGAGAACATGGTGCTGAGTTCGCTGCGCGGCTCGACCTTCATCGCCATCCTGATCGGCGCCGGCGCCACGCTACAGTCGGTCCAGACCCTGATCGTCTATCTGGTCCGCGAGCCGGTCGTACTCGGGCCGGACCTCGGCAAGCGGATCGCCGCCGTCCTGGCCCTGATCGTGCTGACCGGCGTGTTCTCGATCATCTTCTGGCTGCTCAAGCTGGTCCGCTTCCACACCGAGCGCGCCTGAGCCGCCTCCGCTGGAGTGTTCGGGCTGCGCGGCTTTTCGGTTTGCGGATTTCCTGTTGGCTTGTATGGTGTGACAAGTTGTGCCGTTCCGCGTTGCCGTCCCGCCGCCGGGTGGGTGCGCCGGCGGGGCGAAGCGCCTTTTATTGGACCGAGTATGGGAGGAAAGAAAGAATGACCATGCCGACGAAACCGACACTGCACGAGATGAAGACGGGGCTGTCGCGCCGCCGCTTCGTGCTTACCACCGCCGGCGCCGCCGCGGCCGGAACGATGGCCGGCGCGCCGGCCATCGTCTATGGCGCGGAAACGATCCGGACCATCGGCCTTGGCGTCAGCATCATCAACCAGATCCAGAGCCGGGCGTCGAAAGACACCGGCGACAAGATCCGCGGCCAGGCGCTGGGCTACGGCGCCATGGTCGGCAAGATGCTGAACCAGAACGACCAGTATGAGGTCGCCGAAGGCTACTTCAACGATATGGACGTGCTGGTCCCGGCGAAAGTCTTCCAGGCCATCGACACCAAGCGCATCAAGGACTGGGACAAAGTCAGCAACCTGACGAAGACCGGCCGCCTGACACCGGGTTCGAGCCTGGGCGACGGCGATGCGCCGTTCCGCCACCTCTGGGTCGACAAGAACGGCGCCCCGACCAAGGGGCCGTCGCGCTACATTTCCATGCTGCCGGGTTGGCACAACGCCGATTCGATCGGCTACAACCCGGAGGAGACCGGGCGCAAGATCGAGAGCTGGGCCGAATTGTTCAGCCCCGACTTCAAGGGCAAGGTCGCGCTGGTGAACGCGCCGCAGATCGGCACGATGGACGCCGCCATGGGCGTCGAGGCGATGGGCCTGATGAAGTTCGGCAACAAGGGCGACATGACCAGGCCCGAGATCGACAAGCTGATCGCCTTCCTGATCAAAAAGAAAAAGGAAGGCCACTTCCGCGCCTTCTGGGAAACCTTCGGCCAGTCGGTGAACCTGATGGTGAGCGGCGAAGTCGCGATCCAGAGCATGTGGTCACCGGCGGTCACCGCCGTGAAGGCCGAAGGCGTGCCCTGCATCTACGCATCGCCGAAGGAAGGCATGCGTGGCTGGCACGGCGGCTGCGCCATCTCCGCCAGGGTCACCGGCAAGAAGCTGGACGCCGCCTACGAGTATCTCAACTGGTGGCTCGACGGTTGGGCCGGCGCCTTCGTGGCCCGCCAAGGCTATTATATGTCGGCGCCGGACAGTTCGAAGAACCATCTCTCGAAGGAGGAATGGGACTTCTGGTATCTCGGCAAGCCGGCCGCCAAGGAACTGACCGATCCGTTCGGCACGCCGATCGTCAAGAAGGGCGAGATTCGCGACGGCGGTTCCTACGAGGCGCGCTTCAAGAATATCGCCGTCTGGAACTCGCTCATGAAGGAAAACGACTACCTCGTCAAAGGCTGGACGGAATTCCTGAGCGCCTGACGGGCTCAAGCACTCCGGTCTTCATGATAGAAACGGCAAGGCAGGGGCGGGACCGGTTCCCGCCCTTGCGGCGCTGTCCCGCTCCTTCTTTTCCCGTCCGCCCGGCCGCTTCGGCCGGCGCCGCGTGACGCCGACATGCTCCAGACTGCGCCACCGCACGCAAAACGGCATCATGGCGGCTTGATCGGCGACCAGCCCGCGCCACCGCCGCAGGACGTCGTTCGCCTCAAGAAAGGCAAACGCGACCAGACCATCCACCCGGGCTGGCTTGTCGCGCCAGCGTCGATCTGGCTGATCGTCTTCCTGGTCGTCCCGCTTGCCGGCATCGTCGTGTTCAGCTTCTGGACGCCGGTCAGGGGCGGCATGACGCCGGACTTCACGTTCATCAATTTCGGCAATTTCTTCCGGCAGGATGGGTTTTTCGATCCCGAACACCGCAATTTCCTTAAGCTCAGCATTTTCATCACCACCCTGTGGACGACCTTCCGTTTCACCGTCACCGTGATGGTCGTCTGCCTGATCATCGGCTACCCGATCGCGTTTTTCCTGGCGATGCAGGTGAAGAACTTCAAATGGCAGCTGGCCCTGTTCCTGGTCGCGATGGTGCCGTTCTGGACCAGTTACCTGATCCGCGCCGTGGCCTGGCTGCCGATGCTCGGCCGGCGCGGCCTGTTCAACAAGATGCTGATGAATCTCGGCGTCATCGACAAGCCAAGCTCCTTCTTCCTGTATTCGGAGTTCGGCTACACGATGGCGCTGGCGCAGCTCTATGTCGTGCTGTGCGTCGGGCCGATCTTCTTTTCGCTCGCCAAGATCAACAAGGACATCCTGGAAGCGGCCCGCGACATGGGTGCCAGCAACTTTCAGGTGTTCCGCGAAATCATCCTGCCGCTTTCCCTTCCGGGCGTGGCGATCGGCATGATCTTCCTGTTCGTCATGCTGATGGGCGAGTTTGCCACCGCCGTCGTGGTTTATGGCGGCAAGACCTCGACCACCGGCACCGTGATCCTGAACTATTACGCGACCGCGAACTATCCGTTCGCGGCAGTGAACGCGATCATGCTGATGCTGGCGATGATGATCGGCGTGTTCTTCATCCTGCGCGTCGTCGACATCCGGAAGGAGCTGTAGGCGATGGCGCGCTGGACGCCGCGGCGAACCCGGGCGCTGGCCGTGAAGACCGGCTTCAGCATCTATTACGTCCTGTTCATCGTCTTCATTTTCGGGCCGATGATCGCGATGTTCGCCCTGTCCTTCCAGGGCCGGCGCGGCGGCACGAGCTTCCCGATGCGCGGCTTCAGCACCTATTGGTGGGAGAAGCTGCTGGAGCCGTCGTCGATCGGCGACCTGCAGGGCGCGCTCGCCCGTTCGCTGATCCTGGCGCTGGTCGTGATGGTCATAACGGCGCTGTTTTCGACCATGCTGGCGATGGCCTTCCGGCAGAAATTCCGCGGTTCCAACCTGCTGTTCTACACGGTCATGCTGGGCCTGATGGTGCCGGGCGTGCTGCTCAGCCTCGGCCTAGCCACCCTGATGCGCCAGATCGGCATTCCTCCGGCCTGGTGGTCGTCGGGCCTCGGCGTCCATGTCGTCTGGACGCTGCCGTTCGGGTTCCTCGTGATGATGGCGGTGTTCAACCGCTTCGACAGCCGTCTGGAGGAGGCCGCCCGGGATATGGGCGCCGGCGAATGGACGGTGTTCCGCGAGATCACCCTGCCGCTGATCCTGCCCGGCATCGTGGCGGCCGGCCTGTTCGGCTTTACGCTCTCCTACGACGAGTTCGCGCGCACGACGCTGCTGTCCGGCGAGTACAATACCCTGCCGCTCGACATCAACGCCTCGATGACCCAGCGCATCCGCCCGACCCTGTTCGCGCTCGGCACCGCCTCAACGCTGTTTTCCCTCTGCCTGATCGGGCTGTTCATCGTCGTCTACACCATCCTCTACCGCCGCTCGAGATAAGGCGGGGCATGCCGGGCCGGAGCGATTGCCGGCGCCGCTACAGCGATCGCCCGATGATGTATTTCATGATTTCGTTGGTGCCGGCATAGATCCGGTGGATGCGGGCGTCGGCCCAGGCCCGGGCGATCGGAGTCTCCCACATGTAGCCGTGTCCGCCGTGGAGTTGCAGGCATTCGTCGAGCACCCGGTCGGCAAGCTCCGTCAGCGCGAGCTTTGCCATTGCGGCGCGCTCGGCGCTCAGTTCGTCCCGGGCCAGCAACCGGATCGACTGGTCGACGAAAGGGCGCATGGCCGTGCAGGCCGTCGCCAGTTCCGCCAGCTTGAACTGGGTGTTCTGAAAATCGAAGATACGCTGGCCGAAGGCTTTTCGATCCTTGGTGTAGGCGACGGTCTGCTCGAGGGCGGCCTCGGCGATCGCCATGGAACGCACGGCAACGACCATCCGTTCGCGGGCCAGGCCATGCATCAGCTGGCTCCAGCCCTGCTCCGAATCGCCGAGCAGCGCCGATCCCGGCAGTTGAACGTCGTCGAAGAAGAGTTCGGCGGTATCCTGCGCCTTGTTGCCGATCTTTTTCAGGTTTCTGCCGCGGGTAACGCCGTCCGAATCGAGCGGCACGATGAACAGGGATATGCCCTTCGCGCCGCGATCCGGATGCCGGTTCGCCGCCAGAAGGATGTAATCGGCGATGTGTCCGTTCGTAATGAAGGTCTTCGAGCCGTTCACGAGGAAACCGTTGCCGGACGGCGTCGCGCGGGTCCGCAGCGCAGCCAGGTCGCTGCCCCCGCCGGGCTCGGTCAGGCCGATGCAGAAGATCGATTCGCCGGCCGCCATGGCCGGCAGGATTCTGCGCTTCTGCTCCCCGGTGCCGTGCGCGGCGATCATCGGCGCGATGATGTGCCCGTGCATATCCCAGGCCGGCGCTGCAAGGCCGTATCGGCCCAGTTCCTCTATGACGATGGCATCCCAGAGGAAATCGCCGCCGGAGCCGCCAAATTCCTCGGGTATGCCGGTGCCGAGCAGACCCATCTCGCCGGCGCGCCGCCAGATGTCCCGCGGCGTAAATCCCGCCTCTTCCCAGTCCGCGTAATGCGGGACGACCTCGGCTTCCAGAAACGACCGTACCGAGTCGCGGAACATTTCGTGGTCCGGCGAAAAGAGGGTGCGCGGCAAATCGGAAGACACGGTCATGGTTCGTCCCTGGAAAGCCTCAAGGAAGCTTAGGCGGCGTATGCGTTCCCAAACCCGCCTCCGCAGGATCGGGCTACCGCCGATCCGGCCCGGCCGGATACTGCCGTTCGACAGCGACGCGGCGCGGGTGTGTGAGGACACCGGCCGCGTCGAACTCCATCCGTCATTTCGACCGGAGTGGCAATGCCGCCGCCTCCACCGTCATTTCGACCGAGCGCAAGCGAGCGGGGAAATCTTTCCGGCACGGCGCTTCAGACCTGGCGCCGCGCGTGAAAGATATCTTCACGTCGCAGGCCTGTGGCCTGCTCCGGTCGATATGACGGCAAGGGAGGCGCGCCCTTTTCCCCCGCCCCTACGGCGTCTGTTCCAGCAGGACGCCGGCGTCGGCGGGCCAGCACACGGTTTCGCGCTCGCCGGGGTCGTACATCCGGTCGGCGACGCCGCGGTGCTGCTCGACCGATATATACGCCTCCGGCGCGATCTCGAACACGTCGGTCTCCAGCGACCCCTTGAACTCGGTCGTGACGTAGGTGCCCTCGACTCGGTTCGCCATGTCCGGATGCTCGCCGGTGTGCATCAGGTCGGCGCGCACCGAGAAATGGGCCTCGCGGTCGACATGGACGGCGGCGATATACTCCGGCACCCGGACGTAGAACATCTTGCCGTAGGCCTCGACCAGGACGATGGAGCCGGAGCGCGACCGGACGGTGCCCTGGAACAGGTTGTTGTTGCCGATGAAGGAAGCGACGAAGCTGGTGCGCGGCGCTTCGTAGATTTCCCGCGAGGTGCCGGTCTGCTGGATCAGCGCATCGCTCATCACGATGACCTTGTCGGCCATCGACATGGCTTCCTCCTGGGAATGGGTCACCATGATGAAGGTGATGCCGGTCTCGCGCTGGATTTTCTTCAGCTCGATGATCATCGAATGGCGCAGGTTGTAGTCCAGCGCGCCGAGCGGCTCGTCGAGCAGAAGCACCGTCGGCTCGCTGATCAGCGCCCGGGCCAGCGCCACGCGCTGCTGCTGGCCGCCGGAGAGATCGTGCGGCCTGCGGTCGGCGAGCGGCCCGAGGCCGACCATGTCCACCATGTCGCGGGTCCGGCGCGTCCGCTCTTCCCTGGGCACGCCCTGCATCTTGAGGCTGAACTCGACATTCTGGTGCACGTTGCGGTGCGGGAACAGCGCGAAGCTCTGGAACATCATGGACGTGTTGCGCTGGGACGGCGGCAGGTCTGTCACATCGATGCCGGCGAGCCAGATCTTGCCGCTGGTGACTTCTTCGAGGCCGCCGATCATGCGCAGCGTCGTCGTCTTGCCGCAGCCGCTCGGGCCCAGCAGCGCAACGAACTCGCCGTGCCGGATTTCGGCGTTGAAATCGATCACCGCACGAACGCCGCCCGTAAAAGTCTTGTTGACGCCTTCCAGGACGACGTCGAGTTCGCTCATGGGCTGTCCTGCCCTCCGGCCGTTCGGGTATCGCCGGCGAGCCTTCCGGCCGATCCGGCCGCCCGGTCAGTCCGTCTTTTCGGTCAGCGCGCTCAGCAATGACCAGATCGTGTCGAACGGCACGTTGGCGAAATCGCCCTGGGCCGCCATCTGTCTGAGCATGCCGACGGCGCGCTGATGCGCCGGGTCGTTGCCCGCGGCTTCCTCGAGTTTCGCGATCGCCTCGCCGAGCGGCGCCTGCCGGGCGTCCCGGCTGCCGAGTTCGCGGTCGACCAGCACCTTGAGCTGCCCGTGGGTCTGCAACAGCAGGCCGCTGTCCGCCGGCCGGCCGAACAGGCCGCGCAGCCCGTTGGCGTTGAAGCGCTCGCGCAGGCCGTCGGGCATGGAATGGGCCAGGCCCTCCATCGCCTCGCCCAGGCCGAAGCCGGAGTTGAACAGGCCGCGGATGGTGTCCATCGTGCCGTCATTGCTGCCGCCATACATGCGGATATGCGCGCCTTCCAGGGCGTTGCCCATGGCCTTGGCCTGGTCGATATGGACGTCGCGCTCGGCCTCGATGAACAGCTTCGACAGCTCCAGGAACATCGCGGCTTCGTTGTATTTCTTCAGCGCGTCGGCCTTGGCTTCCATGCCGGCGGCCTCGGCCCTCAGCTTCTCCTCGACCCGCTGGACGCGCAGCGCTTCCACTTCCATTTCGGCCCGGCCCCGGGCGCCGGCTTCGCGCTCGACGCCTTCGGCCGTTATCTTCTGGGCCTCGCTGCTGGCGTTTGCCCGCGTTAGCGTCGCCGCAGCCTCTCTTTCAGCCGCCTGCTGGCGCGCCTCGGACTGGGTCACCATGTGCATGCTGGCGATCTGCGCCTTGGCCTCCTCGGCGACGCGTTCGGCCTCGGCCTGTTTCTCGGCCTCGATGCGCCGGATTTCCTTCTCCGTCTCCGCATTGGCGAGATGGCCGGCGGCCTCGGCGGCGTGCGACGCGCGGATCTTGTCGGCAGTCGTGGCGAGTCGGCTCGCTTCTGCGGCTTCCAGTTCCCGTGTCTTTTCCTCCAGCGCGATTTCCCGGTCCCGCTCTTCCTTTTCGCGCGTCAGATAGCGCCGGATATCGACGACCTCGCGTTCCTGCTCCTTGCCGATCAGGGCAATCTCGCGCTCCCGTTCCTCGAGCTCGATGGCGAGCTGGCGCTTGATCTCGGCGGCTTCCCGCTTCGTGCTCTCGTCGATGATTGCCGCTTCCTTCTCGATCCGCGCCGCTTCCAGGGCGCGCTCCTTTTCGAGTTCCTCCTGCTGCACGGTCCAGCGTTGCTCGATGACGAAGCGCTGGGTCTCGCTCATCGCCTTGGCCTTTTCGTTGGAGACTTCGCGCTCCTGGTTGGCCGCCGCGAAAGCCTCCTGCTTGTCCAGGTCCAGCAGGTTCAGCCTGGTCGCCAGACTTAGCTTGCGGGTCTCGATCGCGGCTTTTTCGGCGGCCTTGTGGCGCTCGATCCGGGCGGCTTCCTCCTCGGCAGAGATGGCGGTGGCCTGGGAAATATCGGCCTTCTGGCGCTGGACTTCCTTCTGGATCAGGTCGATCTGCTTGTCCTTCTCGGCCTTCTCGCGCGCCAGGGCCCGGTCGATTTCGGCCAGTTCCTCTTCCTTGGCCTTGGCGATGATGGCGATTTCCTTGTCGCGGCGTTCCTGCTCCAGCCTCAGGGCCTTCTGGATCTCCGACGCCTCGCGCTTCTGGGCCTCCTCGGTGATCGCCAGTTCGCGCTCGGTGCGCATCTGTTCGAGCTCGACCTCGTTCTCGATCTCCTGCTCTTCCACCGCCTTGCGCTGGTTCAGGATGAAGACCTGCTTCTCGCGCATCTGGAGCGCTTCTTCGTTGGAAATCGCCTTGTCCTGGTTGGCCCGGGCGGTCGCTTCCTGGCGCTCGATTTCCAGCAGTTCGAGCTGCGTATCCAGATCCTTCTGGCGGATCGCGACGGTGGTGCGTTTTTCCGTGTCGTGGACCTTGCGCCGCGCGTCGCTGGTGATTTCGGTAATGATCTTCAGGCCTTCGGCGTCGAACACGTTGTCGGCCTTGAAATGCTCCTTGCCGGTCTGTTCCAGGGAGACGACGGTGACTTCTTCCAGGGTCAGGCCGTTGGCGCTGAAACTCTCGGTCACGTTGGCCTTGATCGCTTCGGCCATCGCCTCGCGGTTTTCGTGCAGCTCCTGCAGCGACTTGGTCGCGGCATAGCTGCGCAGGGCGCCGACCACCTTGGCTTCGAGCAGGCTGCGCACCTTCTCCGGATCGAAGGTCTTTTCGCCCAGGCTGCGGCCGGCGGTCAGCAGTTCCTGCTCGCTCCGGCCGACATGGGTGTAGAGCTCCGCCGCAACGTCGACGCGGACATTGTCGTGGGTCAGGACTGCCTGGTCCCGCGAGCGGCTGACGATCAGCTTGATCGTCTCCATCGAGACCCAGGTCACCTCGTGGAAGACCGGCAGGACGATCGCGCCGCGCCCCAGGCACACCTTGGTGCCGAGAAAGCCGGTGCGGATGAAGCCCATGTTCGACGGCGCGCGCTTATACACCCAGATCGACAGGATGTAGATGATCGCGATGACGATGATCGCCAGCACAATGCCGACGATGATGTTCTCAACCATGCTTCCGCCCCTCTGCGTCGCGCATCCTTCTGCGGCAGCCCGAAAGCCGCTCTGTTTTATCCGTCTCCGGCCGGTAGCGGCCGGTCATTCCGATGGCGCCCTAAGTCACCGGGCGCCCCTGCCGCGGGACCGGCCGAGCAAGGCGCGCGTGTCCTGCGTCGCTTTCTCGTCCACCGCGCAGGCCGTTGCAATGCCCGTAACGACGACACCATACCGATCCTTGGCCGCCGCCGTCGAGACCAGGCCGCGGCGGACATCTTCTTGAACCCGTTCCGGCTCCCGGTCCAGCGGGTTGCCCCATCCGCCGCCGCCGGCCGTACGGAATATCAGCCGGTCGCCGGCCGCCACCTTCAGGCGGTCGACCTTCGATCCCGGCTGTTCGCGGGCGCCGTCGGTCCGGACGACGATCCTGGTGGATGACGCTCCCGCTTCGCCGCCGTTGCGGCCCCAGGGTTGCGAATGTTCGCGCTCGTCGCGCCAGCTCACCTCGCCGGCCGCCCGGAAGCGGTAGACCTTCTCGACGCCGCAACCGCCGCGCCGCGCGCCGCCGCCGCCGCTGTCGGCAATCGCCTTGACGCTCTCGACGGTAACCGGATGGTCGGTCTCAAGCTGCTCGACCGGCCGGGTCCGGGCGCCCGACGAGAGCGAACGGCCGTCCTGCCCGTCCCGTCCCGAACGCGCCGGCCCGCCGCCGAACAGCCGGTCGCCGAAGCGAACGGCCCGGCCCCGTGCGTCGCGGCCGCTGAAGGCAACGAACGGGCTGGAGCCGTAGCCGGCCGCCGTTGCGGCCTCCGCAACGCACTGGCCGAGCACGCCGTTCAGCACATCGTGGACACGGGCCAGGGTCTGCGCCCCATTGCCCAGCGGTGCGGGAAAGTGCGGCCGCAGCAGGCTGCCCGGCGGTATGCTGACCCGAAACGGCGCCAACAGCCCGTCGTTGATGGCGATTTCCGGATCGAAAGTCCGGATCAGCAGGTTGCCCGCGATGTGGGCGAAGGCGGCATCGTCGAGAAACAGGTTGACCGGGCCTTCGGCCTGGGCCGCGGTGCCGGTCCAATCGAAAAACGCCTGCTCGCCCTCGCGCCAGACCGCCAGCTTGAGGGTGAACGGGCCGTTGCCGCAGCCGTCGTCATCGAGCGTGTCCTCGAAGGATTTCGGCTCTTCCGGCAGGCGCTCGGCGATGATCTTGCGGATTGCGCGCCCGGTTCGCTCCAGCGTGGCCTTGCAGGCCTGCCGGTAGCTTTCGGTCCCGAAGCGACGGCACAGATCCGCAACCCCCTGCTCGCCGGTCTGCGCCGCCACAACCAGCGCCCGAAGCCCGCCATGGGCGGCATCGGAATCGGGCATGTTGTTCAGGATCACGTCCAGTGCAGCCCGGTTGGCGCCGCCGTGTTCGAAAATGCGGATCGGCGGGACGCGCATGCCTTCGCCATAAGCCGACGTCGCGCCGTTCGGGCTGCTGCCCGGCGCCGCGCCGCCGCCATCGGCCACCGGCGCCGAGGCAACGCTGAAACCGACAAGCTCGCCGCCTGTATCCCGGTCGAATACCGGGACGATGACGGTCCACATGCCCGCCGGTGCGCCGGCGTAGGGATCGCTGAGCAGGAAAACGTCGCCGGGACGGAAATCGCGCGACCGGTCGCGCAGCAGCGCGGCGACGGCCGGCGACGGCCGGCCGATCAGCGTCGCGCCGCGGGCGTCGGTCAATGTCGGGGCTTCGCCGGATTTTTGACGCACCGAATCCGCCATGGCGCCATGCGCCAGAACGATGCCGGCTTCCTTGCGGATCTGGCGCCAGGCGGCCTCGATCCGGTCCAGCGCCAGCGCGTCCAGCGCGCCGCTGGCTGCCGGGGCAGCCCGCGGCGACGCCGGTTGAGCAACCGGCGGGGTCCGCTCGGCGGCAGTTGCCGAAGGTCGCGCGCCATGGGCCAGGGCATCGGCTGCCTTCGCAAGCGCCGACTGCCGCGCCGCTTCCAACGCCGCATCCCGGTCTTCGCCGGCCGGCGCATCGCCGAATTCGAGGGCCGAACGGCCATCCGCCGTCAGCCTGTAAAGCGCCGAGAGCGTGCCGCCGGTAACCTGCGTCTCGACAAGTTCTGCGGACCAGTCCGCGCCGAAACGCCGGTTCAACACTGTATCGATATCGGGATCGATATCGGGATCGATACCGGGCGCCGGTTCGGCGTGCGGCCCGGCCACCGGCGCTGTCCCCCGCGCTGGCGAAGCCGCCGGCCGGTTCTGCCGGTTGCTCAGCCCGGCGGCATCGGCTTGGCGCTGCCGGTCTGCAAACGTCCGGTCGAACTGCTCCCGGGTCGATTGCAGCAGGTCGTCAAGCGACGTTACCGGAGGGCGGGCGCTTGTCATGCGGCAGCCTCTTCGCTGCGGTCTGGTGCTATGACGAGGGCGCCGTCGGCTTCCGCGACGCCCACATAGCCGGGATGGATCGCCGCCGTCCAGCCGTCGCCGGCGACCAGGGCCGGGCCGGCAATCCGGCTGCCGGATTCCAGCTTGTCGGCAGCGTAGACCGGCGCGCTGAAGAAATTGCCGTCGAGATAGAGGCGGTTTTCGTCGATCCGTGCACCGGAAGGATCGCCCGTCCCGGCCGTCCGGCGCGCGCGCCCACTTCGCGATGCGCCGTTGCGCCGGCCTGCCGGCCTGCCGCCGGCGATGGCGCGCAGGCGCACCAGCTCGACCGGCTCGGCGAGTTGCACGCCGTGCCGCTGCTCGAAGGCCGTGCCGAAGCGGTCCGCCAGGTCGCGCAGGCCCCAGTTCGACAGACTGGGCGGATCGATTTCGAGCGCGAAATCTCCGCCGCCGCCACGACAGCGGACATCGGCCTCGAATCGAAGCTGGCGGGTGGTTGCCGGCACGTGTTCTTCGTCCAGCCAGGCGTTCGCCCTGGCGCCCAGCGCATCCAGATGCTGTCCGACGGCCGCTGCGTTCGTATCGTCCAGAAGGCACCGGCAACTGTGCCCGAATTCCTGGCGCGGCACGGCCTCGACATACCCGCGGGCCGACATCATGCCCGGCCGCGCCGGGACGATGACCGGCCCGTCGCCGCACAGGATGGCGAGTGCGTTGCCATGCAGCGGCCCGGCGCCTCCATAGGCGACCAGCGGCATCGAGGCGATGTCCACGCCCTGCGCTGCCGCGGTCTGCCGCAATGCGCCGTACAGCTTCTCGTTGGCCAGATCGCGAATGCCCTGTGCGGCGTGATAGGGGCTGACGCCCAGCCGGTCGGCGAGGCGGCCGATGGCGGTTTCCGCAGCTGCACGGTCCGGCGCCGGTCCGTGGCCGGATGCGGCCGGTATGAGGCCGAGCATGAGATTGGCGTCGGTCAGGGTCGGCCCGTCGCCGCCGAAACAGGCAGGGCCGCCGGCTGCGGCCTCCGGCCCGACGCGCAAGGCGCCATGGCTGACGATCCGCGCCGCCGCGCCGCCGCCGGCGCCGGCGTGCGCAATGGCAATGGAGGGCAGCGTAATGTTTGCGCCGGCGACCGGCGTCTTCCGGGTCACGACGGGCGCGCCGTCCAGGACGATCCCGATCGTCGTCGCGCCGCCGCCCATATCCAGGGCGAGCGCATCGCGGCATCCGGCGCGCGCCGCCGCATCGGCGGCAGCGGCTACACCCGCGGCCGGCCCGGCGTTCAGCGCATCGACCGGCGCCTCGCCGGCGTGGTCGACCGACATGGAACCGCCGTCGGCGCGGCCGATCCGGAGATCGGCGGAGAGTTCCCGGGAGCGCAGCGCGTCTGCCAGGCTATCGAAATAGCCGGCCAGTTTCGGGCGCAGGACGGCGGTCGCCACCGCTGCGACCGTTCGCTCGTAATCGGCGGCTTCCCGGACGACATCGCTGGAAAGGGTCACAGGCACGTCGCCGGCGATTTCGCCGGCCAGTGCTTTCAACGCCTGCTCATGCGCCGGGTTCGTCGCCGCGTGGAGCAGTGAGACGGCAATCGAGGCCGCCCCCATGTCGCGCAGCGTCTGAATCGCGGATCTCGCTCCGGCCTCGTCGATCGGCTGTTGCACCTGGCCCTGGGCGTTCATGCGCTCGGTAATGCCCAGCGTGGCTACAACCCGGCCGGCCAGCGGGCTCGGACCCTGGCCGCGCGCCAGATGGAGCACATGCTCGAAGCCGGCGGTGACGAGCAGGCCGACGTCCGGGGAGCCGGTTGCTGCCGGGTCCAGATCCGGGGCGCCATGAACCACCGTGCCGATGTCGCCCGGCGCGACGCCGGCTTTGTCCGCCAGCTGACGGATGCCTCCGGCTATGGCCGCTACCGGATCGTCGGGCCGGTTCGGCACCTTGAGCGCATGCGCCGCCCCGGAATCGTCGAGCAGCAACAGTTCCGTGAAGGTCTTCCCGATATCGATACCCAGGCGATGGGGCATGGGGTTTCCGTCATTCCTCCTGCGCGAACCGTTCGCGTGGGCCGTGCGGGCGCGCTGGCGGATAATTCCCAACCCGGCGCACGCCGTCAACCGATGCAGAGCCGGTCGCGGGGCGGCTCTTTGGCTCCCGTGACGGGGCTTTTTTTCCGAAACCTTGTATGCTGTACTGCCCGCCGTTTCAGAAACCGGACCCGATTCGAGCCATGGCGCAGGAAACCGAAGGCATGCGTTCCCTTCGATACTGGATTGTCGTCGTCGGCCTCGTGATCCTGGCGGTCTTCGTCTATTTCTATCCCCCGTTCGAAAAGCTGGTCAGCGACAGCATCCGCGGCCTGGCCTCCTCGACCATCGTTTTCTGGTTCGCCGCCTTTGTCGGCGTCGTCGCCTATGTCATCGCGCACTGGCAGTCGTTCCGCCAGCATTTCTTCCGCCGGGTCAACGACCTCGATGCCGAAGGGCTGGTCTTCGATACGCTGCAGGTGGCGCTGCTGGTGGCGCTGATCCTGTGCGCCGGCGGCATCCTTCAGGTGATCGAGATGCTGAGCCTGCACCTGATCGACAAGGGCACAGTGCTCGATCCGGTCTTCGGCCGCAAGCTGCTGGCCATGATCGTCATGGTGATCCTGGCGATCGGCTTCTATCTGCTCCACCGCATGGTGCGCGCATTCCGCCTCGGCCGGCGCCCCGGCGGCACCCCGCCGCGACGAGGCTCGAGCGCCTGACCGGGCGTTTTGGTTCCCGAATTTCCTCGCTCCGACCGGGGTGACATTGGGGGTTGCCTGGGACAGCGCCGGTTCGGCGCATCCGGCGAAGACAGTATGGCCGGGCCCCGATATGTGAAACGGGACCGCATCGCTGCCCTCCATGCAACATATGCAGATAACAACCGATCTGAGATCGGATAATTACTGACCTGAGATCGGATATTTTCCGACCGAGCGTCAGTTGCTTTCGGCTACTCCACCGTCTCCCGCATGGGCGCCGGCGGCGCCCTGGCTCATCAGGCCGCGGTAGATTTCGTCGTCGCCGATGACGCCGACCATGCAGCCGTCCGCCATCATCAGCACGGGCCTCCCGGTGCAGTGGCGCAGCTCGATCGCCGTGCGCATCCTGAGGTCGGGGGTCGCGGCGCAGATCGTATCGCCGGCGAGCGCCGAGGTATCCATCTCCGGCGTGTAGTGCCGGATCGCCGCCGGCGCGGGCTCGATGCTGGCCTCGTCCGGCGCGCCCTTGTCGTCCAGCCGGAGCCGGTTGAGACCGGACCAGTCGAGCCTGAGTGTGTCGCCGTCGCGCCTTATGTCGGCGACCGGCGTCATCAGCGAGCCGCAGCGCAGCACGTTGAGCGCATCCATATGGGCGACGAACTCGGCGACATAAGCGTTGGCCGGGTTGAGCACGATCTCCTCGGGCTCGCCGAACTGGACGATCCGGCCCGCCTCCATGATCGCGATATGCTTGCCGAGCTTGAGCGCCTCGTCGAGGTCGTGGCTGACGAACAGGATCGTCTTGCCGAGCCGGCGCTGGAGACCGAGCAATTCGTCCTGCAGATGCTCGCGGATCAGCGGATCGAGGGCCGAGAAGGGCTCGTCCATGAGGAGGATGTCGGAATCCGTCGCCAGCGCCCGGGCGAGGCCGACGCGCTGCTGCATGCCGCCGGACAGCTCGTGGACATACTTGTCGCCCCAGCGGTCGAGATCGACCAGCTTGAGCTTTTCCGCGACGATGGCGTCGCGCTCGGCCCGGTTGCCGCCGCGCAATTCGAGTCCGAAGCTGACATTCTCGTGCACCGTGCGCCAGGGCAGCAGGGCGAACTGCTGGAACACCATGGCGATGCGTTCCATGCGCATGCGCCTGAGCGTGGCGGCGTCGCAGCCGGCCATGTCGAGCGCGCCCGCGCCGTCCTGCACCAGCACCTGGCCGCGGGTGACCCGGCACAGGCCGTTGACGGCGCGCATGAGCGTCGACTTGCCGGAGCCGGACAGGCCCATGAGCACGCAGATCTCGCCTTCCCGGACGGCGAGCGAGGCCCCGGCGACGCCGAGCACGGCGCCGGTCGCGTCCTGGATTTCCTGGCGCCCGGCGCCACCGTCGAGCATCTGCAGCGCGGCCCGGGTATCGCCGCCGAACAGGATGTCGACATCCTTCAGGTCGATCGCGTGAATGGTTCAGCCCCGCTTTTTGCCGCCGCCGCGCTGCTTGCAGATGCGGTCGAGCAGGATGGCGACGATGACGATGGCGAGCCCGGCCTCGAACCCCTTGGCGATGTTGACGGTGTTGAGCGCGCGCAGGACGGGAACGCCGAGCCCCGGCGCGCCGACCATCGCCGCGATCACGACCATGGACAGGCTGAGCATGATGCACTGGGTGACGCCGGCCATGATGGTCGGCATGGCGTGCGGCAGCTCCACCTTCCACAGCAGCTGGCGCCTGGTCGCGCCGAAGGCCTCGCCGGCCTCGACCAGCGGCCGGGGCACGCTCGAGACGCCGAGATGGGTGAGGCGGATCGGGGCGGGAATCGCGAAGATCACTGTCGAGATCAGGCCCGGCACGACGCCCAGGCCGAACATGATCATGGTCGGGATCAGATAGACGAAGGTCGGGATCGTCTGCATCAGGTCGAGCACCGGGCGGATGGCGTTGTAGAGCCAGGGCCGGTGCGCCGCGGCGATGCCGACCGGCACGCCCACGACGATGCAGATCACGGTGGAAAACAGGATCAGGGTGAAGGTCTGGACCGTGTTCTCCCAATAGCCGAGGTTGATGACCAGCAGCAGGGTGAGGATAACGGCGGCGGCCAGCTTCCACGACCGGTGCAGCCAGAAGGCGAAGCCGGCGAGCAGGGCGACGAGCAGGAGCGAGGGCAGGGCCAGCGCAAGGCTGGTCACGCCCTCGATCGTGAAATTCAGGGCATCGGACAGGTAGTCGAAGAACCAGGCGCCGTGGTCCAGCAGGACATCCACGAAGGACTCGATCCACCTGCCGAGCGGGATTTTCTCGTCGGTCAGCCAGTCCAAGGACTACCCCGCGGCGCTGTCCGCCGTCCGGGCATCCGCCCGGGCGGAGGAGCGCCGACCGGGCGGGTGCCTTTCGGGCGGGGAATTGCAGCTAGAGGCCCATCGCCTTGTTGACCGCGGCCATGCCGTCGCCGCCGCCCAGGGTCGTTACGCCCTTGAGCCAGCCCTTCAGGATGCCGGGATTCTTCTTGAGCCATGCCGTTGCCGCCTTCTGCGGATCCTGCTTTTGCTCCAGGATCGCGGTCATGATCTCGTTTTCCATCGCCAGCGTGAACACGAGATTCTTCAGCAGCTTGCCGACGTTGGGGCACGCCTTGGCATAGCCCTTGCGGACGTTGGTATAGACCTCCGCGCCGCCGAAATTCGGGCCGAAAATATCGTCGCCGCCGGCGAGATAGGCCATGTCGAACTTGGCGTTCATCGGATGCGGCTCCCAGCCCAGGAACACGATCCACTGCTTCTTGCGGTTGGCGCGCACGACCTGGGCCAGCATGCCCTGCTCGCTCGATTCGACAACCTTGAAGCCCTTCAGGCCGAAAGTGTTCTTGTCGATCATGCTCTGGATCAGGCGGTTGCCGTCGTTGCCCGGCTCGATGCCGTAGATCTTGCCGTCGAGCTGCTTGCTGAATTTGGCGATGTCGGCGAAGCTCTTGATGCCGCCGTCGGCCGCCAGCTTGTTGACCGCCAGGGTGTATTTCGCCCCGGTCAGGTTCTTCGCGATGGTCTCGACCGACCCGTCCTCGCGGTACGGCTTGATGTCGGCTTCCATGGTCGGCATCCAGTTGCCGAGGAAGACGTCGATATCGCCGCTGCTGAGGCCCTTGTAGGTGACCGGCACCGACAGCACCTTCGCGCTCGGATTGTAGCCCAGCGCCTTGAGCACCACGGAGGTCGCCGCGGTGGTCGAGGTGATGTCCGTCCAGCCGACGTCGGAGAAGCGGACATTCTTGCACGATGCGGGATCGGCCGCCCAGCCGGCGGTCGAAAACAGCATTGCGGCAGCGGCGCCCAATGCCGCGATTTGTACGCGTCTTGTCATTGGAATTTCCTCCGGTTACGGTCCCCGGCCCGCGCCCCCTCCCAGCGTTTCTCGCGGCGTTTCTGGCGGCGTTTCGGGGGGCGGTACGGCTAACACGGCGGCCATTTTGCCGCAATAGCCGGTGCGGCGGGATACCCGGATGAGCGAAAATCGGGCATTTGACTATATCGTGATCGGCGCCGGTTCGGCGGGCTGCGTGCTCGCCAACCGATTGACCGGCGACGGCACGGCCAGCGTGCTGCTGCTCGAGGCCGGCGGCAGCGACCGCAACATCTTCCTCCAGATGCCGACGGCGCTCGCCATCGCCATGACCCACCCGCGCTACGGCTGGCACTACCGGAGCGAGCCGGAGCCGAACCTGGGCGGCCGGCGTTTGCACTGCCCGCGCGGCCGGGTGCTCGGCGGCTCCTCGTCGGTCAACGGCATGGCCTATGTCCGCGGCAACGCCCTGGACTATGACGGCTGGGCCGGGGGCGGCGCGCCCGGCTGGTCCTATGCCGAGGTGCTGCCCTATTTCCGCAGGGCCGAGAGCTTCGCCGGCGGCGGCGACGACTACCGCGGCGCATCCGGCCCGCTGCACACCTCGCGCGGGACCAGGGCCAACCCGCTCTACAACGCCTTCATCGAAGCCGGCGAACAGGCCGGCTACGGCCGCACCGCCGACATGAACGGCTATCGCCAGGAAGGCTTCGGGCCGATGGACATGACGGTCCACCGGGGCCGGCGCTGGAGCACCGCGAACGCCTATCTGAAACCGGCGCGCGGACGCGCCAACCTGCACGTCGAGACCGGCGCCATGGCGACCCGCCTGCTGCTGGACGGCCGGCGCGCGCGCGGCGTCGAATACCGCCAGGGCGGTTCGGGCGGCCCGGGCGGGTCTGCCGGGCCGGTCCGCACCGCCGAAGCGCGGCGCGAGATTATCCTGAGCGGCGGGCCGATCAACGCGCCGCAGCTCCTGATGCTCTCGGGCATCGGCCCGGCGGCCCATCTCCGGGAGCACGGCATCGAGCCCGTCCACGACCTGCCCGGCGTCGGCGCAAACCTCCAGGACCATCTGGAACTCTATATCCAGCAGGCCTGCACCCGGCCGATCACGCTCTATTCGGCGACCGGCCTGCTGGCCAGGGCCCTGATCGGCATGCGCTGGATCGCGTTCAAGTCCGGGCTCGGCGCGACCAACCATTTCGAATCCGGCGGCTTCATCCGCTCGCGCCCGGGCGTGCGCTGGCCAGACATCCAGTTTCACTTCCTGCCGATGGCGGCCTCCTACGACATGGCGGAGCGGGTGCGCTGCCACGGCTACCAGGCCCATGCCGGGCCGATGCGCTCGAAATCGCGCGGCACGGTCCGCCTCGCCTCGGCCGATCCGCAGGCGCCGCCGCAGGTCCGCTTCAACTATATGAGCCACGACGACGACTGGACCGAGATGCGCGCCTGCGTCCGCCTGACCCGGGAGATCTTCGCCCAGCCGGCCTTCGACCCCTATCGCGGCGACGAGCTGGCGCCCGGCGCGGCGGTGCGGAGCGACGACGAGATCGACGGCTTCGTGCGCGAGACCGTCGAGAGCGCCTATCACCCCTGCGGCACCTGCCGGATGGGCACGGACGCGATGGCGGTGGTCGATCCGCAACTGCGGGTGCACGGCATGGCGGGGCTGCGCGTCGTCGACAGCTCGGTCATGCCGGCGATCCCCACCGGCAACCTCAACGCGCCGACCATCATGATCGCCGAGAAGGCCGCCGACGCGATCCTCGGCCGCGACCCCCTGCCGCCCTCGGGCGCCCCGGCCTGGACGGCGGAGGGCTGGGAGACGGCGCAGCGCTGAGGCGGCGGCGGGGCTTGCCGCGCGGGGCCGGCTGCGCTATCGCTCCCCGTCCGCCGCCCGACCCGCGCCCCCATCGTCTAGTGGACCAGGACGCCGGCCTCTCACGCCGGAAACAGGGGTTCGAACCCCCTTGGGGGCGCCAATTTTCCGGATCGGGCTGGCGGCCTATTCGGGAGCCTTTATTGGCCGAACGAAAAATGTAAAGCTGGACGGAAGACGGAGTCCGTTACCTGCAATAATAACTGAAGACCAACGGCCCGAAGCCCCTAGGTAAAACGGCATACCTAGAATATCTTCTATTCTAAAGTTCGCGCGATTCAATTTTTGCAACCAAGGCTCTAGTCCGAATTCGACAAACTCTTTCCAGTTCGTCCTCTCTATGCCATGAACTTTCGGTTTTCGGAATCTCGAAATACGATAAAGCGAGTTAAAGACTTTCCAATGTCGCGAAGGCATGCTGTGTATACCGATACCCGACGGCCTTAGAACACGGTAAATTTCGCTAAGGCACAGATCTATTTCTTCAACATGCTCCAAGACGTTGCTCGAATATACCAAGTCGAACGAATTATCGGAAAATGACGATAAATCCGTCGCATCCAGACTAATGTGAGATATATTAGACGGAATATTCCGTTCCGGTCGACTATCCCATCGTTTTCGGTCGATATCGCTACAAATCATTCGGTCACATCGCTGGGAAAGTCTTTCGCTCTGCAAGCCATCGCCCGAGCCTATTTCTAGGGCATTCTCGAATTGACGATCTCCAAGAATAGAAAGTATCAATTCAATTTCGCTCAGACGAACAAATTCATGCCACATCCGCTTATCGAGGCAATGTTTCCTTACATCACTTGGCTTGAATTGAAATTGATGGCTGACGACTTGTTTGTGCTTGCTCATCGAAAGATTCCGTGCCTGTTGAAAGAGGCATCGTTTCAGTTAAGTTTCTCAATCGCTGAAATATGCGCCCAGAGCGTTTTCGGCCTCTTCAGGTTCGAGTTTTCCCGAAGCGCTTTCCGGGAAAAATGTTAATTCGCCGACGCGAATTTCGGTTTTCGTTGCGTAGAAGTCTACTCGGACAAAGGAAAAAGCGGCAGACAGCTTTCGTGCTGCATCGAGCATCATGTCGAGCAGTTCAGGCCTCGGATCGTCGCGTTTTCTGTTTGGGTAGACGTACACCGCAGGAATTCGATTCCAGGACAAATCGTAAAGATTTCGGGAATGGCCGGAAAAGCGATCTCCGTCGACCTGAATGAATTTCGGAATGCCGTGAACGCAGAATATCTTATAATCTTTTGGGATGGTGTGGCCGTCTTCCGAGAAAAATTCCTCGACGATAATCTTTGGAGAAAGATGACGATAATTCGGTTCTCTTTTTGAGTAGTAATAGTCGATTTCGAACCATTTCTCCAATTCCGTCCGATCCAGTGGTGCGGAGTCATCGCCGCAAACCATGATTTGGCCGCTCGAATGGGTCGGTTTCAGGATACATGGAAACCGATCCAGGTTAAGTTCCTTCAATTCCTTCTTTCTCTGCAATATTCGGTATGTTTCAGTAACGTATTCCTCACCGACTATTGCAGCGATGTAGAGTTTCGCGTACTCCTTGTCTGTGACAAACTGAATAAGTGGATCGTAGCACGCGCCGCTCGTTTTCCAAGCAAAGAGATGATCGTTGAACTTGACCGGAGGATATACTGGATCGCGCCCCAGTCTCTTGCGGAAAGAATGGCGTCCGTATATACGGTCTCCCCATCGATTTTTTGGTAGGAACTGCCGCAGTAATTTTCTTGTAGCCATTTCAATCAGGCGCTCCGACCGGTCATGCCTCTGTTAGAGGATTTGTCGACTAGAGTCCAAATAACGATTCATATTCTGCGACGACTTCCTCATTTACAGGCCAGAATCGTAGCAACGAGTGTGTCGTATCTTTCGGCCGCTCTTTTTTCGGAGAACCGAGAGGCGCGGGCGCGCAAAGCCGCTTTGTCCGCTGGCCGGGCGAGCGCCCGCAGCATAGTCTGCGCCAATGCTTCGGGATCGCCGACCGGTGCAAGCAATTGGGCGTCCTCCAGAATTTCCGAAGGTCCGGCCGGGCAATCCGTCGACACGGCGGAACAGCCACAGGCGAGTGCCTCAACCAGCACGCCTGGAAAGCCTTCATGCCGCGACGAGAGAACGAATAGGGCGGCGCGAGACATGAAGGCGTAAGGGTTTTCCACCCAGCCGGGCAGCGACACACGATCTTCGAGGCCAAGGGCACGAACCTGGCCTTCGAGTTGCGGACGCAGCGATCCTTCCCCGAGGACGATCATCCGGCAGGGGCTCGCCGCCGACACGCGGCGGAAGGCCTCGATCAGCGTCGCGAAGTCTTTCTGCGGCGCGAGGCGCCCGACTCCGAGGATGACCGGCGGGCCACCGTCCCTGAACCAGGGATGGTCAGGCGACGCTTCGGCGCGCCGGGCAATTTCCGGCGTGAAAGTCGGGTTGTAGATCGGCGTTATCTTCTCGGGCGGCACGCCAACCGACACAGAGACGTTCTCCGCAACGCCGCGCGAGACCGCCACAACATGCGCTGATTCCGGGAACAACATTCGCCGCCGCTTCGTATGCCTGATCCCAGGCTTCACTATATTGCGCATAATAGGCACGATGGGCGGGAATTCGCGTGGTGCGGCGAGGCGCCGGGCGAAGAACGCCGGATATTCTGCCGGCGCGAGATTGGCGAAGAGGATGTCCGGGCGTTCACGTTCGACATAACGGCTGAGACGGAGCGCGCGGCCGAGCGCCGCGCGGCGAAGCAGGACCGGCACGCCGGTGGGAAAGTCACGGATCAGGCCTGTCGCGAGTCGCGCCAATTGCACGCGTGGGGCATGCTCGGCCCGCCAGATCGTACCGGCCGGCAGGTCCGCTTCGACACGCCGCCGCCATTGTTTGCAACCGCAAAGGACAATGAGCCGGGCGAACTCCGGAACTTCCTGAGGATAGGCGACAGTTGGCGCAAACAGCACAATATCGACCCGATGTTTCCGCCGCACGAGCCCGCCAGCGATCTTGAGCGCCGTCCGTTGCGCTCCGCCACCCGCGAGACTAGGAATCAGAAGCGCGATATGAGCCAAGAGAGCTTTCCCAGGCGAACTTGTGCAGGATCGGTGGGGGATACATGACGGCCCGCAAGGACGCCAGAGGATTGCCGAGAGCAGAGCGGTTCAAATTCGCCCGGCACCGGTTCTATGCGGCGTTCGGATATCAGCGGCGCGTTCCGCTGAAATTGCGGGAAGTCGATGGCTACTGCCAAATTGCGACGCCTGACGGTTCGATGCTCCGAGTTTCACCGATAAGTTGGCGGCGCTACAAGCGAGGGCTGGCCGGACGCTTGCACGGTCTCGACCGTCAATATCTCTTCAGTGCCCTCGAACCGCCGCCTGGACCTGTTCTCGATGTCGGCGCACATGCAGGGGAGTTTGCTCTTCTGGCGCTGAACCGGGGACGGGCCGTCTATGCGGTCGAACCCGATCCGGATGCTCTCGCTTGCCTCAGACGGAATCTGGCGGATTGGGAATCGATTACGGTGATCGATGCGCTGGTCTGGAATTCCGAGGAAGAACTGACCTTCAGCCTTGCTGCTTCGAAGGCGGACAGTTCGGTTTTCGGGGCTGACACACCAGGAGTAACGACTGGCGCCATTCGCCGCCGCGCCACGACCCTGGACCGGATCGCCGGGGACTACGGGATCGACGGGCTCGCCTTCCTCAAATGCGATGCCGAAGGCGCGGAGCCCGAAGTGCTGGAAGGCGGCCGGGACCTGCTCCGGCGGACGGCGCGCATCTCCATCGATACCGGCCCCGAGCGACAGGGCGGGAGAACATCGGCTGCCTGCGAGGCGTTGCTTCGCGACGCCGGATTCACGGTGCGCACGCGCGAGCGCGGCCGGAAATTGACCTACGGAACGCGCGACGGCGGCTTGCCGGAATTGTCTGAATAACTTGCCGCGCCGGTTGCGCAACACCCCTTTACCTCAACGCGGAATCCGCATTCAGGGCCTTGCCGATCCCGCCTTCCGATCCCTCGCTACACCGCACCCGTTCCCGGCGCGCGCGGCCTTGCCCTGTCCGCAGGCGAATCCCCGGGCCGGAACCCAGACGGAGACGCCGCAAAACTAAGCTTGACATCCGCATAGGAACATTATATGAACAAACTCATGTCTCCGGCGGGCGGCCCAGCGTTGTGCCGTGCCCCGGACAGGCGGATCGGGTGCAAGAAAAACACGGTGCACAGACAGGTTTGCATAGCCGGATGGCCGGACCGGGAAGGAGCGACCATGACAAATCATGACATTTCCCGGCGCATGCCGAAAGCCGCTCCTCCGGCGCCGCGGCCGCGCCTTGGCATCCGCGCGGCCGTCCGGCGCGGGCAGCCTGGGAAATTATACACAGCTTGCCGCCGTTTGTGTTGGGCCGCCGGAGCGGAAATGGCGGATTTCTGCGGATTTCGCGCCGGAAACGGCGGCTCTATTGCAAAAAAACACGATGTATAGACCGGTCTGTTTAAGTCGTGAGGCCGGGCCGCGAAGACGCAAAGGAGGAGGACATCGCCACGGATCGGGACAAAACATGACATTTCCTGACATTTCATGACAGGGTGGACCCCCGTTGCGCCGGGGACCGCCTGTCGAGGGCGGCAGGGCGTCCGGATCGGTACAGGGACAATTTCCTCATCAGGGCCCCGGCGCCGTATCTTCCAGCGCCCCATCCGGGCTCTCGCTGTAGAGCACCCACTGCCGGCGCGCGCGGCCGGTCAGCTGCCACCAGAACAGCAGCATCTGGTAGGGGATGTTGCGGCGGCGCAGCTGGTGCCACGTTTTCTGCCGGCGCGAAATTGCCGCCTTGGTCGGCGCGATGTCCGAATCCAGCCGGCGCTGCCGGACCGGGGCGGGATTGACCTGCACCGGCCGGACGCGCCGCGCGGCCTTCGAAATGCGGGGATCGAACAGCAGGCGGTCGGTCGACACGGCCGCATCCCGGAACGCCGCGAGGACGATGCCGGCCGCGTCCCGGTCAATGAGATAGCCGGCGGACCCGGCGTTCCAGCGCACGATCCGCCGCAACTCCCGCCCGCCCGGCGTTTGCCCGCAGCGGGGGCCCTGGAGGTCTTTCAGGCGGTTCGGCCGCTCCAGCTTGATCAGCCCGGTCCCCGCGGGCCACCAGTCGGTCGATCGGCACGCCGCCGGCAGGTCGGACGCCAGTTCGGCATCGTCCTCGAGGATCATGGCCGCGTCGCGGTCGGTCGCCAGGAAGCGGCGCAGGGCCTCGCCATGGCTCAGCATGCAGGCCTTCGAGCCGGCGCGGAACAGCGGATTCCGGTCGGCCCTGTCCTCCGGCGGCAGCTGGCGGGCGTCGACGGCGGGCACGCGCTCGAACGGCAGGCCGAGCCGGCCGAGGTCGGCGGCGATGGTCTCGAGCCGGTCGGGGCGGCGGTCCAGATTGATGACGTACACGGGCAGGGGGGTCACGGCCGGCCGATCCCCCGGTCCCGCCTCAGCGACGGGTCGGCCAGCGTCGTGTCCTGGCCCGGCGGGGCGTCGTCGAGGGCGTCCTCCAGGCTGAAGACCTCGCGCCATTCCCCCGGCGGGCGGATGGCGGGCTTTTCGCCGGGGCCGTCAGCGCCGGCGGGGCCGTCCGGGCCTTCGGGCACCTTGTCCAGCCCCCAGTAGATTTCCAGCCAGTGGCCGTCCGGATCGCGGAATTCCACGGCGACCTGCGCGCCGGCGCGCCGCCGGCCCTCGAACAGGATCCCGACGCCGTTCGCTTCCAGCCAGGCGCGCGCCTTGAGCACCTCGTCGACGGTGGCGACCTCGAAGGCCATGTGGTGCATGCCGGCGCGCTCCCCCGGCGGCGCGCCCGCGCCGACCAGGGCGACGCCGTGATGGTCCGCGTTGCAGCGCATGAAGACCATGCCGCCGTCCATCATCGTGTCGGGGTAGACGTCCGAGACCCGGAAGCCGAGCACGCGGGTGTAGAAATCGACCGCGCGCTCCAGGTCGGCGACGTAGAGCACGACATGGCCGATCCTGCGGATGTCGAAGGGCAGCGCCCCGTCCGGCGCCTTCGCGCGCAGGGCCTGCGCCTCCGGGCCCGCCAGCGCCGCGTAGTCGATCACGCCCCGGGGCATGGCTGCCTCCTCGTTTCCGTGTGCTGCGTCCGCGAAATACATACAGTGTCACCCCGGACGGAGCGAAGCGGAAATCCGGGGCGGCACGCTTGGTTATTGCGCAGCGTATCGAGAGCCCGCCCTGAGCCTGTCGAAGGGCGCGCCATCGGTGGTATAATGCCGGCAGCGGGCGGGAAGCGCGCCGCGAATTCGGTTCAGCGCGGGCGGGCAGGGCGATGACCGACAGGACGATCCTCGTCGTAGGGACCTACGATACCAAGAACCCGGAGCTCGCCTACATGGCGGAGCGGATCCGCTCGCTCGGCGGCGGCGTGCTCACCATGGACATCAGCGTGCTGGGCGAGCCGGCGGCCCCCGTCGACTATTCGAAGCGCGACGTGGCGGCGGCGGGCGGCAGCTCGATCGAGGCCGCGGTCGACGCCGGCCACGAGAACGCCGCCATGCAGATCATGGCAAGGGGCGCCGCGGCGCTCGCCGCCGACCTGTACCGGCAGGGCCGGTTCCACGGTATCGTCATTCTCGGCGGCACCATGGGGACCGATGCGGCGCTCGACATCTGCAAGGCGCTGCCGCTCGGCGCGCCGAAATACGTCGTCTCGACGATCGCCTTCTCGCCGCTGATCCCGCGCGACCGGCTGTCGTCCGATATCCAGATGATCCTCTGGGCCGGCGGCCTGTACGGGCTGAACTCGGTCTGCAAGGCGACGCTCAGCCAGGCCGCCGGCGCCGTGCTCGGCGCCGCGCAGGCGGCCGAGGCGCCGGCGGGAGACCGCCCCGTCGTCGGCATGACGTCGCTCGGATCGGGCTCCATGCACTACATGAAGACGCTGAAGCCCGCCCTGGAGGCGCGCGGCTACGAAGTCGCGATCTTCCACGCGACCGGCATGGGCGGGATGGCGTTCGAAAGCATCGCCTCCCGGGGCGGGTTCTGCTGCGTCATGGATTTCACGCTCGTCGAGCTCGGCAACCTGATGATGGGCTCCGTCGTCGAGGCCGGAGAGAGCCGCCTGCTGGGCGCGGGCCGGGCCGGGACTCCCCAGATCGTCGCGCCGGGATATCTCAGCCTCGTGCACATCCCGGCCTGGCAGGACGCGCCGCCCCGCTTCGCCGACCGGCCGTTCCACATCCACAACCGGCTGATCAAGTCGGGGCTGCTCAACAAGGCAGAGCGCCGGGAAATCGCCCGCGAGGTCGGCCGGCGGCTGGCGCAGAGCACGGGGCCGGTGCATTTCATCCTGCCCAGCCAGGGCATCGTGAAATGGGACCGGCCGGGCTACGAGGCGCACGACCCGGCGGGCATGGCGGCCTTCGCCGACGAGCTGCGGAATTCCGTCCGCCCGCCGGCGCTGATGACCGAGCTCGACTGCCACATCAACGACGTGGAATTCGCCGAAGCGGCGCTGGAGATTTTCGACGGCTGGGCCGCCGACGGCACGATCGGGTGAGCGGGCTCGCTCCGCCCCTCGATACGGCGCTTCGCGCCTACTCGGGAAGAGGGGGATCGGAACGAGTGTCGTCCTTCCTGCTATAATCCCTCACCCTGAGTAGCCGCAAAGCGGCGTATCGAAGGGTCAGCCCGTCACCGCGACCAAGCTTTCCAGCTTCTCCGGATCGTCCTGCAGGGCTTTCGACGGGCCGTCGTAGACCGCGCGGCCGCGGTCCAGCACGACGGTGCGCTCGGCGAAGTTGAGCGCGATCGCGCTGTTCTGCTCGACCAGCACCACGGCGACGCCGGCCTCGTCGCGCAGCGCTGCGAGGATGCGCACCAGATCCTCGACGATCACGGGCGCCAGCCCCTCGGTCGGCTCGTCCATGAGGAGAATCCGGGGGTTGGCCATCAGGGCGCGGGCGATCGCCAGCATCTGCTGCTCGCCGCCGGACAGCTGGTTGCCGTCGTTGCCCAGCCGCGCTTCCAGTTGCGGAAACAGCTGAAAAATCCGCGCGTCCGTCCAGTCTTCCGCGCCACCGCCGCTGCCCCTTCCACCACCGGCCCGCGCCCCGATCTCCAGGTTCTCGCGCACGGTGAGCGAAGGGAAGATCTCGCGCTCCTGCGGCACGTAGCCGATGCCGGCAACCGCACGGCGGTGGATCGGCAGGCGCGAAATGTCCTGCCCGGCGAAGCGGATCGCGCCGCCGTGCAGGGTGGTGTGACCCATGACCGTCGCCAGCAGGGTCGTCTTGCCGACGCCGTTGCGCCCGATGACGGCAACGCTCTCCCGGTCGCCCAGCGAGAGCGACAGGTCCTCCAGCACCCGGGTCGCGCCGTAGCCGGCGGTCACCGCGTCGAGGGTCAGCAGCGGCTCAGCCATGACCCTGGCCCAGATAGACGGCGCGGACGCGCTCGTCCGCCGCGATTTCCTCCGGCGGACCGGAGGCCAGCACCGCGCCGGAGACCAGCACCGTGATCCGTTCGGCGAAGCGGAACACGACGTCCATATCGTGCTCGATGATCATGATGGCGATGTCCGCCGGCAGGGCGGCGACGGCGTCGAGGATGATGTGGGATTCAGCGCCGGGCACGCCGGCCGAGGGCTCGTCGAGCAGCAGCACCCGCGGGTCGAGCGCGAGCGCGATGGCGATCTCGACCAGGCGCTGGCGGCCGTAGGGCAGTTCGTCGATGGTCCGGCCGGCGTCGTCCTGCAACTGGACCATCTCGACCAGCCGTTCGGCTTCTGCGACCACCTCGGGCCGGCTGCCGACCGGGCGGAACAGGCCGGCCGCCACGCCCATGCGCTCGGCGACGGTGAGGTAGATGTTCTCCAGCACCGTCAGGCCGTTGAACAGGGTGTTGATCTGGAACGTCCGCACCAGCCCGCGTTTGACCCGCTCGTGCTCGGCCAGCGCAGCGATGTCGCGGCCGTCGAGCAGCACCGAGCCGCTGGTCGGCGGCAAGGCGCCGGTCAGCAGGTTGACAAAGGTCGTCTTGCCGGCGCCGTTCGGCCCGATCACGGCGTGGCGCGCGCCGGCGTCGAGCGCGAAATCGATGTCCCGCGCGACGACCAGGGCGCCGAAATTCTTGCACAGCCCCTTCGTTTCCAGAACCGGCGCTTCCAGAACGGCGGTCCCGAGATCGGCGGTCACCAGATCAGCGGTCCCCAGATCAGCGGTCATGGCGTCCGCTCCCGGAAGCGGCGGATCAGCGGATCGAACACGCCGAGCAGGCCGCGCGGCGCGAACAGGACCGTGACGATGAGCGCGACGCCGACCACCAGCTCCCAGTAGGGCGGATCGGTGCCGAGCACGGTCTCGGTCAGGTTCTCCAGGATGGTGAACACGGTGACGCCGACGAAGGCGCCGTAGAGCCGGCCGGTGCCGCCCAGGATCAGCATGATCAGGATGTTGCCCGACATCTCGAACTCGTAGACGCCGATCGTGATGTTGCCCTGGACCTGGACCCAGATCGCACCGGCGACCCCGGCGATCATGGCTGCGATGACGTAGACATGGCGCATGCGCTGCTGCACCGGCGTGCCGATGGCGTGCATGCGGCGGACATTTTCGCGGATGCCGACCAGCGAGCGACCGAACGGCGCATAGACGACCGTGCGCGCGACCAGGAAGCCGAGCACCAGAAAGGCGAAGGCGTACCAGTAGTTCGTGGTGTAGTAGAGGACGTCGAAGGGGAACAGGCCGAGAATCGCGCTGTTCTCGAAATTGATGCCGTCGAAGCCGCCGGTGATGTCATCCAGGTCCTTGGCCAGTTCGTAGAGGATGATCCCCAGGGCCATGGTCAGCATCAACAGCGTGAGTTCCCGTGTGCGCAGGATGATCCAGCCCGAAACCCAGCCGAGCAGGCCGGCCGTTACCGCACCCAGCGCGAGGGCGGAGATCGGCTCCTGCCAGCCGGCGTCGGCCAGCAGGGCCGCGGTGTAGGCCCCGGTGCCGAAGAAGGCGGCGTGGCCGAGAGAGACGATCCCGGCATAGCCGACGATCAGGTCGAGCGAGATCGCGAACAGGATCAGCACCAGAATCTGGGTCGCCAGCAGCCGGTAGCCGGGGAACAGGAAATAGACTGCGATCGCAAGGATCCACGGGATCAGCTCGATCGCCCGGAAGCGGTGGGCGCGCAACAGGGCGGCGGCGGCGCCATTATTCGTTCGGGGGGGCGAACCGGTCACGTCACGCCTTCCCGAACAGGCCGTGCGGCCGCCACAGCAGCACGATGAAGGTCACACCGTAGATGAAGAAGCCGCCGCCCTCCGGCAGGAAATACTTGCCGGCGAAATCGATGATGCCGAGCAGCAGGGCGGCTACGAAGGTGCCGCGGATGTTGCCCAGCCCCCCGACTGCCACGACAATCAGGAAGATCACCAGATACTCGAACGCGAACACCGGTTTCAGCCCGCCGAGGATCTGGATGCCCAGGCCGCCGCCGAGCGCCGCCATGCCGCTGCCCAGCGCGAAGATGATGGTGAACAGCCGGCCGGTCGGGATACCGCAGGATTCGGCCATGCGCCGGTTGTCCACCGCGGCGCGCACCTGGGCGCCGATCTTCGTCCGCTCCAGGCCGAAGAACAGCGCCGCCACGATGACGCCGCCGGCAACGATCATGAAGGCGCGGTAGATCGGGATGTTCTTGAAGCCGAGGTCGATGTCGCCGAGCAGAATTTCCGGCAGCAGGATATTCTGCGGGTCCGGCCCCCAGACGAAGGAAACGCCGGCGACCGAGGCGAAGACGATGCCAATGGTGAACAGGACCTGGTCGAGTTCCGGCCGGCCGTAGACATGGCGATAGAGCAGCCGGTCCATGACCACGCCGAGCGCGGCGACAAGGAAGAAGGCGATCACCAGGGCGAGCAGGTAGGGCACGCCCATCGGCGCCACCAGCTTCACCGTGATGTAGCCGCCGACCATGGCAAAGGCGCCGTGGGCCAGGTTGACGAAGCCCATCAGCCCCATCGTGATCGACAGGCCGACCGAGATGATGAACAGCAGCATCGCGTAGGCCAGGCCGAACACGAGGATCGTGGTCGCGATATCGAAGGCTGCTGCCATGCGGGGGGAGCCGGTTGGGGATAGGGCCGGGAATAGTCCGTCAGATCGGCCGGAACGGAACAAGCGTCCTTCGATACGCCGCTTCGCGGCTACTCAGGATGAGGTAGGGAAAACCCAGCACTCCCCTCATCCCGAGTAGCCCCGGATACAATCCGGGGCGTATCGAGGGACGGAAAGGCCCGTCGGCCGGGCCGGCCGAACCGACGGATCGGACTGCAGCCGTTACTTGCCGCAGCGGCCGATCTTCAGCTCCTTGCACTTGTCCTTCACGGCCACGAAAGTCTTCAGCTTCTTCTGCCGCAATGTGCCGTTGTCGTCGTAAACCTGCGCGACATAGACATTCTGGACGATTTCGCGGGTTTCCGGATCGATCATGATCGGACCGCGCGGGCTGTTGTGCTTCCAGCCTTTCAGGGCCGCAATCGCGCCGGCTGCCGTGATCTTGCCGCCCTTGGCCGACTTGATGATGTGATAGACCGCGGCCATGCCGTCATAGCCGCCCACGCCGACGAAGTCCGGCGTCGACTTGGCGCCGTAGGCCGCCTTCCAGGCCTTGACGAACGCCTGGTTCACCGGCGTCGCCAGATCGGCATGGTAGTGGTGCGCGGTTATAACGCCGACCGCCGCCTTGCCCATGCCCTGGAGTTGGGTGTCCTGCGTGATGTCGCCAGGGCCGACCAGCTTGACGCCGGCCTTGCGCATGCCGAGCGCTTGATAGGTCTTGGCCACGCCCGCGGCATGGTTGCCCGCCGGCACGAAGACGTAGAAGCAACCGGGCTTCTTGTCCTTCACGCGCTGGAAGAAGGGCGTGAAGTCCGGCGCCTCGCGCGGGCCGCCCATCGGGATCGAGTCGATCACCTTGCCCCCGGCCCCTTCGAAGCCGCGCGCGAAGGCGGCGACGCTGTCCTTGCCGGGAGGATAGTTGGTGTAGCCGGAGATAGCCGTCTTGCAGCCCATTTCCTTCGCGGCGTGCTCGCCCATGATGTAGCCGGCCTGCCACATGGTGAAGGACACGCGCACGATGTTCGGCGACATGTTGGTGATAAACGCGGTGCCGGCGTTCATGATGACGAAGGGCATCTTGCCGGCGGTCGCCAGTGGCGCAATCGACATGGCGTTGGGCGAGAAAATCACGCCGCCGAGGATCTCGACCTTCTCGCGGGCGATCAGCTCCTGCGCCGCCGCCTTGGCGATCGGCCCGCCGGGCCGCTTGGAATCGCGGACGATCAGCTTGATCGTGTCGCCGCCCAGTTCCTTGGCGTGCAGCTTCATGTAGAGCCGCGCGCCCTTTTCCATCTGGTCGCCGAGCTGGGCCGCGCCGCCGGATTTGGGCGCGATGAAGCCGACCTTGATTTCCCGCGCTTCGGCCGCCGCCGCAAAGGCGACCGCGCCGGCGAGGATAAGTCCGGTGGTATGTTTCAGCATGATAATCCTCCCTTCGGATACGGCTGAAGCGACAGACTAGCGGAATCTGCTACTTTCCGCACCGGCCGATCTTCAGCTCCTTGCATTTGTCCTTGACCGCCTCGATGGTCTTCAGAGTCTTGTGGCGCAGGGTGCCGTTATCGTCGACGACCTCGGCGACGTAGATGTTCTGGACGATGTCTCGCGTGACCGGGTCGATCGAAATCTTCCCGCGCGGGCTGTCATGGGTCCAGCCCCGCAGCGCCTTGATCGCACTGTCTGCTGTAATCTTGCCGCCCTTGGCCGACTTGATGATGTGGAAGACCGCGGCCATGCCGTCATAGCCGCCAACGCTCACGAAATCGTTCACCGCATCCTTGCCGTATTCAGCCTTGAACGCCTTGCGGTAGGCCGCGTTGACCGGGTTCTCGAGATCGGCGTGATAGTGGATGGCGATGGTCGTGCCTGCGATGGCCGGGCCGATGCTCTGCAGTTGCAGGTCGTGGGTGAGGTCGCCGGGGCCGATGAATTTGATGCCGGCCTGCTTCATGCCCAGGGCGACAAAGGTCTTGGACGCCCCTGCGGCATGGTTGCCACCCGGCACAAAGACGTAGAAGCAGTTCGGGTTCTTGTCCTTCACGCGCTGGAAGAAGGGCGTGAAGTCCGGCGCCTCGCGCGGGCCGCCCATCGGGATCGAGTCGATCACCTTGCCGCCGGCGCCTTCGAAACCGCGCTTGAAAGCCGCCACGCTGTCCTTGCCCGGCGGGTAGTTGGTGTAGCCGGAAATCGCCGTCTTGCAGCCCAGCGCGTTGGCGGCGTGCTCGCCCATGATGAAGCCAGCCTGCCACATGGTGAAGGAGACCCGCGCGATGTTCGGCGACAGGGTGGTGATCCAGGAGGTGCCGGCGTTCATGACGACGAAGGGCACCTTCGCCGCGGTCGCCAATGGCGCGATCGACATGGCGTTGGGCGAAAAGATCACGCCGCCGAGGATCTCGACCTTCTCGCGCGCGATCAGCTCCTGCGCCGCGGCCTTGGCGATCGGACCGCCGGGCCGCTTGGAATCGCGGACGATCAGCTTGATCGTGTCGCCGCCAAGCTCTTTCGCGTGCAGCTTGATATAGAGCCGTGCGCCCTTTTCGAGCTGATCGCCGAGCTGGGCCGCGCCGCCGGACTTGGGCGCGATGAAGCCGACCTTGATTTCCCGCGCCTCGGCCGCCGCCGCCAGCGCAAGGCTGCCGGCCAGGATCGTTCCTGTCGTGAACCTGAACATGCATTCCTCCCTATAGGTTGCGGCGGGCTCGGCAATGCCGACCCGGCCGCCGCGTCACCCGCCTTTTCTACGGGGCGAACCCGCCGCTCGGCAACCCGCTATCCGGGCCGGGCTTTTACCGGGTTGCCGAGCGGTGCTAAACATCGGGTATCGCAACATGCCGGTCGTTGCGGCCGCGATGCGAGACGCCGCGGCGGTTGCACTGCCGATTGAGGTGCGGAATCGGACGGAATGGAGCGGGCGATGAATGACGCTTCGGAAAGGATTGAACGGGGCCTGAAGGAAGTATTGGCCCAGGCACGGCGCGAAGAGCGCGAAGGCCCTGTCGAAATCGAAAGGATCGACGTGCCGGAACTCGATGTCGTGGCCATCCGGGCCTGCACCGGTCTGTCGCAGGACGCGTTCGCCAGAAGCATCGGTGTCGATACAGCCACGCTGCGCGAGTGGGAACAGGGCCGACGACGGCCAAAAGGGAACGCCCGGGTCCTGCTCGACATGATTGCCGGGGATCCCCGGATCGCGCACCGCGCCCCGGGCGGAGAGTCCGCCGAATAGCTGCGCCGTCCGGGACCCGTAAGGAGAATGCCATGAGCGACCGGAAATCCGCCCTCGTCGTCAGCGCCCATGCGGCAGATTTCGTGTGGCGCTGCGGCGGTGCGATAGCGCTGCATCGGGAGCGCGGCGTCGATGTGACGGTCGTCTGCCTGTCCTTCGGCGAGCGCGGCGAGAGCGCACGGCTGTGGAAGCAGGACGGCGCGACGCTGGACAAAGTGAAGGCCGTTCGGCGCAAGGAGGCGGAGAAGGCCGCCGAAGTGCTGGGCGCCCACGACCTGGTCTGCTTCGACCTCGGCGACTATCCGCTCACTCTGGACGAGGACGCGAAACACCGGCTGGTCGACGTGCTGCGCGCCGTGCAGCCGTCCTTCATCCTGACCCATTCGAAGTACGACCCGTACAACACCGACCATATGGCGACGATGGCCTTCACCATGGAGGCGCGCATGATCGCCCAGGCCTGGGGCCACAATCCGGGCGAGAAGGTGCTCGGCGCGCCGCAGATGTATCTGTTCGAGCCGCACCAGACCGAGCAGATGGGCTGGGTGCCGAACGTGTTCCTCGACATCACGAGCGTGTGGGAAAAGAAGCGCGCCGCCATCGAATGCATGGAGGGCCAGCACCACCTCTGGGCCTACTACACCAACGTCGCGGAGAACCGGGGCAACCATTTCCGGCGCAATTCGGGCGGCATGGCCGGCGGACGGGACTGCAAATTCGCCGAGGGTTTCCAGGCCGTGTTCCCGCGCTGCGTGGACGAACTGTGATGGACAATATTGTCGTCCGGGATATCGAGCGGGCCGATCCAGCGGTCATTGCAGCGCTCGGCGAGTGCGGCGTCGCGACCGTCCACGAAGCCCAGGGGCACACCGGGCTGCTGGCCTCGTATATGCGGCCGATCTATGCCGGCGCGGCGGCGGCGGGCTCCGCCGTCACCATCCTTGCGCCGCCAGGCGACAACTGGATGGTCCATGTCGCCATCGAACAATTGCAGCCGGGCGACATGCTGGTCCTGGCGGTCACTTCGCCGTCGGACGCCGGCTATTTCGGCGATCTGCTGGCGACCTCCTGCCGGGCGCGCGGCGCGGCCGGGCTGGTTGCAGATACCGGCGTGCGCGATGTCAAGGACCTGACGGCGATGTGCTTCCCGGTCTGGTCGAGGGCGGTGTGCGCCCAGGGCACGGTGAAGCGCACGCCCGGATCGGTCAACGTGCCGGTGGTCTGCGCCGGCGCGCCGGTCAGTCCGGGCGATGTCGTGGTCGGCGACGATGACGGGGTGTGTATCGTTCGACACGAGGAGGCCGCCGACGTGCTGGCGAAGGCGCAGGCCCGCATTGCGAACGAGGCGGAAAAGCGCGAGCGCCTCGCCGCCGGCGAGCTGGGACTCGACATGTACGGCATGCGCGGCGACCTCGAAGCCGCCGGGCTGAAATATGTCTGACAATGTTTCGGGCGGCGTGCGCTGCCTGTGGATGCGCGGCGGCACATCCAAGGGCGGCTTTTTCCTGGCCGACGACCTGCCGGCTGACCCGGCGGCGCGCGACGCCTTCCTGCGCCGGGTCATGGGCTCGCCCGATCCGCGCCAGATCGACGGCATGGGGGGCGCCGACCCGCTGACATCGAAGGTCGCCGTGGTCTCGCCTTCGGATCGCGCCGGTGTCGATGTCGACTATCTCTTCCTCCAGGTGAGCGTCGACGCGCCGCTGGTCTCCGATGCCCAGACCTGCGGCAACATCCTGGCCGGGGTCGGCCCGTTCGCCATCGAGCGCGGCCTGGTGCCGGCGCGCGACGGCGAAACGCCGGTGACGATCTATCTGGAGAATACCGGGCAGACGGCGGTGGCGACGGTAAGGACGCCGGGCCGCACGGTCTCCTACGCCGGCGATGCCCGGATCGACGGCGTGCCGGGCGCCGCCGCGCCGGTGCCGCTTACGTTCCGGGACACCGCAGGCGCCACCTGCGGCGCGCTGCTGCCGACCGGGCGGGCGGTCGGCCGGGTCGACGGGATCGAGGTCACGCTGATCGACAACGGCATGCCCTGCGTCGTGCTGCGGGCGGAAGACGCCGGCATCGCCGGAACCGAGAGCCGCGAGACGCTGGATGCCGATGACGCCCTGAAAGTCCGGCTCGAACGCTTGCGCCTTGCCTGCGGCCCGCTGATGAATTTGGGCAATGTGGTGGCGAAGACGGTGCCGAAAATGACCTTGGTGAGCGCGCCGCAGGACGGCGGGGCGATCGCCACCCGGACCTTCATCCCGCACCGCTGCCACGCCACCATCGGCGTGCTTGGCGCCGTCAGCGTCGCGACGGCCTGCCTGCTGCCCGGATCTCCCGCCGCGGCGCTGGCGCAGGTGCCGCCGGGCAATCCCAAGACGCTGGAAATCGAGCATCCGTCGGGTCAGACCTCGGTGATCGCGACCCTGGCCGACGACGGCAGCGTTGCCTCGGCGGCCATCCTGCGCACCGCCAACAAGTTGATGGACGGCACGGTCTTTGCAGGCTAGCACGGGCGCGCCTGACCGCCTGACCGAGCTTGAGAGCCGCCGCCCATGACCCGAATAAACATCCAGTTCAGCCTGTTCTCGGCCTTCTATTCGCCGCTCATCGCGACGATGGCCGGCGGGTTTCTGACCGAGGAGGGGCTGGAGGCCGACTGGTCGGTCTCGCCGCCCGGGGTCTCGGCCATCGCCGCGCTGAAGGACGGTTCGGCCCATGTCGTGCAGTCGGCGCTCAGCCAGGCTTTCGGGCCCTTGTCGAAAGGCGAGGATCCGGGCGTCGTCCATTTCGCCCAGATCAACGAGATGGACGGCTTCTTCCTGACCGGGCGCGACCCGGACCCGGACTTTTCATGGGACAGGCTCGAAGGCGCGGAGGTCGTACTGTTCGGCGGCGGCCAGCCGCTTGCCATGTTCAAATACGCCTGCCACAGGGCCGGTATCGCCTACGACAGGCTGAACGCCATCCATCCCGGCAACGCCGCCGACATCGACCGCGCCTTTCGCGACGGGCAGGGCGCCTTTGTCCAGCAGCAGGGGCCGTTCCCCCAGCAGTTGGAAGCCGACGGCGTCGGCCATGTCGTCGCCCAGGTCGGGCTCCAGGTCGGCCGCTGCGGCTTCTCCAGCCTGTGCGCCCGGCCGGACTGGCTGGACACCGACATGGCCCGGGCCTTCACCCGCGCCTACCGCAAGGCCCGGCGCTGGCTCAACGAAACGCCGGCGGCCGAGGTGGCGCGCGCCGAGGAATCCTATTTCCCGCAGATCGACCTGCCGGTGCTCGAACGCTGTATCGCCACCTATCAGCGGCTCGGCTGCTGGGCGCCCCATATCGAGATCACGCCCGAAGCCTTCGAGGCGACGCTGGATATCTACGAATACAACGGCCTGATCGGCGAGCGCTTCGCCTACGACCGGGTCTGCGCCCGCCCGCCGGCATGACGTCCCTCGATTCGGCGCTTCGCGCCTACTCGGGATGAGGGAGATTGGCTATTGTTCGTTCGTTTCAGCACCACATTCACCCTCACCCTGAGTAGCGGCAAAGCCGCGAATCGAAGGACGGTCAAGCCCTTGGGTGGCGCCGCTGCGTCTCCGGTTCCTTCGAGACCGGAAAGGACCTAGAGCCGATGTCCCGCTATGACGAAATCGACCTCGATAATCTTACCCCGGCCCAGCAGTCTGTCGCCGACGCCATTGCCGGCGGCCCGCGCGGCTCGCTGCGCGGACCGTTCGTGCCCTGGCTGCTCAGCCCGGCGATGGCCGATCCGGCCCAGCGCCTCGGCGCCTTCCTGCGCTTCGGTTCCGTCCTGCCGCAGCGCCTGAAAGAACTCGCGATCGTCTTCACCGCCCGCCGGTGGGACGCCGGTTTCGAATGGAGCGTTCATGCCAAGCTGGCGCTGGAGGCCGGGCTGCCGCGCCCGGTCGTCGCGGCGATCGCGCGGGGCGATACGCCGGAGTTCGCCGACCCGGACGAGGCGCTGATCTATCGCTCCTGCCGGGAGATGTACGAGACGCACCGCTTCTCCGACGAAACCTTCGCCGCGCTGAAGGCGCTGCTCGGTCCGCAGGGCGTCGCCGAACTGGCCGGTCTGCTCGGCTACTACGCCCTTGTCTCGATTACGCTGAACGCCTTCGAGGTGCCGGCGCTGGACGACGACGCCGTCCCGGAACTCGCCGACATCGCCCGATAGCCCGGCTCCGTCCCAGGCCGGCTCAGAACAGCCGGCCGCCGTCGGGAACGTCGCGGTCGACGCCGATCAGCACGACCTCGCCGTCTGCGTCCGGGAAGCCGAGCACCAGGATTTCCGACATGATGTTGGCGATCTGCTTGGGCGGGAAATTGAGCACCGCCGCGACCTTGCGGCCGACCAACTCCTCCGGCGCGTAGTGCGCCGTGATCTGCGCCGAGGACTTGCGCGTGCCGATGCGTTCGCCGAAATCGACGGTCAGGACATAGGCCGGCTTTCGGGCCTTCTCGAAGGGCTCGGCGGTCAAAACGGTGCCGACCCGGATATCGACCTTCTGAAAATCCGCCCAGGCGATGGTGTCTGCTACCGCGCTCATGGCTGCGTTATACCAGCCCCGCCAGCCGGACCGGCGCTGCCTTCGCCGCACCCCTTTCAAGAAAACAGTGCGGGATCAGGTCGCCGGCGCGGCCTCGACGTCGAGATCGCCCGGGTCTTCGTCGCGCCGCCGCCGGCCGAACGGCGAACGCATGGTGGCGAACTGCTCGGCCCGCTTGAGGTTGCGGTCGAGCGCCGCCATGGTCTTCGCCATGTCTTCGCTGTCGTCGCGCAGCCAGACCTGCACGGTCGCGGCAAAGACGACCGCGAGGCCCTTGACCCGAAGGGCGCCGAGCCATCCGGCCGTGCTGATGCCCGCCGCCTCCAGCATCCAGCGCATGGAGCGCAGCAGCCGGCAGCCGCCGCACAGGATTTCGGCAACGCCGCCGCTGCCGGCGTCGCGCACCACGGCGCGGATGCCGTCCTTGTGGGGATTGAGCGCATCGAAGCGCCGCATGAGGATATCGAACAGCCGGTCGCGGTAGGAGGTGTCCTCGTCCGCGGATTTCTGCGCTCCCTCCAGGACGGTCCGGTCGACATGACGGAAAAGGCCGTCGAGCACGGCATCCTTCGACATATAGCGCTCGTGCAGTTCAGCGAGCGTGAGGCCGGCTTCCCCTGCAATATCGGCAAGCCGCGTCCTGCGCCAGCCGATCCCGGCGGCCACGCGCATGGCGGCTGCATGGATGTCGCTGTCGGCAATGGTCTCCTGGGCCATCGGTTTCTCCCTCAAACTGCCGGGGGATATTGCCCAATCTAGCACGGAATTCGGTCGCAGCGGTTCCAATTGTCGTCAGATTGTGCGAATTTCGCCGGGCCGGGCGGTGTACATCGCACCGTTCCGGGCACCGCGAAGGCCTCCCCGCCCGATCGGCCGAAGGCGGGTAATCCGGATCGCCACCATGCCCCGGCCTGGTTCTGGATATCTGTTTCGAAGAGGCGGACCGACGCTCTCCGTGTCGGTCGAGGAAGAACGCGAGTTGACCCGGCGCAGCCAGGCCGGCGACCGCGAGGCGGCGGACCGGCTGCTGCGCGCCCATCTGGCCTTCATCGTCAGCATCGCACGGAAATACCGACGCTACGGCGTGCCGATGAACGACCTGGTGCAGGAAGGCTCGATCGGCCTGCTGCACGCCATCCGGAAGTTCGATCCTTCGGCCGGCGCCCGGCTCTCGACCTACGCCCGCTGGTGGGTGCGCGCGGCGATCCAGGATCATGTCGTGCGCTCCTGGTCCCTGGTGCGCATCGGCACGACGGCCGCGCAAAAGGCCATGTTCTTCCATCTGCGCCGCAAGATGGCCGGACTTCGGGCCGGTGCGGAGCCGATGACCGAGGACAGGCTGCGCCCGGTCGCGCGGAAATTCGGGGTGCCGCTGAAGGAAGCGGTGGCGCTCGCCCGGCGGGCGGCAGAAAAGGACTGGTCCCTCAACCAGCGCATGCGCACCGGCGACCCGGCCGAGTGGGGCGACCGCCTCGCCGACGAGCGGGAAAGCCCGGAGGAGGCCGCGGCGGGCGCCAGTACCGAGCGGTTCCGCCGGGGCCTGATCGCCAAGGCGCTCGCGTCGCTGAGCGGGCGGGAGCGGACGATCATCGCCGGCCGCTTCATGGCCGACACCCGCCGGACGCGCGGCGCCATCGCCGCCGATCTCGGCATCTCGCGCGAACGGGTCCGGCAGCTGGAGATTTCCGCACTGGACAAGCTCCGCCGCCTGATCGGCCGCAAAGGCCTGGAGGCGATTTAGGGCGTATCTGTCACTGAATGTATTTTCGGCGACTCAGTTCGGCGGGCGGGCCAATCCGGTCGGCGGCGGCGTTTCGCGCGGCGCGCCTATCCTGCCCTGCCGGCCCAACCGCCGTTACGGGTTCACGAGCTCCAGCCCGAGGGTGCGGACCAGGTCTGGCACCTCATCGAGGATGAAAGCGCGAAAGGCGAAGGCGACCGGGCTCAGCACGGATTCGCTCCGGCTCAGCAATCCGACGACACGCCAAACATTCTCGTCGGCCAGGTCCAGGGCAACGACGCCCTCCGGCAGATCGACGGCGGCCAGCGCGGGAAGCAAGGTCGTTCCGAAACCGGTCTTCGCAAGCGCGAGCAACGAGGTCACGTTCCGGACATGCATCGATGCCCTTTCCGACAAGACTCTGTAACCGGGCAAGTCGATCGTCTCGGATGCGCCGTTCAGGATCAGGCTTTGGCCTTCGAGGTCGGCCCAACGCACGAGTTCTCCGGCGACCGCCAGATCGCAGTCGGCGTTGCAGATGACCTTGAAGCGATCCCGAAACAGCGGTTCGAAGGCCACCGTTGGGTGAGAAAGGGGCAGGCCTGCAATGCCGAGGTCCGCCTGTCCTGATTCGACGGACCTGAGGACGTTCCGGCTATCGGTGTCCAGAAGCTCGATTTCAACGCCGGGCCGGTCGAGCACGAAGCCGGGCAGCAACGACGGGACGAGATTGGCCGCGACCGAAGGAACGGAGGCGAGGGTAAGGCGGCCGACTCGGTTCCTGGCATAGGCGCGGATGCCGTCGATCGTCCGGTCGTAGTTCTGGATTTGGAGGCGTCCCGTTTCCAACATGAACGTACCGAGAGGCGTCAGGCTGTTCTTGCGATCGGTCTGGAAGAGTTTGCCCCCCACTTCGTGCTCCAGCTGCTTGAGCGTCATCGAAACCGCCGAGGCGGTTCGGCACAGCCTTTCGGCCGCATCCTTGATGTTGCCGGCTTCGGCGACGGCGACGAAGGTCCGTAACGCTTCCAGTTTGATCATGGCGATTGCGGTTCAGAATAATTTAAAATGATGGCGCCAATTTCGATTCGATTGAAGCCTGTTCGCAAGCGCGACGTCGGTCCCACCCGCGGCTGATACCTTGAATATTTCAACTAAATTGAAATAAAAATAAAAAATATCGAATTGCCTGAAAGAACCCGCCCTTTCATGCTGCACAATGAGACCGGGACGCTGGCGCCGATTCACACAGAGAACGAAGCGGAATTTGCTCGTGAATTGAGCTATTCGCGGTTGAGGCGATCCGGCAGAAAATTGGCGGACAGGGACGGTTTATAGCAGGCGGACAATCACTTCGCCGACGGCGGCGCAGCGGGTCGCTGGATGCTCGATTGTTGTGCCGCCAAGTATTCTTTAGGTAGATAGTTCGCGCATCAGAATGGCCGCCGTTTCTATCGCAACGGCGCCACCGGCGATATGCGGGATAGAAACAAAACCAGGGAGTGATCGAAAATGCGAAATCTGAAACTGACCCTCGCAGCAGCGGCCATCGCAGCCATTGCGGCGGCGCCGGGAACCGCCCAGGCGGCGACCGGCTGCGGCACTAAGGACGAGATCACGATCGCCAGCATGACCTGGATGTCGGGCATCGTCCTGGCGCAGACCGCGCACCGCATCCTCACGGCAGGCTATGGCTGCAACGCCAAGCTGGTGCCCGGCGATACGGTGCCGACGGCAACCAGCATGCTGACCAAGAACAAGCCTCACATCGCGCCGGAGCTGTGGATCAGCACGGCGTCCTCGATCTGGGAGAAGATCAAGAAGAAGGGCAACGTCTACAAGGCGAGCGACGTGTTCAGCGAGGGCGGCAAGGAAGGCTGGTGGATTCCGGATTATGTCGCCAAGGCCAACCCCGGCCTCAAGTCCATCGGCGATCTCAAAGACCCGAAATACATGAAGCTCTTCGTCGAGGCGCAGAGCGACGGCAAGGGCCGGCTCTATGCCTGCCCGCCGGGCTGGGCGTGCGAGATCATCAACGGCAACCTGTTCAAGGCGCTGGGTCTCGCCAAGGCGAACTACCAGCTCTTCTCGCCGGGTTCCGGCGCCAACCTGAAGGCGTCGATCGCGCGCAACGTGACGCGCAAGAAGGCGATCCTGGCCTACTATTGGGGTCCGACGGCTGTGATCGGCCGCTACAAGCTCGTGCGCCTGACCATGCCGGCCTACGACGCCAAGAAGTTCCTGTGCCTGACCGACAAGAACTGCACCAATCCGCAGGTTTCGGGCTGGAAAGCCGGTGAGGTCGCGGTCGCGGTCGTGACCAGCCTCAAGAAGAAGGCCCCGAACGTCGCGGCCTTCCTCGGTAAACTGCAGGTGCCGAATGCGGTTATCAACGCGGTGCTGGCCTGGGGCGACGACCGCAAGGCGAGCCCGGAAGATGTCACCGACCATTTCCTGAAGACGCAGCAGGCGGTCTGGACCAAGTGGGTGCCGGCCGACGTTGCGGCGAAGGTAAAAGCAAGCCTCAAGTAAGAAGAGGCGCCATCGCGAAGCGACCGGCGGGCGTCCCTTAGGGGCGCCCGCCTTTTCTTTTTGCGGTCAGAACCTTACCGACCGGACGGGTCGGTAGTAAGGTCCAGTTCTCCGGCTGCCGCCGGTGCGCCCAGTCTTTCCTGGCGTCGCGTGTGCGGCCATCGCCGGAGCCCGCGGGGAGGCGGTATCCGGCATGGCCCAGGAATTTCCCGAACTGTTGAATATGCGGGCGGTCCGCATCGGCATCGACGACTCGTTCAACTGGGTTGTCGAGCACTGGAGCGAAACGCTGGAAGAAATTTTCCTGCCGATCGTCCACCTGCTCCGCGCGATCGAGAATTTCCTTCTCTGGATGCCCTGGTATGTCGTCATCGCGATCATCGTGGCGATGGGCCTGGCGGCGACCCGCAGCAAGTGGGTCGCCCTGGGGCTCGGTGTCATGACCTTCCTGATGGGCTTTTTCGGCCTTTGGGAGCCGGGCATGAAGACGATTGCTCTGATGCTGACGGCAACCTTTCTGGCCATAATCGTCGGCATCCCGATGGGCATCGTGATGTCGCGCTCGGACCGGGTCGAACGCATCGCCCTGCCGGTTCTCGACATCATGCAGACGATGCCGATCTTCGTTTATCTGATCCCCTTCGTCATGCTGTTCGGACCCGGCAAGATTCCCGCCTTGCTTGCAACGATCGTGTTCGCGGTGCCGCCGGTCATCCGCCTGACCAATCTCGGCATCCGCCATGTCGACCGCGAGGTCGTCGAGGCCTTCACCGCCTTCGGGGCGACGCGCCGGCAACTGCTGTTCGGGGTCCAGGTGCCGCTCGCCATGCCGACGATCATGGCGGGCATCAACCAGACGACGATGATGGCTCTCTCCATGGTGGTGATCGCCTCGATGATCGGCGCCGGCGGGCTCGGTTATCAGGTCCTCCAGGGCATCCAGCGGCTGGAAATCAGCCGCGGCCTGCTGGCCGGCCTCGCCATCGTGTTCCTGGCCGTCATCTTCGACCGCATCGCCCAGGCCTATGGCAAGCGCATGCAGCAGCACCTGCATCTGGGGCACTGAGGCCATGACGCAACAGGAAACCAAGATCGGGATCGAAAGCGTCTACAAGATATTCGGTCCCGATCCCTCGAGCGTTCTCGACCGGGTCAAGGACGGCGCCGGCAAGCAGGAGCTGCTCGAAGAGACCGGCCACACCATCGGCATCCGCGACGTCAGCCTCGATATCGGGGTGGGCAATATTTTCGTCGTCATGGGCCTGTCCGGCTCGGGCAAGTCGACCCTGATCCGGCACATCAATCGGCTGATCGAGCCGACCGACGGGCGGATTCTGGTCGACGGCGAGGATGTCCTCCGGCTCGACGCGGAGGCGCTGCGCCATCTGCGGCGCTACAAGATGAGCATGGTGTTCCAGCGCTTCGCCCTGCTGCCGCACAAGACGGTGATCGAAAATGTGATGAGCGGGTTGCAGATCCGCGACGAGGCCGGCGGCGGGCTGATCCCGAAAGGCGGCCCGGTCGGAGGCATCGCCAAGCGGTTGGGCCTGTCATCGGGCACAGCGAACGCCGAAGCGCGGGACCGGGCCCAGGCCCAGGTCGACCTGGTCGGATTGCAGGGCTTCGAGAACCAGTATCCGAGCCAGTTGTCGGGAGGCATGCAGCAGCGTGTCGGCCTCGCCCGCGCACTGGCGACCGACGCCGAGGTCCTGTTGATGGACGAAGCCTTCAGCGCGCTCGATCCGCTGATCCGCAACGACATGCAGGATCAGCTGATCCAGATCCAGAACGAGCTCAGCAAGACCATCGTCTTCATCACCCACGATCTCGACGAGGCGCTGCGCATCGGCGACCACATCGCGATCCTGCGCGACGGCGAGTTGCGCCAGGTCGGCCCGCCGGAGGAGATCCTGATGGCGCCGGCCGACGACTATGTCAGCCGCTTCGTCAAGGATGTGAACCGGGGCCGGGTCATCACGGTCGGCAGCATTGCCGCCGAATATCCGGCCGTCGAGCTTGTCGCGGCCAGCTTCGCCGACGCGCTCGGCAAGCTCGAGGCTAGCGAGCGCAACACCGTCTATGTCTGCGACGGCGACGGTCGGCCGGTCGGAGCGGTAACGACGAAGATGGCGCAGGAGGGCCGGGATCTCAGCGGCCCGATCGCCGACGATTCGAAGCTCGATCCCGTGCAGACGGTGGACAGCGCCGCCGTGATCGAGGACATGCTGCCGCTCGCCATGAAAAGCGAGGTGCCGGTCGCCGTGCTGGACGGGCAGGGCGCACTGGCCGGCGGCGTGCCGCGCCGTACCGTGCTGTCCGCCCTGGTGCGCCGGACGGAGTAAGGCGCGCCGCCAACCACCGCCGGTTCACCGCCGTTCGGCGAAGAATTGCTTCAGCAGCGCGGCGGCTTCGCGTTCGCCCAGGCCGTCGTAGATGTCCGGCCGGTGATGGCAGGTCGGCTGCGCGAACAACCGCCCGCCGTGCAGCACCGCGCCGCCCTTGGGATCGGGCGCGCCGAAAAAGAGCCGGTCGAGGCGGGCATGGGCGATCGCGCCGGCGCACATGGCGCAGGGCTCCAGCGTGACATAGAGGTCGCAGCCGGTGAGCCGGCTCCGCCCGAGCGCGGCGGCGGCGCGCCGGATCGCCAGCATCTCGGCATGGGCGGTCGGGTCCTGCCGCGCCTCGGTCTCGTTGCCGGCGCGGGCCACGATCCTGCGGCTCTCTCGCAACACAATAACCGCCCCGACCGGCACCTCGTTACTCTCGGCAGCCAGGCGTGCTTCTTCCAGCGCCAGGTCCATCGGGCTGGCGCCGTGCAGGAGCGTGTTGTCCGGGTCCGCGCTCATGCGGCTTTCGTGACGCCGGCGGCCGGCCTCGGTCAAGCCCCTTCACGCGGCAGCGGCCCGTGGTTGAGTGCAGCGATGCGCCAAATGATCTGTGGTTCGGATCGCCGGCCGGGTGGTAAAGCGTGAATCGATCAATCGTGGCATGTTGATCGCCGCCCGATCCATGCGTCCCTCGATACGGCCCCTTCGGGGTCTACTCGGGATGAGGGTTTCTCTAACCTCGCCTCCACCCTCACCCTGAGTAGCCCCGGATGCAATCCGGGGCGTATCGAAGGGCGAGTTTTCACAGCAAGCGGAGTGCCGTCATGGCGCTGGATTCCGATACGGTGCGCCGGATTGCGCATCTTGCCCGGGTGCGCGTCCCCGAAGCGGAGCTGGAGCCGCTCGCCGGCGAGCTGTCCAACATCCTGACCTGGGTTGAACAGCTCGGCGAGGTCGACACGGACGATGTGCCGCCGATGACCAGCGCCGTCGCCGTCCGCCTGCCGATGCGCGAGGATCGCGTGGACGATGGCGGCAAGGCGGAGGCGATCCTGTCGAATGCGCCGGAGGGGGCGCCCGGATTCTTCGCGGTGCCCAAGGTGATCGAGTGATGGCCGGCCTGACCGGACTCACTTTGGCCGGCGCGCGCGCCGGGCTGGCGGCCGGCGATTTCACGTCAGAAGAGTTGACCCGCGCGCATCTCGACGCCCTGGAAGAAACCAGGCCGCTCAACGCCTTCATCGCCGAGACGCCGGACCATGCGCTGGAGATGGCGCGGGCCTCGGACGCGCGCCGGGCGGGAGGGCAGACCGGATTGCTCGAAGGCCTGCCGATTGCGGTCAAGGACCTGTTCTGCACCGAAGGCGTGCAGACCACCGCTGGCTCGCGCATTCTCGGCGGCTTCGCGCCGCCCTACGAATCCACGGTGACCGCCAACCTGTGGGCCGAAGGCGCGGTCATGCTCGGCAAGACCAACATGGACGAGTTCGCCATGGGCTCGTCCAACATGACCTCACACTACGGCCGGGTCGAGAATCCGTGGCGCGCCGCGGGCAGCAACCAGGCGCTGGCGCCGGGCGGCTCGTCCGGCGGGTCGGCGGCGGCCGTGGCAGCGCGCGCGGCCCCGGCGGCGACCGGCACCGATACCGGCGGATCGATCCGCCAGCCGGCGGCTTTCTGCGGCATCGTCGGCATGAAGCCGACCTACGGCCGTTGCTCGCGCTGGGGCATCGTCGCCTTCGCCTCGTCGCTCGACCAGGCCGGGCCGATTGCGCGCACGGTCCGGGATTCCGCGATCCTGCTGCGCGCCATGGCCGGACACGACCCGAAGGATTCGACCTCGGTGCCCGCCCCGGTGCCGGACTACGAGGCCGCGCTCACCGGCGACATACGCGGCCTGCGCATCGGCATCCCGGCGGAATACCGGCTGGACGGCACGCCGGATGCCATTGCCGCCCTGTGGGAACGGGGGGTCGACTGGCTGAAGGCGGCAGGCGCCGAGATCGTGGACATCGGCCTGCCGCACACGAAGTACGCCCTGCCGGCATACTATATCGTGGCGCCGGCCGAGGCTTCGTCCAACCTCGCGCGCTACGACGGTGTGCGCTTCGGCCTGCGCGAAGCCGGCGACGACGCCGACCTGACGGAAATGTACGAGGCGACCCGCGGCGCCGGCTTCGGCGCGGAGGTCCGCCGGCGCATCCTGATCGGCGCCTATGTCCTGTCGGCCGGCTACTACGACGCCTATTACATCAAGGCCCAGCGCGTGCGCAGCCTGATCGCGCAGGATTTCGCCGACGCCTTCGGTCGAGTCGATGCGATCCTCACGCCGACCACCCCGACCGCGGCCTTCCCGCTCGGCGAGAAGATGGACGATCCGATCGCCATGTATCTCAACGACGTGTTCACGGTGCCCGCGAGCATGGCCGGCCTGCCGGCTATTTCCGTGCCTGCCGGGCTGGACGGTGACGGCTTGCCGCTCGGCCTGCACCTGATCGCCAACGCGTTCAAGGAAGAGACGCTGTTCCGCGTCGCCGGGGTGCTGGAGGCAGCGGCCGGGTTCACGGCGCGGCCCGGGCCGGCCGCAAGGGCCTAATCCCGGAGCCGGGCCCGCATCCAGGTCACGACATGCAGGCGCAGGGCGCTGGACAGGTTGCCGTCCGCCGCTTCGTCGACCTCGGCGATCAGGCTGCCGAGGGAGCGGCCCTCTGCCGCCGCCTTCTCCTTCAGCGCTTCCCAGAAGGGCGCTTCGAGCGATACGCTGGTCCGGTGCCCGCGGATCGTGACCGAACGCTTCTCGACCCGCGCCGTCATCGGGAACCGACTGCCATGCTGATCCTCAAACCGGGCTGCGAGTGCTGCGACCGGGATTTGCCGCCCGACAGCGCCGAGGCGCGCATCTGCACCTTCGAATGCACCTTCTGCGCGGACTGCGCCGAAATGCGTTTGAACGGCATTTGCCCCAACTGCGGCGGCAACATCGTTCCCCGCCCGATCCGCCCGGCGGACAAGCTGGCGAAGTTTCCGGCCTCGACCGAGCGGGTGTTCAAGCCGGACGGCTGCACCGCCTGACCCATCCGTTCACCGTCCCGGACTGCCGGACTGCGCCTCAACCGGGCCGCGTCATCTTCTCCGGGCGGACCCAGGCGTCGAACTGTTCCCCGGTCAGCAGCCCCAGCTTGACCCCGGCCTCCCTGAGGGTCGAGCCGTCGGCGTGGGCGGTCTTGGCGATCTTCGCGGCATTGTCGTAGCCGATGTGAGGATTGAGCGCAGTCACCAGCATCAGCGAATCGCTCATCAGCCGGTCGATTCGAGCCTCGTTGGCCTCGATGCCGCTGACGCAATTGTCGGCGAAGGACACGCAGGCGTCGGCGATCAGGCGGATCGACTGCAAGAGGTTATGGATAATCACCGGCTTGAACACGTTGAGCTCGAAATGGCCGTTCGAGCCGGCGACGGTGACCGCCGTGTGGTTGCCGATCACCTGGCAGCACACCATGGTGAGCGCCTCGCACTGGGTCGGGTTGACCTTGCCGGGCATGATCGAGGAGCCGGGCTCGTTGGCCGGCAGGATCAGCTCACCGAGGCCGGAACGCGGGCCCGAGCCGAGGAAGCGGATATCGTTGGCGATCTTCATGAGCGAGGCCGCCAGCACGTTCAGCGCTCCCGACGCCTCGACCGCCGCATCGTTCGCCGCCAGGGCCTCGAACTTGTTGCGCGCCGTGCGGAAGCGGAAACCCGTGATGTCCGACACCCGGGCAGCAAACGCCTTGTCGAACCCCTTGGGCGCGTTCAGGCCGGTGCCGACGGCCGTGCCGCCCTGGGCCAGTTCTGACAGGCGCGGCAGGGTCTGCTTCACCCGGTCGATGCCGTATTTGACCTGCTGGACGTAGCCGGAGAATTCCTGCCCCAGAGTGAGCGGCACGGCATCCTGGGTATGGGTCCGGCCGATCTTGATGACCCGGGCGAAAGCCTTACGCCGGTCGTCCAGCGCGTCGTGCAGGTGCCGGAGCGCCGGCAGCAGCAACGTCTCGATCTGCGCCACCGCCGCGATGTGCATGGCGGTCGGGAAGGTGTCGTTGGAGGACTGGCTGCGGTTGACATGATCGTTCGGGTGGACCGGATCCTTCGAGCCGATCTCGCCGCCCATCAGCTCGATGGCCCGGTTGGAAATCACTTCGTTGGCGTTCATGTTGGTCTGGGTGCCCGAGCCGGTCTGCCACACGACGAGCGGGAAGTGATCGTCCAGCTTGCCTTTCATCGCCTCGGTCGCGGCCCTGACGATCGCCTTGCCGATCTTCCTGTCCAGCGCGCCCTGCGCCATGTTCACTTCCGCCGCTGCCCGCTTGAGCACGCCGTAGGCATGGATAACCTCGCGCGGCATCCGCTCTTCGCCGATACGGAAATTGCCGAGTGAGCGCTGGGTCTGCGCGCCCCAGTAGCGGTCCGCAGGCACCTTGACGGCGCCCATGGTATCGGACTCGGTGCGCATTCGCGGTTTGTCGGCCATCGTCCTTCGCCTGTGCTGAGAAGATGTTGGATAGGACAGGATGTAACCCGCGCCGGACCCGCGGTGAACCGGCAGCGGCGACGCATGACGGGCTTGCCCGGATTGCCGGCTTTCGCCGCTTTGACGCTGCTGCGCCATGGTATAGGCTACCGGCAAAATATTCTCCGGAGGGTAAGCCATGAAAAACATCGCGACGCTGCCGGCCCCGCGCAACGCCTGGTATGTCGGCGCCTGGTCTCACGAGGTCACCGAAAGGCCGCTGGCGCGGACCATCCTGAACGAACCGGTCGTCCTGTTCCGCGGCCCCGACGGTAAGGCGGCGGCGTTGGAAGACCGGTGCAGCCACCGGGCGACCCCGCTCTCGCTCGGCGAAGTCACCGAAAAGGGCCTGCAATGCGGCTATCACGGCCTCACCTTCAACGGCGACGGCGACTGCGTCTTCATCCCGGGCCAGGACAGCATCCCGCCCCAGGCCTGCGTCCGCGCCTATCCGGTGGAGGAGCGCCAAGGCATGGTCTGGGTATGGACCGGCGATCCGGAGCGGATCGACGACACGACCCTGATCGACTGGCCGTGGAACGACGATTACGAGAACTGGCCGGTGCGCTACGGCCGGATGCACATCAAGTGCAACTACATGCTGGTCATGGAAAACCTGATGGACCTGACCCACATCCCCTACATCCACCGCAAGACCATCGGCGGCGGCGACCAGGCGGGCCAGGTCAACGCCGAGATGATAACGAATCGGACGGATACGGGCGTCCACTACATCCGCTGGATGGACGGCATCCAGCCGCCGCCGACCTATGTGAAAGCGGCCGGATTCGCCGAGGGCGCGAAAGTCGACCGCTGGCAGGAATTCGAATATGTCGCGCCGATCACGGTGCTGCAATGGACCGGCGCGCTGGAGAGCGGCCGCGGCGCGCGCGAGAACCGCGACCAGGACGGTGGCTTCCAGCTGCGCATCTATCACGGCGCGACTCCGGAGACCGACACCAGCTGCCACTACTATTTCGCGATCAACAACGGCTGCATGGCGCGCAGCGAGGCCGACAACGACAAGCTGTTCGAGGAGATCTGGGACACCTTCCTGGAAGACATCGACTTCGTCGAACGGCAGCAGGCCTGCCTGGAGGCCGATCCCGAGCGCCCGCTGGTCGACATCAAACACGACAGCGCGCGCATCCAGGCCCGCCGCAAGATCGAGCGGATGGTCGCGGCGGAAAGCGCCATGGCGGTGGCGGCCGAATAGATCGCCGCCGACGCGCCGCTATCGGGCGAGCACTGCCCCCGGGTCGCCGACATCGACGACGCCGATGGCCCGGTGGGCCTTGTAGCCGAGCAGTTCCTGGACCCGGCGCGGGAGGCCCCGCACCTGCTCCAGCGGCACGGTGAGGAACATGTTTTCCTCGGTGCGCAGCCAGCCGACGACATAGCCGGCGAACATGCCGCGCCGGGCCTCGGCCGCCGTCCGGTTCGCGCCGCCGCCGTGGATGGTGGAGCCGAGATAGATCAGCGCCGAGCCCGCCGGCATCTCCGCCTGCTGGATTTCCGCCGGTTCCGGTTCGCGGTCGGCCGGCCACAGATGGCTGCCGGGCACGACCTGCGTGGCGCCGTTCACGGCGGTGAAGTCCGAGAGCGCGACCATTGCCTCGACTTCGAGCTGGGCGCGCGGGCCCTCGGCGACCAGCGGCCCGAAGCGCCAGGCGTCCTCGTCCCGGTGCAGGCGCTGGGCGGTCTCGCCGGGCCGGATCTCGATGAACTGGCCGGTGTTGAACAGGTAATCGAGGCAATGGGGCAGCAGGTAGTGGTCCGCCAGGCCGGTCAGCACCGGCGACTGCATGACTTCCACGAAGGCCGCCGACTTGCCCGGCAGACCGTCGAAGCGCACGGTCGACCCGCCGTAGAATTCCTCCATGGCAGGCATGGTCGGATTGCGCACGCCGGGCGCCAGCATTTCGACAATTCGGTCGAAATCGGCATTCAGCGCTGCGAGCTGCTCCGGCGCGAGAAAGCCCTCGACAATCGCCGCACCGTTCGCTTCGAGCGCGGCGACGTAATCGTCGATCTGCGCCGTGGCGGGCAGTCGGACGAGGCTGGCGGACATGGCGGCGGTTGCTCCCGGCAATGGATCGGTCGACATAGTCCCACGAGTCGGCGGCGCAGCAAACGATCACGCCGGCCCGAAGGCGGATATTGTCGGAACAGTCGCCGATTTTCCCCTATCCGCCTCGGGCGGGTTGAGCCAATCTGGGCTCCGTAGAACGCGTTTCCGCCGGAATGAAGAACATGCCCACCCTGCCGCACTACCGCGTTTTTGCGATCAAGTATGCCGAGCGCATCGGGCGTCGGGCCGAAGTGTTTCTCGGCGGCGATCCGCACGATGCACCGATGGCAATGGACTATTTCATCTGGGCCGTGGTCGATCCGGCCGGCGAGCGGGCCTGGGCGGTCGATACCGGCTTCAGTGCGGCCGATGCCGCCAAGCGGCAGCGCACTTATCTGCGCGGCGCGGCCGAGGGGCTGGCGCTGATCGGGCTGAATGCGGCGGCGCTGCGCGATGTCGTCATCACCCATCTGCATTACGACCATGCCGGCGGCTTTGCCGATTTTCCCGCCGCGCGCTTCCATCTCCAGGACGACGAGATGGCCTTCGCCACCGGCCGCTGCATGACCGAGCCGGCGATCGCCCACGCCTTTGAGGCCGATCATGTCGCCGCCATGGTGCATCGGGTGTTCGAGCGTCGGGTTGCGTTCCACGACGGCGACGCGGAGCTGGCGCCGGGCCTGACGATCCACCGGGTCGGCGGGCATACCAAAGGACTGCAGATCGTGCGGGTGCACACCGAAAATGGCTGGATGGTGCTGGCCTCCGACGCAGCCCACTACTACGAGAATCTGACCGACCGGCGGCCCTTCTGGATTATCTACAATGTCGAGGCGTATCTGGCGGCGCTCGATACCGCCCTGGCGCTGGCGAGCGCGCCGGACATGGTGATTCCCGGCCACGACCCGCTGGTGTTCGAGCGCTTCCCTCCGGCCACCGACGCGCTGAAGGGCGTCGTCCACCGGCTGGCCTAGCGCCCAATCCCGGCAGGCGGCACTCAAATTTCGCGCCCGCGCTATGCCTCTTGACTCACGATAGTCAAACGATTGACTATCGGAGCCGATACCAGAACAAACAGGGGAAAACCGTCGTGCGCGTCATTTGTCTTGGGTTGGCCCTGTTGGCGGCTGCGCTCGCCGGCTGCGCAACGCCCCATCTCGATATCGCCGAACCCGACGAGCGCCAGAGGGCCGAGGCGGAAGCGACGCTCAAACACGCGCAGGTCGACCCGGCGCGCAAGACCGCCGCCGGGCAAATGGTGCCGACGGTCAACCGCGTCCTGCGGCGCGTCAGGCTCGCCTCCCATGCCGTCTGCACCGAGCTCAAACTGCCCGAAGAGCGGTGCAAGCCGATGCTGGAGGCCAAGGTCCTGGTTCATACGAAAAAGAAGGACATCAACGCCTTCGCCGACGATGACGACAATGTCGGCGTTTACGGCGGTCTCGTGCACCATATGGGAACTGACGCCGAGATCGCCGGCGTGCTGGCGCACGAATTCGCCCACGTCATGTACGGCCATGTCGAGAGCAAGAAGATCAACGCGATCATCGGCGGCCTGCTTCTCGGCGGTCTCGCAGCGGTTGCATCCGCCGGGTCGGGGGGAGACGGCCGGCAGCTCGTTCGCGATTCGACGCGCTTGGGCTGGGAATTCGGCGCTGCCGCCTACAGCCCCGAAATGGAGATCGAGGCCGACCGGACGGCCGTCTACATCCTGCACAAGGCCGGATTGCCGCTGACCGCGATGCAAAGCGCCCTTCTGCGCATGAGCCGCGCCAAGGCGCAACGATCGTCGGGAACGTTCGCGGGCACCGTCGGGTTTCTCGAAACCCATCCGAGCGACAACCGCCGCATCGCGCACCTGATTTCCGCGATGGAAGACGTCCGGGCCGGCAAACCGCTGAAGCCGGTCGATGCGAAATAGGGGCAGCCTGGTCCGGTCCGGTCGGAATGACGGCTAGGACTGGCAACGGCGTGCGGATAGCAATGCTGGAAGCGCCGCGCCAAACCCGCGGAAAAGCTCTGAACTCTCAGGCGCGCCGTTCAACCGGTATTCGCCCGGCCACCTCCTGGAGGAATGCGAGGAGATCGTCCGTCGCGTGATGAATATAGTCGGCGTCGTGGCCATTCATCGCCCACTCGCTCTCCGTGCGGACATGAACGGTCGTCATGCCACGCTCATGGGCCGGCTTCAGGTTGATCGCGATGTCTTCGACCAGCACCGCGGTTTTCGGGTCCATGCCGTGGCGCGTCAGGAACAGGTCGTAGAACGGGTCGAGCGGCTTGGGGTCGAATCCGGCGGCGGCGATATCGAAAATGTCGACGAACTGCGCCGCGACGCCAAGCCGGTCGAGGACGGCCTCGGCATGTTTCACCGAGCCGTTGGTGAAGATGTATTTCGGGCCGTCGAGCCGGTCGAGCGCCGCGGCGAGGTCTGCCGACGGCGGAACCGGGCTGTAGTCGATATCGTGGACGTAATCGAGGAAATGGTGCGGGTCGATGCCGTTTTCCTGCATCAGGCCCTTCATCGTCGTGCCGTAGCGGCGGAAGTAGCCCTTTTGCATCCGGCGCGCCTCGTCGCGCGGCAGGTCCAGCGTATCGGCGATGTAGGCGCCGATCCGCACATCGACCTGGGCGAACAGGTTGCACTCGGCCGGGTAGATCGTGTTGTCGAGGTCGAAGACCCAATGGCCGATATGGGAAAGGTCGGGCACGGCGCGCGGGCTCCGGCCTAGTCCGCGCGGATCAGGGTGCCGGTGCCGCTCTCGGTGAATATTTCCAGCAGCATGGAATGGGGCACCCTTCCGTCCAGGATCACGGCGGCCTCGACGCCGCCTTCGATTGCTCGGATGCAGGTCTCGGCCTTGGGGATCATACCGCCTGCGATGGTGCCGTCCTCCATCAGGGCCCGCGCGGCGCTGACGCTCAGTTCCGGAACCAGCTCACCCTGCTTGTCGAGCACGCCGCTCACGTCGGTCAGCAGGAACATGCGGATCGCCTCGCTGGCGGCGGCGACGGCACCGGCAACCGTATCGGCGTTGATATTGTAGGTCTCGCCCTTGGCGCCGACGCCGATCGGCGCGATCACCGGGATCAGGCCGCTGTCCAGCAGATCCTCGATGATATCGGGGTCGACGAACTCCGGTTCGCCGACAAAGCCGAGATCGAGGATGCGCTCGATGTTGGAATCCGGATCGCGTCTGCTGCGCGTCAGCTTCTTCGCACGGATCAGGCCGCCGTCCTTGCCGCTCAGGCCGATCGCCTTGCCGCCGGCCTTGTAGATCGACTGCACGACCTGTTTGTTGATCGAGCCGGAGAGGACCATCTCAACGATGTTCACCGTCTCGGCGTCGGTCACCCGCAGGCCGTCGACGAACTCGCTTCGGATATTCAGCCGCTCTAGCATCCGGCCGATCTGCGGCCCGCCGCCATGAACGATGATCGGGTTCACGCCGGCATGCTTCAGCAGCACGATATCGTTGGCGAAATTGTCGGACAGGCGCTGGTCTCCCATCGCGTGGCCGCCGTATTTGATGACGAAGGTCTGGCCATCGTAGCGCCGCAGATAAGGCAGCGCCTCGGTCAGCGTCCGCGCCGTGCGCAGCCACTGTTTGGCTTCGGTCAGATTGAAATTCCGGTCAGCCATCGGGCGGCCGTTCCTGTCTGGTCGTCTGGAGCCGATTGTAGCGGATGATGTCGCCGCCGTTTAGGCCCGGACGGCGACCGTGGCAAGGGCAGCACGCAAGTGAGCGATGCCCCGGCCCATTTCGGCACTGGTCGCGGCGATGTCCGGATGGCAGGCCGGATGGCGCGCGGCGGCCCGCGCCGTTTCGTCGAGACAGGCCACGAGGCCGCTGTCGTGCAGCTTGTCCGTCTTGGTCAGCACGATCTGGTAGGAGACGGCGGCCGTATCCAGCAGCGCCATAATCTCCGTGTCGCTCGGCTTCAGTCCGTGGCGCGCGTCGATCAGCAGGCAGACCCGGCGCAGGCTCGCCCGGCCGCGCAGGTAATCTCGGATCAGCGCGTTCCAGCGCCGCACCGTCACCTTCGACGCCCGGGCATAGCCGTAGCCGGGCAGGTCGACCAGATACAGCCGGGCTCCAAGGTCGAAGAAATTGATCTGCTGTGTCCGGCCCGGCGTGTTGGAGGTCCGCGCCAGGGTCCTGCGGTTGGTCAGCGCGTTGATCAGGCTCGACTTGCCGACGTTGGACCGACCGGCGAAGGCGACCTCCGGCAGCGCCTCCGGCGGCAGGCCGGCGACGCGCACGACTCCGGCGATAAAGGTGCATTCCTGCGCAAAGAGCAGCCGGCCGGCTTCGAGATCGCCCGCTTCAGGATCGTCGGCTTCGAATTCCGGTGCGGCGTCTTCCATGGGCGCACATTGCAATCCGGCTATGCCCGGGTCATTTGCGCCGGCCGCGTCCGCTGCCGCGGCGACCCCGCCCGCCTTTGGAGCGGCCCTTGCCGGACCTGTCGGCCGGCGGCTTGTTGCGGCTCTGCTTGCTGCGGCCCGGATTGGCGCCGGCGCCGGCAGGAGCGGCGGCCCGATTCTTCGCGGGGCGTTTCGGCGCGGGCCCGGCCACGCCCTCTTCCTCTTCGCCGTCGTCCTCTGCCGCCTCCGATTCCGCACCGCCGGCGCCCGCTTCGGCGGGCACGAGATCCCGGATGTTGCCGGCAGCCTGCTTCTTTTCCCAGACGCCCATGCGCTTCATGATCACCCACTGCTGGCCGATCGAGAGCGTGTTGTTCCAGGCCCAGTAGATAATCAGCCCGGCCGGGAAGATTGCCAGCATGATGGTGAACACGAAGGGCAGCGCCATGAAGATCTTCTGCTGCATCGGATCGGCCGGCGGCGGATTGATCTTCTGCTGCAGGAACATCGTGACGCCCATGATGATCGGCCAGATGCCGATATCGACATAGGGAATTCCCGACGGCCCCCAGGGCAGGAGGCCGAACAGGTTCACGATGGTCGTCGGGTCCGGCGCCGAGAGATCCTGGATCCACCAGAAGAACGGCGCGTGGCGCATGTCCACGGCGATGAACAGAGTCTTGTAGAGCGCAAAGAACACCGGGATCTGGAGCAGGATGGGCAGGCAACCGGAAGCCGGGTTGATCTTCTTCTCCTTGTAGAGCGCCATCAACTCCCGGTTCATCGCCTGCTTGTCGTCGGCATAGCGCTCGCGCAGCTTCATCATCTCCGGCTGCAGCTTCTTCATCCGGCTCATGCTGCGGTAGGAGCGGTTGGCGAGCGGGAAGAAGACGATCTTGACCAGGATCGTCGCGATCAGGATGGCGACGCCGAAATTGCCGACATAGCCGAACAGAATCTGGAGCAGCAGATAGAAGGGCTGGGTGAGAAAGAAGAACCAGCCCCAGTCGACCAGCCAGTTGAACCGCGGGATGCCGAATTTCTCTTCATAGGATTTGAGGGCTTTGGATTCCTTGGGTCCGGCCAGAATCCGCAGCGTCCGGGCGGTTTCCCCGCCGGGTGCGATCCGGATGTCGGTCTCGGTCTTGAAATAGGTCCGGAAGACGTCTTCGAAGCCTTCGAACCTGTCCCGGTGATCGAAGGTGAATTCGTATTTTTCCTTCTGGTCCGGCGCCAGGGCGACGGCCCAGTACTGGTCGCTGAAGGCGATCCAGCCACCGGTCGACCGGTAGGTCTGGGGCTCGTCCTTGAGGTCGGAATAGTCCAGGGGGCTGTCGAAGATTTCCTGTCCGACCGTGACGTAGTTTTCTTCGCCCGGCTCCTTGATGGTCGCATGGCCGCTTTCGCTGAGAATGAAGAAACCGAAAGTCTTCGGCTCGCCGTGCCGGTGGACGAAGCCGGTCGGCCGCAGCACGAAAGGCTTGCCGCTTCGGTTGACGACCTTGCGCTCGACCGTCACCAGATATTTCCGGTCGATGGAATAGGTGCGGCGGAATTCCACGCCGTCGGCGTTCTTCCAGGTCAGCGTCACCGGCTTGCCGACCTCCAGCGTATTGCGATCGGCCTGCCAGACCGTATCCGGCCCCGGCACGATGCCCTCGCTCTTGCCCGGGACCTCCCAGGTCATGCCGACATAGTAGGCGCCCTTCGTGCGGCCGGGCCGCAGCAGGTGAATCCGCTCCTGCTTCTTGATAGTCTCCCAATGCGTCTCCAGGGTCAGATCGTCGAACACGGCGCCGATCCGGCAGATCGAACCGGTAACGACTTCGGTCCTGATCGCGATCCTCAGGGACTGCCCGTCGCTGCCGCTGCACACGGCCAGCGCCTCCTTGCGCGGCAGGACGGGCTTATCGTCAACGATACGGACCGGAGCTTTCGAACGGGATTTCCCGGCGCTGTCCTGCCCCTGCTGCGTGCCGGACTGCTGGTCGCCGTCCCGCTGGCCGAGCTTCTCCTGCGGGGCGAAGATCAACTGGAACCCGAAGATGATGGCGATCGAAAACAGGATCGCCATGATCAGGTTGTGGCTGTCCGTCCGTTCAGGTCCCACGCGTCGGCTCCATCGGGCGGCGCGGCGGCACGGGGTCGTAGCCCGATCCGCCCCAGGGATGGCAGCGGCCGATCCGCTTCAGGCCGAGCCAGCCGCCGCGCAGGGCGCCATGGCTGCGGACCGCGTCGGCGGCATATTCCGAACAGGTCGGCGCAAAGCGGCATTGGCGGCCGAGCAGGGCCGACAGGGTGAGCCGGTAGGCCTGGATCGCGATCAGGATCAGGCGCGCAGCAGGACTCGGCGGCGGGGCGGCGGCGGACGGCATCGGGTCAGGCGGCCTCCCCCCCAACCCTGGATCTAGCCTCGGCTTGGGCCCCGGCAGTCCGGCGGCGCAGTTTATTCAACCGTCTCAGGGCCTCGTACAGGTCGCGTTGCAGGTCCGGCCAGGCGCGGGTGAGCGTGGCCCGGCGCGCGATCAGCACATAATCGGTGCCGGGCTTGGCGAGGCGTTTCAGATCGTCGGCTGCGAGCGCGCGGAGGCGCCGGCGCGTCCGGTTGCGCTGGACGGCGTTGCCGACCTTCTTGCTGGCGGTAAGCCCGATGCCGATATCGGCCCGCTCCTCTCCTTCAGCCTTGGCGACCGGGCAGGCTTGCAGGACCAGCCCGGGCGCGATCCAGCGGCGCCCCTTGTGCTGGACCCGCAGGAATTCCGGGCGGCGTTCGAGACGCCGAAGGATCGGTTCTGCTGACATCCTCACGGGCGTTCCGCTGGCCGGACGGCGGGCGATCTGTCGGGGGTGCTGCGTCCGGGGCGCTGCGTTCTTACGATGGGCCCTCATCGGGCACGGCGATGCGTTGAAGAGTCAGGCCGAAAGGCGTTTGCGGCCCTTGGCGCGGCGGCGGGCCAGAACCTGGCGGCCGCCCTTGGTCGCCATCCGCGCGCGAAAACCGTGACGCCGTTTGCGCACCAGCACGCTGGGCTGGTAGGTGCGTTTCACCGGACATTCTCCATTGATTTGCGCCGCCGCACCGGATAGCCCGCCGACACCGAATGCCGGAAGACCGCCACCGGGGCGGACCGTTCCATCGGGGCTACGCCGGCGCCGGCGGCGCCCGAAAGCCTTTGAGCGGGATATACGGATCGAGCGCCGGTCCGGTCAACAAGGCCGGGGGCCGGCAGGCGGCGACGAATCCGCACGTTCGCGGGTTCCGAGCGCGCTCGCGCATTATCACAGCGATTTGCACTGTGCGACCGCCGCCCGCCGCGCTATGGATCGCTACTCTCCGACCGTCCGCACCGCGCCGTCCCGTGACCGACCCGCAGACAAACCCCGAAGCGACCTCCCGCAACGCCCGGTCCCGCTGGATGCGGATGGCGCCATTGGCAGTCCTGCTGTGCGGCCTGGCCCTGTTCCTGGCGATGGGCTGGCACCGCTATATCAGCTTCGAGCAGCTGCGCGAGCATCGCGAGGCGCTGGAGCAGTGGATCGCGGCCCGCGGCATCTGGGCGCCGGTTATCTACGGTCTGGCCTATGCCGTCATGATCGCCTTCTCGATCCCGGGCGGTGCGGTTGCGACGCTCGTTGGCGGATTTTTCTTCGGTCTCGTGACCGGCTCGATCGCCGTTGTCGTATCCGCAACGGTCGGCGCGACGATCCTGTTTCTCGCCGCCCGCTCTGCCCTGGGCGCCATCCTGCGCCGGAAATCCGAAGGCTGGCTGCACCGGATGGAGGAAGGGTTCCGGGAGAACGCCTTTTCCTACCTGATGGTATTGCGCCTGATTCCGCTTTTCCCGTTCTGGCTGGTCAATCTCGTCCCGGCGTTCCTCGGCGTCAAACTGCGAACCTATGTGATCGCCACCTTTTTCGGCATCATTCCCGGCTCCGTGGTCTATGTCAGCCTCGGCAACGGGATCGGCGCCCTGCTGGAAAGCGGCGGATCGCCGGATCTCGGTATCGTCTTCAAGGCAGAAATCCTGCTGCCGCTGATCGGCCTCGCGATTCTGTCGATGCTGCCGGTCGTCTACAAGCGCTATCAGCGCCGCAAGGCCGGCGGCCCGCCGGATGCCGCCTCCGGCCATTGACGGTTCCCATGTCAGGCCGCGACGCCTCTGCCGGCAGCGGGTCCGATAGCAGCCGTTACAGCGCGCGGCGCCGGTTCGCATGGGGCACCGGCCTGTCGACCAAGCTGCTGGTCCTGACGGCGATCTTCGTGATGCTGGCGGAAATTTTCATCTATCTGCCGTCGATTGCGCGTTACCGGCAGGTCTTTCTGGAGAATGTCCTGTCGGACGCCCATCTGGCGACGCTGGCGCTGGAAGCGGCGCCAGACGGTATGGTGAGCCGGAAGCTGAGCCGAAGCCTGCTGTCCCACGCCCGGGCTCTGGCGATCGTGCACCGTCACGCCGACGGATCGCGCCATGCAATGACCGCCGGCATGCCGCCCAAGGTGTCGAAGCGCGTGAGCCTGGGGAATCCGGATTTCCTGCGGCTGATCTGGGAAGCAATCGACACCCTGATCAACGGCGGAGATCAGGTATTGCGCGTCGTGGGCCCGTCGCCGCGCGACCCGGCGACCGCCCTCGAAGTGCTGATATCCGACGCGGCGCTGCACCGGGGCATGCTGCAATATTCCCAGCGTATCCTGATCCTCTCGCTGATTATCTCTTTTTTCACGGCGCTGCTGGTGTTTCTCACCCTTCATTGGCTGATCGTGAGGCCGGTCCAGCGCCTGACCGACAACATGGTCCGGTTCAGCGACGACCCGACCGACGAGACGAGCATGTTGCCGCCCACCGGCCGCCTCGACGAGATCGGGCTGGCGCAGGACGAATATGCCCATCTGCAGCAAAACCTGTTGACCACCCTGCGCCAGAACGAGCGCCTGGCGGCCCTGGGCGCAGCGATCACCCGGATCAATCACGATCTGCGCAACATGCTTGCTGCGGCGCAGCTGGTGTCCGACCGGCTGGCCGGCAGCGAGGATCCGGGCGTCCAGCGGATCGCGCCGACGCTCGTGCGGTCGATCGACCGGGCGGTCCGGCTGTGCACCCAGACCCTGGACTTCGCGCGCGACGCGAAGGCAACGCGCAAGGCCGAGTATTTCTTCCTGAACGAACTGGTGCTCGAACTGGCGTCGCTTCACGGGGCCGAGCATCCGGGGACATCCTTCGTCAGCGATATGCCGGGCGACCTTACGATCTTCGCGGATCGGGGGCAGATATTCCGCGCCCTGTCCAATCTCCTGCGCAACGCGGCCCAGGCCGGTGCTCAGACAGTGACCGTCGGCGCCGAGGCCGCCGCCGGCCTGGCGACCATCGATATCGCAGACGACGGGCCGGGGCTTCCGGACGATATCCGCCAGTCCCTGTTCAAACCGTTCATCACCCGGCCCGGCGCCGGCGGCACCGGCCTCGGCATGGCGATCGCACACGAGATCATATCGGCCCATGGCGGCGTGATCGAACTGGTGGCGACCGGCACGACGGACACCCATTTCCGCATCACCCTGCCGCAAGGCGCCGGAACGGCGGGCGGGGAGCGGCCGGGACCGGCAGGCCGCCCGTGACCCCGCCGCAAACCTGAACGGCATTTGTGTCGGAATCGGGCGGACGGCGCGGCCCGGCAGGACCGTCAACCCGGCGGCGCGTCGAGGAACGCCAGGAAAGACACGAACCCGATCAGGCTCACGAGGATGGCCCCGGCGAAATTCATCGTGTGCCGAAACAGATCGCCGCGCCCGGCCCCGCCCGATCCGTTCACCAGGCGCGTCGCGGTCTGCCGCGCCAGAATTGCACCGACGCCGACCGCACAGATGCTCATGCCGATTCCCAGAGACATGGCGCCGACCAGCAGGATGCCCGGATAGATCATATCGTTGGCGACCGCGTACAACATGATCAGCACGGCGCCGGGGCAGGGAACCATGCCTGCCGCCAGGGCGACGAGACCGCCTTCGACAGCGCCGCCGTGAGAGTGGCTGTGCCCACCGTGATGCCGATGGCCATGACTGTGCTCGTGTTCGTGTTCGTGCCCGTGTTCGTGAGCAGGACGATTTCCGGCTTCGCCGCTGCCCGCCCGCCGCTTCAAGGCGCGCACGGCCTGCCAGAGCATGTACAGGCCGATGCCGAAGATGATGAGGAAACTCGCTGCGCGCACGCCCGGCACTTCGGACAGCCCGACTCCGAAACCGGCGCGAAACACGAGATCCGCGAGCCAGACGATGGCGACGGCGGCAATGACGTGGACGACTGCAATCTGTGCCGCCATGGCCACGCCGCGCGCGACCCGGACCTCGCGTCCGAGAAAATACGAGACGATCACCAGCTTGCCGTGTCCGGGCCCGAAGGCGTGAACGGCGCCGTACGCGAAAGCAAACGCAAGAGCGAGCAGGAAAGCGGACAGACTGCCGCCCTGACCGATCGCCCGCATGCCGTTGGCAATTTCGGCGTTCAGGCGGCGCTGAAACTCGACGATGGGGCCGACGCCGCCTTCGGACGCATGGCCGAAGTCGGCGACGAGTTCGATTTCAGTCGTCGCACCGCCCATCGATTGCGCCGACGCCGGGGGCGTAGCCGACAGTTCCACCGACAATGCGATGATTGCGAGCACGAGCAGCGCAATGGCGCAGATCGGGCGGTTGCGGGCGGCCCGGCGGGGAATCACGGTCCAAACCAAGCGGTGCAGCGTTGCAGGCAAGCGACGCGATTTCAAAGGCATGGACGATCAGCTCCCCGGCCGGGCATTCGCCCCTTGCAGATGCTCCATTCAATCACTTTCTTCCAGACGCCGCAAAATGCTCTACTGTGGCCGAGACAGCGATCCGGGGCAGGAGCAGGACCGGTGACATGAGCGTTCAGGGCGAAGCGCCGGTTGCCGGCCGGCGAGTGAGCGTACCCGATATCGGCGCGCGCAAGGGCGGTACGCCGGTCGTCTGCCTGACCGCCTATACGGCCCCGGTCGCCCGCCTGCTCGACCCCCATGTCGACCTGCTGCTGGTCGGCGACAGCCTGGGCATGGTGCTCTACGGGCTCGACAGCACGCTGGGCGTTGCCCTCGACACGATGATCGCCCACGGCCAGGCCGTGATGCGCGGTTCCCAGCGGGCCTGCGTCATCGTCGACATGCCGTTCGGGACCTACCAGGAATCGAGGGAACAGGCGTTCCGGAACTGTGCGCGGGTCATGACGGAGGTGCGCTGCCAGGGCATCAAGCTGGAAGGCGGCGCGGAAATGGCGGAAACCGTGAACCAACTGGTCCGGTGCGGCATCCCGGTCATGGGCCATGTCGGCCTTACGCCCCAGTCGGTGAACGCGTTCGGCGGATTCAAGGCGCAGGGACGAGACGAGGCGGCAGCCGACCGGATTTGCGGCGACGCGATCGCCATTACCGAAGCCGGCGCTTTCGCCATCGTCGTCGAAGGCGTGCCCGAGCCGCTGGGCCGGCGGATCACCGAAGAAATATCCGTTCCGACCATTGGGATCGGCGCCTCGCCGGCCTGCGACGGCCAGGTTCTGGTAACCGAGGACATCCTCGGCCTGTTCGGCGAATTTCAACCGAAATTCGTCAAGCGCTATGCCGACCTCGCCCCGACGGTGGAAGATGCCGCAAGACGCTATTCAGCGGAGGTCCGGGCCCGGGAGTTTCCGTCCGCCGAATTCTGTTTCGGCGCAGCGAAACCGGCATAGCGCGACCGGGGCCGGAACAGCCAGGGCAATGGCGGCATTCCGCACCCGGGTGGTCCGGTCCATTCCTGCGCTGCGCGATACGGTGGCGCGCTGGCGGCGCAACGGCGAATCGGTCGGCCTGGTGCCGACGATGGGCGCGCTGCACGCCGGACATATCGAGCTGGTCCGGCAGTCGCGGGCCCAGTGCGACCGAACCGTCGTCTCGATTTTCGTCAACCCGACCCAGTTCAATCCCGACGAAGATCTGGACCGCTATCCGCGCCAGGAAGAGAAAGACCTCAAGGTGCTTTCCGACGTGCGCGCCGATCTCGCCTTCATCCCGGTGGTCGAAGAAATTTATCCGGAAGGTTTCGCGACCGCGGTCCATGTCGGCCGGGTCACGACCGGGATGGAGGGCACTGTGCGCGTCGGTCATTTCGACGGTGTCGCCACGGTGGTCTGCAAGCTGTTTATGCAAGCCACGCCGGACAAGGCCTTCTTCGGCGAAAAGGACTACCAGCAACTCACCACGATCCGGCACATGGCGCGCGATCTGGATATGCCGGTAACGGTCGTGCCGGTGCCGACGGTGCGGGAGGCCGACGGCCTCGCCCTGTCATCGCGCAATGCGTATCTCTCGCCGGAGCAGCGCCGGATTGCGGCATCGCTGAACCGCATTCTGCGCGAAACCGCCCGGTCCATCGCGAAGGGCCGCGCCATCGACGCCGCGACGGCGGCGGCCCGGCAGGCGCTGCTGGACGCCGGGTTCGACGCCGTCGACTATGTCGAATGCCGGGCCGAAGCAGACCTCGCCGTGCTGGAAACCCTCGACCGGCCGGCCCGCGTGCTGGCGACCGCGCGCCTCGGCCCGACGCGCCTGCTCGACAACGTTTCCGTATAAACCGATCGGGGTCAGCCGGCCCGCTCAACCCCGCCGCTGCTCCGTCGCGCGGGAACGAACAGTACCAGGGCAATGGCGCTCAGCACCAGCGCCAGCGCAGTTGTCTCGCGCCAGCCGAACGGCTCGCCCAGAAGCAGGGCGCCGCTGGCGAGGCCGATCACCGGGATCATCAGCGTACCGATGGAGGCGATCGTTGCGGGCAACGACTGGACCGTGCGGAACCACAGGGCGTATCCCATCACCATCGCGATTAGGACCACATAGAAGCCGGACAGCGTCGCCTCCAGGCTGGCCCGGTGCAGCACGAACGGCTCGCTGGCAAGGGCGATCAGCGCGATCGGGACCAGTCCGATCAACAGCTGCCAGCCGGCCAGCGCGTTCATCGACACGCCCCAATCGCAGTGTTTGATCACCAGCGTGCCGGCAGCCCAGGTGATCGCCGCCAGAAACACGAAAGCGAAGCCCAGCGGCTGATCGCCCCGGAGCCATTCGCCGGGCGCATCGAAACCCGCAGACAGCAGAACGGCGACTCCGGCGATCCCGAGGACGAGGGCGACCAGCACCCGCGCCGTAATTCTTTCACCGCAGAACAGGCCGCCCAGCAATGCCGTCCACACCGGCAGGGTATAGCAGACGATGACGGCATGGCCGGCGCCGACGATCTGCAGGCCGAAGCCGGTCAGAATGTGCCAGCAGGTCATGTTCAGGAAAGCAGCCGCGATCAGGCGCGGCCAGATCCGGCGCGGCGCCTTCCACCGGCTGCGGTCCTGCAGGTAGCCCAGCGCGAGCAGGATTGTCCCGGCGACGGCACAGGACACCGCCCGGAACTGCCAGACCGGCAACTCGAGGAACACGGTGCGCATGGCCGGCCAGCTCGTGCCCCAGACCAGCCACAGCACGACCAGCGCGATCAGGCCGCCGACCGATGCCATCGCTCAGCGGGGGCCGGGCGCGCGGCGGCCGGCCACCGGCTCGCCCGGCGGAACCAGCAGGACGAGCGCCACGGCGCCGACGATCAGGGTCAGCGCGATCAGGTCGCGCAGGCCGAAGGGTTCGCCAAGCACGACGACGCCGCTGGCGACGCCGACGATGGGGACCAGCAGCGTACCGACGGCCGAGATGCTGGCCGGAAATATTTTCACCACGCTGAACCACGCGAAATAGCAGAACACCAGGGCGACCAGGACCAGATAGGCGCTCGACCACCAGACCTCGGCGCCGGCCCGGCCATAGGAGAATTCGCCGAGAGCAAGCCACACCGCAACGATCGGCATGCTACCGAGCAGGATCTGCCAGCCGCTGAGCGCGAGTACGCCGACCTGCCATGGCGTGTGTTTCTGGATGAGCACGCCGATCGCCCACATGGCAGCGCCGATCAGCGTCAGGGCAAAGCCGAGCGGTTCGGCGCCGATCGCCGCAAAGTCGTGCGACATCAGGACGGCGATGCCCGCCGCCCCGAGGCTGAGCGCCAACAGCCGGCGGCGCGTCATCGCTTCGCGCAGGTAAATCACGCCGAAGACCGCGGCGAACAGCGGCATGGTAAAAGCCATGATTACGGCGTGGCCCGCGCCCATCATCGACACGCCGTAGCCGATGAAGATGAACCAGCTCGTGACGTTGAACAGGGCGGCCAGCCCGAGAGGCAGCCACTGATCGCGCGGCGCCCTCCAGGCCTCGCCGGATCTCCCGCCCACGGCAACCGCCAGACCGAGCAGCAGCAGGCCCGCCGCGATTCCGCTGAGCGCCCGGAACTCCCAGACCGAGACCTCCGACACGATGATCTTCATCAGCGGCCAGTTGAAGCCCCAGCCGAACGCGACACCGATCAGCAGCACATAGCCGCGCACAGGGTAGGAGGAAGAGGCGATGCCGGCCCCCTACGCCATCGTCGCGGTCTGTTCGGCGTTGGCGGGAATTCCGCGTTAATCCCGGCCGCCGCGGATCGGCGCCACATATTGCGCCTCGGTATCCCAGGGGAAGTGGATCCAGGTGTCCTGACTGACCTCGGTGACGTAGGAATCGACCATCGGCCGGCCGGCCGGCTTGGCGTAGACCGTCGCAAAATGCGCCTTGGGCAGCCTTTCCCGAACGACTTTGGCTGTGGCACCGGTATCGACCAGATCGTCGACGATCAGCAGGCCGTCGCCGTCGCCTTCCACGGCCTTGAGAACCCTTACCTCGCCCCTGACCTCGTCGTCGTAGGTCGAGACGCAGAAGGTGTCGATCAGGCGGATGTCCAGTTCGCGGGCGACGATGGCGGCGGGCACCAGGCCGCCGCGGGTAACCGCCACCACGCCCCGGACGTGGTTCAGGCTGCTCAGGCGCCAGGCCAGCGCCTTGGCGTCGCGGTGCAATTCCTGCCACGAGACCGGGAAATGGCGGGTGTAAACCTGCTCAGATTCGGAATCCCTGTCGGCGTTGGACATACCTGCACACACTCCCCCGGTTTCGCGCTTCGTGCGGGTATAGGCGAAGGCGCGCGAGCGAAGCAAGGATGCGGCCGCGCGGACTGGAGGATGCTGCGGGAAGGCTAGGCCGCCAGGACGACCCGGCCGACGATCTGCCCGTCCTTCATGTCGTCCAGTGTCTTCTGCGCCTCGCCGAGCGGGCGCTGTTCGACCGGCAGGGCGGGAATCTTGCCGGCGCGCGCCAGTTCCATCAGTTCCGCCATCTCCGCCAGGCTGCCGACATAGCTGCCGGTCAGTGTCATCGCGGTCAGCGGCAGCAGGGGAACCGAAAGCGGCAGCGACCCGCCCATCAGGCCGACGACGACGATGGTGCCGCGCCGGGCAACGGCTTTCATGGCGAAGCCGACCGAGGCCGCCGCGCCGACGAAATCGACGACGGCCGGCGCGCCGCCGCCGGTCAGCTTGCGGATCTGCCTGGCGGCGTCTGCCGCACCGCTGTTGACGACATGGTCCGCGCCCATCGCGCGCGCCGCCTCGAGCTTCGCGTCGTCGATATCGCAGACGGTGATCGTCGCGTCCGTGACGTTGCGGGCGATCGCCAGCCCGGCGAGGCCGACCCCGCCGGCGCCGATCAGCACGATATGGCCCGCGCCGGTCTTCGCGGCCTTGCGGATTGCCGAAAACGCCGTGAGGCCGGAACAGGCATAGGTGCAGGCGAGCGCGCCCGGCACACCGCCATGATCGAACAGGTATTTCGCATGGGGCACGATCAACCGGTCGGCGAAACCGCCGTTCTTGGTCACGCCCAGCGAGCGATGCTTCGGGCAGAAATGCTCGTCGCCGGCCGCGCAGACCGGACAGTCGCCGCAACCGATCCAGGGATAGACGACAACGCTGTCGCCGATTGCCACGCCGGCCGCCGTCTCGCCAGTCGCGACGACCGTGCCGACGATCTCGTGGCCGAGGCAAAACGGCAGGTCGCAGTTGCCGGTCAGGTCCGCCTTTCTGCCGCCGCCCAGGTCGAAATAGCCTTCGTGGATGTGCAGGTCGCTGTGGCACACCCCGCAGCCGGTTACCTGCAGCAGCACCTCGTCGCCGGATGGCTTCGGCGTCGGCAACTCCATCTCGACCAGGGGCTTGCCGAATTCGACGATGGCGCAACAGCGCATGGCGGACTCCGTTAGTGACAAAGGGGGATCGGGAATGTCGTGCCCCTGTTAGCGCATCGGCGCGGGGTTGCGAAGAGAGCGCGGCATATTCCCCCTCCGGCTCGACATCGGGAAGACCATCGGCGCAGGTGTCCCTGAAGCGATTGCCCGGTACAGGACGGCACGCCGCGGCGCGCCGACAGCGAGGGGAAACCGGTCATGGCCGCGCAAGATACCAGGAAAGACTCGGGGGACGGCGGCACCGTCGAGGGCCTCTGGCGCTACCCGGTCAAATCCATGGCCGGCGCCAGGCTGGATGAAGCGCCGGTCGGCGAGGGCGGCATACTGGGCGACCGCGCCTATGCCGTGATCGACCGGACCAGCGGCAGGGTGGGAAGCGCCAAACTTCCGAAGAAGTGGGCCGGACTGATCGCGCTCACGGCCGATTTCGTTGCGCCGCCGCAGACCGGCGCGCCGCTTCCGCCGGTGCGTATCGTCTGGCCGGATGGAACGGCGGTCGCCAGCAACGAGGCAGACGCCGATGCCCGCCTCTCCGAAACCGTGGGGCGGCCGGTCGCGCTGACGGCGGAGCGCCCCGAAAATGTCAGCGTCGAGCGCCTCGACCCGCTCGCCGACGAGGAGACCGTCGTCGATATCGGCGGACTGATGATGGCGGGCCGGTTCTCCGACTACGCCGCCCTTCATCTCGTGACCACGGCGACGCTGGCGTGCCTTGCCGAGCTGCGCCCGGAATCGACGTTCGATGTCCGCCGCTTCCGCCCCAACGCGATTGTCGCGTCGCCCGAAAGAGACCGGGGCTTCGTCGAGAACGACTGGGTCGGGCGGGAACTCGCTATCGGCGACGAAGTGCGTCTGCGTATTTCCGACCCGGCGCCACGCTGCTCGATCCCGACGCTTGCGCAGGCCGGCCTCCCGAAGGATCCGCACCTCCTGCGCACGATCGTCGAGCACAACACAGTCCCCGTCCCCGCTCTCGAAGACGAGCCGCTCCCGTGCGTGGGCGTCTACGCCTTCGTCATCCGGGGCGGCACGGTGAAGAAAGGCGACGCGGTGCGGGTCGAGTGAAGCGGTGGAGCCGACCCTAGCGCCCGACCAGCAGCCTGAGGCCGAGCGCGCCGAGGATAACGGCGGCCGTCCGGTCGATCCATTTTCGCAGGCCGAGATAGCGGCGGCTGACCGCCGGGCTGCCGAGACCGCAGGCCAGGGCGCTGTAGAACAGCAGTTCGACCGCCAGATGGTTCGTCACGATGGCGGCCTTGTCGAGCGCCGAAAGGCCGGCCGGGAAGACAACGACCAGCACGGCGGCGGCGAACAGGACGGATTTCGGGTTCAGCAGGTTGACCAGGATGCCGCGCCGGAAGGCGCGTCCTGCCAGCGATGACGGAGCGTCCGGCGCTACAGGTGCGCCCGTCCACATCTTCCATGCGAGATAGAGCAGGTAGAGCGCACCCGCGACTTTGAGAGCGATGTAGGCCGGCGGCACCAGCCGGAAGACCGCCTCCAGCCCGAACAGCGCCCTCAGGGTCCAGCCCGCCGCGATCAGCCCGAGACCTGCGCCCGTCGCCATTCCGGCGCGGCGGCCCGAATGGACCGAGGACTGAATGGCCACGAGCAGCGCCGGGCCGGGGCTGGCAATCGCGGCTAGCAAGGCGAGATTGAAGGCCAGAAAATGTTCGATCGTCATCGTCCAGGCAATGCGAAGGCGCCGGTTGCCGGGCGCCCGAACCTGTTTGGCGCTGGCCGATTCGGAGCTACCAACTCGCCACCACCTCGTCCATCGCCTCGTTGACCTCGATGGCGTGCAGACGGCCGGTCTTGTCGGTCGGGGCGAGCGGTTCTTTCAGGAAGAATTCCGGCAATTCGTCGTCATCGACCGTAAAGCCGGCCTCGCGGTTGAATTCCCGTTCCAACCTGAGGGTTTCGATGCCGATCTCGTCGATGAACTCCGGCGGCACGTCAACATTGTAGGAATCGTTGATGGCATCGGCGATCAGCTTGCGGTTGACGTCCGTCACCGTGCGGCCGAACACGCACAGACCGAGCGAATCGGCGACCGCGCTGTTGATCTGGACCCCGTAGCTGGCCTCGGCCAGATCCTTCATCGTCTTGCCGTTGCAATCGTAGGCCGGCAGGTTGCCCGCCGTGTGGTCGGCGCCTTGGGCGGTGAGCATCATGGAAACCCCGGTCACCTCGATGACCCGCGGATCGTAGGCGCTGATCGCCTGTTTCTTGATCACCGGCACCCGCTCGATGCCGTAATGCTCGCCGACGCGGGCGGTGCCCTGGGCCAGGATCCGGCCGCGCTCGTTGCCGACGCGGATATCCTCCAGCGCCCGTTCCATGAAGGCGACGTCGCCGTATTCGGCCTCGCCATGGTCCATCAGGATCGCCAGCATGGCGCCGACCTCGATCGTGTCGATGCCGAGATCGTTGGCGATGAAGTTGAGGTGGGCGATGTCGTCGGGATCCTTCAGGCCGCAATTAGTGCCGAGCAGGCCGATGGTCTCGTATTCCAGCGGCGAGACGACCTCCTCGCCCTTCTCGTCGACATAGATGTTTGAGCACTTGATCAGGCAGCCGGGCATGCAGGCGTGGGAAGGATCGCCGCCGCGCTCGGTATTCTGGTTGTAGATGAAGTCGCCGCCGGCCTCGAAGGTTTCCTCCTTGGGATCGACGATGCTGCCGGCGCTGAAATTGCGCACCGGCAGGGCGCCGACCGTGTTGGTGTAGTCGGCCATCATGGCGGTGCCGTAGGTCGACATGTTCTGGACCGCCGGCTGCTCGCGCAGCTTGGCGCCGTATTCCTTGATCGCGCCCATCACTTTCGGGCGGTCGTGCAACGGCGGCATCTTGGTCTTGTCGATGACGATCGCCTTGATCTTCTTCATGCCCATGACCGCGCCGACGCCGCCGCGCGCCGCGATGCGCACCGGGCGGTTCTCGGCGTCGCTCACCGCGATGCCGGCGAGCAGGCCGAGATATTCGCCGACCGGGCTGCACAGGGCGACGCTGGTCTTCCTGCCGTATTTCTCGTGCAGCAGCGCCGCGGCCTCGATATTGCCCTTGCCCATGTAGGGCTCGGCCGTGTCCCAGCTGAACGCGCCTTCCTTGTCGATATGGATGACGACCCAGTCGTCCGCGGCGTTGTGCAGGGTGAAGCCGGCGATCTGCAGATGGCCCATCGCCAGCGCAAAGGTGCCGCCGGCGTTGGATTCCTTGATCCCGCCGGTCAGCGGGCTCTTGCAGCCGACCGAGAGCCGGTTCGCGTTGGAGAAGTTGGTACCGGCGAAGGGGCCCGCGGAGAAGATCAGCGGATTGTCCGGCGACAGCGGATCGACCTTGGCGACGCCGTCCCTCAGCAGGGTCTTGGCGATGAAATAGCGGCCGGCCTCGGCGAATTCCCGCCCTTTCAGTTCGCGGGATTCGACGGTTCGGGTCGCAAGATCGATGTCGAGATAGTGGCGCATGACAGCCCCGGTGGTTTCGGTCCTATTGGCGCGATATTAGCGGCTCGGGGCGGCGGTGTGTGGGAAAATTATGCCGCTTCCGGCCGCTTCGCCGTACCGGATTCCGTCACGACGCAAAGCGCGCTAAACAGGGCCGCCCAGACCGACCGAGGAGCGACGCCCCATGCCCGTCATCAACCGCATCGCCGATTTCCACGACGACATGACCGCCTGGCGCCGGGACATCCATGCCCATCCGGAAACCGCCTTCGAGGAAAACCGGACGGCCGACATCGTGGCCGGCAAGCTCGAAAGTTTCGGCATCGAGGTCCATCGCGGGCTGGCGAAGACCGGCGTGGTCGGACGCCTCAGGGCCGGCAGGTCGCCGAACGCGATCGGGCTGCGCGCCGACCTCGACGCGCTCAATCTCCTCGAGAAAAACGACGTCGACTACCGCTCGAAGCATGACGGCAAGATGCACGCCTGCGGCCATGACGGCCACACCGCCATGCTGCTTGGCGCGGCGCGCTACCTCGCCGAGACCCGGAATTTCGACGGCACCGTGCATTTCATCTTTCAGCCCGCCGAGGAAGGCGGCGGCGGCGGCAGGGTCATGGTGGAGGAAGGGCTGTTCGAGCAATTTCCCTGCACGGCTGTCTACGGTATGCACAACTGGCCGGGCATGCCGCAGGGCCGGATCGGCGTGCGCACCGGCGCGATGATGGCCTCGGCGGACCTGTTCGAAATCCGCATCCGCGGCCGGGGCGGCCACGCTGCGATGCCGCATTATGCCATCGATCCGGTCGTCGTCGGCGCGCAGATGGTAAACGCCCTGCAGACCATCGCCAGCCGCACCAACGATCCGCTGGACAGCGTCGTGGTCAGCGTCACCCAGTTTCACGCCGGGACGGCGGACAATGTCATCCCCGACGAGGCCGTGCTCTCCGGCACCTGCCGGGCGCTCTCGCCGGAAGGCCGTGACATGATCGAGCGGCGCATGCGGGAAACCGTCGAGGGCATCGCCGCCTCCCACGGCATCGCCGCCGAACTGGACTACCGGCGCAACTATCCGGTGCTGGTCAACACGGCCGAAGAGACGCAGAAGGCCGCCCGCGCCGCGGCGAAGGTGGTCGGCGAGGCCAACGTCGCGGTCGACGATCCGCCGGTCATGGGCTCGGAGGATTTCGCCTTCATGCTCCAGGCCAAGCCCGGCAGCTATGTCTGGATCGGCAACGGCGTCGGCGAGGAAGGCGGCTGCATGGTGCATAACCCGCACTACGATTTCAGCGACGAAATCCTGCCGCTCGGCGCCAGCTACTGGGCCACCCTGGTCGAGCAGGAACTGGCCCGGGGATAGGGCGGCCTGGAGTGTGTCCGTTTCCATCGAAACCGCCGACGCATTCGAGGACGCCCTTCGATACGCCGCTTCGCGGCTACTCAGGGTGAGGGGTAAAGTGGAGTTGCGGTTCGGAATTTCTTCAATTTTTCCTCATCCCGAACAGCCCCGGATTTCGTCCGGGCGTATCGAGGGACGCCACGCCGCTCGGCTCCCAACCAAGACGTATACGCTTCAGGCCGTCCCTTCCCGGATCGCGTGGAACCTGTGGGTCATATAGGCGGCGGCGACGACGGGCATGACCAGGTTGAGGACCGGCACGGTCATCAGCATGGCGATGACGAAGCCGGCGCGGAAAACCCGCCCGCCATTGGCGCGGCGGAGCGCGGTGCGCTCATCCTTTTCCAGCCGGCGCATGGCCACCAGGTCGTAATATTCCCGGCCGGCCAGATAGCCGTTCAGGGTCCATGAAATCAGGAAGTTGACGCCCGGCAGCAGCAGATAGAGCGGCAGGACCAGCAAGTTCAGAAGCAGCAGCAGTCCGGTGAAACGGAGCACGCCGACGATATCTTCGCCGATCGGTATGTCCCGCACGGGCGGCAGGTGCGGATAGTGCCGCCGCTCGACCGCCGCGACGACATAAGACAGGAAAAAGCCGGTGATCATCAGCAGGACCGCCGGCGCCACCAGCAGCACGGCGAAGAAGATCGCCAGCCCGGTGAAGGTGTCGACGATCCAGTTGGCCCAGCCCCAGCGGAAAATCTCGAAGCCGGTCAGCAGCCAGTCCACGACCGTCCACAGCCCGGCCAGCGCCGCCACGGTAAGCAGAATGCTGACCAGCACGACCCAACCGATCCGCGGGTTGAGCAGGGCGCCGAACGCCCGGGCGAGCGACCCGGCGGTATGGACGGTTTCGTTCGATGCCATGGGCGCTCCCTTTCGCCGAATACCGCCACGCAAAAACGATGCAGTGCGCGGGTGGCCCGGGCCATGCGTACCGCCGCACTTGCCGCCGCGGCGCACCGCCTGTAGTTGGGGCTGCAGTTGGGGCTATAGTTGGGGACGGGCCCTCAATTTTCCACCAGTCCGGACAACTTCCCGATGAATGACGCCGCTTTCGATGTTGTCGGCCTCGGCAACGCCATCGTCGACGTGATCGCGCCGGCCGGCGAGACCTTTATCGCGCAGCACGGCCTCCGCAAGGGCGGCATGACGCTGGCGGACACGGCGGCGTCCGAGGCGCTCTACGGCGCCATGGGGCCGGCGACGGAAATGTCCGGCGGCTCGGCGGCCAACACCATGGCCGGGATTGCATCCCTCGGCGGCCGGCCGGTCTTTTTCGGCCGGGTGCGCGACGACCAACTCGGCGAGGTGTTCACCCACGACATCCGCGCCATCGGGGTCGGCTATGATACTCCGCCGGCGCGGAACGGCGAACCGACCGGCCGCTGCCTGATCCTGGTGACCGAGGATGCCGAGCGCACCATGCAGACTTTCCTGGGCGCATCGGCGCAGTTCGGCCCGGAGGATATCGACGATGCCGTCGTCCGCGATGCCGGAATCACCTATCTGGAGGGCTATCTGTTCGATCCGGCGCCGGCCAGGGCAGCTTTCTACAAGGCCGCGCAGACTGCACACGCCGCCGGCCGCAAGGTTGCACTCAGCCTGTCGGATTCATTTTGCGTCGACCGGCACAGGACGGAAATCCGAGAGCTTGTCGACGGCTATATCGATATCCTTTTCGCCAACGAGGAGGAGATCGTCTCGCTCTACGAGGTGGCCGATTTCGCCGCCGCGCTGGATGCCGTGCGCGGCCGGTGCGAGATCGCGGCGCTGACCCGCAGCGAAAAGGGCTCGGTGATCGTTTCCGGCAGCGAGGCGGTAGACGTCGGCGCGAAGCCAGTCGACAAGGTGGTGGACACGACCGGCGCCGGCGATCTCTACGCCGCCGGATTCCTCCACGGCGTCTCGCACGGGCGCAGCCTTGCCGAATGCGGCCGCCTCGGCAGCATCTGCGCCGCCGAGGTCATCGGCCATTTCGGCGCGCGGCCGGCGGTATCGCTCAAGGACCTGGTGGCGGAAAAGACGGGTTGACACTTTCCGGTTGCGGCCGGAAGCAGGGCTGCGGGCCGGGCCGGCCGCACCGTTGAGGGACAGAGAATGACAAACGCTGCGGACAGGCCGGCGCCGACATGGCGGCAGGCGCTCGGCGCCTATCGCGATCCGCGCGTCGTCACCATGTTTTTCATGGGCATTTCGGCCGGCCTGCCGTTGATTCTGGTCTTCACCACCCTGTCGGTCTGGCTGCGCGATGTCGGGGTCAGCCGCACCGCCATCGGCTTTTTCAGCTGGGTCGCGGCAACCTACGGTTTCAAGTTCCTGTGGTCGCCGCTTGTCGACCGGTTGCAGCTCCCCCAACCGCTCGGGCGGCTGGGGCGCCGGCGAAGCTGGATCCTGCTCGCCATCCTGGGCGTGATCGCCGGGCTGATCGGCATGGCGCTCACCGACCCGAAGAGCGACCTGTGGCAGATGGCGCTGTTCGCCTTCGTCGTGGCGTTCAGCAGCGCAACCCAGGATATCGCGCTCGACGCATTCCGGATCGAAAGCGCGCCGGAGCACATGCAGGGCGCAACGGCCGGCGCCTACCAGGCCGGCTACATGCTGGCGGTCAAGATCGTCGGCGGCGCGCTTGCGCTCTATCTCGCCGAATATATCGATTGGGGTACGGCCTATGCCGTCATGGCCGCCTTCATGCTCATCGGCATCGTCACCATTTTGATCCGGCCCGAGCCCACGGCGGCCCGGACCGAGGCGACCGACGAGCTGCTGGCGAAGATCCAGGCGGCGGCCGGACTGCGGGGCGGCCGCCAGACTGCTCTCACCGGGATCGCGACATGGTTCAGCACCGCCGTGATCGGGCCGTTCACCGAGTTCTTCACCCGCAACGGCAGCTGGACCCTGCTGATCCTGCTGCTGATCGGGGTCTACCGCCTGTCCGACATCACGCTGGGCGTCATGGCGGGGCCTTTCTATATCGACCTGGGCTTCTCCAAGACCGAGATCGCCAACGCAACCAAGCTGTTCGGCCTGTTCGCGGCGATCGGCGGGGCCTTGTTCGGCGGCTTCGTCGTGGCTCGCGTCGGCGTGCTCCCGGCGCTCATGACCGCCGCGCTGACGGTGATCGCGACCAACCTGCTGTTCGGCTTCATGGCGCTGATCCAGACCGACAGCTTCTGGCTGCTCACGACAATCGTCAGCGCGGACAGCATCGCCGCCGGCATGGCCGGCTCGGCCTTCATCGCCTACCTGTCGTCGCTCACCAATGTCCAGTACACGGCGACGCAATATGCCCTGCTGACCTCGATCATGCTGCTGCCCGGCAAGCTGGTCGCCGGCTTTTCCGGCGTCGTCGTCGATGCCGCGGGCTATGTGCTGTTTTTCGCCTATGCCTCGGCGCTGGGCGCCCCGGCTGTCATCCTGATCCTGGTATTGGTCCGTCTGGAGCGCCTGGGAATCATTCGCCGCAAGCGCAACGGAAAAGAGGAAGCGGCCGGGGACGCTGCCGCCCGCCCGGCTCCCGGCTCGGCCTAACGGAGCCGCCCTGCGCGACGCAGTCCGGCGGCTGACGCCTTTTGCCTATTGCAACTCCATCGCGTAGCCGGCCGAGCGGACCGTGCGGATCACGTCGGGCGAGCGGCCGACATCCAGCGCCTTGCGCAGGCGCCTTATGTGGACATCGACCGTGCGCGGCTCGACATAGACATCGTGGCCCCAGACCGAATCGAGCAATTGCTCGCGCGAGAAGACCCGGCCCGGATGCTCCATGAAATGGCGCAGCAGGCGGAACTCGGTCGGACCCAGGTGGGTCGCCCTGCCGCCGCGCGTCACCTTGTGGGCGGTCAGGTCCATTTCGATATCGGCGAAAGTAAGCTGCTCGGCCGACATCGACGGCCGCGTCCGGCGCAGGACGGCGCGAATTCGGGCGATCAGCTCCTTGGGCGAGAAGGGCTTGGAGATGTAATCGTCGGCGCCGCTGTCCAGCCCGCGGACACGGTCGGTTTCCTCCGACCTGGCCGTCAGCATGATCACCGGGACGTCGCGGGTCTCGCGGCGGCGGCGCAGTTGCCGGCACACCTCGATGCCGGAGACTGCGGGCAGCATCCAGTCCAGGACCACCAGGTCCGGCCGGCGCTCGCGCACCGAGATCAGCGCTTCCTCCCCGTTGGTCGCCTCGTCGACATCGAACCCTGCTTCCTCGAGATTGTAGCGCAGCAGCGTGATCAGCGGCGCTTCGTCCTCGACGACAAGAATATAGGGTCTCATCGGCCTCCTCGCTCCCGGCGCCGGTCTATTGGCTCGGAGGTGCTTCCACCTGGCCGTATTCCTCGTCCCCGCCCTTCGGCCGCGACTGCAGCAGCGGGCGGCCCTCGACCAGATAATAGATGGATTCGGCGATATTCGTCGCGTGGTCACCGACCCGCTCGATATTCTTGGCGATGAACAGCAGATGGGTGCAGGAGGAAATGCTGCGCGCATCCTCCATCATGTAGGTCAGCAGTTCGCGGAACAGGCTGATATACATTTCGTCCAGTTCTTCGTCGCGGCGCCACACGGCGATCGCTTTCTGGGTGTCCCGGTCCGAATAGGAATCGAGCACATCGTAGATCATGGACAGCGCCAGCCGCACCATGCGCGGGATGGCATGGGCCGGACGGACCTGCGGGCTTTGGGCCAGGCTCATCGTCCGTTTCGCGACATTGGTCGCGTAGTCGGCGATGCGCTCGAGGTCGCTGGAAATCTTGAGCGCGACGATGATTTCCCGCAAGTCGCTCGCCATCGGCTGCCGCAGGGCCAGCAACTGCACGACGAACGCGTCGATCTCGCGCTCCATCTCGTCGACCCGGGCATCGGCCTCGATGGTGCGGCTCGCCAGTTCGGTGTCGCGACGCTGCATCGCTTCCAGCGCATTGACCAGCTGCGCTTCGGCGAGGCCCCCCATCTCGGAGACCTTGTTTTTCAGTTCGTTCAACTCCTGGTCGAACGAGCTGACGATATGTTCCGATGCCATCCTGGAATTTCCTCAGCCGTCTGTCGCTTGCACTCCGATCCGGCGCCGGTCCGCCGCCCTAGCCGAACCGGCCGGTGATGTATCCCTGGGTCTTTTCGTCCCGCGGATTGGTGAAAATCTGGGGCGTCTCGCCCTGCTCGATCAGGTCGCCCAGATGGAAGAACGCCGTTTTCTGCGAAACCCGGGCCGCCTGCTGCATCGAGTGGGTCACGATGACGATCGTGTAGTTCTGGCGCAGTTCGTCGATCAGCTCCTCGATCCGCGCCGTGGCGATCGGGTCGAGGGAGGAACAGGGCTCGTCCATCAGGATCACTTCCGGGCCCACGGCGATGGCCCGCGCGATGCACAGGCGCTGCTGCTGGCCGCCGGACAGGCTGGTGCCGGGGTCGCCGAGCCGGTCCTTCACCTCGTCGAACAGGCCGGCCTTGCGCAGGCTTTGCTCGACGAGCTGATCGAGATCGGCCCGGTCGGAAACCAGGCCGTGGATCCGCGGGCCGTAGGCGACATTGTCGAAGATCGACTTCGGGAACGGGTTCGGCTTCTGGAACACCATGCCGATGCTGGCGCGCAGTTGCACCACGTCCACGCTGTCGTCATAGATATCCTGGCCGTCCAGTTCCAGCCGGCCGGTGACCCGGCAGATATCGATCGTATCGTTCATCCGGTTCAGGCAGCGCAGGTAGGTGGACTTGCCGCAGCCCGACGGCCCGATCAGCGCCGTGACCTCGCGCTCGCCGATATCGAGCGTGACATCGCGCAGGGCGTGCTTCTCGGCGTAATGGACGTTGACGTTCCGTGTCGTCATCTTGACCCGAAAAGTCTCTGCGTCGACTGCGTCGGACGCGTCTGCCTCCGGTGCGGCCACAATGGCTTCCGCGATATTCTCGTCCATGACGGTCTCCTACCAGCGGCGCTCGAACTTCTTGCGAAGATATACGGCCGACGCATTCATGACGATCAGGAAGACCAGCAGGACCATGACCGCGCCGGACGTCTTCTCGACAAAACCGCGTTCCGGGCTGTCCGCCCACAGATAGATCTGGACCGGCATCACCGTCGACGCATCGGTCGGCCCGCCGGGGATGTCGACGATGAAGGCCACCATGCCGATCATCAGCAGTGGCGCCGTTTCGCCGAGCGCCCGAGCCATGCCGATGATCGTCCCGGTCAGAATTCCGGGCATCGCCAATGGCAGGACATGGTGCGAGACGACCTGCATCCGCGACGCTCCGAGGCCCAGCGCGGCTTCGCGCACCGACGGCGGCACGGCCAGCAGCGAGGCGCGCCCCGAAATGATGATGGTCGGCAGCGTCATCAGTGCCAGCACCATGCCGCCGACCAGCGGCGCCGAGCGCGGCAACTCGAAGAAGTTCAGGAAGACCGCGAGGCCGAGCAGGCCGAACACGATCGACGGCACGGCGGCCAGATTGTTGACGTTGACCTCGATCAGGTCGGTCAGCCGGTTCTTCGGCGCGAATTCCTCGAGATAGACCGCCGCCGCGAGGCCGACCGGGAAAGCAAGGACCAGGGTCACGAGCATGGTCAGGAAAGAGCCGACGATCGCGCCCCAGATGCCGGCCTGTTCCGGTTCGCGTGAATCCCCGCTGGAGAAAAAGCCGCTGTTGAAGCGCGTTTCGATCCGGTTCTCCGCCGTCATCCGGTCGTACCAGCGCAATTGCAGGTCTTTCAGTTTCCGCCCCGATTCGGGCGAGTCGCGGCGGACGGCGCCCTTGGTCAACTGGTCGATATCGGACGACGACTTGACCCAGATCGTGATTTTCCTGCCGATCAGGTCCGGGTTCGCAATGACATGGCGCTGCAGCGTCCACTCGGCCTCCGTGCTGAACATGGCGACGAGCAGGTCTTCCTGGGCGCGCCCTTCCGGCTTGTAGTCGGCGACCAGCGTCTCGATCAGCGCGCCGCGGAAATCGCCGTCCTCGCGCAGGGTTTCGGGATCCGTCTCGCCGTCGGGGGCGATCAGTTCCTCGTCCAGCAGGACATCGACCTTGATCCAGGTCTGCGTGAAGGCCGAATAGCCGTTCGACACGATCGTGCCGACCAGGAACAACAGCATCAGGATGGCGAGGACGATCGCCACGATTCCGTAGGCCCTGAAGCGCCGTTCGGACCGCAATCGCCGGTCGAGGCCGCGCCGGACCTTCTCCTTCTGGCCTGCAATCAGCACGCTTTGGGCCGAATCAGTCATATTTTTCGCGATATTTCTGGACCACCCGCAGGGCGATCACGTTGAGGCACAGGGTGACCAGAAGCAGCACCAGGCCCAGGGCGAAGGCGGACAGGGTCTTGGGGCTGTCGAATTCCGGATCGCCGGTGAGATTGGTGACAATCTGCACCGTCACGGTCGTTACCGCGTCGAAGGGATTGACCGTCAGCCTGGCCGAAAGGCCGGCCGCCATCACCACGATCATGGTTTCGCCGATAGCGCGCGAGACGCCGAGCAGCACTGCGCCGACAATGCCCGGCAGGGCCGCCGGCAGGACCACCTGGCGGACGGTTTCCGACCGGGTGGCGCCCAGGCCGTAGGAGCCGTCGCGCAGCGCCTGCGGCACGGCGATGATGATGTCGTCCGACAGCGAACTGACGAACGGGATGATCATGATGCCCATGATCAGGCCGGCGGCGAGCGCGCTTTCGGAGGCGACCGTCAGGCCGATGGCGGCGCCGGCGTCCCGGATCAGCGGCGCCACAGTAAGGGCCGCGAAAAAGCCGTAGACCACCGTCGGGATGCCGGCCAGCACCTCCAGGACCGGCTTGACCGTCGCCCGGACCCGGCGCGAGGCGTATTCCGACAGGTAGATCGCCGCGAACAGGCCGACCGGCACGGCGACGATCATCGCGATCACCGTGATCAGCAACGTGCCGGTAAACACCGGAATTGCGCCGAACGCGCCGGACGCGCCGACCTGGTCCGCGCGGATTGCGGTCTGCGGGCTCCATTCCAGGCCGAACAGGAAGTCGACGGGCGAAACCTTGGTGAAGAAGGCCAGCGCCTCGAACAGCAGGGAAAGAACGATGCCGACGGTCGTCAGGATGGCGATCGTCGAGGCCACCATCAGCAGCAGCAGGAGCACCCGTTCGACCCGGTTGCGTGCCCGCATGGCGGGCGAAATGCTGCGGTAGGTCACCAGCAGTCCGATCGCGGCCAGCAGGGCCATGGCCGCCGCCATGATCCAGGAAGACAGGACTTCCAGACGCCGGTACGCCGCCGCGCCCTGTTTCACCAGGTCGGTAATTTCACCGCTCACGATATCGCCGGAGGCGTAGTTCCGGATATTGTTGATCAGAAGCTGCTTCTGCGCGGCCGGCAGCGCATTCTTGGGCTTCGCCTCGCCCAGCACGGCGACCCTGTCGGGCAGGCCGTTCCAGACCATGCCCTCGACGATCGCGCTCTGGAACGAGATCCAGAACAGGAACAGCGCAAAGGCGGGCAGGGCCATCCAGATGGCGACGTGGGCGCCGTAATATCCGGGCAGCGAATGCAGGCGGGTCGGTGCGCCGGCGGCGGCCCGGGCGCGACCGCGGCCCAAATAGAAGCCGATGACCGTCAACACCAGCAAGGTCGCCAGTATGGCGCCGTAGTTCATAGCTCCCCGCCGAAAGAATATGGCAGCCGTTGCGGATTCACCGGGCCCGATACCCGGCCGGCTGCGCGCGCCATTTCAGTTAACGAATCGTCAAAAGAAGGTCCGGGCCGGAGCGCCGACCGGTGCCCCGGCCCGGAAACTCCTCTACATGGTCAGGTCGGGCAGGGATTTACCGGCCGAGATATAGTCCTTCATTTCGGCGGGCGGCAGCGGAATCAGGCCCTTGCCAACCAGGTAGCCGCGCTTGCCGATCGCCTTGCGGCTCATGAAAGCGCGGACATACTCCTGGATACCCGGAATCTGGCCGACATGGTTTTTCTTGACATAGAAGAACAGCGAGCGGCTGACCGGGTATTTCTGGGCGGAAATGTTCTCGAAAGTCGGCGGGACGCCGTCGACGATCGAACCCTGGACCTTGTCGCGGTTCTGGTCGAGGAAGGAGAAGCCGAAGACGCCCAGCGCGTTCGGATCGGCTTCCAGCTTCTGGACGATCAGGTTGTCGTTCTCGCCGGCTTCGACCCAGGCGCCGTCCTCGCGGATGCCGCGGCAGACGCCCTTGTAGCGCTTCTTGTCCACCTTCTTCATGGCCTTCAGGCTCTTGAAGGTCTTGCAGCCGCCTTCCATGGCGAGTTCGTTGAAGGCGTCGCGGGTGCCGGAGGTCGGCGGCGGGCCAAGCACCTTGATGGCGAGGTTCGGCAGGGCCGGGTTGACATCCTTCCAGGTCTTGTTCGGGTTCGGCACCAGCTTGCCGCCGTCCTTGTGGCCTTCGGGGACCTGCTTGGCGAGCGCCAGGAAGATGTCGCGACGGCTCAGCTCGATCCGGCCGCTCTTCTTCGAATTGGCCATCACGATGCCGTCATAGCCGATCTTGAACTCGGCGACCTTGATACCGTTCTTGGTACAGCGCTCGTATTCGCTCTTCTTGATGCGGCGCGAGGCGTTGGTGATGTCGGGAGTCTTCACGCCCAGCCCGGCGCAGAACAGCTTGAGGCCACCGCCCGAACCGGTCGATTCGATGACCGGGGTCTTGAACTTGCTGCTCTTGCCGAACCGCTCGGCGACGACGGTCGCGAACGGATAGACCGTTGACGAGCCGACGATGCGAACCTGGTCGCGGGCCGCGGCCTGGCCGGCCGCGCCGGCCAGGGCCAGCGCCCCGACCGTTGCGAACGTGACGGTGTGTTTCACGGATTTTTCTCCAGTCTTGAAGGCCGCGTACAGGAACCAGCCGGAATACGCAGCGCGATTAGAGCCAAGTCGGAAAGGGATCGCGGCACAGGCAATTCGCGACCGGAATCCGGTTGCGCGGCCCCATGCGTTTTCTCCTCACCGCATACCGCAGCAACCCCGATCGTAAGGGAGGGCGCTGCCGGCGCTCCGAACGCTAGCGGCGGCTGGCTTCCGAAATACTACAGTTTTGCGTCAAAATTGTTACGCTGGCCGGATGGCGGGTCGCCGGCAAAGGCACGGTGCGGGAAAGCCGCCCTTGACCCTTCCGGCCAATTGCCGTTGAACCGCCACGGATCCGGCCCAGATGATAGAGCGGAATTGCATTGCCGGATCGTAATTTCGGGAGACACCGATCATGACGGCAGCGGCGGGCGTGACCCTGCACGGCGAGATGAAACCGGGCTACGACGAAATCCTGACGCCGGAGGCGCTGGATTTCATCGCGGGCCTGCAACGCACCTTCGGGCCGCGCCGGGCGGAACTGCTGGCGCGCCGGGAAGAGATTCAAGAGAGGCTGGACGGCGGCTGGCTGCCGGATTTCCTGCCCGAGACGAAGGCGGTCCGCGAGGGCGACTGGAAGGTCGCGCCGATCCCCGAGCCGCTGCTCGACCGGCGGGTCGAGATCACCGGCCCGGTGGACCGCAAGATGACGATCAATGCGCTGAATTCCGGCGCGCGGGTCTTCATGGCGGATTTCGAGGATTCCAACGCGCCGACCTGGGACAACAACATCCAGGGCCACATCAACATGCGCGACGCCGTGCGCGGGACGATCGCCTTCGACGATCCCAACAGCGGCAAACACTATGAACTCGGCGACAAGACCGCCGTCCTGATCGTCCGGCCGCGCGGCTGGCACCTGCCGGACAACTACATCCGGGTCGACGGCGCGCCAATCTCCGCCAGCCTGGCCGATTTCGGCCTGATGTTCTTCCACAATGCAAAGGCCCAGATCGAGCGCGGCCTCGGCCCGTATTTCTATCTGCCCAAGCTCGAAAACCATCTCGAGGCGCGGCTGTGGAACGATGTCTTCGTCCACGCCCAGCAAAGGCTCGGCCTGCCGGTCGGTTCCATCAAGGCGACCGTCCTGATCGAAACGATCATGGCCGTCTTCGAGATGGACGAGATCCTCTACGAGTTGAAGGACCACATCGCCGGCCTGAACTGCGGCCGCTGGGACTATATCTTCAGCTATATCAAGCGTTTCCGGAACCGGGCGGATTTCACCCTGCCGGACCGGGCCCAGGTGACGATGACGGTCGGCTTCCTGCGCAGCTATTCGCTGGAACTGATCCGCACCTGCCACCGGCGCGGCGCCTTCGCCATGGGCGGCATGGCGGCGCAAATCCCGATCAAGAACGATCCCGAGGCCAACGAGGCCGCCATCGGCATGGTGCGGGCCGACAAGGAGCGCGAGGCCGGCGACGGCCATGACGGCACCTGGGTCGCGCATCCGGGCCTGGTGCCGATTGCGCTGGAAGCGTTCGACCGGCTGATGCCGGGCCGAAACCAGCTGGCGCGCCAACGGCAGGACGTACATACGAAGGCCGCCGACCTGCTGGCCGTTCCGGGCGGCTCGATCACCGAGAAGGGCGTACGCAACAACATCTCGGTCGGCATTCAGTACACGGAGGCCTGGCTGCGCGGGAACGGCTGCGTGCCGATCAACAATCTGATGGAAGACGCTGCGACGGCGGAAATCTGCCGCTCCCAGCTCTGGCAATGGCGCAAGCACGGCGCGGCGATCGCCGACGGACCGGCGATCGACGACGATCTCCTGTCCCGCCTGGTCGAGGAGGAAACGGAGAGGATCAGGGAGGAGCGGGGCGAGGATGCCGGCGCGTCCGAAGCGCTCGACACCGCCCGCGCCCTGTTCTGGGACATGACGGTGTCAGACGAGTTCCTGGAATTCCTGACCCTGCCGGCCTACCAGCGGATCTCGGCCGACGCGGCGTAGGGCGCGCCGGCGGGCCGATGCCGGATCAGCTTGCGGATATCGCCTCGCGGCGCATGACATAGACGCCGACGGCGATCAGCACGGCGGCGCCCGCGATCGTCACCGCATCGGGAAACTCGCCGAAAAAGATCAGCCCGAGTAGGACGGCCCAGGGGAAGGTCGTGTAAACGAAGGGCTGCAACAGCGAGGCCGGCGCGGCATTGAGCGCCAGGATCAGCGTGTAGTGCGCCGCGGTGCCCATGAACCCGGCCGCAACCAGCAACAGCCAGGTCTGCGGACTCGGCCAGACCCAGTCGACCCAGCCGAAGCAACTGGTGATCGCCGCGCCGGCCAGCACGGTCCACAGCAGCGTCGTATCCTGCCCGTCATAGTAGGCGGTCAGGCGGATCAGCACCTGGTAGAACGCCCAGATCAACGCCCCGGCGACCGGCAGCAGGTGGTACCAGTCGAGGTCCAGGAAACCGGGCCGGACGATCACCAGAACCGCGACGAACCCGACTCCGACCGCGATCCAGCGCCGCCAGCCGACCCGTTCGCCCAGCATCGGCACGGCCAGCGCGGTGACGATCAGCGGAACGGCAGCGGCGACCGCGTGAACGTCGGCGACGGGCAGGTAGCGGAAGCACAGCACGAAGACAGCGATCTCGGCCACCAGCACCAGGCTGCGGCCGAGCTGGAGCCAGGGGTTGCGGCTCCGCAGTTTGGTGCGGACGGTGCGCGGCCCGATGATCGCGATCACGATTGCGGCGAAGATCAGGAATCGGACCCAGAGAATCTGGCTGACCGGCAGGCGCTGGGTCAGTTCCCGGGCGAGCGTGTCGACCGCGACGAAGAAAAACATCGACAGGCACATGATCGCGATGCCGCGGACCGGGTTGTTCTCGGCGGCCATGGTTGCGGCGCTATCCCTTGCCCGCAGCGAGCGAGTCGACGAAGCCGGCGCAGGTCGCGACCGGCGAGACCGACGACAGTGCGGCGACCGCCGCCTCGTGGGTCTTGCGGTCGAAGGCGGCGCAGCCGTCGCTCAGCAGGACGGTCTCGAAATCGCGGACATGGGCGCCGCGCAGGGTGGAAGCGACGCCCCCGCCGGTCACGATGCCGGCGACCGCCAGGGTCCGGATGCCGGCCTTGCGCAGCGTGAACTCGAGCCGGGATTGATAGAAGGCGTCGAATGCGACCTTCTCCACCGCCAGGTCGACCGGCTGCAGACGGGCGATCACCGCCTGCCCGAAGCTGCCCGGCGCGAAATCGCCCTTGCCGAGAAATGGCCGCAGCCGTTCCAGATGCGGCGCGATGAAGGGTTCGCCGGCCTTGCCGGGCACCAGGGTGAACTGCGTCGCCGCGATCCAGCCGCCCCATGCCCGCACGGCATCGGCGACGCGGGCAAGGCGGTCCGGCAGGGCGGCGATGTCCGGCGCGGCAGCGCCGGCCCGCCCGTAGGCGCCTTCCGGGTGCAGGAAATCGTTTTGCATATCGACCAGCAGAAGCGCCGTCGCGGCAGGGTCGAGCGATCCGGTCATGCGACCCGTTCCAGCACGACATTGCCGAATTCGTCCACCCGGGCCTGAAGGCCGGGATCGACGAAGACGGTCGTATCTGCCTGCTCCAGAACCGCAGGTCCGGCGATCCGCGCGCCGGCCGGCAGCCTGAGCCGGTCGAATATCGGCGTGTCGCGCCACTCTCCGTCCGCCCGGACCGGGCGCCGGCCGGTCAGGGCGGCATCGACCGTCAGCCCGTCCTCCGGCCGCAGCGACGCCAGGTCGAACCCAGGCCGTTTGCCGATCGCCGCCATGCGCAGGTTGAGAACCCGGATCGGCACATCCTCCAGCAGCCGGCCATAGAGCCGGCGGTAGGTGCGCTCGAAGGCGTCGCGCAGTCCCGCTGCCGTAATGCCCGCGGTCTCCTTCCCGATGTCCAGCCGGAGCGGCGCGGCGACTGTATGGGTCTGGCCGACATAGGACATGTCGAATTCCACCAGCGTCCGTTGCAATTCGAAGCGTGTACCCGCGGCGTCGAGCAGGGCGGCGCCCGCGGCGGCGATGTCGACGATCTCGCGGTCCAGCGCGGCAAGATCCACCGCGTCCAGCGGCCGGTTCAGGGTGCGGACGAAATCGTGGCGCATGTCGGCAATGGTGCAGCCGAGCGCGCTGGTTACGCCGGGAAAGCGCGGCACCAGCGCCTGCGCCAGGCCGACATCGCGGATGAGCGCGCCGGCATGGAGCGCGCCGCCGCCGCCGAACGACATCAGGGCGAAGGCGGCCGGGTCGTGCCCGCGTTCGATGGAAACCAGCCGGATCGCGCCGGCCATCGCCGCGTTGGCGACGCGGATTACGGCTTCGGCGGCGGCCTCAACGTCCAGCCCCAGCGGCCCGCCGACATGGCTGGCGAGAGCTGCCCTTGCAGCGTCCGCATCCAGGCGGTCCAGCTTGCCGCCGATCGGCCGCCCGGCATCGATCCGTCCCAGCACGACATTGGCGTCGGTCACGGTCGGCCGGTCGTTGCCCAGCCCGTAGCAGACCGGACCCGGATCGGCGCCCGCGCTCTCGGGGCCGACCTGCAGCAGGCCGCCGCGGTCGACCCAGGCTATCGAACCGCCGCCGGCGCCGATGGTCGTGATCTCGATCATCGGCGAGCGCACCACCAGGCCAAAGTCGACCGTGGTTTGCGCCGCCAGCGCGCTCTCGCCATCGACGATCAGGGCGACGTCGAAACTGGTGCCGCCCATGTCTCCGGTGATGATGTTGGGAAATCCCGCAGCGCGCGCGATACGGCCGGCGGCGATCACCCCTGCCGCCGGGCCGGACAGCGCCGTGCGGATCGGCCGGCGCTTTGCGGTTTCCACCGTCATGACGCCGCCGTTCGACTGCACGATCAAGAGCTGTCCGGCAAAGCCGCCCGCGCGCAGCCGCTCTTCCAGCGACGCGATATAGGCGCCGACGACCGGCTGGAGGCCGGCGTTCAGCGCTGTCGTCGAGGCGCGTTCGAACTCGCGGATCTCCGGCAGGATTTCGCTCGACCCGACGATGTGGCCGTTGGGCCAGATGTCCCGGACCGCTTCCAGCGCCGCTAGCTCGTTCGCCGGGTTGGCGTAGGCGTTGATGAAGAAGATCGCCAGGGCCTCGGCGCCCCGTTCGGCCAGGGTCCGCGCCGCCTGCCGGACCGCGGCGACATCGACCGGCGTGTGGATCGTGCCATCGGCCAATGTCCGTTCCTGCACCTCCAGGCGGCGGTCGCGCGGCACGACCGGCTCGTAGGTGCCCCACAGGCCCCAGGTGTGCGGCCGGTCGCGCCGGCGCATCTCCAGCACGTCGCGGAAACCCTGGGTGGTGACGATCCCGGTCGGCGCCATCTTGCGCTCGAGCAGCGCGTTGGTGCCGACCGTGGTGCCGTGAACCACCGTGACGACCGCGCCCAGATCGTCGACGCTCCGGGCGATGCCCTCCATCAGCCCGACGGCCTGGTCGACCGGCGTCGACGGCACCTTGGCGATATCGCAGGCACCGGTCGCTACGTCGAAAAAGAACAGGTCCGTGAAGGTGCCTCCGACATCGACGCCAAGGCGCCAGCCGGTTCTCGGTTGTTCCATAGCTAATGGATTTTTCTGGACAAAAAATTCATCTTTGATCCACTGCCCCGAGACACCGGACAATCGACGCAAGCAATCCGCAAGCGGATTCGCTGCAAGACCGATGCCCGGCCAGGCGCACGACCGGCGCGCCGACCGGGAAGCAACTGCAAAAGCAACGCCGACCCGGGCGGTGTCGGGCGGCTATCCGGCAGGATTGCCTAGGAAGCGCGCTTGAGCGCCTTTTCGGCAGGCGACGGCAGCCGGTCTCCGGCGGCGTCGACCAGCGCCTTGACCACCAGGCCCTTCAGATCGATGCCGACGCCGCATTTGCAGCCGGGACAGCCGACGCATGCGTCGAGACCGAGGTCGATGGCGTTGTCCAGCGCCGCCTCGCGGCCGGACTCGGCGGTCAACGGATCCAGGCGGATCATCTGCAGCTTCAGCAGCGAGAAGGGATTGCCCCAGCGATAACCTTCCGCCGGGTCCGGCCGGTCGGCCGGGTCCATGTCGCCGGGCAGGCCGCCTTCGAAGTTGCGCATGTGCATCGGGCACTTGTTCAGGCAGGCGTAGCATTCGATGCACGACGTGAGCTCGTGATACTCCTCCGGCGCCTCGACGTTCAGGTCGTTGCCCTGGGCGGTCTGCAGGCGGCCGCGCATCTGCCGGGCGATGCCGTCGCGGCGCACCACCAGGTCGGCGACCGCCGGCAGCGTCGCCATCGGGCTCAATCGGTCGCCCTCCCGCGCACGGGCGCGGCAGGCGATGATCGGCCGGCCGTTGACGTCGATGGTGCAGACGCCGCAGTTGCGCGCCCGGCAGCCGTAGCGGAAGGCGAGGTCCGGCATGGTTGTCGCCTGGGCCTGGAGGAGGACGTCGAGCACCATAGGCCTCTCGTCCTCCGAGCGGCGGGCATAGTCGAACTCGACGACGGCCTCCTCGCCGTCCCGGACGGTGACGATTTCTACTTTCATGACCCCGCCCTTACGCTCGTGTGCTTTCGCCGGTCGCGGCTTCTGCGCTGCCGATCGAAATTGCAGGCGCGCTGACTTTTTCCACCGCGCCCTTGCCCATGATCGCCTGATAGCGTGCCAGCAGCTTCCTGTCCTTCACGCCCTTGGGCAACATGCGCAGCCATTTCAACTGAATTTTCCGCTTGGTGTCCTCGACCTTGTAAGAGATCAGGCGTTTCATCGGTGTGCGCTCCCGTTCGAGACGGGCGACCTGCCAGCCATCGTCGTTGAGGCGGACCACCGTGGAGTAGGGTTTTGAGAAGGCGGAGATAGTCTTCCTGTCGAAGCGCACATGGCCGCCCAGGCTGCCGTCGCGCTCCCGTGCCGCGTCGGCGACCGCCTTGGCGCAATCCAGCAGGTTACGCAGTTCCTGGAACTCGATAAACGCCTGGTTCCACATGCCGTAAGCCGGAATCGCCACCTCGTCGAGCCTGGCTGTACACTCGGCGATCAGCCCGTCCATCCGGTCCAGCTTTTCCGCCGTCCGCACCGGCCCGATATTCTTCCAGGCCTCCTGCTGCAACTCAAGCTTGAGGGTTGCCGCCGCCAGTGTGCCTTTCTGGCCGAAGCGCCTGTTGACCTGATCGATCGCGGGCTGGAACGCGGCATCCCGATTCCGGCCCCAGGTTTCGCGCGCATGGGCCGCCGCCGCCTGGCCGGAGCGCCCGCCGAAGACCGCGCCTTCCGTCAGGGACGTCGAGCCGAGCCGGTTCGCACCGAAGACGCCGCCCATGGCCCCCCCGGCGGTGAAGAGGCCGGCAATGCCGTGCGCCGCGTCGCCATCGCCCTCGCCGCCGGCCGAGGCGCCGTTGGCGTCCGCCCGGATGCCGCCCATGTGATAGTGGGCGCCCGGGCGCACTTCCCAGGGTTCCTCGAACTTTGCGGCCTTCTTGCCCAGCGCCTGGCGGGCGGTGTTGTAGGAACTTGGCAGGCAGGTTTCCCCGAAGCGCTGAAAATAGGGACCGGAGAGCGGCAGTTCCTTGTTGGCGGTCATGTCCAGATAGGCGCCGCCGTTGGGGCTGCCGCGGCCATCCTCGACCGCGCGAAGGATCGCCGCGGCGCATTCGGCGCGGGTCCGCAGGAAGACGCTGTCGAGGATGATCTTGCCGTTCTTGTCGCGCAAAACGCCGAGATAGCTGGCCATCACCGGCTCGCCGGCGCACAGGCCCTCGTAGGCCGGCGGCGAGGCGAGGCAGAAGGGCAGGAACTGGACCTGCTCCATATCCACCAGGTCGGCGCCGGCGCGCGCGGCGATGGCGTAACCGTCGCCGGTATTGCCGCGCATGGTGTCGGTGTTGGGGAAGTAGAGGCTGGACAGGCCGCCGGCGGCGATCACCACCGAGGGCGCGCGCACCGCGATCAGCACGCCGCGCGCCGCGTCGTAGATCAGGCCGCCGACGATTTTCTTCTTGGGTCCCGACCCGTTGGACACGTCTTCGGTGACCAGGTCGAGGAACCAGGCATCCTCGATATAGTCGACGCGATTGCCCTGGACGATCGCGTTCCAGTTGGCGTGGCCGAACGCGATGCCGCTGTTCTTGTGCCCGACCGAGCGCCGCCGCGTGTGTCCGCCGAAGGGCAGGGGCCGGGCTTCCGGACCGGAGCCGTCTTCCTTGATTGTCGGGCGCAGGCCCTGGGTGCGGTAACGGTCGTAGGCCGATGTGCTGTCCTTGGCGAACGCGTCGGTAATCGCCCGCACGGGCAGATCGCCGCCGGCCATCTTGAGATTTTCCGAGAGCACGTCTTCGGTATCGTCCTCGGCGCCCGATCCGCGCACCGTCGCGATGCCTTCCGAAATCTTCGTGTCGGAAGCGCCGACCGGGTCCTTCGAGACCGACAGCACATTCGCGCCGGCGTCTGCCGCCGCCCGGGCCGCCTGGCCGCCGGAGCCACCGGAGCCGACCACGATCACGTCATAATCCTGCCATTCGATTTCAATTTTCATCGGAAGTCCTCTGCCATGACCCTGCCGCCGAGCCGACGCGAGCGGGCATTTCATTTACCGTTCTGATCGCTTGCTATTTGAACATGGTTTGCCGTTGCCGGCGACCGACATGTTGTCCTGCCTTCCGCCGGGTGGACCGGCCCGCCGGCCCGGGCCCGGGTGCCGGCAAACGAAACGAACCGCAAACACTGTCACCCATGCAACCGGTCCATGGCGTCACCCGCGCTGCCGGTTGCCCGCCCCGCCGGCCGGCTTCGCCCTCAGTTCGTCAGTTCCGGCACTGTCGACCGCACCCGAGTCGCCGACCGCAACGCCGTAGGCCTCCCGCGCCTGTCCGGCGCTGACGTAACCGAGGCGGACATCGCGCGCGACGGCCCCGGGCGACCGCTCCCGCGCCGGGCTGTAGCCGCCGCCGCCCGGCGATTCGATGCGCACGCGCTGGCCCCTGCGGATGCTTATGCCGGTCATCTTGCTGGCCATCGGCGGGCTGCGTTCGCCATCGTCCTGTTGATAGACGAAGCGGTTGGTCGCGCCGCCATCGCCGCCCAGGACACCGGGCGGCGCATAGCGGCCGCGCTCGCCGAACAGGAACACGTCCGCCTGTTCTTCGAGCAGTTCGAGTTCGTAGATCGCGCCCAGGCCGCCGCGGTGGCGGCCGGGGCCGCCGCTGTCCGGCCGCAAGGCCCATCGGGTAAACATCACCGGATAAGCGCTCTCGAGAATCTCGACCGGCGGGATGGTTGCCATGGAAATCGGCGCGTTGCCGTGGCTGAGCCCGTCGCCCTCCGGATGGCCGCCATGGCCGCCGCCGAAAAAGGAGAACATGACCCAGCGGCTGCCGTCGCGCCGGTGGCCGGCCAGCGACAGGGCATTGATGGTGCCGTAGGCGCAGCCGTTCACCCGGTCCGGCACCGCCTGGGCGAGCGCGCTGAACACCGTATCGATCACCCGCAGGATGGTTTCCGTGTAGCCGCCGACCGGTTTCGGCCGGCCGGCGGACAGGATCGACCCGGCCGGGATGATGAAATCGATCGGCTCGAGGCAGCCGGCGTTGGCCGGCACATCGTTAAAGACATGCTTGAGCGCGACGTAGCAGCAGGCGATGGCGGTCGGGCGCGAGATGTTGACCGGCCCGGCGCACTGGTCGGCGGAGCGCGAGAAATCCAGCGTCATCCGGTCTCCCGACACCGCGATGTCGAGCGCGATCGGGAGCGGCGTGTCCGCGATGCCGTCGTTGTCCAGCCAGTCGTCGGCGGAATAGCGGCCATCCGGGACGGCGGCGATGTTGGCGCGCATCAGCGCGGCGGCGCGTTCCTTGAGCTCCCCCAGCGCCCGCCGCACCGTCCCGGCGCCGTATTCGTCGAGCAGCGCGGTCAGCCGCTCCACGCCCAGGTCCAGCGCATTGATCTGGCCGAACAGGTCGCCGTAGGCGCTTTTCGGCTGGCGCGAATTGGCGAGGCAGATATCGACGATATCCTGCTGCAGCGCGCCGCCGCGGAACAGGCGCACTGGCGGGATCAGCATGCCTTCCTGATAGCATTCCGTCGCCGAGGGGTTGTAGTTGCCCGGCACGTTGCCGCCGACATCGTGCCAGTGGCCGACCGAGGCCAGATAGCAGAACAGGTCGCCGCGATACCGGAACGGCCGGACCAGCTTGAAATCCGACAGATGCGTCCCGCCCTCGTAGGGATCGTTGAAAATCCAGACGTCCCCGTCCTCAGGCGCAACACCGCTCTGCGCCAGCTTGCCGATCACCAGCTTGACCGCGAAGGCCATCGCACCGACGAAGATCGGCAGGCCGAGCTTGCCCTGGATCAGCGTGTCGCCGGTGCCGGGATCGTAGATGCCGTGGGAGGCGTCGTGGGCCTCGGCGATGATCGGATTGAAGGCGCTGCGGAACAGCGTGGCGTCCATTTCGTCAGCGATCTGCTCCAGCCGGCCCTTGAGCACGGCCAGGGTGACCGGGTCGAGCGCCGACGCCGTATCCCGGGCCGCGCGGCCGGCCGCCGCCGGGACGTCACTCATAGCGTTTCCCCAGGTCGAGCATGTCGCCGGTGCCGACGATGTCATTGAGCGCGTCGAAGTCCAGCATCCGGTCGCGGAACGGATCGGTCGTACCGGTTTCGGCCAGGCTGGCGAACCAGGCCGCCATCGTGTGGGTCAGCGCCCGGACCAGCCCGCCGGGAAAGATCGCCGCGCTGAAGCCCAGCCGCTGCAGTTCCGCTGCGGGCTTCACCGGCGTCTTGCCGCCTTCCACCATGTTGGCGAGCAGCGGCGCCGTGCCGCCGAGCCGGGTCATGGCCGCCGCGATCTCCCGGTCGGAGCGCAGGGCCTCGACGAACAGGATATCGGCCCCGGCTTCGCGATAGGCTTCGACCCGCTCCAGGGCCGGCGCCAGCCCCTCGACGGCGACGGCGTCGGTCCGCGCGATGATCAGCACGTCTTCCGAAGGCCGGGCGTCCAGCGCCGCCTTGATCTTGCCGGTCATTTCCCCGGCGGAGACGAGCCGCTTTTCATCCAGGTGCCCGCAGCGTTTCGGCAGGCTCTGGTCTTCGAGCTGGATCGCGTCGGCGCCGCAGCGGGCAAACAGTTTGACGGTGCGGATGACGTTGAGGGCGTTGCCGAAGCCGGTGTCGGCATCGACCATGAGCGGAATCGATATGCGTTCGCGGCAGGCGCTCAGCGTATCCGCCACCTCGCTCATCGCGACGAGGCCGAGGTCCGGCCGGCCGAAGCGCGTGTAGGCGACGGAGGCGCCGCTGAGATAGGCCGCCCGGAACCCGGCGCGCTCCGCCATATGGCCGGACAGGGCGTCGTAGATGCCCGGCGCCACCAGAATCTCCGGCGCCTCGACCAGAGCGCGCAGGCCGTTCATGCTGCTGCCGCCTTCAGCCGCTTTTTCAGATGCGGCAGCAGGCCGCCGTCGGCGATCATGGCGAGCAGATGCTCCGGGAGCGGGTCGCAGGCCAGCGTCCGGCCCCGGGTTTCGTTAACCAGGGCGCCGGTCGGCGGATCGAGCCGCAGCCGGTCTCCGGGCGCGACGGTGCGGGCTTCGCGGCATGCCAGCACCGGCAGGGCGAGGTTGATCGCATTGCGGAAGAAGATGCGGGCAAAGCTCTCCGCCACGACCGCGCCGACCTGGAGTTCCTTCAGCGCCATCGCGGCCTGTTCGCGCGACGAGCCCATGCCGAAATTGCGCCCGGCCACGACGATATCGCCCGGCGCGACCCGGCCGGCGAAATCGGGATCGAGGGATTCCAGGCAGTGCGCCGCCAGCGCTTCGATGCCGTCCTTCATGTGCTGGCCGGGCGCAAGCGCATCGGTATCGACATCGTCGCCGAACACCCAGGCGCGGCCCGTAACGGCCGCGCTCATGCCGCTGTCTCCCGCAGGAATTCGCGCGGATCGGCGATCTCGCCGGCCACGGCGGAGGCCGCGACGGTATAGGGCGAGGCCAGATAGACGCGGGAACCCGGATGCCCCATCCGGCCCTTGAAGTTGCGGGCGGTGGAGGACAGGCAGACTTCGCCGTCGGCCAGCACGCCCGCGCCGTAGCCGGCGCAGGCGCCGCAGCCGCTCGGCATCAGGATGGCGCCGGCTTCCGTCAATGCAGCCAGCGTGCCATCGGCCGCCGCAGCCGCCGTCGTGCGGGTCGAGGCCGGGGCCACCAGCAGCCGGATGCCGCGCGCGACCTGCCGGCCGCGCAGCACTTCCGCCGCCATTCGCAGGTCGGTCAGCTTCGCGCCGGTGCAGGCGCCGATATAGGCCTGGTCGAAGCGCACGCTGCGGAACGCGCCGGCGTCGTCGGCATTGGCCGGGCTGTGCGGCGCGGCGACCTGGGGCGACAGCTCACCGGCATCGAGGACATGCGCCGCCTCGATGTCCGCGCCGTCGTCGGTGCGCCAATCCCGCCAGCCGTCCGCAGGCGCCGTGCCATGGGCGGCGAGCCAACGCACCGTCGTTTCGTCCGGCGCGATCAGGCCGGCCTTGCCGCCGAGTTCGGCCGCCATGTTGGCGAGCGTCATGCGCGCGTCCATGGTCATCGCGTCGATCGCCGGCCCGGCATATTCGATGGCCCTGTAGTTGCCGGCATCCATGCCGAGACGGGTGCACAGGGCGAGCATCATGTCCTTGGCGACGACGCCGGGGCCGAGCGCGCCGCGCCATTCCAGCCGGATCGTCGGCGGCACGCGCACCCAGATTTCACCGGTCGCCAGCACGCCGGCCATTTCGGTCGCGCCGATGCCGATCATGAAAGCGCCGAACGCACCGCCGGTCGTCGAATGGCTGTCGCCGCCGACCACGAACATCCCCGGCTTCAGATGGCCGCGCTCCGGCAGCACGACATGGCAGATGCCCTGCATATCGTGAAAGGCGCCGACGCCGTTATCGGCCGCCCATTTGCGGGTGAGGTCCAGGATCGCGGCGCTCCCGGCATCGGCCGCCGGGACAAAGTGATCGCTAATCAGCACGACCTTCGACGGATCCCACAGGCCGACGCCGAGTTCGGCCAGCATCGGCCCGACCCGGCGCGGCCCGCCGGAATCGTGGATCATCGCCAGATCGACCGCCGCCGTCACGATCTCCCCGGCCCGCACAACCGCCGCTCCCGCGGCGCGGGCGCACAGTTTCTCGGCGAGGGTGAGGGCAGGGCGGGTCAAGGCAGCGCCGGCAAGGGTTGCACTGCGGCCGGTATAGCCCGCCGGCACGGGCGTGGGCAAATGCACAGGGCGGCCGACCGTGCCGGCGGCGGCGCTGTCGGGCCGGGGTTATCCCACCCGCTCGATCCAGCCCGCGAAGGCCTTCATGTAGTCCGTCAGGATTTCCCGTGTCGGCGCATCGGTCAGGACGCCGTTATCGTCGAATTTCGTGTGCGCGGCGCCGACAAAGATTTCCGGGCGGTTCATCACCAGGCCGTCGAGAAAGATGAAGGAGCGGCGCAGATCGTATTGCGCCCGGGAAGTGCCCAGGCCGCCCATCGCCGCGCCCATGACGCCGATCGGCTTGTCCTTGAAGGGCTGGTCCGGTACGCGGGAAATCCAGTCTATGGCGTTCTTCAGCACGCCCGAGACGCCGTAATTGTATTCCGGGGTCGCGATCAGCAGGCCGTCGGCCGCCCGGATCTGCCCGGCCAGCGCCGTTACCGCGTCCGGGATCGCCTTCTGCTTCTCGTCGTCGTTGTAGGGCGGAATTTCGCCCAGCCGGTCGAACAGGGTGACGGCCGCGCCGTCGGGCGCAACGGCGCCGGCCGCCCGGATCAGGCTGGCGTTGAAGGATCCGGCGCGCAGGCTGCCGGCGATGCCGAGAAGGTTCATATGTTCGCTCCGGGCTTGAGGGATCGTTCGCCGCCGTCACCTATGGGGAATCGCGTCGCCCGGCAAGACCGGGACGGACTGACGCTTCCGCAGCACGGGCGAAGGGTGCTAACGGAGAACGCCAGCCGAAAGCGGAGACATCATGAACGACGCCGCGCCCGCCCGCACCGACGGCACCCGGACCGATAATCTCAGGACCGGCGGGCAGATCCTGATCGACCAGCTGCGCATCCACGGCGTGGAGCGGGTCTTCTGCGTCCCGGGCGAAAGCTATCTCGCCGCGCTCGACGCCTTTGTCGACGTCCCGGAAATCCAGGTCGTGACGGCGCGCCAGGAAGGCGGCGCCGCCATGATGGCGGAAGCGCACGGCAAGCTGACCGGCGCGCCCGGCGTCTGCTTCGTCACCCGCGGGCCGGGCGCGACCAACGCCAGCGCGGGGCTGCATATCGGCTTCCAGGATTCGACGCCGATGATCCTGTTCGTCGGCCAGGTCGCCCGCGCCACCGCGGACCGGGAAGCGTTCCAGGAAATCGACTACCGGCGGATGTACGGCCAGATGGCGAAATGGGTCGGCCAGATCGAGGATCCGGAGCGGATTCCGGAGATGGTCTCCCGCGCCTTCCACACCGCGGTCAACGGCCGGCCCGGCCCGGTCGTCCTGGCGCTGCCGGAAGACATGCTGGTCGAGCGCGCCGGAGTCGGCGACGCGCGCCGGTTCCAGGAGATGCAGCCGGCGCCCCCGCCGGCCGATATGGCCCGGCTGCGCGCCCTGCTGTTGCAGGCCGAGCGGCCGATGGCGCTGCTCGGCGGCGGCGGATGGGACCGGCAGGCCGTGGCCGGCTTCGAGGCCTTTGCCGAAGCGTTCGACCTGCCGACCGCGGTTTCGTTCCGCTGCCAGGCCTATTTCGACAACCGGCTCGACCGGTACGCCGGCCATACCGGGGTCGCCACCGATCCGGCGCTCAACGGGCGGATCGCGGCGGCGGACCTGCTGCTCGTCGCCGGCGCCCGCCTCGGCGAAGCGACGACCGGCGGCTACACCATCGTCCGGCCGCCGGTGCCGGACCAGACGCTGATCCATATCCATCCCGGTGCGGAAGAACTCGGCCGGGTTTTCCAGCCCACCCTCGGCATCAATGCCGGGATGAAGCATTTCGCGGCGGCGGCTGCCGCGCTGGACGCGCCGCGATCGGTGCCCTGGGGCGCATGGCGCCAGGCCGCCCGCAGCGACTATCTCGCTTTCCTCCGGCCCCATCCGGTTCCCGGCGACGTCCAGACCGGCGAGATCGTCGCCTGGCTGAGCGACCGGCTGCCCGCAGACGCCATCCTGTGCAACGGCGCCGGCAACTACAACAGCTGGCTGCATCGGAATTTCGTCTTCAAGGGCTACCGGACGCAGATCGGCGCAACCTCCGGCTCGATGGGCTACGGCACCCCGGCGGCGATCGCGGTCGCCATGGCCGAACCGGAGCGGATCGTCGTCAACTGGACCGGCGACGGCTGTTTCCTGATGCACGGCCAGGAGTTGGCGACCGCCATGCAGTATGGCGCGAAGGTGGTCAACATCGTGGTCAACAACGGCATGCTCGGCAGCATCCGGATTCACCAGGAGCGGGACTATCCGACCCGCGTCTCCGCCACCGCCCTGCGCAACCCGGATTTCGTCGCCTTGGCCGAAGCCTACGGCCTGCACGGCGAGACCGTGCGCACGACCGACGATTTCGCGCCGGCCTTCGAGCGCTGCCTGGCGGCCGGCCGGTCGTCGCTGATCGACCTCGAGGTCAGCCCCGACGCCGGCTCGACGTCCCGCTCGATCAGCCAGATCCGCGACGCCGCCCTCGCGCGGCAGCGGCCCGTAAGCTGACGCTGGGCGCACCGCCTTGGCGATAGCAAGGCTGACGGGCGGCTGCCGAAGCTGTATGAAAGGACGGCAGGCGAAAGCGTTTGCTGCAAAATGAGGGGGAGGACCGGTCCGATGAGCGATGTCGATATCTACAAGACCCAGAATTTCGGCAACAGCAGCGGATGGGGCCGGGCGCCGGCCCTGCTGATCGTCGATTTCGTCAACGGCTTCACCGATCCGGCGCGCTTCGGCGGCGGCAACATCCAGGAGGCGATCGCCAACACGGCGGTCCTGCTCGACGCCTGCCGCAGCTATGGGCTGCCGATCGTGTTCACCCGGGTGATCTATGCCGACGACGGCGCGGACGCCGGCGTGTTCTGCCTCAAGGCGCCGAGCCTCGTGACGCTGACCGAGGACAATCCGGAGAGCCATGTCGTCGACGCGCTCAAGCCGCGCGACGGCGAACTGATCGCGCGCAAGCAACAGCCCTCGGCCTTCTTCGGCACCAATTTGCATTCCTGGCTGACGATGCGCGGCGTCGATACGATCATCCAGACCGGCTGCACGACCTCCGGCTGCGTGCGCGCCTCGGTGATCGATGCGCTCAGCTACAACTACCGCAACATCGTCGTGACCGACTGCGTCGGCGACCGCGCCATCGGCCCGCACGAGGCTAACCTGTTCGACATGGGCCAGAAATACGGCGACCTGCTGACCTGCGAGGAGACCCTGGCGGCGCTGGCGCAACTGATGGGAGTCCGCGCCGAAGCGGCGGAGTAGAGGGCGCGCGGCGGCGCGATCTTCCGCCGCCGAAATCGTCCGATATAGCTACATTTACGCCGATCCCCGGTTCTCCCGCCCGGTTCGACCTGGAAGAGTGTCGGTATTTAAACAATCGTTCATATTTTCAATGAGCGAAAAAGATTGGCGGCCGAAACGCCAGGGAATCCGGTCATTATCCGGTCATTCGCAATTTCTTAGAAAATTTCCGGACCGAGATTGCGGCCGGCGCTTGTGGCGTTGGGCGTCAATACAACAGCCCCGGCAGCCACAGGGCGAGGCCGGGGATCAGCACGAGCAGGACGACCAGCGCGGTATCGGCAAACAGGAACGGCACGATGCCGCGATAGACGGCGCCGAGCTCGATATCGGGCATCTGCGCCCGGATGACGAAAATGTTCATGCCGACCGGCGGCGTGATCAGGCCGACCTCCGCGACGACCACGACGAAGATGCCGAACCAGACCTTGTCGTAGCCGATGCCCTCGGCGAGCGGCAGGAACACCGGCACGGTAATCAGGATCATGCTGAGGGTATCGAGAAAGCAGCCGAGCACCAGATAGACCGCCAGCATCAGCAGAACGACCAGCCAGGGATGCAGCGAGCCGGCGCCGAACAGATCGGTCACCGCCTTCGGAAGCTGGGTCAGGACGATGAACTCCTTGAACAGGAACGCGCCCAGCACGATGAAGAACAGCATCGCCGTGGTCGAAACCGTTTCGGCCAGGCTGGTCCGGAAACCGGCCCAGTCGAGGGTCCGGGTCGCCGCGGCGATCAGGATGGCGACCAGCGCGCTCACCGCGGCCGCCTCGGTCGGGCTGAATACGCCGAGATAGATGCCGCCGACGGCGATGCCGAACAGCAGGGCGATCTTCCACAGGCCGAACAGGGGCAGCAGCCGCTCGGCCAGCCCCAGCCCCGGCATTTTCGGCACCCGGCCCGGCGCGACCCAGCCGATGATCGCGATCGTGACGACGTGCAGGGCGGCGAGCGCGATTCCCGGCAACAGCGCGGCGGCGAACAATTCCGGCACGCCGGCCTCGGCGATGATCGCGTAAAAGATCAGGATGACCGACGGCGGGATCAGGATGCCCAGCGTGCCGCCGGACGCCACCGTGCCGGTCGCCAGCTTTTCGTCGTAGCCGAACTTGCGCATTTCCGGGATCGAGACGCGCGACATGGTGGCGGCGGTCGCCAGCGACGAGCCGCAGATCGCGCCGAAGCCGGCGCAGGCGCCGATCGTGCCCATGGCGAGCGCGCCGCGCAGGCCGCTGAACAGGGCGTTGGCGGCGCGGTACAGGTCGCCCGACATGCCGGACCGGGTCGCGACGACGCCCATGAGGATGAACAGGGGCACGACGGTCAAGCCATAGGCGCCTTCGCCGACCAGGTAGGAGGAGGTTTCGCCCGCCGCCAGGCCGGCGTTGCGCCAGCCGTCCATGACGGTGTAGCCGAGCAGGCCGGTGATACCGAGGGCGGCGCCGACCGGCACCCGGATCAGGATCAGCCCGAAAACCGCCAGCAGGCCGAGGGCGCCATAGACCTCATCCGGCATCGGGAATCGCCCGAACCCGCGGGTTTCCGGTTTTTGAACGATTGACCGTCAATGAACGGTCACAGCGGCGCGCCACCGCCCTGCTCGGGCGGCCCGCGGCGCAGCCACAGGAGGGCGACGGCCACGCCGGCCAGCGCGGCGCTGCCGAGGCCGATCAGCATGGGCAGCCAGAACCAGAAACGGTTGATGTCCAGCGACATGGTGTTTTCGCCGAATTCCAGCTTTTCCAGCGCGACCGGCAGCGCCTGGAAAAAGGAAACCGACAGGAAAACGACGATCAGAAACAGCCCGAACCAGCGCATCGCGCGGATCGGCCGGGCCGGCGCGACCTGGTCGATCAGGTCGACCGCAACATGCTCATCGCGCAGGGTGACCGCCGGCAGGGCGATGAAGATGCAGGTCGCGAACGCCCACACCATGATGTCGACATCGTTCTCCCCGGTCCAGTTCGCGACGTAGCGCAACGTCACCGACACCGCGGTGAACAGCATCATGAACAGCAGGAACAGGGCGGCGGCGAGGGAGAAGACCCCCGCCGCCCGGTCCAGTCCGGTCGGAGGCCGGGTCAACGGCCGGATTCCGCCCTTTTCGTGCGGAAACCGTCGCCGGAGCTATTGCCGCAGGAAATTCCGCGACGTCTTCTCGTGCTTCGCCGCCAGCGATTTCATCATGGTGTAGACCGCGCGCGCCGGCAGGCCCTTCTTCTGGAGGGCGGCGATCCGGGCCTCGGTCACCTTCGCGCCGACCTCGCGGAACTTCTTCGCCTCTGCATCGGACAGCCGGATCGGCGTCATGCCGGCCTTCATCATGATCTTCTTGCCGATCGCGTCCAGCTTGTCCCATTCATGGCCGATTTCCTTTTCCCGGCCGGTCACGGTGTCGTCGATGACCTTCTTGAGCTTGGGCGACAGCGAATCGTACCGCTTGGCGTTCATGTTGACCGAGAAGCTGGCGACGTAGCTGTACATTTCGGTGGTGTATTTGGTCACCGGGCCCATGCGGAAGGCGATGCCGGCGCCGCCATAGTCGATAAACGCCCCGTCCAGCGTGCCCTTCTGCATCTGATCGACGATCTGGGTCGGCGGCAGGCCGCGCGGCGTCGCGCCCAGGGCGCGGATGAAGTCCCGGATCGTCTGGGACGCGAAGCGCAGGCGCATCCCCTTCATGTCCGCGGTCGTCCGTATCGGCTTCTTGGCCGTGTGGATGTTGCCCGGCTGGTGGGTCAGCAGCACGAGCACCTTCACGCCCTTGTGCTCCTTGTCGAGATACTTGCTGCGCAATCCCGAATCGTTCAGCACCTTGGTGCCGATCTCCGCGCTGCCGATCAGGAACGGCATGTTGGACATCTCGGTCAGCGGGAAGCGGCCCGGCGTGAAGCCGTGGACCGACCAGGTCACGTCGGCCCGGCCGGTGCGGGCGATGTCGTAGTATTTCGGCGGCGGGCCCATCTGGGCGCCGGGGAAGATCTTGAAGGTAATCTCGCCGCCCGATTTCTGCTCGACCTCCTTGGCCCAGCGGGCGAGCCACTGGGAGAACGAGTGTTTCGGCGTCACGAAATGCGCCAGCTTCATCTCAATCTTGGCGTTGGCCGATGCAGACCAGAACACCGCGCCGGCGAGGGCCGCAGCGGCGGCTGCTGTTTTCAGATGGTGCATGTGTTTCCTCCCGTTGCGCCGGGGCACCGTGCCCGCACAGGCGCATTGCAAACCTCGGTCGGGAGCCGGCACCAGTCCGGATACCGGAACGCCGCCTGCACTCAACCGTCCAGCAAAGGCATGCGATCCAGCCATTTTTCAACGTCCGCCGGATCGTCGAACAGGGTTTCCAGTTCCGCTTTCGCTGTGGACCGGGTCTGTCTTGCCGACTGTACTACAGAAGGGTCGAAGCCTTCCACCCTCGTGCTGATTTCAAGCCGGATACCGTTGTTGTCGTAGAAGTAGACCGAGAGGAAACCGTCGCCCAGGTCGATCGGCCCGGTGATCTCCACACCGCTGGCCCGGACATGGGCGCGGATTTCGTCGAAGCGTTGGTGGGGCGTATGAAACGCAACATGCTGCATGCCGCCGATATGGTCCCGGTCGGCCTTCGGCACCCCTTTCGGATACTCGAACACGGCGAACAGCGAATCGTTGCCCATGTCGAAGAAGTAATGGCGGAGCTGGTCGTAGGGCGGCTGGCCGCGGTCCGCCGCATAGGGCACCCGGCGCACATGCACCAGCGGCATGCACAGCACCCGTGTATAGAAATCCAGCGTGCCTTCGAGATCGTCGGTGACGATCGCCAGATGGTCGATGCCGCGCAGCGGCATGCCGGCGGACGTGCCTGTGTCCCCGGTGTCCTGAACCGATTGCGGTGTTCCGTCCATTTTCCTGACCTGTCCTATGGCCGGCAATCCGGCTTGCGCTTACGGTAGATCGGCGAAAGCGTAGGAGTCCCGGCGAATTCAGTCAAATGGCTCTGCCGTTTCATGATACGTCCTGCGAAATCGGCCGGACTGACGATACCGGGCGTCGGCAGGGCGTCGGCAGGGCGATGAGCCGGGGGATGGGGCCGGCAAAAGGCGCCAACGGAAAGGAACACCATGTTGATCGGCAAGGCCGGCGCGCTCAAGAGCGCGATCTGCACGGCGGACGAGACCAGCATCGCGGTGCGCGGGCGCGATCTGTGCGGCGACCTGATGGGCGGCCTGTCCTTCACGGACTTTTTCCTGCTGCACCTGACCGGCCGGGCGCCGACCGCGGACCAGGCCTTCTTCCTCGACGCCATGCTGGTCGGGCTTGCCGAACACGGCGTGACTCCCAGCGTGCAGGCGGCGCGCATGACCCTGGCCGCCGCCCCGGAATCGCTGCAGGGCGCGGTGGCGGCCGGGATCGCCGGCGCCGGCTCGGTCGTCCTCGGCGCGGCGGAAGAGGCCGGCCGGCTGCTGGCGCGCGGCGTCGCCGAGGCTGGCGGAAACGCGGCCTCGTTCGAGACCGCCGCCCGGCGCATCGCAACGGAAATCCGCGCGGCGCGCCGGCCGATCCCGGGCTTCGGCCACCCGCTGCACAAGCCCGACGATCCCCGCGCGACACGCCTGCTCGCGCTCGCGCACGACCGCGGTATTGTCGGCGATCACACCCGTTTTCTGGAGGTTCTGGCCCCGGTCGTGAACGACATCTGGCAGCGCACTCTGCCGGTCAATATCAACGGCGCCATCGCCGCCATCATGCTGGACCTGGATTTTCCGATGGAGGCGTTGCGCGGCGTGCCGATTCTGGCGCGGACCGCCAGCCTGCTCGGCCATCTGTACGAGGAGACCCAGCGGCCGATGGGCTTCCTGCTCGCCCACCACGCCGAGGCGGCGGTAGAATACGACGGCGAGCCGCCGCCGTCAGAGCAGGAGTGACCGGCCCGTGACGGGCTTCCTGCACAATCCTGCGGTCGAGACCCGGGATCCGGCGGAACAGGCGTTGCAAGACGCGGCGCGCTATCCCGAGCAGATCGGCTATCTGCTCGAAAGGTCGGACTTTTACCGAGCCAAGCTGGCCGAGGCAGGAATTTTCAGCGTCGAAGACGCCGGCGGTCTCGACGCGATCGCCGGCCTGCCGTTCACGGAAAAGGACGAACTGCGCCGGAGCCAGGCGGACCATCCGCCGCTCGGCAGCCATGCCGCCGCGTCGTGGGACGAGATAATCCGGGTCTATTCGACCAGCGGGACCAGCGGCGACCCCTGCTACATCGCGATCACGCCGGCCGACCTCGACGTCTGGACGGAAATTTCGGCGCGCAGCTATGCCGCGTGCGGCATCCACCGCGGGCGCCGCGTGGTGCACAATTACGGCGCCGGCCCCTTCGTCGCCGCAGCGGCCACGGACATGCTGACCCGCAACCGCATCGCGCACATCCCGGTCGGCACGGGCAATACCGAACGCTATGTCGCCGGCATCTGCAAAATGGGCGCAACGGCGATCATGGGCACGCCCTCTTTCGCCCTGTACCTGATCGACTGGCTGGAAGAACGCGGCATCGCGCCCCGGTCGCTCGGCATCGAGCGCATGGCGGTTGCCGGCGAACCCGGCGGCGGCGACCCGGTCATCCGCAGCCGGATCGAAACGGCGTTCGGCTGCACGGCCAACGAAGCCATGGGCATCGGCGACGTCTCGATCACCCTGTGGGGCGAGTGCGAAGAGCAGGGCGGCATGCATTTCAGCGGCCGGGACTTCGTCCATGTCGAGTTGATCGACCCGGAGAGCGGCGCTGCGCTGCCCTTCGAGGACGGCGCCGAGGGCGAACTGGTCTATACGGCGCTGCGGCGCGAGGCGATGCCGCTGCTGCGCTTCCGCAGCCGCGACCATGTCGCGGTCAACGCCCGGCCCTGCGCCTGCGGCCGGACGAGCGTGCGCGTGCGTTGCATCGGGCGGACCGACGACATGCTGATCGTGCGCGGCGTCAACCTGTTCCCGTCGGCGCTGCGGGCGGTCGTGAACCGGTTTGCGCCCCATGTCGGCGAGGTCGTGATGATCCGCCCGAAGCAGCGCGGCGTGATGCAGGAACCGCCGTTGCCGGTGGCGATCGAACTGGCCGCCGGCGCCGATCCGCCGCCCGACCTTGCCGAGCGCATCCGGGCGGCGATCCGCAGCGAACTCATCGTCGCGACCGAGATCGAACTGGTGCCCCACCAAACGCTGCCGCGCAGCGAATACAAGAGCCGGCTGGTCGATTTCGGCGCGGCCGGGTAGCCATGCACAGCAATCCTTCAGGAGGCGAACCCGTGAACGCACCCGTCACCCTGCCGGACCACCGGACCGGCACCGTCGAGTCCGGCGACGTCACTATTTTCTACCGGCACTTCGGCGCGCCCCGTTCTGACGCCGGGGGCGGTACGCCGATGATCGTCCTGCACGGCCAGTCATATTTTTCCTACGACTGGGTCGGGATCGCCGACGAACTGGCGCGCGATACGGACGGCGGGCCGGACGGCGGCCGCGAGATAATCGCCATGGACATGCGCGGCTTCGGCAGTTCCGGCTGGAGCGCAAGCCACGCCTACAAGGTGCAGGATTTCGCCGCCGATGTGCTGGCGGTCGCCGACCGGCAGGGCTGGGACCGCTTCGTCCTTGCCGGCCACTCGATGGGCGGGCGCAACGCCACCTACACCGCTGCGGCCCATCCCGACCGGGTCGAGAGATTGATTTTGATCGATTATTCACCAACCAACGCGAAGGCGGGGGCGATGCGGGTGATGAACCAGTCGATCGACATGCCCGCATCCTTCGGCGGACTGGACGAGGCGCTGCGCTTTTTCGGGCTGGACCCGGCGGTTTTGGATCCGGGCAGGCGCGCGCGCTTCGAGGCCTATCTCGGAACCTTCGACGGCAACTACACCGTGTCCCGCGATCCCTATTTCAGGGAGGTGTTTCGCAAGGCCCGCGACGAGGGCGTCAAGCCCGACCACGGCGCCGACCTGTGGGCATGCCTGGGCAGGGTCGCCTGTCCGATTCTCGTGCTGCGCGGCCGGCAGTCCGACATGTTCGCGCCTGAAACGGCGGAAAAGGTCGCGGCGACGAACGCCAACGTCGCGCTGGTCGAGGTCGAAGGCGGCCACAACGTCCCCGGCGACAACCCGGCCGGCCTGATCGCGGCGGTGCGCCCGTTTCTTGCCGATCGGGCCGCCGGCGTCTGAGCCTCCCCCTCAACCCTGCCGGCGTGCCGCCCTCCAGGCGGCATACGAATTCCTGTATACATCATGCGGAATTCTCAGGGGCGGCGTTTCGAAAAAGCCGGACGCCCGAATCGGCCGGCGAGGATCGTGAATTTTCTTTGACAGCCGAGGACTCGGCTGGTTTCGGCCGGAATCTCCTGGACAGGGCCCGGCACCGGCGCCGATTTGACATTGCATCCCATGAAATCGCGGAGAACCGGGTCTATCGTGAGGTCAGCGCGGCAGTCATGCGGTTCGGGAGACGACTTGCCCGTCAGCGCTGCCGGATGGCTCAGCCTTGCCGTGCAGCATACATCGCGCCGATTTCCTCATTATACAGTATACAGCACCCAATAAAGATGGATGTTCCATTGTGTACAACCCGGCCGGCGCCGCGCCGCGTCAGGTCCAGACGTCTTCTGCAACCCTTACGATGGTTTCCAGCTTCGCCCTCTCGTCTTCCTCGGCGACCGGATTGCCGGCAACCGTGGAGGCGAAGCCGCATTGCGGACTGAGCGACAGGCGTTCGCGGCCGACATACCGCGCGGCCTCGTCGATCCGGCGTTTCAGGTCCTCCGCCGCCTCCAGATCCGGATCTTTCGAACTGACGAGACCCAACACGACGCTCTTGTCGTCCGGCACATGACGCAGCGGCTCGAAACCGCCGGCCCGCCCGGTATCGTACTCCAGCATGAAGGCGTCGACGTCGACGCGCTGGAAAACCTGCTCGGATATCAGGTCGTAACCGCCTTCGGAGAGCCATTTGCCGCGAAAATTGCCCCGGCACATATGCATGCCGGCCACCACGTCGCCGCGGCCGCGCACCGCGGCGTTCATCGCCTCGATGTACAGGTCGAACAGCCGGTCCGGATCGCCGCCGAGGGCGCGCACCCGTTCGCACACCGCAGGGCTGCCGAGCATGATGAGCGGCACCTCGTCGAGCTGGACATAGCGGCAGCCCAGGGCGGCCAAATCGGCAGTTTCCTGCCGAAAAATCGCGCACAGATCGTCGAAAAAGGCCTCGTCCGTTGCGTAGCCGGAGCCCGTGAT
>Ga0209754_1000047_pt1 | contig 182506 bp, 151 predicted proteins | sample MesohylBB_FD_187295 | JGI IMG/M metagenome (GOLD analysis project Ga0209754, IMG submission 187295) | Host-associated microbial community of the marine sponge Aplysina aerophoba from Gulf of Piran - sponge mesohyl, lysed by bead beating... | ecosystem: Host-associated > Porifera > Sponge >... | reverse complement strand
CCGTTAGTTTTTGGAACTTACCCGGATCATCCTTGATTTCATCATATTTGTTCATGAGTTAATCTCCAAAGCATAATTTTCTTTATTATGCCAGAAATCAACTGTAATTTAAATTTATATAATGTCTAATGTTATGCTATCGCTGAACGGAATTTCCTCAGCTTTTCTCCATTTACTATTATTGATGTATATCCATCTGATTGACAACGATTTTGCATCTGTTTTTCCAGCTGTATTGAGATCAAGATCAACTGAACCCCCATTTGGGAAATAGACAGCATATTCCTTTCCAGGATTCGCGATCGTATATGCCTCGTTATCTTCTCTGTTAGACAACAGATCAATGTTCGGTTGACATGTAAATATGTCTATCTCGTCCGTGATCGTTCGCATACTCTTGAGGTGTGCTTGTGCTATTTTGCTCAAACCAACCCCGCTGTCAGGACGATGGAACCTTGCTGATGCGAATCCGCCAAACACATTTCTCCAAAACCGTTCCAATCCATCTCGTGTGCTACCGAATCGTCCTCCATCAGCACCATATATCTTGATATTATTGATAGGACGAATTGGGGAGAGTTTTGAGCGAATTTTCTGGGCGTTATCCCAATGCTTCTGGCGTTTCTGGTGGTTATTCTGAGATATATCACAAAACGAATAGGTTTCAGGATGATCAAAAGTCGCTTTATGCTTATCATCAGATAAATCCCAAGGATCCCACATCTCAGTCGTTTCAACAACCCGTCCAGCTTCTGTTGCTTTCTTTTTTATATAAGTAGACCAATATTCACCCCATGCAGCTGTTACAGCAGTCTCGTTGTCCATGCAATAGAGTATATGTCCATAAGGAAGCGTCTCGTCAAGAAGTTTATCAACGAATTTCTCCTGGTATTTCAAGACAACTTCCTGATTACGTTCTTTTGGAACAGACCAGAAAAAGTTGTTTTTTGTTGCTACAGGATGACTATTGACAGAAGTAGGCAACCCCGATTCTTCTTCGGTGTAATTGCTGTTATTATTTGGATTGAAAGGGTTAATTGCCCAAGGTTCTCGGTAATAGTTAAAGGTTGCCCATACCTCAATTTGGATGATAATATCCATCTCATCGGTCCACTTTAGGAAGTTTCGAAAGCGGTTCCAAAATTCGTCGTTCCATTGGTTTAAGTCGTATAAGTCACCAACTTTTTTGTGTGGTGGCACATCACCTTCATCAACCCAACTCATTGTAGAACGCACATAGTTACCACCAACCGATTTCAAAAGTTCGAGATGTTCTCTGAGATTCGGTATCTGAAATAGATTGTCCTCAACTGAACCACCGATGAGCAGAATTGGTTCGCCTTTGTATTGCCAGTAACGAGGGTTTTCACTGTAAATCTTGATTCGGTTTTTTTCCATATTATTATCCTTTTCAGCGTTGGTTTCTTTTGCTGTTATTGCACATAGTGATAAGGTTATGAAAAGAGCTAACACAAACCTACAGATTGTGATGTGTTGCTCCAACATACTTTTCATCAGATTGTCTCCTGACTATAAGGTGTTATTCCATATAGGGTGGTGCATAGTTTCGCACCGACATATATTATACCATAAGATTTTGCAGGATACAATTGCTTGCAAACAGGTAATGGAATCTTAATGGTTCTGATTATGATACTTTCAACCTGACAATACTCAGAAAATGTGCTATACTGCACACATAAAATCTAATGAACTGGAGTTAATATTTGATGAATAATGAATGGGTTGTATATGATGGTAATCATGGAGTTGGTAACGGCAAACATATAGTACTAATCAGCGGTGACGAAGAATATCGTTCCGAAGAAGCGTGTCCTATGTTAGGGAAGATTTTAGCCATACACCATGGTTTTCGATGCACCGTGTTATTTGCTATTGATCCTGAAACAGGAGAAATTGACCCGAAGAATCAAACAAACATACCGGGATTACAGAATCTTGAAGAAGCGGATATGATGATCTTGCATTTACGTTTCCGCGAACTCCCCGATGAGCAGATGAAATATATTGTAGACTATACCAACGCTGGCAAACCTGTAATGGGGTTACGCACTGCCACCCATGCATTCAACTATACCCGAAATCTGGATAGTCCTTATGCTAAATATAGTTTTAACAGTAAAGATTTTGACGGTGGATATGGTAGGCAGGTGCTCGGAGAAACGTGGATAAATCATCACGGACACCACGGCAAAGAAAGCGCACGTGGCGTTATTGACGAGGAAAACAAAGATCACCCAATTCTTAAAGGCGTTACGGATATTTGGGGTCCCTCAGATGTTTACGGCATAAAGGAATTGACGGGAGACTCTCAAGTGTTAGTGCACGGACAGGTACTCGTTGGTATGGAACCCACAGATCCGCCAAAACCCGATACTGCCACAATGCCGTTGGCGTGGATCAAAACCTATACTGGAGATACTGGTAACACCTCACGTGTCTTTAATACTACGATGGGTGCATCTGTTGATTTAGAGAGCGAAGGACTTCGTCGTTTGATCGTTAACGGATGTTATTGGGGCATGGGAATGGAAGATGCCATCCCTGATGAAAGTAATGTTGATTATGTCGGTAATTATGAACCCACATTCTTCGGTTTCGGCACACATAAAAAGGGTGTAAAACCTGCGGATCATGCACTGTAGGTCAAATTATCTTTGTAAGAGTTAGATGTGCAATTCATTGCGTATCTAACTCTTATTCTTTAAAATAACTTACAACGACAAAATGCCACCCTCAACAAGCATCGGTGCACCCGTCATATATCGCGATTCATCAGATGCTAAATAGACCGCTGCCCAAGCAATATCAATAGGTTCACCAATTCCTAAGGGATGCATCTCATCTATTTCTTTATTTACCGTATCGGGATCCTCTTGTTGTGCAATAAATTCCTGATAAAGTTCAGTATTGATCGTACCCGGACACAGACTATTCACACGAATATTGTCCTCAGCATAACGAACTGCCATGCTCCGAGTAAGATGGACAACCGCTGCCTTAGAAGAAGTATAAGCTGGATGCATCGGAAATCCAACAAATGCTGATTCACTTCCCATATTGATAATTGAACCACCACCTGCTTTACGCATCAGTGGAATAATGGCACGTGAGACGAGATAGATACTCTTTACGTTCACAGCATATTGTCGGTCCCAATCCGATTCAGAAATATGCTCTAATTCTCCAACGACAGCGATACCAGCATTATTAAATAGGACATTGGGTGTGCCAAGTTCAGAAGTTACCTGTTGGGTTACTACTTCAATCTGTTCGGTGTCCGTAACATCACATTTACAGAATATCGCAGTGCCGTCATTGTCCTGAATCTGTTGTGCAATCTGATTACCACGTTCATCATTCAAATCCCAGATAGCAACAGCTGCACCTTCTGCTGCAAAGATCTCAGCACTTTTTGCACCTATACCTCGTGCTGCCCCTGTTATGATTGCAATTTTATCCTTTAGTCTATTTGCCATGTGTGTTCCTTATCTATAATCCTCCCAAAAGCTTAACCCAGCGTTCCCATGCCGATTTGACAGCTGCTTTCTGCGTATCATTCGCATCACCCATCATGCCACGCCGTAAGAAACCGTGTCCAACATCTTCATAAATGACAGGTTGATATGTAACCTTAGCGGCATCTGTTGCTTCTTTTGTAGCATCAATTGTAGCATTAATTCGGTTATCGTTTTCGCCATAGAATCCGTAAACGGGCACAGAAATATTAGGTATATCTTCTGCTTTAGGGGGAGAACCGTAAAACACAAACGCTCCAACGATCTCATCAGAATGAACAGCATATTGAAATGTTCTTGCACCACCCCAACAGAAACCGGAGACAGCAACCTTATCATTCGTTGATGGGAGGTCGCTGACATATTTACGGACTGCATCAAGGTCAGTATTCACGCGCTCTTTAGAAAGGTTGCGAATCTCTCGTCGGACATCATCCCCAGATTCAAAACTATCCGTTCCTCCACCGTCGGGTCCCATACCAGATAACAGGTCTGGACAAATAGCAACAAACCCATCCGCGGCAAGCCTATCTGCAACGAGTCGTATCCAATCGGTTAATCCAAATATTTCGTGTATGACGATGATAGCAGTTGCGGGTTCTTTCACTTCAGGATAAACAATAAAGGCATTGACAACGTGCTCATCTGCTGCAGTAATTTTGACCCACTCGCCATGCCGTGGTGATTTTTCAAGTTCGTCTTTTATGGGGTCAGAATGACTGTCGGCATCTGCTATACTATGCGAAAATAGTCCGGTTGTTAGAATAGTTAACATTAATACATGGTAGAGTTTCATGATTTCTCCTTCATCTGAGCATTCTTAAAACTATGGTAAACATTGAAATTAAAGAGACACATTTCTGTAGGAGCGATCTCCGAATCGCGACAAAACTCACTGATAGTCGGGAATCTGAGTTCCCTCCTACAATGAATTATGTGGTTAATGCCAAAAACTTTAGAGTTTTTAGAGTCAATCGTAATTTTTCGGATTTTTGTATTTTGCTACAAATCCTTATCAGAACTGGATTTACGGCTTATATATGACTAAAATAGTCAGGAATGACTCTAAAACTTTTAGATTTGGATAGTTAAGTTTGAGAAAATCTAAAACAGTGAAATGCGCTTGTCCGAACGTATATTCCTTAAGTTGACACCTATGGGTTTCGCTTCGCTCTACCCCAACCTACGACACTATTAACGGTATTAATCAATTTGAAACTACTTCTGATCTGTTTTGAGTATGATAGATTCTACGACCTTCTGTAATTCGGAAGGAGGTATTGGACCTATAAGATAGAAATGAATACCTGAACTTGACCAACGGAACACATTGTCAGAACCACGTTGATATTTACTGATTGAAGTTTCACCAATTTTTATCACTGGTCTTTCCCTATTTCTATCACCACGATTTGATGGTCTATTTGTGGTTTCAGATTGAATATTGTCAGCGTTTTCATATATACTGAAATCCAACAAACCATCAGTATATTTTAATCGAATCGGCTGACTCCCTCTAATTTTTAGTTTATATAGACCTTCAAGTTGGAAGCCTGTAGGTAGGAACGTCGGTTGGATCGGTTTTTTCTTAAGGACTTTTTCAGCTCCAGCAAGGGTGATAGTAGGCCAGTTATGCCACGGTTCCGGTTTAATTTCCTTTTTAACACTTTCCCATTTTGATTCCGCTGCTTTAGGTTCAAAACTTATTCGGTTATAGACAAACATATTCCGCAAAATGCCAGCAGCATCCAAATCCTCAACGCGTAAAATAACACCCTTATCACGGGAAAAATAGATATGTTTTGTGGATCTACCGGTATGTTTGGGTTTTATGATTAGGAGATCTGTCTCATGACCAGCGACCTTTTCACCCCAATGCCTGAGTTCTAATTCATAGTTTTGTGCGATCAATTCGATTTCTTTTGTAGAAAATTGGCTTCGATGAGGTATCCATCTAAATTCTCTACCTCTCCTCCGGTCATCTCTGTTTCTGTTCCCCTGATTCCTTTCACGTCCATTTTGATCTGAAAACGTTTTTGGACCACCTACAATGGATACAACCTTGCGATATGATTCCTCTGCTGTTCTATGAATAACTAACTCCTCCATTGTTCGAGATCCACTTGATGTGCTCAATGTTATGAGACGGAGTCCGACATAAGCAACATCACTTTCCGCTTCCGCGATACGTTTTAACGTAGCAACATCGGCAAAAAGGCAACTGGATGTCAGTAGAAAAACAAATATCGTTAAGTAGCAAATTACAAATATCGGTTTTGTTCGCATAGGGTCACCTAACGTTTGAATTAACCAGATGAGACTTTAATCCTCAAAAAATAAATCAAGCAGTGTGTCTGTCCCTTCACCAAAATCCTCAGTGTCTGTTGCTGGAGTATTAAGAGGTGTCGCAACATTCGATTTCAACGGATTATTCGCCACCTCTTGCGTGTGAACTTCAAAATAGAAATCAAGAAGTTCATCATATTGCGGAGTTGGGGTATTTGTGAAGAAGTATAATGCCACGACGAGACAAACCGTTGAAAACGCTGTTGTCCCAACAGTGATGGGTCGAAAGACCCAACGTCTCAAGGTTGAAAGGAAATTTTCGTGTGGTGCGTTCTCTGTTTCACGGATTTTTGCTAAAACAGCGTCCTTCAAAGATGGCGCAGGGTGAACAAGTTCTGCTATTCGTCCTCGGTTTACCTTGAAATCTTCAAGCATCTCTGTACATTCTTGGCAGACACGAAGATGTTCATCCACCTTCTTACGCAGGACCGATGTCAATTCATTGTCGAAATATGCAGATAAATGCTTCTGGATACGTTGATGTTTCATTTTTTTTCCAATTTACGTTTAAGTATATTGCTTAAATGTAAGGGTTAAATATACATCTACCATTATAATCAAACAAACAATTTACCAATCAATGCGTTCAAGTTCTGTTCGTAATGCTTTTCGTGCTTCATGAAGTCTGGATTTGACACGACCAAGTGTGCAATTCAGTACTTCAGCTATCTCTTCATAAGAGAGTTCCCGCAATTCACGTAGAATTAAAATTGTTCTATAACTTTCCTTTAATCTGTCAAGAGCAGCATGTAGCATTTCGCTCTGTTCTGTTCGGAGTGCTTCTTTCTCGGGTGTCACAGTGTCAAGTGGTACCCAAGGTTGCGAGTCGTCTATCTCCATTGGATCGGTTTTTCTACGTTTACGTTGGTCAATGACATTAAGACATTTATTTTTGACTATACGATAAAGCCAGGTAGAAAAACGGGATCGGAACTGAAAGTTATCAATATTCTGCCAAACTGATAGGAACGCGTCTTGCGCTGCATCCTCTGCATCTTCATGGTGACCAAGTATCCCGAATGCAATGTTGTAAACCCAGTGTTGGTATTGCACAACTAAGGTTCCCATTGCCGCGGTGTCTCTCTCTTGGCATCGCAAGATAAGTTCACGTTCTTGTTGGGAGTCAAATTCTTCCACTTGAGCAATTTCCGAATAGGTTTCCATATTTAAGGTATGGGAAATAACGGACATTTATCTCCTCCAGAAGTCAAGTCTATCTTGTGAAATCTCTCCGTATATGGGTTTAATTCTTGCCTTTAACCCGTTAGACATTATCAATACAAAAAGGTTCGTTTTCTTTTGGAGATCCGTTATTTTAACTTCGTTTTGAGGTTTTGAGTCCCCGGTGTCATTTGAACAACTTGGAAAGTGCCAGTTGCATTGGGAACTCTACCGATGGCAGTATCCTTCTGTTGTCGTTCAAATGTAATTGTGTCTATCACCTGATTACCCCGTGCGTCGGTATCAACCAGTATCACTGTTTCTCCGTTTTGCGATAATTTAAAATTCGCATGTAATCCTTTCTCGGCTTTACCATCTTCATCTAACCATACAATTAAGTATCCACGTGGTGGAATCGTAGTATTCTTGGGAAATTTCCATTTTTTCAGGTTGTCCACCTTATCGGTTAGGTACATTCCGGTCAACAGAACGGGATTATCCGTGATATTGTGGAGTTCAAGCCAGTCTTCGTGATCTCCTTGTGGATCAACAATACTGTTGGTATTGGCAGCCATTAATTCGTTTATAACCACTGCGACTTCTTTAGACTTAAGCGGTTGAACACGGTAATGTGCTGCACCGAACTCCGCGCGTGCTGGATAAAAAGTTGTTGTACCATGTGTATCCACAGCACTTGCTTCTACATAATAATAAACCTTCGTTCCTGCTGGATGAGCAGGTATATTACCGACAAATTGGTTTCCACTCTTTGACATCACCGTGTGATTAAAAACCGCATGTCGGTTAGTGCTATAATATAATATAACGGAATCTGCTGCAATAATATTATCCATTTCTGCTGAGATCTCAATAGATTGATTTGCCATTGCCGCCTGGGGTTCAGAAACAGCAGTGATCTTCGGAGTGGGTTTGTTCAATTCAGGATGATTGAGTAGATTTTCGCGTCTTTGGGAAACAAATCGTTTATAACTCGGTGTGCGTCCTCCACGGTCGCTATCAATACTTGCCTGAAATCCGTTATAGTCGTATAGTTTTTTGTTGTCCTGCTGTACTTCTGAATCAATGAGTGAGTAGTAATCTTTGATAATCGGTTCCATCACTTCCCAATCAAGCCATTCATCTACAACAGTCTTTACATGTGCGATATACCTTGCTTTCCATTCTGGGATACCGAGAAGACGACTAATTACTGGACGCATAGCATTGTCTGCATGTGTAACTGGAGATACCATCCCCGTTGTCAGTTCACCCCATGACCAACCGCCTGGACCTCTGCCACCTGGACCACCACCACCACGATTAGCACCAAACATAAAAGTCTCGTTGTTATCGTGCGAAATTAGGTGGATTCTTTCATTGACATCCTGATAGATAGCAAAATCTCCTCCTTTGTGGATGTAACTATCGTCATCCATAAAAACGTTTGAGACAGCAAGTTGCCACAGTGCGCGGTCAACGTTAAATCTGGATTGCAGCTCAGTCTGTAGTTTAACATCAGGAGTTTTTGAATCAAGCAATTCACAGAGTTCAATTAATTTATCATAAGGATTTTTGACATTGGCAGTTTTAAGTTGATATGTTTGCTGATATGCATCGATATCTTCACCCGTATAAGTCAATCCACCACCACCAGGTCCTACTTTCCATCGTATTCCATCTCTTGTCCCAAACCACTCGTCCAGAAAATCTTTGTTATATTGCTGTAGGTTGATATAGACTCCCCAACTTTCACCATTAATAACCAATTTAACAAGATTCGTTTTCATGGATGGCATATAATCTCGTGCAATTTGATTGTATAGTACCTCTCGCAAAAAAGATGCATCCCTATGTCCATTCAGCAAATTGAGTGTTTTGTAACCGTAAAGCCGTTGGCTATCATCACCGTAATCAACAGCAATATTAAAGGACTTCTTCGCGGATTCAACAGTAAAGTAGGACGATGTGCCACGAAATCTGACACCTATCTCTGAATAAACTTTTCCATCAACTACAAGTTCGGCTGGCACATCAACATCAGTGCGATAAAATGCGTTCAATTGTGCGTACCAATCTTCATCGGGAAAGCGGAGATATAACGTTCGGAGTGTCCCTGCCTCATATAACGCGGGGGAATTTTTAGGAGTAGATGCAATACTTGATTTTATGTCATCCTGTATATCACCGGTCACGGTTCCTGCGCGTTGTTCGGGATTATATGCTTCGCCACGTGTCTCAAGTGCTGCTTTACGCTCATCACCTGTTAATTTACCATCTTCATTGGTATCAAAACGGGCGACCAGTTTTTCAGCCTGGCGTGGACCGCGTCTTCCGCCACCGGAACGGGCAGGTGGTCCTCCACCGATACCAGGAGGTGGTCCTCCACGCATTTTCTCAATCTCTTCACGTGTGAATTTACTGCCGCTAAATGCCTCTATACCTGTGATTCGGAGCATCAATGAATTTTCTTCAGGATTAAGTTCCCCGTTACCATCAAGGTCAAACCGTTGTTGTTCTTCTGTGAGTTTGGTTGCTTTTTCCTCTTGTTGGGCATGAGCATAAGGTGTAAGTGCTACAAATACAAGTCCTATGAATACTATGAATTTAATGTATCTCATTTAATTCTCCTTAATAATTATAATTTCAGTTTAGCAAATCTCTATACAATTTGTTCCTATTTTCACCCCTTATCTAATTTTACTTCAGTTATGTCATTATGTTCTGAAAGTTCATTATAAAACGCGACCCATGCATCAGGATTTGCCAATTTAACACGAAAGTTCAACTCAATAACCTTAGACTTTTTTATGCGTTTATCAATTAAGCGTTCCTGAGTGACGTGTTTATCAAAAATATGACGATAAACTGTTTCGGATTGCTGATCGGGCAGCAGACATATTTCAAGAGCAAATTCGTTATCTTTAGCAAAATATCTATGCCATTGGTATATACAGAGAATTATGATACCGATTATGAACGTTGCAAGAATTGCTATAGCAGGACTTCCTGCACCTATAGCCATTCCAACAGCCAATGCATAAAACACGAAACCGATGTCACGCGGGTCTTGTATAGCTGTGCGAAAACGAATAATTGACAGTGCACCGACGAGACTGAATGCCCGTGCAATGCTATCACCGATAACAACCATCACTACTGAAATTAACATACATAGAATGATGAGTGTATCGGTAAACGATTTTTGTGGAGTTTTTGCGTGTGTCCACTGGTAGATCAGCACAATAAACACACTCAGTGTAAATGCAAGAAGTAATCTTAACACGTTCACACCAAGTGTGTCCAACGAAGGTAATGTAATAAATTCTAACAAATTCTATATTCCAAATATTAATTTAAAAATAGTATATCGGTAACACTGTTTTCGGTTGCAACCAGCACACGCATCTGATTACCGAATATAATAATCTCACATTATATCAAAATTAGACAAACATGTCTAAGAATTGTTGAAAAATTGTATCATACTTCCTCTTTGCGGATGAGAAGACCGACAAATATTGCAGAGAAAAGTAGGATTAGGAAGGCATAAGGTGCTGCCTGTGAATACATAGCTTCACTTGTGTAATCCCATACATTCACGGCTAAGGTTTCATATTCGGCAGGACGTAAGAGGAGGGTTAACGGTAATTCTTTCATTGTAGCAAGGAAAACAAGTGCCATGGTTGTTAACATTCCGCGTATGAGAAGTGGAAATATCGATCTGAAAAATGCATGCACCGGTGTACATCCGAGTGAACGTGCTGCTTCTTCTAAGTTAGGTGAGGCTTGATAAAGTGAACTACGTACAGGTCCTATTGCTTCGGCAAGGAAGTGCAGAATACACGCACAGATTAACAGGATAATGGTCTGAGGACTACCCAGAAAAAGGATAATTGCTAAAGCAAATGCCAAGGGTGGAATAGCATATATGACATACGGAATGCGCGCTAAAATGTTTGAGAAACGAGAGGAATAACGCACCCCAATATATGCAAATGGTACGACCAAAATTGCACAACATACAGCGGTTGGCACAGCTATCCCCACTGAACCAACAAGTGCTTCCAATAGTCCAGCTAATGCTGATACCTCAAATGACCTGAACATCCAAAGAAATATTGTTATGGCAGGTATTGCAACAGTTGCAATAAACAGCAAACTTAAGAAGATATATCCTATACTTTTCCATTTACTAAGTGGAATTAGAGATCGATGCCGAGAAACCCCGTGTCCAGCACGATGAAGCGTTACCGATTGTAATAAACGTGTTTCAAGGAAGAGCAAACAGCCTGTGAATGTGATGAGAATCAATGCAAGCCATGATGCGTAATGATGATCAAATACAAAATTATATTCAAAGTATAGTGCATAACTAAATGTCTCATAACGCATTAATGAGACAACACCAAAATCACCAAGTACGTGTAAACAGATGAGCAATCCTGATGCATAGAATGCAGGACGAAGTTGGGGGAGGATGACGCGTATGAATATGCTCCATTGCCGATGTCCGAGACTACGCGCAGACTCCTCAAGACCCGGGTCAAGTCCCAAGAGTGCTGAACGTAAATTTAAGAAAAGATATGGGGTGGTGTAGAATGAGAGTGCTATTAAAGCCCCCCAGTAACCACTTAGACGTGGGATGCTTTTACCGAAAAGCGAAGCAAATATTCCGTTGTTACCACCGATTCCCAAGAGCGCATAAGCCATTACGTAGCCTGGGATAGCTAACGGTAAAGTGCATAGTACGCTAAAGATCCGTTTTCCGCGTATATCTGCGTGTGTGGTCAACCATGCTGCAGGTGTTGCCAAAAGGATATCAAGAATAAGAACACCAATTGTCAACAGAAATGTGTTGAAAAATAGTTTTGCATTTCGAGAACGAAACAAATTTTCTATGAGGTAACTACCCTCAACATCTATAGCATTTGCGAGTAAATAAAATAATGGAAACAGTCCACATACACCGACAATTAATGCGGGGATGAAGAAGTACTCTCTTTGTCCAACATTCAAAAAGGTTTGTTGTTTTCTAATGACCACCTTGATATCTCATCAATCTGTGCGGGACAAATCTATATTATCCCAACTCGACGAAGAAGTTTGATGGTGCCTTGTAAATCATCTATTTCATTTAAGTCAAATGTAGGCACTATTTTCAGCAATTCGTCTAATGGTAATAAATTCGCGTTCGGTATCACACCTTCAGTCACTGGATATTCAAATACTTCGCTGACGAAATACTGCTGCGCCTTTACAGAGAGGAGGTATTCAATGAACTTCAACGCAGTTTTGTCGTTATTGCTACTTTTGAGCAAACCAATACCTGCAATATTCACAAGATTACCAGCATCGTTTGCTTTAAAGAACGTCTGTTCAACCGGATATTTTGAATTGCCTTTTTTAAAGCGGAATAGGTAGTAATGGTTCGGTAGACCGAGATCAATCTCACCGGCAGCGAGTGCTTCTATAATCGGTGTATTTTTAGGATAGGTTTTTGCCCCGTTTGCCTGCATATCACGTAACCATTTTTCTGTACGTTCCTCACCAACTTGAGCACGCATGGCAGTAACAAACGCTTGAAACGATGCGTTTAGCGGTGCCCAACCAACTTTATCTTTCCACTTCGATTGCGTTAAATCGAACACACTTTTTGGTAGTGCTTCCATTGAAACGCGGTCAGGTGAATAAGCAATGACACGTGCTCTACCACTTGTTGCTACCCAAAAGCCATCACCGTGTCGGAATGTCTTCGGAACTTTAGTAAGGACAGATTCTGGTAGTTTGGTAAACAATCCTTTTTTACTAACTGCACCGAGTGCACCTGCGTCCTGTGCCCAAAATAGGGATGCAGAACTTTTTTCTCCCTCAGTCATAAGTTTATTAGCTAACTGGGTTGTATTGGCGTAACTCACCTTGACTTCTATGCCAGTTTCTTTTTCAAACTGCTGAATAATCGGATCAACGAGACTTTTACTACGTCCAGAATAGAGTGTTAACGTTTCTGCATGCACATCTCCGATGAATGCGAGTAATAGAAGGATTGATATCAAGAATTTATACATTATTATCTCCTTTTTTAAACAAAATTAAAACCTAAATACCCATAAAATCACGGTCTTTGGGTAACACATTTCCATAGGTAAGCATTCAAATTCTCACTTTGTTGCAAGACTAAAATAATATCAAATTGTTCAGAATTGACACAGACATCAGATTAATGTTTCGGCAAGACACGCCATCGTGTATTCATTCCCGCAGTAATGTGGTCAGCTACATGGCAATGGAAAAGCCAGTTTCCCGGCGTTCTGGCAATCATATCTACAGTGACCATACTACCCGGTAACAGATCAACAACATCTGTGCGTTTCCCAGCGTTTAGGACGGTTTGCCCGTGCCAGTGTGCTGTGTGCATATCCACTTCTGTACCCAAACCCACCAGATGCCAACGCACACTTTCGTCCTGTTGAACTTCTAAACCTTTCAAATTGCCGAAAATTAATCCGTTTATTGCATGCTTCAGATTACCCTCTTCTGCCTCTTCAGGAGATTCATAAGCTTCATGCGGTACATTCTTGGCAATTTCACGTTCATTTTCATTGAATATGAGGAATAACGTTGTAAATGACTTGTCAACATCCTTTGGACGTGGATCGTCTTTAGAACGTTCCATCCCTTTCTTCGTGACGACAATAGTTCCGATCAGTCCGTCATACACTTCTGTTACAGCATCAACATGTGAATGATATAACCATACAATAGATGATGGGTCGTTTGGTCCTGGCGCAGCGTCCTCGTTCACCTGCCATTGATATGTAAATTTACCATTAGGCGGCACAGCACTGCCAGGTCCTTTCATATCCGCGCCTTCATTTGCTTCATCATATTGCAATCCGTGGACATGAATGCTGAGCGGTTTGTCTGCACGATTAAGAAAATGCACCTTTATACTATCACCTTCCACTGCACGTAACTGCGGTCCAAGGATACCTATCCAATCAGGTTGTTCAACTTGCGTAGTATAGGTCCCATCGGTATATTGAATATAACGGTATTTATGATACGCAAGGACTTTACCCCAAACATCTAAACCCATTTTCGGTCGAATTAGGTTTTTACCACTCGGTGCGTAATTCCAGACAACTTTTTCGGCAGCAATCCAGTATTCACGTGTTGCTGCCTCAACGAATGCAGCACTCAAAAGCAATAAAATGCACACACTTAATAACTCTGCCAACTTTAATTTTATGATATTGAGACTCATGTTCATAACAAATTAGATTTACACTTATCCTTTAATCTATATTTGATTAATATGTAGTATAATAGCACGTACAAGAGGATTTGTCAATTCTTTTTCATTAAGAACATGGATAAATTCCGTTAGTTACATACTTTTCAAATTTATCTTGATATTTTATAAGAAAATGTGTATATTTACTGGAAACATAACGTTAAGTTATAATGGTTTAACAACTTCTATATAATTTAATTTATCAACAATTTTTTCAGACTCAAATATAATAATATGAAAATAGATAAAAAACGGGCAAATGGTCGTTACTATACATGTGGCAACCCTTTTCAGTTAGAACCTTTCCAAAGGTGGGCGAGAGATTCTGACTTAGAACAAAAGATTGTATTAGAACCTTTTGCAGGTGCTAAGAACATACCCCAGTTGATTGATTCAACACAATTGGAGTGCAAGGAATGGATGTTTTACGACATAGAACCAGGTGCAAAAGGTATCGTACAACGTGATACACTTGCAGACTTTCCTAAAGGGTTTAATGTATGCATTACCAATCCACCATGGCTTGCTCGTAATTCCGCAACACGTCGTGGTCTACCTTATCCAGAGTCAACGAATTACGACGATCTATACAAATATGCGCTTGAGCAATGTTTAACATGTTGTTCATGGGTTGCAGCAATTATCCCCGAAGCATTCATCCGGAGTGGTCTGTTTCAAAAACGATTATGTGATTTTATTTCCTTAGTGCCGCAGAAACAACAGTCAACAAACCTGGAGAGTAAAAAAAGGAAAACATCAAGTATGTTCGAAGACACAGAACATCCTGTTGGTTTGGCACTGTTTGCCCCATCTGATACAACAGACGTTAGGGTGTGGCGCAATAATAAATTACTGGGAAAACTTAGCGAGTTGCGACAACACCTTCCACTACCATCTTGTAATCGTAGCATTGTGTTTAATGATCCGAAAGGAAATTTGGGACTATTTGCTATAGATAATACTGTTTCTGCCTCTATACGTTTTTGTCCGCCGGCAGAATTAGGTGAATATCGCGTACGGACTCATTGCCGTTCAATTACAAAAATCGGTGTACCATGGGGTGTAGATATAGATCTATTAAACGGTCGTTTAACAACAATCCGAGAGAAAACGTATGATGTTTTTTTAACTGCCTTCAAAGGTTTACGCCGTGATGGATGTTACCGACGCCGATTAGATTGGGCTTTAGCCAGATCAATTATTGATGTAGAAAATTTACAACTTAAAATGGAACTGGAGTAGAAAATGGACATCCTTCCACCAGACTATGACAAAGTAGAAAAAGAATTATGGATTAAACATAGATCTGAAGTTCGGGAATTATTAGCAAATCAAGATCCAGGACTTTTACGTCGGATTCGTACATTTTGCAATCGATTTGGTCATGAAGAAGCAGAAGTTTGTGATAAAATAAACGATGATCTTATGTTTTCTCACTGTTTTGCAAAAGATGCAGGAAAAACAGGATTCCATCAAAAAGAAGCAGCAAAATATCTATGTAAATTCCCTCATATAATTCGAGATTTCAAAACCTTAAAAGCATCTGGTAAAAAGGCAAGGTATATTGACCAAACGGGAAACATAATTACTGGAAAGAAACCAACAGGAATTAAGTCATTAGATTTTACTTGGATAGTTGGTAATACTCATATTAGGTGTTTTGCTGCTCATAAAGTTACCCGTGAGGCAGGTGGAGCACAAGACAATCAACGTAACGAACTTATCAACCTCCTACAAATGTTTAAACATAACAATAATAAAAAAATAGCTTTTTTTGCAATATGTGATGGAGCATATTATGACCAGAGAACTCTATCAATGTTGCGCGAGCACGTACGTAACGAACCACCCTATAGTTTTGCATGTCCGGTTGGTGATGTCCCCCATAATGTTAGGAACCTTCTTGCAGATTTAGGTAATTGATTAGATAATTACAAATGCTATGTGATTTGTAGACAGTTATTGTCTGTAATCAAAACTTCCATTCTACCAAACACATTTGCAAACTATTGTAATTTTATAAGAAAGGTTTGAAACACTTAATCAGGGCTACAATATAGTACTAATTAACACCAGCAGAAATAAAATTAATTGAAGAGGAAGCTAACCAATGAAAGTCTTAATCATCGGTGGGACGGGAAATATTAGTCGCGGAATTGTGGCTGCACTGCTTGACAGAAACCACGAAGTTGTGATATTTAACCGTGGACAACATGTTGACCCACCACCAGCAGATGTCCGTGTAATTCATGGAGACCGACAAAATCGTGACGATTTTGAAGCAAAAGTCGGTGCAGAAAACTGGGATGCAGTTATAGATATGATTAGTTTCAATGCAGATGATGCTGCGTCTGCACTGCGGGCATGTCAAGGACGCGTCGGACATTTTGTGCAGTGTTCCACCGTGATGACTTATGGACCACCATTCAGTGGGATAAATCTACCCGAAACAGCACCATTACAAGGCACATCCGGATATGGGCTTAACAAAGTCGCTGCAGATAACTTATTATTAGAAGCACATGCACGCGACGGATTTCCTGTCACCATTTTCAAACCGTCTTATACACACGGACCGGGAATAAATCTACACAGACAGGTGGGTGGAGATGGTAGCTGGATTGATAGATTGCGAAAAGGGAAGCCAATCCTCTCTGCTGGAGATGGATTGAATTATTTTCAATTCCTTGCATCACGTGATGCTGGAGATGCGTTTGCAGGAATACTCGGTAAGTCTGAATGTTTTGGGGAAATATACAATCTTGTTCATCCGCAGGCACGGACCTGGGATGAATGGCACCGTGCTGCTGCAGAAGCACTCGGTGTTGACATAGAAATTGTGCATGTGTCCCAAGAAACGCTTATCGCTATGGCACCGGAACGGTTTAGTGGTTTACGAGGTAACTTCGGACATACACAGATCTATAGCTACGAGAAACTTGCAGCAGCCTTACCAGAATTCAATCCGCGAATTTCAGTAACCGAAAGTGTTTCGGATAACATTGCTTGGATGGATAAACACAATCGTGTGCCAGACAGTGATTCCGATAATTTAGAAGATAGGATAATAGAAACAATCCAAAATCTACCGCGTATACGTTAACAGAGAGGCAAATACATAATGCAGATAAAATCAGCGTTAAACTCAGAAAGACTTGATCTTGTTGAACATGATTTACGCGAAGTTGGGTTTCATATCATTGAGAATGTAATTTCCGCTGAAGAGGCAGACGAAGCACGCGAAGCAATATGGAAAATGGTTGATGAAGATATTGCTAACGGATATGACCATAGTTATGGTGATAGTAAAATACGGCGCGTCTGGGCTATTGTTGGAAAATCACCTATTTTCCGAAGATTTATTCAACATCCGACCGTGGTGGCAGTGTGGAAACGGATGCTCGGAGAGGATATGATTGCCTCCACGTTTACCGCGAATATCGTAGGACCGGGTGCCCCTGCTGGCGGTTGGCATATTGATTACCCATATTGGGCAATGCAATCACCGTTTCCATCAGGTTCTCTAACGGGACAAACGGTGTGGATGTTAGACGAATTTACCGCAGAAAACGGTGCAACTGCCTGCATTGCTGAGTCACACAAAACCCTCCGACGACCCGAACTGGGAGAAGCCGAAGGGCTTGAGATGAGTGTTGCAATCGCTCCGAAAGGTTCTATTCTATTTACTAACGGGGCAATTTGGCATCAATGTCTTCCGAATACAACTGATTCCCCGCGTGTCGGGTTACTCGGTATGTATAATCGTTCTGTTATCTATCCTCAAGAGGATATGCCTCGGCAGTTGACAGATGATGCATTAGCAGGTGAAAGTGATGTTCTGAAACAGTTATTAGGTAGAAATATACCTTTTCGGCATCCTGACCAAGGACAGAATTGGCATAGGACAGAAACAGGTTTTCGTCATGCGTAATGAACCGTATGCTCTGAACCAATCAATTTTTTATCTTTTTCCCTTCTCGTTTTAAAGTAAGGATAGAGCAATTCCACCTAAAGCAGAGAGACTGTGAGTAAGAAATTAAACTACACGAGAATTGAATTGCTAAGGAGTTTTTACAATATTGACAAAGGAGTATTATTCATGATACACTAATCTATATAAGTTATAGATGTATAATTTCCTTAACCCAGAAGTCTTAAACCAACATATTTTGTTCATTCATACCAAACTTTACTGTTATGAAATGCTTGGAAAATCTTATTGAACGTTGTCATAGTCGGCACAAGAATCCGCTTAGACAGCGTAAAACAAAAGTAACCCCTGCCCTATATAAAGGCCTCCCTTACCATTTTACTGTCCAATGTGCGTACAAATATCTAATAAGACTCTATGAACTTGAATTAGCGGACATTTCCTTTATGCCAATAGGACGTGCCCCTTATCACGACCGCGGTCCGAAGTTTTTCGAGGGTCAACGCTTTTTGAAACGACAAAGTATAAATGATTGGGAATCATCTTTATGGCACAAATCGTGGGGAATACAAATATATACTGGTACACCTTCAAAACACAATAACGCGTTATGGCACGACATTGATATAACTTATGAAACTATATGTGCTGCCCCAGACGCTGTTTATACCTGCGTTAAGGCACTCGTCAATGCTGTTGCTAACCCCTTATTGACTATATCAAAATTCGGTGGTCTCCGCTTTTCTTGCAGAATACCGAATTATCTCCATCCGAAAGATAAGGACGCGAAGCAATATATCTATAAACATACTCCTACCTCAGAAGAGCCATACCATCGTGATGTATGCCTTGAAATCCTTGCGGATGCAGGTTATAGCCAGTGGGATGCGCGTTATGAGATATTGATTGGAAACCTGTTACATCCCCCAATCATATCAAAGGAAGTGCTTTTTGATGCAATTGATCCTCTTCGTGATTTACTTCACGAACCAGCACCGTTGGGAGAAGATACATCGGAAGCACCACCTCAAGCTAATCCTATTGTAAATGCATACTATAGATCATTAAATCTCAATCTTGCAATACAGGCATTTGTTAAGCGAGGATTTTTATATTTACGAGAAGAAGACAACGTTTACCACTGGACTCTTCCGGATAGCAAGATCATTGATTGTCACGTGTTATTATGGGAAGATGAAGGGATTGTGTGGGTAGAGGCAGTTACTCCTAATGCTGGGATTCCGATGGACGCGACACCTATAACAGATGTCTGGGACGACACTGGTATTTTGTCGCATTTGCAGGGAACAGGACTACCTGTAACAGATAAGGTATTGGCTATCCGTGCGGGGGATCTAAGTCCGTTGTCAATAAAACGTCCATCATCTGTACTGAACAAGTCTGAATCTAACAATAGAATCTATAATTCACGCGAGGAAAGTTTCACTCACATGCAGCAAGCATTCAAACAAAACGCGCGGATTCTTGGACTTATTGCAGAAACTGGGGCAGGAAAGACTTATGCCGCAGGATGCTATCTTCTCAAGGAAGGGATGATTAGTTTAGCAAGTAATACTGTGACCGCCAAAGATACTGAACAAGAATTTCAAAAACGAGGTTTGCAATCGGTTATTCATAGGAAACCTCGGAGTTATATGTGGGAACAAGTGGTGGGTATACCTGTAGCGGAACGAATGGCGACTCCCTTTCAACGCGGGAATGTTTGTGAAGATTTGGAACGTTGTTCTAAACTTGAGCAAATGGGCGGGAATCCAGATGATAGTATATGTCCGAAGTGTCCGGTCCTAACAGAATGTCAACTGCAAGGCTATTTGTCGCAAAAAGATAGGTTAAACAGCGCAAAGGCGCAAATATCGAGTCCAGCAAAACTTTTTCTCAACCCCACTTTCTCAGACATTGTAGATGAATTCCTTGATCAATCGGGTGGTTCAGATAGGTTGTGTATCATTGATGTAGCAGATAATTCACAACTTTTTCTTAAATGTAAAATATCAAAATCCTCATTGGAAATATGGGAAAAGAGATGGAAAGGAAATGCATTAGGTAATTTTGCGATTGCGTTATTGAATGCGTTACAAACAAGTGATGTGCCAAATAGCAATCCTGTTAGATGTGTTCGTGCAGTAATTCAAGCATTTGAGCAGCAGGAAGAAGATCTTATCCAACAGATGTGCTTAGTCAATATATCTGGTAAAGTGGTACCACGAGAGTTTATTGATGATGTAACAGGAAATACATTAGCACATTATTCCATTGAGTTTGAAGGGGAAACTTCTGCATTTATTCCACTTGACGAAAATACGGCAAACAGACTTATTGAACTAAATAAACAGGTTTTCCCACTCCAAGACTTTGTTGTTAACAAGAACCTAAAAATTCCAATGTCAATCACACAAGCCATTGAATTGGGTATCTTAGATATATCCACCGTAGAAAAAATCGGAGAATTGCCGAGAGCCTATCGAAATCCCAATTGGACGTTTTGGCATCAGATCAAACGTTTTTTCGCATATTACAAGAGGGATGCCGATGCACCAATGATATGGGATCATAACAAACTGAGATTCTGGGTACCACCTGTCTTGCATCCCAAAGTCACACGGTTAATGTTCATGTCATCAACTTTATCAGAGAGAGATTTCCAAAGAGCAATCCCAGATGAAGAGATTGAATTCCATCACATCATACCAAACAGATGGATACCAGGGAATCGTGTGTTTCAGCTTCAGTCAGATATCTATCCACGCCAAACAATTTTAAACTATAATACTGATTGGGACGTACTCGGTTTGTCTGAAATTGGGAAACGCTTTTTTCTTGGTATTCAAGCAGAAATTGTAAGGAACCCAAACCTTAAACACGCTATCATCTCAAGTGCCCCAACATGTAAACATTTGAAGCATATTGAATCACAAGAGAATGTATGCCTCGTTACAAATTTTAAAATGTTAGATCTCATAAAAAGCACTCTTGAATCAGCAGATATTATTTGGATAGTTGGCACGCCATATTTGTCACCGGGTGTCACGTGGAGAAATGCACAGATTTTGTATGGAAACAGCGACAAACCTCTTTGTTATGAGGGAGAAGCAGAAATCGGAAATTATAAAGATGAACGTGTCTTATCTATATATCAACAAAATGTAAGTGGATTGCTCAAACATCATATTGGTCAAGTAGGACTGGACCGATTATCGAACAAAACAGTCGTTTTACTTACGGGTACACCTCTGTCCGACATCACCGATAGACCTGAAACGCTGCTTTTTGATTGGGAAGATTTTGAGATTGCTGGTGGATTAGACAAACTGGCTGAAACCATAGCCACACGCGAGCACTATGAAAAGGAAAGATCCAATTTAACTGCTGAATCTGGGAGAGATAAGGTACAACAAGTTATGGGATGTTCAAAAGTTCATGCAAACCGAATATTGAACAAACTCAGGGGAGGGATGATTATACGTATTTCATTCCGAGAACAAATATTATCTCTCCTTGCCGAGGGGCACAAAAAGACGAGTGAACTGATAACAGCAATTGAAGGACATCCAACTTCCGTTAGAAATGAACTCAAACGACTTATAGATATTGGTGATATAGTAAAGGTTCGACGAGGTGTGTATACACTTCCAGATGATTAGAAATATATTGTGATCCACAATTATCCAAATTATTCAACGCTTATGCATTCAGTCCATAATTTGAATTGAGTATGCTATCCCATAAGTGTCGCTTTGTTCTAACCAGCCTACAGGATAAACCCCTTCGAACACTCCTCAACTGAAGAGACTACAAATCTGAATCTGCCATATTAACGTGGTTGAAATTTGATTATGTGCGATAATCGGCATTTATACGGATGTAATCGTAAGAATAATCGCAGGTCCACATCGTGATTTCAGAATCACCAGCGCGTAGGTCAATTGTAATCCGCACAGGATCGTTGTCAAACAACTGTGTGGCTTTCTTCTCGTCGTATCCTGAATCCATTCCGTTTTGGACAAGTAGATAATCTCCGAGTAAAACATCAACTTGGTAAGGGTCAAATTCGGCACCAGATTTCCCAATAGCCATCATTATCCGTCCCCAATTTGCATCGTTAGCAAATACGGCTGTTTTTACGAGCGGAGATTCCGCAACTGCGCGTGCAGCTTTTTCCGCATCAATTCTATCCTTTGCACGTTTGATTACAACTTCAACGAGTTTAGTTGCCCCTTCTCCATCCCGCGCTAACATCTTCACCAATTCTGTACAAACAAACTGCAATCCCTCGCAAAATGCTTCATAATCCTCACCACTGGAAGTAACTATTTTAGCATTTCCTGCGCCTCCTGTTGCCAGAATGATAACAGTATCGTTTGTGCTGCGGTCAGTATCAACGGTCAGCAAGTTATAAGTGTTATCTACAACTTGGGTCAATGCAGATTGGAGCACTTCACTATTGATACGAACATCCGTTGTTAGATAGGACAGCATTGTCGCCATGTTAGGAGCAATCATTCCAGATCCCTTGGCGATTCCACCGATAGTCACAGTTTTTCCTCCGATCTCTATTTCCACAGCAGCGGACTTCTGGTGCGTATCCGTAGTCATAATTGCCTCAGCAGCATCATCTCCACCATCAACACTCAGTGAATTGATAGCAAGACCAATTCCGTTCTCAATTTTATCCATCGGTAATTGTTGCCCAATAACACCTGTTGAAGATACGAGCACTTCTTGTTCTGCTATGTCAAGTAGATCAGCGGTTACTGTCGCCATCCGATGAGCGTTTACCATACCATTTTCACCAGTACAGGCATTAGCATTTCCACTATTGATTACAATTGCTTGTACTGTTGGATCGCTGAGATGTTTGCGACAAACTAAAACGGGGGCAGCAGTGACACTGTTTTTGGTGAAGACACCCGCCGCAGTTGCTGGTACATCAGTAACTATCAATGCTAAATCTTTCGTATTAACTTTTTTTATACCTGTGTGTATACCTGATGCCTGCACACCCGGAACAGCAGTTATCCCGCCATCTATCTGTTTCATGAATTGCTCCTAAAATTAATGTAGCAGAAATTGTAATACAAAAAGGTGGAATTGTCAAATTCAAACATTAAGAAATTAGCAACAATACTTGACAATAGGTTTGGAATCTGTAAAATAGACAAACGATAATTCAATGACTGAGGAGGACAATATGGCAAAAATTCGAATGGCACAATACGGGACGAAACACGGACACGCTCGCGGAAAACTACAGGCAATGCTTGGTAACCCAGATGTTGAGGTAGTAGGTGTATATGAACCTGATGAAGAACGACGTGCAAAACATCAAGAAAATGGCAGTTGGTCTTACGATGTGCGTTGGTATAATGATGCATCTGAGATGTTAGATGACGACTCAATCGTTGCTATTGCTTCTGAAGGAGACAATGCCGAAAGCCTAAATCAGACAGAGGATATTGTAAACGCTGGCAAACACGTATGGTATGACAAACCCGCAGGGGAAAACTGGCAACAGTGGCAAAACGTCATCAAGACGGCACAAGAAAAGTCTTTATTGGTTCAGATGGGGTATATGCTAAGGTATCATTCCAGTTTTAAGCAAGTGACCGACTGGGCAAGATCTGGATTTTTGGGGAACGTGTTTTCAGTTCGTGCACACATGTCAACAAATATATCTAAGGAGGCAAGGACACGGATTAGTCAACACATCGGTGGTATCTTCTTCGATTTAGGTGGACATGTGTTGGATCAAATTGTCTGGATGATGGGGAGACCTGAAAAGGTCACCAGTTTTCTACGCAACGATGGTGGATCAGTTGAACCTTTCAAAGATAATACTCTTACTGTCTATGAATTTGAGAAAGGGATGGCGTTTATCACAATTTCAGCTTTGGAACCGCGTCCAATGGCACGACGGTTTGAGGTGTACGGCACCGAAGGAAGTGCTATCATCGTTGAACCGTTTGAACCGGGACATACGATTCGTCTCTGCTTACAAAGTGCTAAGGATGGCTATGCACAAGGGGAACAGATTGTCAAAATAGATGGTGAGAGTCGACAACGGTTATATGAACTGGAGCTGGATGCGTTTTTGGCGACAATCGCAGGCACGCAACAACCTGATAGACCTGTGGAACATGAACTGTTGGTCCAGGAAACACTTTTACGCGCAACGGGTGTTATATCAAACTAAAGTATATCTAAATGTGACGATTGGACATTGTGGTTTGTGTATGATGTAATAAATAATATGGCAGGTTCAGAGACCTGCCTTTACAATAATTGGAGAAATATTACTAACGTGAGTTCCATAAATCAAGTCGGCTGAAACTCAAAAAGTGTATTTTATAGAATCTGCAGATATTTTGTAGCACAATCTGTTAGATTGTGTCATATAATGCGCAAACTAAAAGTTTACGCTACAAATACAGAACCCACATTATTACTAAGGTTAATCTTCTAAACCACCTGTCCATTTTAGGCATCCGGTAATGTGTTCGTGGAACCACGGTTGACTCCAGAGAACGTCAGGGTGACCAAGCGCAGTATACATAACACGCCCCTTACCGTAGGTATGACACCAACCGAGAGCATAATCATTGTCATCACGGTTACCGCGTGAAACATCAATGGAATCGTTATCCAATCGCATTAACACGTGTGTATTCTCGCGTGACCAATTCTTGAACGTGTATATTTCATCAACAACCTTGAAGTTTTCTCCGAGCATACGGGTAGAGGGATGGTCAGTATCCTCTACGATAACATTGACCTCTTCGTGCCACGGATGTCCATTGAAATAACCACCAATCATTTCACCAAATTCTGGCCAATCGTAACAGGTATCGGTAGCATTGTGGATACCAAAGAAACCTTTTCCATTACGTACAAAATTGAGCAATGCATCTTTTTGGGAATCATCAAATGGTAAATTACCGGTTGTTGCAAAGGCGACAACATCGTGTTTAGCTAAATTGTCTTCTGTGATACGGTCACAACGGTGAGTTGTCGTAACTCTCCAACCATTTGCAGCACCGATCTCTTTGAGTGCTACTTCGGCATTCGGTAAGTAACTATGCTCAAAACCAGCAGAATGACGTAACATCAATATATTCATTATATTTCCTTTCAGATATAGAAATTTGTTGGTAATTATACAAGATTTATACAAAAAAGGGAAACAGAAATGGTTCCAACAGGTTGTGTTCCTACAGTCTATATAATGCACAATAATTACGCTATGTTTCTGTTCATTGATAATTTTGGTTAGAAACAACAGATAGACACGGAAATCCGTAGTTGCTTTATACAAGCACTGCACTTATATAACACCTATGTTTGAAGTAATTACTTCTGAATGAGGAAAGTATTACAATTTACAGAAATACCGCTTAATTTAGCAAAAAGATTGGCAATTCACAAATTTACATGGCATTATTATGTAAAGACATTGTGGAGGAGGAGTAAAGAAATTGAAGTTTTTTAAAAAGGGTGACAAAAACATAGAAGAGACTAAACCCGCAGCAAAACCCCACCCTGAACTACAAGTAATCAGTGGTAATGAGATTTCTGGAAAACGTCCGCAACAGCAAACACCGCAACAGCAAACCCCACAGCAACAAGTCCCGCAACAGAACATTACGCTACCAAATATAAAGTATAAAATAGCAGTTGCAAGTGGAAAAGGAGGAGTCGGTAAGTCAACCGTTGCTACGAATTTAGCAATCTCGTTAGCGAAAAATGGAGCAGCAGTCGGATTGATGGACGCTGATGCTTATGGACCTAGCATTCCTACAATGATGGGAATACAGGAAAAACCTGTAACTAGTCCGGAACGGAAACTAATCCCTTTGGTGCGGCATGACATAAAACTAATGTCAATTGGATTTATGGTGCCTGAACAACAGGCGATGATCTGGCGCGGACCGATGTTACATAGTGCTATCCGCCAATTTCTCACTGATGTAGAATGGGGTGATTTGGATTACCTCATCATAGATCTCCCACCAGGTACTGGAGATGTCGCACTTACCTTAACGCAAGCTATTCCACTTACAGGGACGGTGATTGTTACAACACCACAGGATGTCGCTCTGGCAGATGTGCGACGTGGTGTTGCTATGTTTGAACGTCTCGGTGTACCCATTTTGGGTATCATAGAAAATATGAGTTACTTCCTCTGTCCACACTGCAATGAAAAAACTGAGATTTTCAGTGCTGATGGTGGTAAAAATACGAGTGAACGATTCGGTGTAGCATTTTTAGGTCAAATTCCTCTTGATGCTGAAGTATGCACCGCTGGAGATCTTGGTGTTCCCATCGTAGCCGGAAATCCAGAATCACCACAATCGTCGGCATTTGGAACAGTCGCAGTGGAATTAGAAAAAGTAGTTATACAGAGTGGAGAGGAAGATGAATTGACGATACTTTAGATTGACACACATCTACATAATTTAGAAAGCCATTGCTTTGGTGCAATGGCTTTTCTGTTTGAAAGTATTAAGATGTTATGAGAAAAAAGCAATCACTTCATTGTTCTAAAGTTCTATATCCATCGCCTCAGCAATTAAACGCATTGCATGCTGAAGCAGATCCCCTTTTGTGATTAGGTCTTGAGTTGATGAATTTCCGAGGTTATTATTCAAATCTTCCAGTGGAGAGAAGCCAAAGTTTTCCATTCCTTCAATCATCCCTTCAAGATAACCAAGTGCTGGCATTTCTAAGTCGTAGGCATCCTCTCGCATACGGTAAAACATGATGTCATCCACATAATATTTTCCATAAAGGGACGGATAACCCTCATATCTGTCCAGAGCATTTTCATCATCTTCAGAGATTTCCCAGAGACCCCCTTTTACAGATTTGCCAGAAACTGGAATAATATCAGCATAGAACCTGAAAACAAGTTGATACCCCTGCAATGTGAACGCGCCAAGGGGAACCGCGGTCGGACATCGCCATTGCATCTGTTTGATATTGAGATTCGATCCGTATGCAAAGTATTTCATGACATGGATCAAAACTGAACATTCATTTAGATTATTCTTTTAGTATACACCGTGATAGGACACTTTACACGATATGCTACCAATGAACACAAACTAAAAGAACAATAGTTCACTTTCCTCTTCCTGTGGATCATCAATTGGGTCATCTTTAGTTGGTTTGGTAGTTTTGTACCCGTAGATTTCAATTTCACGAACTTTTGCAGGTGCTCGGAGGCGAACTGCCCCTCCTGTTGTAGAGCATCACGTACTTCCCGAACTAACCACGGTAGCACCGATTCCACTTGTCTTTTCCCTACGTGTCAAAGCTGCATCGTCCGTTGTTCCTAAAACAGTGATACGAATTTGGTCTGTAGGATAGGAGTATAACACGGGTATAACGATGGGATTGGACCTAACACTCTGGACCTCTTTAATCATCTGCCAGTCCGTTCCGGATAGTCTACTTCCACCTTTATCCGCATAGAGTTTAAATTTCTTTATGTTATCTGAGTGGATAACGATTCTACGGACGATCTTTTTTTCAGGTAAACTGACGATGATTTCCGGAGCAGGACCTGAACCAACGCGAGTATTGGCTTTTTTTGCGGAACTTATTTCACCGACGGTATTGATATCACCGTCAATCATTTGCATGCTGCTTGCTTGAACACCGTCGAGTAGCGCGTAGTTTTCGCTCCATTCTTGAGGTGAAAGTAGGGCACTACATCCAGCCATACTTACCACAAAACAAGCAAGTGAAAGGAATAGGGAAAATTTATGTAACATGATTACTCCTTGGGATGTATTATAAGTGTGTATTTTATTAATCTAATTCAGCAACTAACGGTTTTAATCTCTTCTCTCCAATTCTAATTGATATATTAACAAATATCCTATTTGATTGTCAAGTAAAAGACTATTTCAATCAGGATTATTTAGTTTTAGAGTTTTGATCAGATTTTGTCACAATGGAACACTGGATACCAAACTCACAATCCTGTAAATCCTGGTTCAGACAAACACAATTTAATATTCCTATAAAATACCAATATATATCCAATAAAACATTTCACTTTTTAATTTGACATACACAAAAAGATTCTATATAATTAACATTTGTTTAGAATATAGCATTGTATCTGTGACACGAGTTCAAATACGTTAGAAGGAAGTATAAATACAAATTCACCAAGTGTGTAGTACTCGGTTTTTGTGTCTAAAGGACTGTATATGTGTTTTCTAAGTTTCATTTCTTTCAAAATGTGAAGGTAGGTCAAGAGAAAAAAGACCAAAAAGGAGCAAATAAAAAAAAGCAAAATTCGCGTCACATTCCTTATCCTGACTGGATTTAAAACGTCACAGTGACGTGCAAAAGGTCACAATTTATAGCACATATTGATAAACAATGTAACGCAAAATTAACAGGTATAGATTTCGCTTCTCTCTATATGACCTACAAGAGATTATATTGAATTGTGAAAAATATATCCGAAAAATCCGAAAACTAAACAACCCTATTATTTTCAAGGTGTATATTGACTTTAAACCAATAGTAGTATATACTTACAAGAATAATATATAAAACTAAATTAAAATAATATGTAGGTTGAGGGAAACAATGAAAAACCTGTTTAATTACATAATAATCAGTTGTCTGTTGATATTAATTTCTGTCGGTATTGTTGATGCACAACAGAATCTGGCACAAGAAGCTTATGCAATATTTGAGCAGTCGTGCCTGATATGCCACGGGGAGAACGGTGCTTATACAGAGGCACTTATCATAGAACACACAGAACTCATTGATGATGGAAAAGTCCTTCCTGGAGATCCAGAAGGTTCCATATTCTATCAACGACTCATAGAAACTGATGTAGCTAAACGGATGCCTCTCGGACAACCTGCACTTGATGCTGAATCAATTGAAACGATTCGTCAATGGATTTTGGCAGGTGCTCCTGATTGGGATGCCGTTCAAAGAACAAATCCCAGTTTCATAACAACTGATACTATGCTTGAAACGATTGAGAACCACGTCAATACTCTTACACCACAAGAGAGATCGTTTGCACGCTATTTTACGCTAACACATCTCTATAACGCAGGTGAGACGACTGAAGCACTAAATGCATATCGACGTGCACTTTCAAAACTGATTAATAGTCTATCTTGGGGACGTGAAGTTATTAAACCGCTGTCCATTGATATTGAAGAAACCGTTTACTATGTTGACCTACGCGACTATGAATGGGATGTCCGAAACGATGCGTGGACACAGATTGAGCAAGTATATCCCTACAAAATGTCGTATGATGCACCATCACAGACACATCTCCATGAAAAACTGACGACCTTACAGCAAGAGATGAACTGTGAGGTGCCGTTTGTTCATGTGGACTGGTTTCTTGCGACTGCATCATTACCACCACTCTATCATGACATTCTTGCACTACCCACAACAGACCGAGAATTAGAGGATGAACTTAAAGTGTTTGTTGCTGCAAACCTACAAAATGCGCCGGGAGAACGTGTTTGGCGTGCAGGGTTTAACGATTCAGGGGTTTCAAGACACAACCGGGTTGTTGAACGGCATACGTCCTCGTATGGTGCGTATTGGAAAAGCTACGACTTTGCTGGGAGTGCGGAATCACAGAATATTTTTACCCATCCGCTTAATTTTACACACGATGGTGGCGAAATTATCTTCAACTTACCGAATGGATTACAAGCGTATTTTTTGGTAGATAGTAACGGGAACCGGCTTGATGTAGCACCGACAGACATCGTTTCTAATCCTGCTGCGAGTGATCCTGCCGTCCGTAACGGGCTTTCGTGTATCGGGTGCCATACAGAAGGAATGAAGACATTTGAAGACGAAGTGCGTGCTGTTGTTGAACAGGCAGATAACCCACCTTTTAACAAAGCGCGTGCGTTAGACCTATATGTAGAAAAAACGGTAATGGATGACCTCGTTGACGAGGATACGCAGCGTTACAGGGAAGCACTTGAAGCGGCAGGTGGTGTGTTCGGTGGAATTGAACCGATACAACGTTTCCATGAAGCGTTTCAAGGACCTCTCAGTGCTGCACACGCTGCGTCTGCGGTTGGGTTAGAGACAGATGTATTCCTTGAAAATATTAGTAAGAATGTGAGTTTACAAAACTTATTAGGGGCACTGGTGTTAGAAAACGGTGCCATCAAACGAGACGCATGGACATCAACTTTTCACGATGTGATTGCTGCGTTGGATTCTCTTGATAGCATTCTACCACCGGTTGTGGAACGACCAGAAATTATTTCTGGTGCTGGTGTCTACATTCCTGATGTAAACCTCCGCGCCGCTATCGCAGAAGCACTCGGTAAAGCAGCAGGTGACGAGATTACGGTAGAGGATATGGAAAGTTTGACGAGATTTGTTGCGAATGACAAAGGCATTCAGGATTTAACAGGTGTTGAATTTGCAATAAATTTAACCTATTTTGAAATAAGACGCAATTTGGTCTCGGATATATCACCTCTTGCTGGTTTAACCAAACTAGGGAATCTACGTGTGCAGGGTAACAATATTTCAGACATCTCATCAATCACTGATCTAGTTGACATTGGTGGTCTTGAAATATATGATAATGAGATTTCTGATATTTCACCAATAGCAGGACTAACAAACTTATATTGGCTGTCTATGACTAATAATCCAATCACAGACCTCTCACCACTTGCAAATTTGAAAAGACTTAATGGAATTCGGTTTAATGTTGAAGATACCACTGACTTTTCACCAATAGCAGAATTAACTAACTTAGAAAGGTTTTTTCTATGGGGTGCTGGTAAACCTATCCCTGATTTGTCACCCTTAGCAAACTTACCAAAATTGAAACATGCAGATATTCGCGGTGAAGGAAAACCCGATTTGTCCCTTATTGCAAGAATTGATACTTTGGAAAGATTCGAATTTTGGGGATCGGGTGAAAACCTACCGGATCTGTCTCCTTTAGCAGAATCAAAGAATTTGAAAGAACTATGGGTTATTAATTGTGGAATCACAGATCTAACTATTATAGAGAACTTCACCGGTTTAGAGCGGTTAAATCTTGAACGGAATAGCATATCAGATGTATCGCCATTAGCAAGATTAACAAATTTGAAATGGTTAAAACTATTAGACAATCCTATATCTGACTTCTCACCATTAGCAGAAATTTCTAAAACGACAAATATAATTGCTGGACGTGTTGATATTAACGACAGAAACTTACGCGCAGCAATAGCCGATGCACTCGGCAAAGAGGATACAGGGGTTATATCAATTACTTTTGATGAGATGGTAACATTAACAACCCTAAGAGCAAGTAACAGAGACATTGAGGATTTAACAGGACTTGAGTCTGCAACGAATCTGACAGAAATAAGAATTGGTCATAATCCAATATCGGATCTTTCACCTCTTGCCTCTTTGACAAAATTGCGCCAAATATGGCTTCATGACACTGAAGTAGCCGACCTTTCACCCCTCGCGTCCTTGATCAATCTTGAAAAAATAGATGTCGCACATACCCGTATATCAAATCTCGCTCCATTGGCAGGCTTGAAAAATCTGAAAAAGTTAGACACCATACATTCTGAAATTTCCGACCTCTCACCCCTGGCAGGATTGACAAACTTAACAAGATTGCTCTTATATGACTGCAAAGCAACCGACCTATACCCTTTAAAAGACTTAACAAAACTGAGATGGCTCGGTTTTCCACATACCAATAATATCTCTGACTTTTCACCTTTGTCGGGATTAACAGAGTTAAGACATCTTGATCTATTCCATACTGAAATTTCGAATCTAACTCCCTTAGCAGGTTTAGTTAATTTGGAAACGCTGATACTTAATGAAAACCGTATCGTAGATGTCTCGCCGCTTGCATCTTTACCTAACTTAAAAAGGTTAGAACTTCAGGTGAATAACATCTCTGACTTCTCACCTTTGGATCGCATACGCGAGACTATAGAAGTATTCAACTGGTACGCCAACCCAGGATTTCCCCAAGGCGGTCCAAAAATTACAGGACCTTGGTTGTGGCTGACCTTGCCAGCAGAAAAAGGCGAAAACGTCCTTCTTACGGACTACTTAGCAATAGCATCCAACAGTAAGGTTACAGAAGAACAGATCGCTAACCTCGGTGCCTCGGCGGGAACTATTATAGGAGAAAGTGTATGGTCCACTGGAATGCTTGAGACATATAACGCTAATGGCTTATGGAGCAATGTGGATAACCTTGAAAGATTATTAGACCCGCAAGAGTCTATTGAATTTCGTAACGACGAGAATTTTGTTGTCTACGGTTCTATTATTTTGTATTCTCCGAGAACACAGCAAACAAAAATATTCATAGGTGCAAGTCATCCTCGGAAAGTCTATCATAATAGCAAGTTAGTTCACGAAGACGATGCAAACTATTCCGCAGGAGCATGGGCTTATGATTACCAAACATTTTTTCCAATCACACTGCAACAAGGAAAAAATGTGTTTTTGGTGAAGCTTGGTCAACCGTGGAGGATTGATCTGTTGTCTCTCTTTTTCGGTTTTGAAGAAGACACAGAATATACGGTGGCACCCCCTGGTGTCGGCATCTCGTTTTCAGCAACTGAGACAAACCTCCTCGCTGGCGATACATTAACGCTGGACCTCAACGCTGAAAACATCACCGATTTAGCAGGATGGCAAACTGATATTACCTTTGACCCAAATGTGCTTGAAGCGGTTGAAGTCACCGAAGGTGATTTTCTGAAGTCAGAAGGTGGAAACACCTTCTTCCAAGGCGGTACGATTGATAACGTTACAGGGAATATTTTAACTATATTTTCGACACGGATATCTGAAAATGGTAGTAGTGGCACAGGTGCATTGCTGTCAGTGACATTCAAGGCAAAAGCAGCCGGTGAAACTCAGGTTACACTAGAAAACTTTGAGTTTATCTCTATTACCGATGACATTATTCCCACTGTTCATCCTAACATTACCATTACTGTGGGAGAATATCCTGCTTGGGACGTAAATCAGGATGGACGTGTGAGTATTCTGGATCTCATTCTCGTAGCAAGGGATTTTGGTGCCGGAACACCTGCTAACTTGCGCACAGATGTAAATCGAGATGGGGTGATTAACATCCAAGACCTTATCATTGTGGCACAACACATGGGTGAAACGATAGATTCTGCTGCACCTAATTTACCTGCAATAGGTCACGAGGAACTGACACCCGCAATTGTCCAAGCATGGATAAGACAAGCACAAGTCGAAGATGACGGATCGCCTGCCTTCCGACAAGGCATAGAGAACCTCCAACGACTACTCGCATCACTATTTCCTGAAAAGACTGAACTGCTTGCCAACTATCCAAACCCTTTCAATCCGGAGACGTGGATTCCATATCATCTGTCGAAACCTGCAGAGGTTACTTTGACGATTTACACTATAAATGGATCGGTTATTCGGACATTGGCGTTAGGACATCAGGCTGCGGGGATATATCAGAGTCGAAGGCGTGCGGTATATTGGAATGGTAGGAATGATGTTGGTGAGTCAGTGGCAAGTGGTGTCTATTTTTATACCCTTACTGCTGGTGATTATACTGCAACTCGAAGGATGTTAATTCTAAAATAATCTTAAGAAGGCAAAATAATTAAAAAATAAACATCTATAATTGTTGCAACTATTTCACTATTCTGTTAAACTTAGATGTGTATATAACATTGTTATGCTACTCTGTGAAAAAACTTATGTTCAGGTTGATCCATATTGTCTATGGAGGATAATTCTCATGATTAAAAAATATCAATTAGTAGTATCTCTGATTCTTTGCTTGTTAATGCTGAGTGCTATTATCAGTTATGCTGTGGAAGAGTTCAAAATATCTGAATACGGAAACGGAAAACAAATTTGGTTTGAAGCCGAACACTTCGATGAACGTGATTCGGAAAATGTATACAAATTGGGCATAGCAGAAGATGCTAAAGAACCGACTGAAGGTGCCTATGGTGATATTGTTACAAATGTCGGTGGCGATGGATGGCTTCGCTACAATTTTGACATCAGCCATGCTGGCGGAGAAGCCGGAGATTGGCGGTTTATCGGACGGGTTATTAACCCAAACAATCAATCAGATTGGTTATGGGTATTGGGTGACGATGGAGATGAAATCCCTAAGGCTAAACCTGGGCATTTTCAGAAAAATGTGGAAATTATTTTTGAAGAAAATACTCCAAATTGGGCGTGGGTACGAACCGGCATTTTCGGGGCAGATGGCGGCACCGTCAATAAATTGCAAGACGGTGAAAACGTCATGATTATATATACACGTCAGAGTGCGATCTTAGTCCAATATGATGTCTTTCTATGGTCAAGCGACTTAGATTATGAACCGACAGATGAAGACTATGATAACGCAACAACCCCAAATTTACCTGTTAATCCGAAAGGTTTACTGACAACGACTTGGGGTAACCTTAAGAATCGGTAGTGGTAGTTGTTTCTAATTCAGCCAGACATTCAGCACAGTGTCCGATAATCTCATTACGGAAGCGTACCGGTTTAAACTGGTGCGCTTCACACACCGCTTTTTGTAGAGCATCAATCTGTGGTTCTTTAAACTCAACGATCTGTCCGCAACGAAGACAGATAAGGTGGGCATGTTCTTTGAGTGAATGTATACTCTCGTAACGAGTGTTTTTCTGTGCGTCAATGAATTCAGTCAGTAATCCACTTTGGACAAGCAACGGAAGTGTCCGATAAATGGTTGGACGTGAAACGTTGAACCCATTTTGACGCATCTGTACCAATAGATCTTCTGTCTGAAAGTGTCCAGGGTACGCAAATACTTGGTTTAACACATCCATTCGTTTCTGAGTCAAACGCAGTCCAGAACTCTTCAAAAAATCTTCAAACTGTTGTGTAAAATCATCAGCAGTGGTATTTTCTTCATTGGTATTCATCTCTTTTTACCTTATAAGGAATACAGATCTTTTGAAAATGTATATTAATGTGATAGCTGTATACGAATTTTATGTAAGTTCTGTGTTTGCAAAGGTTATGGTTTGTCCAGACTCAACAAGTCTGTGTTTAATTGCAAGTTTGTAAAATAGTTCAAGACCTTCAATAAATGATTCATCCAAATCGTAATGGATGTGGTGTTGCAAGTATCTTCTACAGAGGTCTTCGGTGAAACCGAGTTTAGGTGCTTCAACACGTGCAATTTCTGGTATTTGCTGGATCCCAAGTGTCTTAGCATCTAATAGTAGTTTCGGCACATTCCCAAGACACACGTCTGGTCTCGTGACCCAACAAGCGTAGACAAAGGGTAAACCTGTTAGTTCATGCCATTCAGTGCCAAGGTCAGCACTGTATTGAGTTGCACCGAGATTTCTGAGTGCTGCATCCCCAATGAGTAATACTGCGTCAGTTTCTGAGGAAGCAGGATCAATTGAAGGTTCACAAGGTATAAACGTTGGACTGAGTTTATATTTTTCAGCGAGTAAGATTTTTAATAGTGCAACTGACGAACGTGAACCTGTATCTAATGCGATTTGCCGAATGTCTTGTATAGGAACACGACTGAATAATTGGATACTCAGGACGCTACCGCGAGATCCAATCGCCATATTAGGGAGGATACGGTAGCCTGCTCCTTTAGCGTTTGACCGAAAGTACTCAACTATTGGGATTAAGCCGATATCCAATTCGGCACTACTTAATTGGGTTGCAAGACGGCTTGGAACCTTGACACTTAGTGCGATCTCTTCTGTCTGAATTTGTCCATTCAAAAAGGGGTAAATAAGCGGTTTAGTATTTAAGAATGACACCGCTCCGACTCTTAAGCAGCTTTTCTGATCCACCTAATTCCCTCTCGAATGATTTCATTGTAAAGTGTGTCGCGTTCTACAGGAATATAACCAGCTTCTTCGATAAGACGTGTAAGGGCTTCTACTGATACCGCTTCCGGGGTATCAGCTCCTGCCATGTGTGTAATCTTTTCCTCTGTTACCGTGCCATCAATATCATCTGAACCGAAACTTAGAGCAATTTGTGCGGTTTTCAAACCAGTCATAATCCAATAAACTTTGATATGCGGTATATTGTCCAGCATCAGGCGTGATACAGCAATGTTACGTAAATCGGTTAAACCTGTGGTAGAAGGCAGATATGCCATACGCGTGTTAGCAGGATGAAAGGCAAGAGGGATAAACGTTACAAAACCACCGGACTTGTCTTGTTGTTCCCGTAGTCTTATAAGGTGGTCAACCCTGTCCTCATTAGTTTCAAGATGTCCGTAAAGCATCGTCGCGTTTGTCGGGATACCAATTCGATGTGCAATGTCGTGGATTTCAAGCCAACCCTCAGCACTCAATTTGCCGGGGCAGATTTTTTCTCGCGTCTCTTCAGCAAAAATTTCAGCACCACCACCGGGAAGTGAATCCAATCCTGCATCACGGAGTTGTGTCAATACCTCCTTAATGGACATTTTGAATATACGTGAAAAATGATGAATCTCGACTGCTGTAAAGAATTTTAGGTGGACTTCGGGCATCCGTTCTTTGAGGCCACGGATAATCTGTAGATAATAATCAAAAGGCAATTTCGGGTGTAAGCCACCTACACTATGAATTTCGGTACATCCATGCTCTATAGAATACATGGCTTTATCTAAAAATTCATCAACACTCATCTCCCACGCGCCTTCTGTTTGCATGTTTTTTCGAGCAAAGGCACAAAAATGACATCGGGCATGAAGTATGCATACATTTGAATAATCTATATGTTGGTTGATGTTGTAGAATGCAACATTGCCATTTATACGTTTACGTGCATGGTTCGCGATAAAACCAACCCCAGTTATATCCGTGCTTTCATACAGCGTTACCCCCTCCTCAAAAGAGAGACGTTCTTCTGTTTTTACTTTTTCATAGATGGCAGGTAACTTAGGATCGGTAATTGGACTATAGTTCTCCATTATTATTCCTATTGTAATTTAATCATTTTCAAAAACTGCTTGACAGTATTCTCTCAGTAAAGGTATTATAGCATAATAACTTTTTGAAATTCAAGAGATTCTTTTGAAAGGGACAAAACTAAATCATGTCAAAACTTGGACTAATTCATTACAATTATGCAGGTAAATCACTTGACGACTTTCTACAATTTACAAGTGAAACAGGGTTCGGATATGTTGAACTATCGGTTGGGGATGTCTGGAAATCGGACACTGCTGATCCAGAAAAAAACGCGGAAGCTGTTAGAGATCAGGTTGAATCTTACGGTTTGAAGGTTTCTGCGCTTGGAGCAGGAAACGATTTTGTTGTGTTAGAAGAGGATACTATCCGTGCACAAGTTGAACGGATGGAACGTATCGCGGGACTTGCAAAACGCCTTGGGGCATCAGTACTTAGGACAGAAGGTGGATCAATGAAGGATTCTGTACCTGAAAACCGTTGGGTTGAGGCGATGGCAGGATGTTTGTCGCGATGCCTTGAGTTCGCTGAACGGGATGATGTTTATCTGGCAGTGGACAACCACGGTTTGGTTACCAACGATGGTGATTTGCAAGTTGAACTGTTTGAACGAGTGGGTTTAAAACATGTCGGTGCGAATATGGACACAATGAATTATCGTTGGGCAGGACATGATTTGGAGACAGTTGGTAGGTACTATGAAATTATTGCCCCTTGGACACTACATACGCATCTGAAAGATGGCACTGGTTCGCGCGGGAATTATCGCGGTGAAGCTCTCGGTGAAGGTGAAATTGATCTTGCCAAAGCAATTCAATGTTTGCGTGAAGCAGATTATGATGGTGTATGGTGTTGTGAGTATGAAGGTAGAGAGAATGACGGTACCGGTCAACGGAAAAGTTTCGCTTGGATGCAGGGAAATTTGTAGTTCATTGAAATAAGGTATTATAGTTCCTTATTGTTAGCGCGCTATTTAAGCGCGCTGTTTCATTCCTGATATCAGGTCACAGAACGCTTAACTGCGAACATTGTATAATGGTAAATACCCCTCATATCATCACCTTGACAACTGATTTCGGCACAAGCGACGTGTATGTTGGTGTGATGAAAGGTGTCATCCTAAACATTAATCCACAAGCACAGATCATTGATATTACACATGATGTTTCCCATCAAAATATCCACGAAGCTGCTTTTACTATCAATGCAGCATACCGGTACTTCCCGAAAGGTACTATTCATGTCATCGTAGTTGATCCGGGTGTTGGTAGTAATCGACAAGCGATAGTTTGTAAGACTGAAAATGCAGTTTTTGTTTGTCCTAACAATGGCGTGTTGACCTATCTACTACAGAATATAGAAACCGAAACAAATAATCATAAACCCAATGCCGTTATCATTGAAAATCCTACATACCATCTTCCACAAGTAAGTAATACTTTCCATGGTAGGGATATATTTGCGCCTGTAGCAGCGCACTTATCACGTGGTGTGTCACTGTCGCAGATTGGAACTCCAATCCAGAATATTGTTCAGCTTCCAATCCCTACGGTTAAAAGTGACAATGATATATTGACAGGTGAAATAATCAAAATAGACAGTTTTGGTAATTTGACAACAAATATATCTGAAGACGTACTTACATCATTTTTGTTTTCTTCAGCACAAAATAACACTCATACAGGTGCACTGTGTAAGCATGCAGATAACATCAAATTTGAAATCAAAATTGACAGCATCTGTCTAAAGAAACTAAATAGTTCTTATGCTGAGTCTGCAGTCGGTGAACCTCTTGCAATAATCAATAGTTTTGGATTGTTAGAAATTGCCATAAATACAGGTAATGCTGAAGCGTGTTTAGGTGTAAAAATAGGTGATAATGTTGTCGTTAATAGGTCTGGTTGACATCATCGTTTCTGCAGGTTATAATTGGTTTAGATAATATATAGGAGAATAGAATTGAAACAGATTACTTTGACTGGCATCAAACCTACCGGACAGCCTCACATAGGTAACTATCTCGGTATGATAAAACCTGCACTTGAACTCGTGAAAGACTATCAAGCACTCTATTTCATAGCAGATTACCATGCCCTTACTACCGTGAAGAATCAAAAAGAATTAGAGGAATTGACGTATCAAGCGACTGCAACATGGTTGGCATTGGGATTAAATCCTGATAAGGAAATAATTTACCGTCAATCAGATATACCGGAAGTATTTGAGTTAGCGTGGGTGTTAGCCTGTTTTACAGCAAAGGGTTTGCTCAACCGCGCACACGCATACAAAACTATAGTAGAGGACAACATTTCCGCAGGTCGCGAAGAGGATAAAGGCATAAACACAGGATTATATACTTATCCTGTGTTAATGGCAGCAGATATTTTGTTATACGGAACACACGTGGTTCCTGTAGGACTTGACCAAAAACAACACCTCGAAATTACACGTGATGTCGCAATTTTATTTAATAAGACCTATCGTGAGGTAATGGTCGTTCCAGAAGCAGTTATTCGGAAAGATGTGATGACAATCACCGGACTTGATGGCAGAAAAATGAGCAAAAGTTATAATAATGTCATTCCGATATTTGCTCCATCAAATCAAATTCGCAAACAAGTTATGCGTATCGTGACAGATTCCAAACGTCCAGAAGAACCGAAAAATCCTGACGAATGTAATGTTTTTGCGATCTATCGGCATTTCGCGGATGAGGAATCAGCAGATGCTAAACGACAACTTTATCTTGATGGTGGTCTCGCTTATGGGGACATGAAAAAGGAACTTTTCGAGTTGTTGGAATCTACCTTTTCCACACAACGGGAAGAGTATAATGCCTTGATGGAAAATCGTGCTGAATTGGACAAAGTCCTTGAGAATGGTGCAGAGAAAGCACGTGATTTCGCTATTCCGATTATGGCAAAGGTTCGCAAAGCTATCGGTATAACTGGAGTAAGATAGAAAAAACCTTTCTATTCTCTTGAAATCAACAAAAGAGCATTGGATGAAGGATATTGACCAAGATCCACTAATTCCTGCCGTTCTATCAATCGATCAATATGGTTAAATCCCAATATACGATCAGCAACTTCACCGATAGTTGTAAGAGTACTGATTCTTACACCATCTAATTTAAAATGATTGGTCCACAAGTCAATTCTTGGATTAAAAAAACGACTAAATTGTTCTGTTAACAAGTCAATAGAACCTATGTCACTACCTTTGTTTCGGTTACAATATGTACACGCGTAGGCAAGGTTATGTTCCTCAGTGACTCCACCATGCTTTTCACTAATGATGTGATCCACTTGACAACCGAAATATGTACTCTCTTCGTGGATAAGACAATATTCACATACCCTCTGAGCACGTGTCTTGACTAACTTTCTTAAGGAAATGGAAACATAGGTTTTACTCATCCTTTTATATAATGGCGCGCACGGGATTTTGCAAGACGCATCAGGTGTTCCAACTGTAGACAGTGCTCCAGTTCTGCAGTTTCATCAGATGAGAGTCCGGTTGTTTTCTCACGATGAATCAGTTCCGCCACTCGTTCTTTTGCCTTTTCAGAAGGACAAAAATCTATAAGATTTTGAGGGGTTGTTCCTGATGCTATGAAATCAATGATTTCCCTATAAATAGGTGATATGTGCATTAAATTATCCTCCTTATTTCTGAATAAATCTTGCTTAAAAATCAACATTTTGTGTGTAGTAGAAAATTCGCTGTTGATAATGTATGATTATAGATCCCTCGCTACTGACTCACCGTCATCATTTTACCATCCTAATATGTTGCACGAATGTAGTAGTTTACTGCAGAGATGGTAGTTTTCAAGTATACCATGAAAATTACGATTTGTTAAGTTCATCTACAAATGATATGATACTTACACTACAGTATCACAAATTCCATAAGTTTATGCGCTTCACGTAATGCTGACTCTACTACCTTTGGTGTATCCGCACGGGCGAAAATGAACCCAAGATATTTGTCTCCTTCTGGTAAAGGTATTACCACTCCGCCAATTGGAATCGTGATGTTAACTTCCTCTATACCGTTAATGTTACGCGCTTGTTTCGTGCCACGCACATTACCCAAAATGCCAGTCTTCGGAACAGGTATCATCATAACACCAGCTGCCTGCTTTTCTCTGCTGAAAGTGTCAATTGGCTGCCCAATTGCCTGTCGGATAACCAACTCTTCCAATGACATTCCAGTACCAAATCGCAATGTGCGTGAACAGAGTCCACCAATTGTTCGGGCTGCAATTTCAATCAGATGTGCACCATTTACGTTATATCGTAATTCGGCATGCACAGGTCCGTGTTGTAGTCCAAGAGCAGCAGAAGCCTGTACTGTTGCGGCATGTAGTTCTTCTTGAATCTCTATTGACAAGCGTGATGGTGTGATGTATAAAGTCTCCTCAAAAAATGGTCCTTCAAGCGGATCAGGTTTGTCAAATAGAGCAAGTGTTTTGAGTTCTCCATTTAATAGGATGCCCTCCAATGCCACCTCTATACCGGGGATGTAATCCTCAACGATAAGATGTTGGAGCCTCTGATTATTAGAGTCCGTTTCTCTGGATTCCTTTACGGAATGGAGGAGTTTGGTAATGCGTTCGAAAGCCTGATTAAATTGAATTGGATTATTTGCTCTAATTACACCACGGCTTGCAGAAAGTGATAACGGTTTGATCACACATGGAAAATCTATTTGTTTGCTTATTTCGGTTATATCATCGTGGACAGAAATGCGTTTGTATGTTGGAACAGGCACACCTTGTTTTGCAAGAGTTTTCCGCAAAAGGTACTTATCACGTGTTGCTTTTGCAGAGGATATTGGGTTGTGCGGAAGTCCAAGTGCTTCAGATGCAGTAGTGGCAAGAATTGTGGTATCATCGTCTACACCCACAATTGCTGCTATCGGCTTTGTATTGGCAAATTCAGTGATGATTTCTGTTGCAGTCGTTGGATCGCGAAAGTCCAGTACCAATGTATCTTTTGGTGATAGGTCTGCAGTGGTTGCAGGTTCTTCTGATGCTATAACTACCTCAACATTAAGTTTTAATGCGGCATCAAGGAAGTCAGTGGCGCGGTAAGTTCGTGTTGGTAGGAGAAGAAGGACACGCGGCTTTTCGGCATTCACGGGGATTTTCTGTGTTGTAGGTTGGGTTTCGTCCCTCAACCCAACATGCAGTCCTCAATTAAGCAAATAGGTTGGGTTTCGTCCCTCAACCCAACCTACAAGACTGAAAATTCTGGTTCAGACATTATTTAAGTGTGTTTGTATAAACACTTAAGTATTACTGTGTTCTAAGGTTTTTCTGATAGTCGGCATGTGCAGACTGCGGATCAGATTCACCATCCAACACACGACGTAGGCATTGCACAAAACTGATCGGATCATCTTCACCAAAAATTGTGCGTCCAAATAGGATTGCACGTCCACCATTCTGCACGACATTATGTGCCAGAGCAAAGGTGCTTCTCGCATTTTGTCGTGCTCCACCCAATGCACCTATTACGAGAGTCGTATCAAATTGACAAAGTTCTGTCCAAACTTCCGATGTTGTGTAAGCAGTTTTGATAAAACGAGGACGTTGGTGTTTGCGGAGATAACTCATCGTACGAACAATGGAATCGGCAACGTACATCCCACGTTTTTCTTCGTCCATTCCCGGCAATTTTACATTTGGCAAAAATACCTCTAATAGGTGGTCGAAACCCTCAATCTCACCTACAACATGCGCAAATTGCACATAAGCATGCAGCATCCTTTCGTCAACAATAGGATCGTTATTGAGTGTAATAGAATATAATCCAAGGTTGACTCTACATTCAAGTGCAGGACCGATTAGTGATTCACAATACCGTTGCATGTCTTCTGGAAACACTGTTTGAAAAGGCATAGAAGGACGCGATGTATATACACCGAAACGAGGATTCCAAATAGCGGTTTCCGAGTTCATACGTACAATAGGGGTGATAGGTGTGTTTTCAAATAGGTTTTCTTCAAGTGCAAGTATTTCCGAATCTGCAGGTGTCATTAAAAGACCGTCAAGTTGTCCGCCTGCGACGAGGTCACGTTGCAGCTGTAAAAATTCCGCATGAGTGCGATAGTGCGGTTTTGGATGTTGAACTTGTCCAAGACCTTTTATTCCTGCTGAAGCCAGCGGATCCGCTGCAAAAACAAGAATGGGACTATTCCCTATCAAATCTTCATCAGCGAGTTTCTCATATATCCTGTTGCCCATATAAAATAATTCCTTATGTATAGTGTGAGGAATACCAGATCAGATAAGTTATTGTCTGTCCTCACACTTATGGTTTAGTTAAGATTACAAAGTATTTGTTGGATCAATATCTATAACAAACTCAATCACGTTCGATTTAATTTCTTTCGGACGTTCATCGTTAAAAAGTTGAAGTAGTTCACAGATTTTATCTACATTTTGACATCGGAGTAGGAAACGCCAACGATACTTACCATCTATTTTTGAAAGAGGCGCGGGTGCTGGACCTAAGATTTTTACCTCTGGAAACCGGTCAGTTTGTAGAGTTTCAAGATATTCACGGACAGCATGGGAAGTATCTTTTACTTCATTTTCATATTCACCACGGAGCAGAAGGGTTGCGACATGGCTATATGGAGGGTATAGTAAGGTATTTCGTTCTTTTACCTCTTTTTCATAGAAACCGATGTAATCATGTTGTTTTACAGCAGTGATACAGTAGTGGTCTGGCAAATATGTTTGAATGATTACCTCTCCTGGAGTTTCTGCGCGTCCTGAACGACCGGCAACTTGTGTGAGGAGACTAAAAGTTTGTTCACTCGCACGGAAATCCGGTAAATTCAAGGCAGTATCCGCAACAACAACCCCAACTAAGCTTACATTTGGAAAATCTAATCCTTTTGAGACCATCTGGGTACCGATGAGTATATCAATTTCCTGACGTTCAAATGCTTCCAATATTTGTTGATGTGCGTTTTTTCGGGAAGTCGTATCAGCGTCAAATCTCTGCACCTTCGCCTTAGGATACGATTTAACCACTTCCAATTCTACAGTTTCAGTGCCGAATCCCTTACGCCCAAAATAGTCAATTACAGTTCCGTTACAGTCAGGACATGAAGGATGCGTATCGCGCTTATGCCCACAATGATGGCAAACCAGTTGCTTAGTTTCAAAGTGAAAGGTCAAGGAAATTGAGCAATTCAAACATCTCTCTACATACCCACAAGTACGACAGAATACATACTTTGAATACCCACGTCTGTTTAAAAACAATATAGTTTGTTCTTGCTTTTCTAACCTTTCTGTAATAGCGTTTCTGAGATGTTCGGAGAAGATAGTACGGTTGCCTTTTTTTAGTTCATTTCTCATATCAACAATATGAACTTCAGGCATTTTTCTATCCATCACGCGATTTGGTAATTTTAGTAGTTTATATGTGTCATTTTTTGCGTGAAAAAAACTCTCAAGTGATGGAGTTGCACTACCAAGAACTAATGGACAGTTGGAAAGTTCCGAACGCTTCTGTGCTACCTCCCGCGCATGATAACGGGGAGCGGTATCTGATTTATACGAATCGGAATGTTCCTCATCAATAATCAGTATACCGAGTTGTTTAACCGGTGCGAAGATGGCAGAACGAGGTCCTATGACTATATCCGCCTCACCTTTTTGGATACGATGCCATTGGTCAAAACGTTCACCATCGCTTAGACGACTGTGGAGTAGAGCAACACGTTCACCAAAACGTCCTATAAACCGTGATGCCGTTTGTGGTGTTAGTGAGATCTCTGGAACAAGAACGATAACGGATTTTCCCTTTCCAAGAACGTGGGCAATAGCCTGCATATAAACTTCCGTTTTACCGCTACCAGTTACACCATGTAGAAGGAAATTGTGTTTTGATTCGTCTTCGGACTGAAGTACATTTAGTATTGCCGATAATGCTTCTGATTGAGGAGGATTTAACGCATAAGGTTGTGTAGGTGCAACTGGTTGGTAACTTAACGGATTGCGTATTGCTGCTGAACGTGTGATTTTAATGAAACCACGTCTTTCCAGAGTGCGAAGTAGTGAAGTACTTGCTTTTACCTGTTTTGTAAGTTCTGAAATGGTTAATGGTATACCTTCGTCAAGTAGAATTTGAAGAATTTCGGCATGTTTTATTCCAGCTGCGTGAGGGACACGACTTTTCTGGCTATCAGTCGACTTTTCATATCCGTCACTACCGGTCATCAGTTCGGCAATCTCATTCTTTATTTCAGTAGGTGGCAGTGCCAATTCAGCGATATTTGTAAACTGGGATGTAGCTTTAGGTTTGTGACTGACGATTTCTTCAACCACACCTTTTTGTTTAAGAGCAGTAATTTTTGGACGGAGACTTGCATAGGTCACACCAAGACGTCGAACAAGTTGATTCGGTGTTAGTTCACCCTCAGCTTCCAATACAGCAACTATCTTTTTTGGCACTTTTCCTATCGGAGGAGTGTATTCAGGACACAATCGAACCAGTTTCTGCTTCTGATTCCGTATTGCTGCAGGTACAGCACAAAAGAGTGCGTTACCCCATGAAGTTAGGTAGTAGTCTGACATCCATTTGGTGAGTGTCAGTAATTCCTCAGAATATGTTGGGACAACATCAAGGCATTCAGATATGTTCTTGATCTTGTCTACAGATAATTCAGTTTCATCAATTCGTTCTACCACAACACCTTCCTGAGCATTTCCGTGAAAAGAGGTAAGTACCCGCATGCCGGGTTGTACGATTGTATCCAAGTGTGGAGGGACAGAATAAGTGAACAGTCGGTTGACTGCGATAGGGAAAGCAACGTTTGCGTAACTCATTTTCTTATTCTTTCCAATCAACGGTTGGTTTCGTCTGGCAACAGAAGTTACAATTTAAGAGTTAATTTCCTTTTAAAAATTCCATTACCTGTTGCATATCTTCCCAAACTTCACGTTTGGCAGTTTGGTTCCTAAGCAGATATGCAGGATGAAAGGTCGGCATAATTACAGGTGCATTCTCGCTATGTGTAGTGAGTGCATATTCATGAAACTTTCCACGTAGTGCAGAAATACTTGTATTTGTATCAAGCAACATTTTAGCTGCGAAACTACCAAGTGCAACAATCACCTTCGGTTGAATTAATGTAATTTGTCTTAACAGGTATGGACTACAAGTTTCTACTTCATCTGGTGCAGGATTTCTGTTACCGGGCGGACGACATTTTAGCACGTTGGCGATGTAGATGTCCTCGCGCGTAAAATCCATCGCCTTAATTATATCTGTGAGTAATTTTCCTGCTCTACCGACAAAAGGTTCCCCCTGTCTGTCTTCATCCGCACCGGGTGCTTCACCGACAAACATCAGGTCAGCATTTGGGTTACCCACACCAAAAACGACAGTATTGCGTCCTTCATGTAATCCACATTTGACACAACTTTGAGCATCTATGTTAAGTGCAGATAGGTCTAAGTCAGCGTATTTCTGTTCCGGTTCTGATTCGTTTATTTCTGCTTCAAAAAGACCGAATTCAAGTTGTTCCACCACGTATTCCCTCACAGTTGCTACAATGTGTAGTAATTCATCTCTCGGGTCACTGCTATCCATGGGTTTCTCTTACAATTGTTTAGTTTCGCAATTTATCAAATAGGGTTAGGCTGTCAAACCAAGTAATATATAAGGCCAGTGCGATGATAAGGACAAAACTAACTTGCTGAATTATTGCTTGTGCTTTCAGTGGCAACGGACGTCCCCGTAGTTTTTCCACAGCAAAAAATAGAAGGTGTCCTCCATCTGCAATTGGAAGTGGTAAAAGATTAACTATTGCGAGATTTATGCTAATAAAACCGATGAAAAAGAGAATAGTGGATACACTAACGCTTGCGAACATTCGACTTGTCACATCAGCAATACCTATGGGACCTGAAAGATATCTCGGAGACACTTCCCCACCTATTAATTGTTTTAATGTTCTGGTAATGGATGTGAGAGTAAGCCAAGTGGTTTCACACCCTTTCCAGAATGCAGAAAAGAAATTGAACTCAGGTAGCGGAGGTCGATCTAAGCTCATTCCGCTTAGATAGGTCGTCCATCTAATGCCATAAAAAGTATTTTCTTCATCCTTTTTGGATCTTTCCGCAGGTGAAATTGTAAACGATTTTTCAGTTCCATCCCGAAGAAAACCAAGTGAGATAGGGGAATCCCCTACTTTTTCGAGTTCGGTATAGAGCGTCGTGCTATCTACAGATGTTCCGTTGATACTTACCAGTACATCTCTGTCCTTAATCCCTGCCTTTGCCGCAGTACTCTTCTTTTGTACAAAAGTTGTTATCTGCCAAGTGACAGGCAAATCAAATGTAAGTTTTTCAACAGTATCTTTCTCAACACTCCTGCGTATACCAAGTTCAAGAGAACCTTGTTTTTGATTAATTTGATTGTAATATGCTTGGTATGGTTGACCACGCCAGTCAATTTGAGGGTGCCAAATCCCTGGATTAAATACCGGAACGGTATACAATTTCTGTCCATTGATGGTTTCAATCTGATCTCCAACTATTATCCCTGCCTGTGTTGCCAAACTTCCTTCAATAACATCGGAAACGAAAACATCATTCGTTTCAGTAACCCTTATCTGACCTGAACTACCTCTCAAATTAACAATTGCCTCTGGTATTACTGTTAGTGTTTCCAATTTATCATCCCGTTTCACTACGAATTCTAATTCCTCTTCAGGATTTGTGAGTATCTTTGTCTGGAATATATTCCAGTTAGTTATTGGCGTGTCATCAATAGAAACTATTGTGTCACCGGGCATGACACCACCAACACCAGCAGGACCATCATCATCAAGCATTCCTATCTGTACAGATTGCTGTTTTTCGTGGAATGATTGTCCTGTTAGACGACTAATAAGACCCGCGGAGTCAGCATCAAGACCCACACCAAAAACAAACCAATATGTCAATATACCGAACAATAGGTTCACAGCAGGACCCGCAATCACAACATAAGCGCGTTTGCCAAGTGAAGCACTCGCAAATTCTCCTTCAGCCCCTGTTTGTTCGCTTGGATTCTCACCCTCCATTTGTACGTATCCACCAAATGGTAGTAGAGATAATTTGTATAGTGTTTCTCCATGTGTAAATCCAACAATTTTTGGACCAAAGCCGAGTGAAAATGCAATTACTTTAATCCCAGACCGTTTTGCAGCAAGAAAATGTCCGAGTTCATGGATAAAAATTAGAAAGCCAAGTGGAATTATAGCAAGTAGTATCGCTTTGATAGTAGGGAATATAGAAAGTATAATTTCGGTTATAGGTTGGAAGAATTCCATTTTATCTCCTATCGTATGACTGCAGAGTTATGTATATTCTAATGTATATTGTTATATGTGAATTACACCAAAGCACTAATGGTAGAACGTGTTGTTGATTTTGCCCATTTGTCTACTTCAAGGATATCTTCAAGTGAAGGCTCTGAGATCACATCATGTTTGTCCATAACACTCTGCAAAATAGTTGGAATATCCATAAATCCAATCCGTTCATCAAGAAAAGCATTTACGACAATTTCATCTGCGCTACTCAGAACAACAGGAAGTGTGCCTCCAACCTCTGCGGCGGTATACGCAAGTGATATACAAGGGAACTTATCTTTATCAACCGGTTCAAAATGCAACGTGCGTGATTCACGTAAATCTAAACGTGTAACGGGGGTTGATAGTCTGTGGGGATATGTCAAAGCATACTGTATCATAATTCGCATATCCGTAGGACCAAGCTGGGCAAGCGTTGAACCGTCTGTCCATTCAACCATTGAGTGGACAATGCTTTCTCTGTGAACAACAATGTCTATTTTATCAAGTTCAATATCAAACAACCATTTTGCCTCAATTACTTCCAATCCTTTGTTCATCATGGTTGCTGAATCAATCGTTATTTTTGCTCCCATATCCCAATTGGGATGGTTTAGTGCTTGTTGTGGTGTTACATTGTAGAGTTCATCTTTTGGAACATCACGAAATGGACCACCAGATGCAGTTAATAATAACTGATGTATTTCAGATTGTTTGTCGCGCGCACCTTCTAAGCATTGGAAGATTGCGCTCATTTCACCATCAATGGGGATTAAGTTAACGCCGTTCCTTTGGACCGCCTCCATGACTATAGGTCCGCACATCACCATTACCTCTTTATTGACAAAGGCGATATCTTTTCCTGCGTTGATAGCAGCAAGCGTTGGTAATAATCCGGCACTGCCACCCATCCCGTCTAATACTTGTTCGGCTTCAGTAATTGTGGCTACTGCAAGGATTCCCTCATTTCCAGATAGGACTTCGGTGTCTTTGATATCCCGTAATCTATCACGAAGACAATTGGCTGCGTCAGAGTCATTTAGTGCTGCTAACCTTGGACGATAATGTCTAATCTGTTGTTCAAGGGTATCAACATCTTTGTTTGCAGCAAGAGCAACAACCTTGAATTCATCGCAATGTGTATCAACAACATCAAGGGTGTTTTTCCCAATAGAACCAGTACTACCTAAAATAACTATGTGCTTCATGTGAATTGATTATGGGCGCAGTGCAAAAGCAGTGCGTTTGTATGTAGACAAGTTCTATAGATTGTGTTTGTAAACGCTATACTATTGGTATAAATGAAAATCCAACCAGCCTCTACTCGTTTGAACTATATGAAATTGAAAAATCCTGCGAACTCAATATAGTAATATAGGACAGGAGTACTAAATATTAAACTATCACATCTATCAAGAAAACCGCCGTGACCAGGGATAACATCCCCTGAATCCTTGACACCAATAGTCCGTTTCATGAGCGATACGCTCAAATCACCGAGTGGACCCAGAACACTCAATAGTAAACCTATGATGGCGGCGTTTAATAGCGAAAGTGTTTGATTTAAGAAAATAAGACTGAACACTATACTGATTATGGTTCCAACCACTATCCCAGCAATGGTTCCTTCCACCGTTTTACGCGGACTAATCTGTGAAATTAGCTTATGTTTGCCGACCGCTCTACCAATTAGATAAGCCCCAGTATCGCTACACCAAACCGTACCAATGAGTAGGAAGATAAGGTGCATACCGATGTTATCAATTTTTCGTAGCAAAATACAGTGATAACCAAATACCCAACCGATAGTCAGAATACCTGTAAGTTTTAGAGTGACTGTGAGTAACTCTCCTGCAACTTCTCCCCGATAAATGCTTGACGTGAAAGCATATATAAACACAATAAGGATGTAACTGAACATAAACAGAGATATTTTTGCAGGTTCAATCAGCGTATCCAAGAACTGCGTATCCAAGAAAAACCCGCATAAGCAAAATCCTACCGTAAGAATGGATGGGGTAATTGGATTTATTTTTTCGCTGAGGTGTTGAGATAGTCTGCAGTATTCAACCTGCATCATCAGAGCAGCGGCGGAAACGAGGAGCAGGTAAAACCAATGTCCCAAGTAAATAATCAATAGGACAAGCGGAACCAGAACAACAACACTCAAGGTTCTCCGCCAAAACATAATTAGTTCTCTAAAAGTTCAGTTTCTTTGGCATCGGCTAAATCATTAATTTGGTTTACATAAGTATCAGTTAAATTCTGGACCGGATCAGAATCACTGCGACTACCCTTTTTATCGCCACCTCTACCTTTGCTTCTCCTGCTACCGGAACCAGTATCACTACCTTCCGATTTGCGGATAGCATCATTTGCATCACGACGTATGTTGCGAATTGCAACTTTACCTTCCTCAGCTAATTTTTTTACCAGTTTGGTAAGTTCCACACGTCGTTCGGTGGTTAATTCAGGCACCTGAATCCGTATAAGGCTACCATCGTTACTGGTAGCTAACCCTAAATCAGATTGTGCAATCGCTTTTTCTATTTCCGTAATTAATGTCTTATCCCAAGGTTGGATAACAAGTTGACGTGGTTCAGGTACTGTAATTGTTCCAACTTGGTTTAATGGAGTCTTACTACCGTAATAGTTAATCGTCACTTGGTCTAACAAGGCTGTGGTAGCACGACCCGTTTGAATGTGTGATAATTTAGTAATAGTTGACTCAACTGATTTTTTCATGCGTGATTCAGCATCTTGCAATACTTCTTGCATCTGAATTCCCTTTTCCTTTCTGTTTGACAGATTCTGATGTAAGCTGTGCTGTTAATAATTATATTTTACTGACCGAGGACAAACAGGACAAAGCGTTTCACAACAATATTCTCACCGAGTTGTGCAATGGCATCTTTGACAAGGTCCTCAATAGTTTTATCGGCATCTCGAATATAAGGTTGTTTTAGTAGACAGGCTTCCGAGTAAAATTTAGAAATCCGTCCATCAACAATTTTATCAACAATATGGTCAGGTTTACCTTCTTGTAATGCCTGTTTTTTCAAAATAGCTTTTTCAGCTTCCAGTTCCTCATCTGGTACTTCATCTTCGTTGACATATTTAGGTTTTGCAGCTGCGACTTGCATAGCGATTTCTGTTGCTAATTTCTGAAACTGCTCAGTACGTGCCACAAAGTCTGTCTCACAATTCAACTCAACTAATGTACCAACACGGTTACCGGGATGGATATATGATAGGATAAGTCCTTCTTCTGTTGCACGTCCACCCTTAACTTCAGAAGCGCGCAAGCCTTGCTCGCGCAATTTCTTAATTGCGGTATCAATATCACCATCCGTTTCAGTTAAGGCTTTTTTGCAGTCCATAATTCCAGCACCAGTGCGTGAACGTAATTCACTGACCATTTTTGCTGTAATTGCCATGTTACCTCCAAATTAAATTCATTTTATTGGTGCCAGATGTTATCAAACAAATGACAATATAGCTTTTCTGGCACCGCCTTTTTACTTTTAAATTATAGACTATCTATCTTTTATTAATATTATGTTTACCAATTTGAAAATAGTCCAGAACGTTAAATTCTGTGATTAACGTTGCCTACGAGTTCTTCTTTTTGGACGAGGTGGACGTACTTGACGTTGTTCTCCATCACCGATAGCCTCGGGTTCAGCTGAAAGCTGTTCAGTATCAACGATCTCTGCTGTCTGCTCTTCGTGCCGTTCAGTTTCAGCTACTTTATCAACCTGATTATCTTCAGTCTGAACTTTTTCTTCCTCAACCTGTTCACCTTCTAATGCATCGCCACGTCCCTGAATTACTGATTCCGCTAAGACAGTGCAGATTAACCGGATTGAACGGATTGCATCATCATTACCTGGAATAGGAAGATCAATAGGATCAGGATCACAGTTTGTATCTACAATTGCGATTATTGGTATACCGAGTTTGTTCGCTTCAGCAATAGCAGTGTGTTCTTTGCGTGTATCCGTAACAATAACGACTTCGGGGAGGACAGACATCTCTTTGATACCTGTTAGGTTATTTGACAATTTTCCTTGTTCGCGTCTGAGTCGAATTACCTCTTTTTTGGGGCGTTTATCAATTTCACCACTTGTTTCTTCTGACTCAAGTGCTTCTAACCTACTGATACTTTGCCGGATTGTCTGGAAATTCGTTAACATGCCTCCGAGCCAACGGTGGTTGACATAATACATGCTACAACGCATTGCTTCCTCAAGAACTGCTTCTTGAGATTGTCTTTTCGTTCCTACAAAAAGAACAGAACCGCCTTGTGTTGCGATATTCTTAACATATTCCACTGCAGTTTCAAGCATTGAAAGTGTCTTCTGCAAATCAATAATATAGATTCCATTACGCTCAGCGAAGATATACTCCGCCATCTTTGGGTTCCAACGTCGTGTTTGGTGTCCAAAGTGCACTCCACATTCAAGGAGTTCCTTCATTGTTACTGACAAAAATAACCTCCTGGGTTAGAAGGAGTCCAATGACTCCCAGTTGGGTTTATACGTCCACCTCCTTCATATCTGCATCAGACTCTCATGACGAGAGAACCCTCCGTGCAAATCTGGAGGTGTGTATCTATGTTAACTCTGTTTTTTGATATGGTCAAATTGTGTTAATTATACCACGTTTCTATAGGGCATGCAACTATTTTTTATATCTTAAACTGGCTGTAAAATCATTTCTCAACCTCAATTCTATCTAAACGTCTATCAGAAAATATGGAGTCCAAAAATGCAGAAATTAATTGAGCAAGTTGCAGCACATTTTAATACAAATTTATCTGAGATTAAAGTCGAGCCGATACTACATGGCACGTTACATAAACCTAACGTATACCGTCTAAGAATCGGAACAGACAGTTTCCTGCTCAAGAAGCATGATATTACGGTCTCAGTGACCGAAACAGGTTTCACTCCATTTCATATAGAGAGATATACAATATCAACGCTGAACGATGGCGGTTTACGTGTGCCACGAATGATATGGGAATCTGAAGTACATAATGCGTTATTGTTAGTATGGTGTGGGGATCAGACACTTGATACTATTGCACAGAGCAATTCTGTGGCAAACCTTACCTCTACTCTAAACACAATTCTACTTCAACTGTGCAGATTTGAATCTTTTTTTGCTGAAAACAGAATACAATTCCAACCCTATCATTTTCACTTTAATCACAAGAAGACTTTAGAACTTCTCCTTGAACGGGGAAGAAAAACAATTGGCTACATACAACATCTGAGTAAGACTCCACACTCCACCTCACATAAGAAACGACTTGATGCAGCTTGGACTATTTTTGCCAATCGGTTGCTTGAAGCAACACCTACATTGGGTAGTCTTGACTATCAAGCACACAATATAGTTATTGATGAGGACATACCGACCTTCATAGATTTTACGAGTATTGGGTGGGATTGGCAAGAAAGACGGTTAGTACAGTACTTTAACAGCATCGGTGCAAATCAGGAAGGTGCAAACTTCGTTTCACTGTTGAACCGTGAATTGGTTGAAACATACGCAGAATGGGTAGTCCAGAATCGTGAAAAAACGAATGTTACTAACGTAGCTGCACGAGTAGATGGTCATCATCTCCTTTTATATCTAACTGTTGTCCACAGGATTTTGGAAGCGGTTGCAAGACCTGAGGAATCTGAAAATCAAACTCTGATGCAAGCATGGGGAGATATGCGATTAAGATTTCAACACGCCATTTCTCTAATCGTTAACACTGATTTGAGCGATGATGAATATATAAACCTAATTCGTGAGATGATAGGGGAATTTCAAGCAACCGTTTCGTAGTAGGAATCCTACTCATCAGGGACAATTGTCTGCCCAAGATTTGTCAGAAACTCCTCTATTTCCGGGGTTGAAGGTTTTACTTTTTCTGATGATAATCCAGGATTATGAAATTTATCTTGATATGATTTTAGCATATCATATAACAATTTCAGTTCAATTTGCCTATTACCAATGGCAACAAGAACTGTCTCAAATTGTGTTTCAACATCTTCTTGTGGGATGCCATCAGGACGGTTTTTTAAAATCAGTCTTTCTGTGCCATTTAAAGCACGTCCTGCTGTCCAGTACTTCAAACCTTCAGTTCCACCAACTTGGTTGAAGAGTATTACACCAATACCGGCAATAACAATCAGAATTATCAACAAAAAAATAAGAACTCTACGGTAACAACCGCTAATCTTTTGTGCAATGAGTGACATCTTTATATAATCTTCCCTTCACGAATAGTAAAAGTAGCATTAATCTTCTGAGAGCCTATAAATTTTGTATCGTGTGCATCGTAATACTCAAATTCACCATCAAGCACTTCAAATACTGCAACATCAGCGGTTGTTCCAATTTTTAGATTACCAAGTTGTTTTTCGCGTTTGATTGCTTTAGCAGCATTCACAGTTGCCTTTTCAATGACTTCTTCAAACGAAAGACCAAGATGCATCAGTTTTGACAATGTTGTAGGTAGGTCATAAACGGGACCGTCAATATTACCTGTGTGTAGATCAGTGCTGATAACATCAGAAATAAAACCTTGTTCCATCGCTCGCTGTGCGACTTCGTAGCGGAAACTCCCCGCACCATGTCCAACATCAAATATCACACCATCTTGTTGTGCTTGCCAAGCTTCAGGGATTATTTTACCTTTATCGTCAATGATGTTGTCACCATTTCCTTGAAAGCAGTGTGTAATCACATCTCCCGGTCTCATCAACTCCAAAACATCTGGAAGTGGGACTCCCGATCCGATATGACACATTACAGGTGTTCCTGCGTGTTCGGCTGCTCTGATAGCAAGTTTCAGCGGCTCTACACCGTTATCACCTACTTGCATTTTTCCTTGTCGCACTTTTACTCCAACTGTAATGTCCCGATTAGTTAATAATGTGTCAGCAACACGATCCGGATCAGCGTAAGCAAGGTCATGCATTTCTCCAACAGGACCATATACGAGTCCAATACCGGAAATATGGATATAGTTTAGGATATTCGTTTTTGCCGGTTCCGCAATGAATTCTCGGAATCCAGGGAAAGTTGCCCAACTTGCACTACCAGCGTCAACAATAGTCGTAGTGCCTGAAGTAGGACATACATTGTCTGCCTTTATTCCCCATGTTGTAACACCATAATAAACATGCGTATGTATATCAATCAATCCAGGTGTGACGTATTGGTTTTTGACAGAAATGGTCTGTTTAGCATCTGTCTTTGGAATATCGTGATTGATCGCAGCAATGACTCCATCGGATATAGCGACATCACGAATCGCATTCAATCCTTGGACAGGGTCAATGACAGTACCACCTTTGAGTAGAATATCGTATTTCACTTGTTAAACACCACGTTTTTCCCCCCAAATATCAACATGGACACGCGGTGAGAAACGATATCCATTTTCTTTACAGAGTTCAACTAACCATTCCTGTTTCTCATGTAATACATGGGAGGTTTTACCTTGGGGCATCAACATGATTATTTCAGGTGAGATTTCAATATCTTCTTGTAATGTCTTTATTTCTGCAAGATCTTCGGGTGTGTCTACAACAAACTTCACTTGGCATGTATAGGTGTCTATAAACTTACGTATGACTTCAGGTCGGATACGTTCACGTTCGTGTCGTATAAAGAATCTATTGTCTTCTGAGGGATTTGAATTACGCAACTTAGGACTCATTGAAATTAAATGTGCCGCTACATTTGCGTAGACCGTTGCATTCGTTTCAATCGTGATATGATGTCCTCGTTGTTCTAATTCATGACAAAGTGCTATCAATTCCTTTGTTTGAATAAATGGTTCACCTCCAGTGATAACGACATGCTTGCATCCAAATTGTGTTATTGCGTCAACACTTTCAGCAATAGTAATGTCCTTATTTTCAGGTGTCCAGGATGTGTAAGGAGTATCACACCACGTACATCTCAGGTTGCAATAACTTGTTCGGAAGAAAACAGATGGAACCCCTATCAACATTCCCTCACCCTGAATTGTATGGAACAATTCACTGTATTTCATAGGGTGCCTCACTGTTTAGGATTCAGAACAAGAGATATTTTCTAAAAAACACACTTATGCTTCAATGAGTTCTATCTGAACGTTATCTGGACCCTTGAAAAATGCCATCATCAGTCCTGAAGGTTTTAGGTCTTCAAGTTCGGCACCTTTTTCCTGTAACTCAGCAACAGCAGTATCAAGGTCTTCTACTGTAAAAGCGAGTTGATAGACTCCCCAACGCGGGTTACCACTGGTAGGTTCAACATCCATATCACCAAATTTGGGTGAAAGGAAGATGTTTTCACCTCCAATTTCCATTCGCACAATCTTTAAACCTCGCACCTCGACGGTATCGGTAACCTTACCGTCAAACATCTTCTCATAATATTCGACTGCACCGTCAAGGTCTTCACATCTAAGATGAATATGATGAAATGTATATGCCATAATTTGACTCCTTTTGATAAATAATAATATATTTCCTGGAACCCATTCTATTATAAATATTTTATTCGCAAGTTTCTTTGAACAATTACGTCCCTGCAAAGACGTGTCATATATTGCCAATTTACCTTTATAATATACCTTGTTTAGGATAAAATAATCAACTCAATTTGGATCATGCTAACTGTACACTTCGGGATACTACCTAATCTACCTGTATAGACTGGATATCCCAAAGCAGCATAGTTCCATCATCACTACCACTCGCGAGTGTCTTACCATCCGGACTAAACACAATACTATAAATACTACCCGTATGTCCACTTAACTTCAATAAGGGGTTGTATGTTTTCTTATCCCATAGCTGCACAGTACCAAACCAGTCTCCACATGCAAATGTCTTTCCATCGGGACTAAACGCTATGACGGTTAAATTTTCCATATCATCTTCGATTTTGCGTAGATGTTGACCTGTTTTTACATCCCAAAAATGTGCTACATTAGGGAGTTCCTGTTTATCACTCGTACATGCGATTGTCTTTCCATCTCTACTAAATGCTACATTATTACGCCAATAACTTTTTACCTTCAATGTATGTAGACGTTCACCAGTTATCACATCCCATAAACATAGGGTATTGTCTGTACTATAACTCGCGAGTGTGTTTCCATCCGGACTGAATGCCAGACTATGTACAATATCTGTATGTCCATTCAAAATCTGAATAAGTGTCCCTGTCCGTACTGCCCAAAGGATTACATTGCCGTTATCACTTCCACCTGCAAGCATAAAACCATCAGGACTAAATTTAATACTATAGATGCTACTCGAATCTCCAGTGAATGTATTAACAACAGTTTCTGTTTGGATATCCCACATATTTACAGTGTTGTCTATACTACCACTGGCAATCAACTTTCCATCGGGACTAATAACGGCAGTAATGAACCGACGCATGGGCGTTGTAGGAATCCTATGTTTTTCTCCTGTCTCGATATCCCATAAATGGACAGTACTGAAACCACTCACGCTCGTCAACATAGCACCGTCAGGACTGAATGCTACGCTTGACATGCTATCAGTATGTCCTGGTATTGTTAAAAAGGATGCCCCTTTTTGTGTATCCCAAAGACGAAGGGTACCATCATAACTGACGCTCGCTAAAGTCCTTTCCTGAGGACTGAACGCAATATGCATAATATAGTTCGTGTGTTCAGTGAGTGTCTTTAGAGATTCTCCCGTCTCAACATCCCATAAACGAATGGTTTTGTCCCAACTCGAACTCGCAATCATCTTCCCATCAGCACTGTAAGCGACACTATGAACACCCTCCGTATGTCCTGTAAATGTACGTATCGGTTCCCATGTTTGTGTATCCCACAAACGCAAGGTCTTATCATGATTACCACTTATGAACCTCTTTCCATCTGTGCTGAACGCTACACTACAGACATGTGTCGTATGTCCTTTTAGTGTGCGAATCAGCACACCGGTTTGCACATCCCACAAACGAAGGGTTTTGTCATCACTACCACTCACCAATGTCTGTCCGTCCGGACTAAACGCCAAAGAAGAGAGCATATCCGTATGTCCTTTAAGTGTGTGGATCTGTGTTCCAGTTTGCACATCCCAAAGACGCACGGTATCGCCATTACTCCCACTTGCAATTGTTTTCCCATCTGGACTGAATTCAACACAACCAACAAGTTGCGTATGTCCTTTAAGTGTGTGAATCTGTTTTCCTGTCTGCACATCCCAAAGACCTACGGTATGGTCACCGTTGGCACTTGCTATTGTCAAGCCATCCGGACTAAACGATACACCAAATACCCCATCAGTATTCCCTGCAAATAGGTTAACTGTTCTACCGGTTTGCGCGTCGTAGATCCAAATTCCAATGCTACTCGCTGCTGCTAAAAGCGTCATATCGGGAGAGAATGTAATGTAATGTAATGTGCCTTTACCAAGACGAGTTTTCGCTCCATCAGGTAAATGCCATTTCGTAGTGTCCTGTGCAAAAGTATATATGACAATAGTATGCATGGTAAACATGATGACGACAATAGAAAACAGGACTATTTTCAAAATAATGTTTCTCATTTTATTCTCCTCATAAGATTATATACATACCATGTGTTTATTCCATAGCATCAGGTTTAGGTTCCCAAAGCAGCACGCTGCCATCCATACTCCCGCTTGCCAGTGTCTTCCCATCCGGACTAAATGTAATACTATAGACACCGTTGGTATGACCTGTTAACGTCAAAATAGGAATGTATGTTTGTGCATCCCACAACAGGACGGCACCTTCATAACCACCACTTGCGAGAATTTTTCCATCTGGACTATACGCAATTGTGCTTAACAGATTCATTTCATCACTGATTTTCTGGATATGTGTACCGGTTCGCACATCCCAAAAATGAACAGATGCGTCACCACTCACACTTGCGAGAGTCTTCCCATTCGGACTGAACACTACACTATCCACGCATTGCATATCTGCTTTCAACGTTTGAAGATGTTCACCGGTAATCGCATCCCACAAAATTGCAGTTTTGTCTCTACTTCCACTTGCGATCATTTTTCCATCTGGGCTGAACGCTACACTAACGACACCATCCGTATGTCCTTTCAATGTCTGAATATGTGTGCCTGTCTGTGCAGCCCATACCAACACAGAATTATCTCTACTTCCAGCTGCAAGCATAAAACCATCTGGACTGTACACAACACTATAGATACTATCCGCATTCCCAGTTAACGTTTTTAAATGGGTGGCTGTCTGAATATCCTGTAGACGAACGGTACCATCTAAACTTCCACTTGCGAGAGTCTTTCCATCCGGACTGAAAACGACACTATCTAACGCACGTGTATGCTCTGTGAGAACTTGAAGGGGTGTCTTTGTCTTTAGATCCCATAAGCGGATTTTTTTGTACCCACTTATACCCGCCAACATAGTACTATTTGGACTAAACACCAAACTCGTCATACCATCTGTATGTCCTTCTATTGTCAGGAAGGATTTACCAGCTTGGGTATTCCACAGACGAACGGTACCATCAGAACTACCACTCGCAAAATTAGAACCATCCGTATTAAATACTACGTTTCCAACAGAATCTGAATGCTCTGAGAGTGTTTGAGTTGACGCACCTGTCTGTAAATTCCAAAAACGAATGCTTTTGTCTCCACTTGTACTCACCAATGTAGAACCATCTGGACTGAAAACGACACTATTAACACGGCTTGTATGTCCTGTGAGTGTTTGAATAGAAGTACCAGTCGGCACATCCCACAATCGTACAGTTTTATCAAAACTCGCACTTGCAACCGTCTTACCATCTGGACTAAACGTTATGTAATTAACAGCATTCGTGTGTCCTGTGAGTGTTTGAGTAGAATCCCCTGTCTTCACATCCCAAAAACGAATAGTATTGTCGGTACTACCACTTAACACTTTCTGTCCGTTTGGACTAAACGCTACGCTCAGGACCCAGTTTGTATGTCCTATCAAAGTTTGAATATGTTCTCCTGTTTGTGCATCCCATAGACATACGGTTTTGTCAAAACTCGCACTTGCAACCGTCTTACCATCTGGACTGAAAACTACACTATTGACACTATTTGTATGATTAGTTAATGTCCTGAGAAGATTCCCTGTCAAGGCATCCCACAGATGGACGGTTTTGTCTCCACTGCCACTTGCTATAGTCTTACCATCTGGACTGAACGCTACACTGCTGACACTATATGTATGTCCTATGAGTAAGTCAAGTGCTTCCCCTGTCTTTGCGTCATATAACCAAATTCCTATACCACTTGCAACTGCTAATCGCTTCCCATCAGGTGAGTACGATATATCGTAAATATTGCCTTTGCCGATGCGTGCTTTCGCACCATCAGGTAAATGCCATTTTGTAGTGTCCTGTGCAAAAGTATTCGGTACAATAGCAAATACTACAAACCAAAAAGTTACAATTGATAACAATACTTTTTTCATTGGAAAGCGTGTCCTTTAGTTATAAAAATTAATTTATATAGAATTGATGGCAAAGTTGAGTATTATCCCTGTGGTAGGCGAGTTGCCATTCTGTAGGGTGTGTAAAGTTTTTTGCCTAAAGACAGGAATGAAAACACCATGTACAAGACTTCGGACATTATATTTGACTGTGAATTGTTTATGTTTATCTTGTAATTTCATTGGATTTTTTTCCGTATAAAAAGGTTACCGTTTTGTGTCTAAGTTCTGCATAACGGTAACTTTTGGTATTTTTCACTGGTTTTAGTTCCTGTCTGGGTTTATGGGTTGTTTTCACCGGTTTTTTTTTGAATGTAAAAAAAAGAAAAACGGTAACCTTTGTTCTGCTTGATTCTTGTCTGTTTTTGAATTGTCTAATATAACTCAAGTTGCTACATAATGTAGCATAATCTGTATGAAGATTAATTAAATATATAGGTAATTCCTTGATCAAATTATGTTCGGTTTCTAAATCGCATAATTGGCACTATTTTCTTGTGTCTAATACACCTTTCGCCCCTCTGGGGCTTGGGAGGGTGTTCACTAACGTTTGCTATATACCTTTCGCCTCTCCGAGGCTATCGTAAATGCCTCTCAGCAGAGGTGCGAAAGGTGTATCTCGTGTATAATGCATCAGTTTGCTTACATAATGCGCCTACCAAGTACCAATAAAAATTACCCAATTAACAAGTTAATCTTCATTTAGATTGTGTCCGAATAGACACAAACTAACAGTTTGTGCTACAAAAAGAGCCATTATATATTAGAAATGGTATAATATTCTATTGGAGGTCGTTTCGACAGAATGTAAGATATCGGAGGTCGCTTTGCTCGCTCCGACCTACGAATCGTAGTATTTCCTCCGTTTAAAAAAGATACAGTTTTGTGCCTTTTTTCACATGACTGTATCTTTACTGTGTTGTGGTCTGGTTGTTGTACCAGACTGGGTTTGTGGGTTGTTTTCACCGGTTTACTGTGTAAAAAAGAACTTGAAAAACTGTATCTTTTGTTTTTGGCTATTTGTCGTAGGTAGGTTCTACAGAATGTAAGATGTTGGAGGTCGCTTTGCTCGCTCCGACCTACGAATACGGTTATGTTGGGTTTGTATGTGGTTTTGTTTTTCATAGTGATAGTATTATAGCACGTGTTGTTGAGGGTTGGAAGGGGTTGTGGATTTTGGAACAATATATATCCAATATGTTTTATGTAGTTTTCAGTTTTCAGTTTTTTCAGAATCAAGAAAATAAGCATGCAAGCATGAAAGCTGGTTTAGTTGATGCAAAAATTATACACACCCCATTTTATAACCACATTGACAACACCATCTGAATGGTGTTATTATATCACATACAATTATGGTAGTCAAGAGAGCAACAATATGTCAATAGATGAATATACGACAGTTCAAACCGAACATGTTGCGATGTTAGCATCAGAACTTGCAAAACGAGAGATACCAATAATTGACCAATTTGAACCGATTGCAGATTTTGAAGAACTCATCACATTTGCAGAAGCAAACCCTACACCAATTGAATATAGTGACCAACACCGTGCATGGCAACTTGAATCAGTTGCAGCACGCGTTATTGAGGTTCTCGGTATTGCAGCGCATGAAACACTTTACAAACCAGCATGGGAACCGTTGGCAAGAATACTATTAGATCATATTGAGTATTTATATACTTTTCCTGAAGCACCGACAGCACGTGAGCGGTTGGCAGCCGGGAGTGCGTTGGCATTAGCAGGTAGCGTCTGTTCTATATTACCACAATCTGAACTATGGAGATTGGCTGGATTTGGACGTATTGCTGCAAACCTCACTGAAGTTAACCCAACTTCTACAGATACACATATAATTCAACCAATAGATTCAGCATTTTTGCTTGCAAGTAACCTCAACCTACCAATTCTGGGTTCAGCGAAAAAATGCTATAATTCAGTCCTTAATCGCAATTTTACGTTTCAGAATCAAATAGAGTTTCCGTTAAGTGATGAAGCCATCTTAGGTTATCTCAATCTGGAATATGACGGATTAGAAGATGTCCACTCTGCTGTTATGAGGGGGGACAACACGGCTGCAATGTCTGCATATACAACCTATCGTAAAGAGTATATCAAGCACTTTGACGGTATCCTATATTTGGCAAAAACGGATACAATTAATGCAACAAAATTATATCTGGAATGTTTGCTAAAATTGTCCATTTATCCTACACCATCTATTTTAGCGACAGCAGAAATTGGTATTGCTGCGCTTCTCTTCCCTGAATTTCGTATTAGTGCACAACTCCTCATATTGGCATCTCGTCGATATAAGTGGATAGTTAATGCCTACTTTTACCCGGATGGTTTTCATAAAGACATATTACTGCGTTCACAAGTAGAAGCAATTACCGATTTTTCAAGATTTCTAACAGTTTTTGATAGGGTTAAGGAGACTTGGCAATTTGAATGTGTTGATGAACTACAGAATTTATTAGAGAAGTTGGAAAAAGCATGCATCTATATTTGTCAACCAGATAAATCTTTTCCACCTTTCGGTGCTAATTTCCTTGACAATACAGATGTTATTGAACTGCGGAATATCACTAATTTTAATCGGGATAATAGTGAGTTGCAGACATTATCATACGCACTACCTTATACTGGTTACTATGTAATGAGAGATAGTTGTGAACCTGACGCACAATATCTCTGTTTTGATAGTGGACCAATCGATAATAAAGGTTATGATGATAAGTTGAGTTTCGTGTTATTCGCACATGGAAGACAACTAATTAAGCACAACTATGGAAGTAAAGAAGAGAATGAATCCAGTACAGCAAGCGAAGCACATAACGTTGTTCTGATTGATGGAAAAAGAGAACTAACGCAACCAGATATTGTTCCGGACCCTGATTCTCGGTGGATTACAACCTCTACTTATGATTTTGTTGAGGGGTGGTATAAGGGTTCTGAATGTCATCATAAACGCTCTATCTTTTATATAAAAGGGGAATACTTCATTTTACATGACCTTATTCTCGGTGAAGGGGAACATATAATACAACAGGTTTTTCACCTAAACACAACAAATATAGTACAGAATGTTGGACAAGTATGGACGCTTGAGCCTGGTCATAGTAATATCTATATTGGCACTGCTGATAATATCAACCTTAACCTGCAGATGAATGATAATAAACTTACTTTTAACGCAACACGCAAATTACCCGCGGCTTTAAATGTTATCATGTTTCCAATGAAACCTAAAGTGGAACACCAACCCAAAACCAATCCAATTTCTATCATAGCGGATGCTGACATTCTTGCTACCGGTTTCACAGTACAGACACACGACGTAACCGATACATTCCTAATCTCTGATGACGGTATAGCAAAGATGTCAACATCCGATACAGATGAAAAAATTGAGTTTGAAGGAGAATATCTGTTTCTCCGTGGAGAGAAATTTGTGATGCTCAACGGCAGGTATCTCAAAGTTGGGACAAATGTCCTTGCCGATTTAGATGAACCACGAGAACATTTTATGAATATACAATAGAACTTACGGTTTTAGAATTCAAAATCAATAGATTATCTATAATTGAGTTAAACCATCAAATCTGTAATATAACACACATAATCTGAATTTAAAGAGGTATAATATGCTTTTTTTACGCAGCATCGTGGTATGGTTTGCATCATTGGAATCTGGTGCATCATTTCAAAAATGGATACAAATTATCCTCAGGATTTTGGGTGTAGTTGCGTTTGTTTTCATAATTGTATCGAGTATTCTCCTTGTTGTAACCGTTATTGCAGAAATAGAAAGCATCAGTTCATTATTGTTCCACTTGAGTGGTTCAATATTAATTGCATTATTCACCATAGCTGTTGGAATAATCCTAATATTGCTTATTTGGAACAGATGTAACAAAATCAATACACTTCAGAATGAATCTGATTTTACTTTATTGAATATCGCTGTTATCTTGGTAAGGTTATCAGGGGAAGTAGTATTAATTGTAAACGTTGCTACATGTTTTCATTTGTTGTTGGGTGGTATTTTTGGAATAGGGATGCATGGTATGATTAGTTTTCTTTACAACCCAGTTATCGTTGTAGAATCAATATCTATTGGTTGGTCTTTCGACTGGTCTATCAGAGTAATATCGATTATTACCTTCGCTATAAATGGAATTACTATATTGATTTCTTCTTATGTCATTGCTGCGTTACTCAATTTGGTAGTAGGAATGGCAAAAGATCTCAGAAATATCGATGCCACGTTGTCAACTGAGGAAACAACGTCTGATTCATAAAAGATGGGATTGTCTTGTCTGGTAATTCCTTCAAAGGAACAACTGGGTACGACATCCAACCTTGTTTCTATGGAGGAATATATAATGCCTGAACAACACCATGAACTTGCTCACGTTTTCACTGATCCATCACAAACCGTAAACGACGCACGAGGTGCTGCCTCCCGTGACTTGAACACACCTTACACCTTTCCAGATTATACAAAAGCAGCGTGGACAGAAAAATCCGAAGCACTACGCCAACAGATACGCGTTGCCAACGGCTTAGTGCCAGAGCATGAACCTACCCCACTAAACGTCCAGATCTTTGGAAAAATAGAACGTGAGGATTATTCCGTAGAAAAAGTTCATTTTGAACCTTTTCCCGGATTTTTTACTACGGGAAATCTCTATCGACCAAAAGGTAAGACAGGTCTGTTTCCGGGTATTATTAGTCCTCATGGACATTGGGGACGCGGACGCATAGAGGATATAGAACGCGGCTCAATTCCCGCACGATGCATCAACTTTGCTAAACAGGGATATGTTATCTTTGCTTATGATATGATAGGTTACAATGATAGCGCAAAGCAGCTTGAACATCGCTTCGGAGGGACACGAGAAGCATTGTGGGGTTTAAGTGCAATGGGACTGCAACTCCAGAACGGAATTAGAGCCATTGATTTCTTGCAAAATCTGCCTGATGTTGACAAGGATCGTATCGGCTGCACAGGGGCATCTGGTGGAGGATCACAAACATTCATTCTAACTGCTATAGATGAACGCATCAAGGTATCTGCTCCCGTGAATATGATTTCAGCAACAATGCAAGGTGGGTGTCTATGCGAAAACGCTCCAAATTTGCGGTTAGATGTAAGTAACCTTGAAATCGGAGCATTGATGGCACCGCGTCCACTCCTACTTGTATCCTGCACTGGGGATTGGACATCCAATACACCAACGGTTGAATATCCCGCTATCAAAAGCATCTATGCACATTTTGGTGCGGAGGACAAAATCCATCAAGTTCAGGTGGATGCAGAACATAATTACAATAAGGAGAGTCGTGAGGCAGTATATGCATGGTTCGCAAAATGGTTGTTGGATGCAGAGGATACGACTGCATTTAAAGAAGTGCCTTATCAAGTTGAATCGGATGATGATCTGTTGGTTTTCTCTGATAGCGATTTACCGAGGCATGCATTCAAACAGGAGGACATCCTGGGTGCTTGGGGAAGACTATCTAACAAAGCATTACAACAACGTAAACCGACAAATAAAACTGAACTGCAAAATTTTAAAGATGAGGTGGGGAGTGCCTTGCAACATTCCCTCGGTTTGCACATTCCAAACAGCAATGAGATAACACTTTCAGAACCCGATGGTGCATTTCCAACCACATATCATGCAGATTTTTCTGCTCAACACATTGTCATCGGTAGGAAAGGTGTCGGAGATGCAATCCCAAGTGTCCTATTTCGTACAGAACCTTTAGTAGGACATGACCCGGTGGTTGTCATCGTACATCCTGAAGGTAAAGAGAAGTTAATCAATGCGGAAACAGGTCAGCCTTTGCCGTTGATTAAAGAACTGATTAATTCTGATCGGAAAGTCCTCATAATAGATGTCTTTGATACAGGAGAACATGCGGAGTATGAAAGATCGGTAGACACTAACTATTTCACTACCTATAACAGAACTACCGCAGCGTTACGCGTTCAGGATATATTAACAACTTTGATGTATTTTTCAACAAGAGGTGACGTTTCAGATGTCAGTTTAATTGGAATAGGGGAAGCAGGTTTGTGGACTTTACTGGCAGCGGGATTTACAAACATCAAAAACGTTGTCATTGATGCGGCACAATTTGATACCGAGAGTGATGATGCTTATTTACAGACGTTTCCAATTCCGAGTTTGCGTAGAGTGGGAGATTTCCGCACAGCAGGAACACTAATTGCTCCCAGAAATCTTATCATCCATAACACTGGCGATACCTTCAACACAACATGGATTGAAGAGGTGTATCGGAACATTGGCGCGGAAGAGAATCTAATTGTACGGAAAGAAACAATGGCTGAGGCTGAAATCCTTGGAAGGATAGTTGAATTGTAAGCCAATGTCAGTCCAGTGAAATCAAACGAGATAGATGTCACGCTCCGCGTCCCGTATCCCATAACTTACGACGCCAAGGAAGAGATGCGTTCGTAAAAGAACAATTCGTTATATTCTGCCATTCGGTATTGATTCTGTAATTCTGACAAATACTTCGTAGGTCGAAGCGAGCGTATCGACCTACGACATTGGAAACCCAACGAAATTACATGTGTTGTGGTTACTACGCTCGCACCGACCTACGGACATTCATAGAAAATCCTGGTTCAGACAATCAAAATAACGAAAGTCCAATCGTCTTGCTACCCACACATTTTCCATTGACAACCTACACCTAAATTGATAGAATATAATCTGGTATTGCAGACTACATTTCGCTGTTATGCAGGTTAACCAACATCACCGATTCATCCTATAAAACAAGAAATCAAGAGACAAAATGCCAATAATAGTAGAATCACTCACAGAGGAGTTATAGTAATCATCATGAAACAAATTGCATCCATATTCCTTGTCTTAATTACTGTCATATCTATACAAATACAATTTGCAATCGCAGATGACTGGTCTCAGTGGCGCGGAGAGAACCGCGATGGTGTTTGGAAAGAAACTGGTATCATTGAAAAATTTGATGGCACAGATATACCACACCGTTGGAGTGTTCCTGTTGGTAGTGGATATAGCGGACCAAGTGTCGCTGATGGACGCGTCTACATTACCGACAGACTTACTAAACCGAAACAGGTTGAACGTGTACACTGTTTTGATTGGGAAACAGGTGATGAAATTTGGTCTCATACCTACGATTGTGTATACAAGATTGAATATCCAGTAGGACCTCGTGCCAATGTTACAGTTGATGATGGACTTGCGTATGCTTTAGGGGCAATGGGGCATTTGCACTGTTATGATGCTGCGACCGGTGAAATAAAGTGGAAAAAGGATCTAAACAGTGAATATAACATTAATATGCCTATTTGGGGAATCGCTTGTGCGCCTATCATTGATGAGAACCTTGTCATCGTGCAAATAGGTGGCAAACCGGAGGCATGTGTCGTTGCCTTTGATAGAAAAACAGGTGAGGAAAAGTGGAAGGCACTTAGCGATAATGCCTCATATTCCGCACCGATAATGATAACGCAGGCAGGAAAACGTGTACTAATATGCTGGACTGGACATAATGTCGCAGCATTAGATCCTCAGACTGGGGATGTACATTGGAAATACCCAATTCCACCTACGCGATGGGAGATCGGAATCGCAACACCTATTGTAAAGAACAATCAGCTTTTCGTTACGAATTTCTATGAAGGAGCATATCTTCTGGAATTAGCGAATGATGAATTAGATGTAGAACTTGTATGGCACAAGCAAGGTAAAAACGAAAAAAATACAAAGGCAATCCAAACTACGATGTCAACACCTATATGGTTGGGAGATTATATTTACGGTGTAGATAGTCACGGTGAAGTCCGATGTATTAATGCACAGAACGGTGATCGGATATGGGAAGATCTAACTGCTGTTCCAAAAGCACGATGGAGCACCATACATTTTGTAAAAAACGCTGACAAAGTATGGATGTTTAATGAAAAAGGTGAACTTCTAATTACGGAACTGTCCCCTGAAGGATTGAATATCATCAGTCGTGCAAAGTTGATCGAACCTACACGCGGACAACTAAATCGTAGAGGTGGGGTTACTTGGTCGCATCCCGCATTTGCATATAAACACGTCTTCGCAAGAAACGATAAAGAACTTATTTGTGCAAACTTAGAAAAAATTAAAGAATAAACATTGGAGGTAAAATGGATACAAAACTTTCGGCTAATATAGGCGGGAACCCGCACCCGCCCATTGACTTAAAACCCGGACAACAACTAAACGGCTTTGAAGTTAAAGCCATCACGCCAATAGACGAATTGCGGGCAGTAACAATTGAATTGACGCACAACCACAGCGGCGCACGTCTATTACATCTCTATACAGATGACTCCGAAAATCTCTTCTCAATCAATTTTCCAACGCCCCCCACAGATGACACAGGTGTTCCCCATATCCTTGAACACGCTGTCTTAGCAGGTTCACAGAAATTCCCCGTAAAAGAACCATTTTTTGAAATGATCAAAATGAGCATGGCTACTTTCATTAACGCCATGACCAGTTCCGATCATACCTATTATCCAGTCGCAAGCAACGTTAAAAAAGATCTCTTCAACTTGGCAGAAGTCTACTTTGACGCAGTTTTTCATCCACTACTCACAGAGGAAACATTCAAGCGCGAAGGACATCATCTCGCTCCTGTTGACCCGGAAAATCCTACTGGAGATCTAAAAATAACTGGAATCGTCTACAATGAGATGAAAGGTGTTTTTTCTGATCCTGAATCGCGACTATACCGATCTATGACAAGCCGACTCTTACCGGACACACTCTACGCAAAAGAATCTGGTGGAGACCCAGACGCAATACCGGAATTAACCTATGAACAACTCAAAGGATTTCACGAAACATATTATCATCCAAGTAATGGCTTCTTTTTTCTATATGGCGATATACCAACAAGTGATTACCTCGATTTCCTTGCAGATAAACTGGATAAAATTCCAAAAAATGAGACTATTTCATCGCTAAAACCGCTAAATGCGGATGTTACTCATCAACCCAGATGGAAATCACCACAGACAGTAACTGATACATATCCTGTTGCTCCCGATGAAACTCTCACTGAAAAGACATATCTGATGTTGAGTTGGCTTATTGGAGATGCAACTGATCCTGAGGATGTCGCAATGTGTTACATCGTGAGCCTAATCCTACTCGGAAATGAAGCAGCACCACTCAAAAAAGCGATTATCGACTCAAAATTAGGAGCAGATCTCATTTATTCAGGTGCAAGTTCTATTGGTCCAAATACCACATTTTACGTAGGACTTAAAGGCAGCGACGCAGACAGAGTTGAAGCATACACAAAATTGGTAAATGATACCTTAACCGAACTTGCTGATAACGAGTTAGATAGTGATTTAGTTGAAGCTGCTTTCCAACAATCAACCTATCACTACCAAGAAGTAGCACCAATGTTCCCACTCCGCATGCTTTTTAGAGTTATTGAAGCATGGATATACGATAAGAATTCAGATACATTCCTTAAGATGGGAGAAAGTCTGGCTACAATTAGAAAACGTTGGGAAGAAGATTCTGGAATCTTCAACGAAATAATACGTGAACGTCTTGTTGACAATCCACACCGTTTGACAAGTGTGCTTTCTCCAGACCCAAATATGCAGGCGAAACTTGACGCTGAATTAGAACAACGCACTAAGGAAATCAGAGCACAACTTACGGATGAACAGACAAGACAAATTGCTGCTGATGCTGCAGAACTTGAACGGATGAACGGACAACCAAATCCCCCAGAAGCATTGGCAAAGTTACCACAATTGCAAGTCAACGATCTCCCAGATAAACCGAAACATATTCCTACGATAATTGAAAAAGTCGGTGAACAAGACGTACTCCGAAGCAATGTCTTTGCAAACGGAGTCAACTATCTTATTCTAAACTTTGATCTTCAAGGGTTTCCACAACACCTATGGACATATTTGCCAAGATACACTGATGCAATAAGAAAACTCGGTGCAGCAAACATGGATTTCACTGAGATGGCAAAACGGAAATCATCAGTTACAGGTGGGATCGGATGTGGCTCTGGATTTAACACCCATGCACTTGATGTAAATCGGTCAATGCAATATATGAGGTTTAGTCTAAAAGCACTTGATGAAAACATGGAAAAGGCATTAGATGTATTACATGACTTAGTGTTTGCTGTAAACCCACGTGACAAAGAACGACTCCACGATGTAATGGTCCAGGCAGTGGCGGAGTATCGGACAGAAATGATTCACGATGGTTCAAGCACCGCAATTCATCACGCATCACGAGGGCTTTCACCACAAGGATATCTGTCTGAAATTGTCTACGGACTACCACAACTTCGTACCAGTGAAACATTACTCAACAAATTTGACGAACTTAACACAGAGCTCATGGGTCACATAGAAGAGATACGTGATTTTCTATTAAACCGCGGTCGTGTTACCGTGAGTTTTACTGGCTCCGATAACGCATATCAAACAACAAACGCAAGAATCAGTGAATGGCTAAATGCAATGCAAGACGAATCAATCGATTCCGATATGATACCATTTAAACCTTTTGATTCTCCTCCGCGTGAGGGATTGGCAGGACCTATCCAGATTGCACACTGCGCACATGTAATGCCTGCACCGCATTATTCGCATACGGATTCTACGCTGCTTACTATCGGAACACATCTCGTACGTATGGATTACATATTGAGTGAAATCCGCTTTAAAGGCAACGCTTATGGTGCCAGATTATCCTACAGTCCGTTTGATACAGCATTGTATCAATCTTCATATAGAGACCCGCATGTCGCAAGAACTATCAACGTTTTTGAGCAGACGGTAGACTACATCAAACAGGTAGAGTGGACACAAACGGATATAGACCGTGCAATCATCGCAACAGCGAAAAGTGCAGAAAAACCGATACGTCCAAGCCAAGCTGCAAGTGATGCCCTTAGTCACCACCTTACAGGTCAAACGCGTGAGATGCGTGAGGAACGCTACGCACAACTCCGACGGGCTACACCAACTGAAGTAAAACGCGCACTGCTTCAACTTTTTGAAGAAAATCAAGAAAACGCATCTGTTTGTGTTGTTTCAAGCCGTGAAAAACTTGAAGAAGCAAACACCGAATTAGAACAACCGCTTGATATTGAAGATATATTATCTTAACTTGTGTTGACCATTAGATTATAGAGGAAAGATTTATTATGATAAAAAGAATTGCGTTGTTGCTGATGTGTATCTGTACTCTGTCTATATTAGCAGTATATACATCAAATACAATCGCTGATAAACATGGAACAGAAGTTGAACTTACACAGAAGTTTGAGAAAAACTGGCATTACTGGCGTGGACCACTCGCAACAGGAATGGCATTAAATGCAAATCCACCCACTACCTGGAGTGAAACTGAAAACATTCGATGGAAAGTACCTATACCCGGTATGGGGCATGCTACTCCCATTATCTGGGAAGATATGATAATTATTCAGACTGCAATACAAGGTGAGATGGCTAATCCTGATAACACAGAAGAGGATAACCGGTCCGATAGAAGACGCAGAAGAAGAAATAGGAACTTATCCTCATTTAAGTTTGAACTTCTTGTGCTAAACCGCAGTGATGGTAGTCCACGGTGGCAAAAAACATTAAAAGAAACCAAACCACACGAAGGTATACATGGTGATGCAAGTTTCGCATCCAATTCACCTGTAACAGATGGTGAACATATTTACGCCTATTTCGGTTCTCGTGGACTCTACTGTTTAGACTTTAAAGGGAATATCAAATGGGAAAAAGAAATAGGTATCATGCATAAGAGAAATACCTTTGGAGAAGGCAGCTGTCCAATTATCCATGGAGATACAATCGTAATCCTACAAGACCACGAAGGACAATCCTTTATAATAGCACTTGATAAACGAACTGGTGATCAAATCTGGCGGATGGACAGAGATGAAGTAACAACCTGGACATCTCCAATCGTTGTTGATTACAACGGCATCTCACAAGTGATTGTTCCTGCATCCAATCGCACACGCAGTTACAATTTAGCAAATGGTGATTTGGTATGGGAATGTGGTGGATTGACAAGGAATGTTATCCCATCTCCAATGCATAAGGATGGACATGTATATGTTATGAGTGGACACGGGGGGTTCTCACTACAATCAATTAACCTTGAACTTGCATCAGGAGATATTACAAGAACTGAAGCTGTTGATTGGCAATACAACGACGATACCCCTTATGTACCATCTCCGCTATTGAGTGAGGATACAATCTACTTCCTAAAAAGAAATGACAATATACTCACGGCTATGGATAGGAAAACAGGAGATGTGATCTTTGGTCCACAAAGGATTCAAGGTGTATCCAATGTGTATGCATCCATTGTCGGTGCTGCAGGTCGGGTGTATATTGCAGATCGGAATGGAAGCGTCGCTGTTTTAAAAGACGGACCAAAACTTGAAGTTATCGCACTGAATTATCTTGATGACAGTTTTAACGCATCACCTGCAATCGTCGGATCAGAATTATATTTGCGTGGAACTCAACATCTCTACTGTATCGCAGAATAATCGTACATTCAACTTATTAAACGAAAACCAAGGAATTTTCTAATATGAAAAAAACAACAATCTTGACAATTTGTTTATGTGTCTTAGCAATGTTAGCAATGTATACAATACAAACCATTGCTGATCAACATGCAACGAAAACAGAGCATACCTCAAATTATGAAAACAACTGGCATCATTGGCGAGGTCCACATACTAACGGAGTGGCAGTCAATGCCAATCCTCCACTGACTTGGAGCGAATCTGAAAACATACGTTGGAAAGTGCCTATTCCGGGGCTGGGTCATGCCACACCAATCATCTGGGAAGATAAAATCTTTATCCAAACTGCAATAAAGGTAGACAAACCGGCGGAAGAAGAAAAAACTGAGAACACTGAGGAAAGCGATTCCGTAAATGAGAATCCTTTCAGTGGGTTTCTGCCGCAAAATCAACGTGACCGTCAAAGAGGTGAAGGTATAGGTGAATTATATCAGTTCAAACTTATTGCTTACAACCGCAGTGATGGAAGTATTTTGTGGGAAAAAACACTTAAAGAAACCGAACCACATGAAGGCATGCATAATCATTCAAGCTTCGCGTCCAATTCCCCCGTGACTGATGGAGAATACATCTATGCATATTTCGGTTCACGTGGCTTATATTGCTTGGATATGAAAGGTAATATTAAGTGGGAAAAAGACCTTGGTCAAATGCGTAAAGCAGGGACGTTTGGTGAAGGAAGTTGTCCTATTATTCATGAAGATGCAATCGTTATTCTGCGAGATCAAGAAGGACAATCCTTCATTGTTGCACTTAATAAGCATTCAGGTGATGAAATATGGAAAAAAGAACGCAATGAACGCACTACCTGGACATCACCCATTGTCGTTGAACACAACGGAAAATCTCAGATTATCGTTCCAGCTACAAATCGGACACGAAGTTATGATTTGGAAAATGGAGATGTGTTATGGGAATGTAGTGGTATGACACGAAATGTAATTCCTTCACCAGTTTATACTGACGGACATGTATATGTCATCAGTGGGTTCCGTGGAAGTTCACTACAAGCAATTGACCTTGATATTGCCGATGGAGATATTACTGGTACAGATGCTATCGTATGGGAATATAACCGTGATACACCTTATGTGCCATCACCACTATTGAGTGGGGATATAATATACTTCCTTAAGGATAATAACGGTATACTCACAGCTATTGATAAGAATACGGGAATGGTGCACTATGGACCTGAAAGGGTAACAGGTATTTCAGGGGTTTATTCCTCAATCGCAGGTGCAGCTGACCGTGTCTATATAGCCAGTCGAAACGGGACTGTTACTGTCCTTAAGCACGGGCCAGAATTTGAAGTTTTAGCTGTAAACAAACTTGATGATAGTTTCAACGCATCACCTGTATTCGTTGGAGATGAGTTATTCCTACGCGGAGCTCAACATCTCTACTGCATAGCAGAATAATCATTAACCTATACTTCGTAATGGGCGGGTCTTTGTACCCGCCTTATACCATTTCTAATAAATAAAGTGTCATTTGCTGAGGACTACTTGTAGGATCGACCCGGTGAATGCCTTAATGGCATTCATACCGTTGATTTACTGGTCGCGACCGGGAGGTCGCTCCTACAGAAGAAAGATTTCCAATCATTAACAATGGTTGAATCCAGTAATGGGACAATATTAGAATTGGTATAAGTTGAAACGCTGTGAATGCCAACAGTGCATTCATAGCGTTGATTTATAGGTTTCGCAAACTCAATCCAAACCATATACTATCTAATACGTCGCCCGCCCCCCACTCACATCATAACACTGTCCCGTAACAAAACTCACCTCATCAGACGCTAAGAAATTTACAACAGAAGCAACCTCCTCCGGTCTTCCAACACGACCTAACGGTATCTTACTTACCATATAATCAATCGTTGTCTGTTCCATACCATCCATAATCGGAGTTTCAATCACAGCAGGTGACACTGCATTTACTCGAATGTTATAGTCCGTCACCTCTCTTGCAAGTGCCTTTGTCAAACAGATCACACCCGCTTTAGACACAGAATACGGAATCATTGTCGGGTTACCTTCTTTACCAGCAATTGACGCTATATTTACAATCCTACCATAATCCTGTGCAATCATGTGTCCAATAACTGCCTTACAACAGAGGAAAACACCCGACAAGTTCACACCAATCACCGCATCCCAATCCGATTCTTCCAAATCAGTCAACGGCAATGTGCGACCTGCAATACCCGCATTGTTAACCAGAATATCAACACGTCCAAATTCTGATAGAACTTTATCTACAGCAGCATTGACATCATCGGAATATGATACATCGGTTGGAATCGGAATTGACTGTCTGCCAAGTGTCTCTATTTCTTTGGAAACTTCCTCGGCAGATGACAAATTTAAATCCAAAATGGCAACATCAGCACCCGCATTTGCAAGCCTAAGTGCAATCGCTTTGCCAATTCCTTGTCCCGCTCCAGTTACAATTGCTTTTTTGTCGTTAAGATTCATCATTACTCACCTATAACAATACCGTATTCACCCACAACTGCACCTCTGTGTCCCGATTGATAATGTAGATGCCTTTCACCAACAATCGGTTGCGAACTTTGTGCCTCAACAGAACCACGGACGTTACCCATAGCTGCTTCATCTACATCAGCACAACAGCGAGGTTTAATCCGCCGATGCAACTGACGACGTACCTCTCCCTTTTTGTTCCGAACAATGATATTGACTAACGCATCTGCTTCACCAACGTTGAGAAAACGGAACCAGTCTTTTGCTCCACTTGCAATCTCTGGGAAAAACACACGAAGTCCTACATGTCCCCCTTCTTCTGAGGCACCAGGTAGATCAATCACAGCCGTACCACTATGCATATGTCTCTCCGCAACAATCGGTTGATCACTACGTATCAAGATCGAAGACTTAATTTTGATATCTTCCATCTTCGGTATCCAACATTCAAATGGATTTAATTCACGTTCCATTGTCGTCACTGGATCTCCTGTACCATCGTCATGTGCAATGAGTGTCACATCACCACGTTCTCTACCAACATTGACAATCACTGCCCAGTCTTGCCATGCAGGTCCTACTTCTGGAAAGTATAGAGTCCGTGGTGCATCTGTGATGACTTGACCATATTGACCGACACACGTTTTTCCTCCCTGATAATGTAGATGTCTTTCACCAACAATCGGTTGTGTACTCTGTACTTCAAGCGTCCCTTGTACATTACCCATCAAACCATCGGCAACATCCCAACAGCAAAGCGGTTTGATAGAATGGTGATGTTGTCTCGTTATATCCCCGCGCCTATTACGGACAATAATATTTACCAATGCATCCGCCTCACCAACGTTCAAGAATCGAAACCAATCTAAAGCACCAGGAACTAATTCTGGAAAGAATAAACGTAGACCGACCGTTTCATATTCTTCCGCTGCACCCACAAAGTCAAGGATGTTCGTCTTATTATGCATATGCCGTTCCGCTGCAATCGGTTGGTCAGCAGAAAGTTGCATCGAGGAATTCTGCTTAATTGCCTCCACATTTGGAGTCCAACATTCAAACGGTGAAATCTCTTTCTCATCTGTCCAAGTCGGTTGTCCATTAGCAGCATGTCTGGCTATTCCTGTCACCTTAGTCTCCTCAGTACCAACATTGATAACTTGAACCCAGTCCTCCCACTGTGGACCTACCTCTGGAAAATATAACGTTGTTGCAAGTGCCATTTATCTCTCCTTCTAATTTATTGATATGTTTTTGCTTGATTATATATATGGATTCCACTACAATTTTAACCTAATTTGTTCTCAAATTCCACACAATTTTGGCTTCATCATACGGAGGAAATTCATGGCACGTAAAAAACTAACGGACACAGAAATACAAAGTAAATTGGGAAAACTCAACGGTTGGACAGTTGAAAATGGAAAACTTCATAAGGAATTCAAATTTGACAACTTCGTTTCCGCGTTCGGCTTTATGACACAACTCGCACTAATCGCAGAATCCATGAACCATCACCCTGAATGGTTCAATGTCTATAACCGTGTGACAATTGACATGATGACACACGACGCAGATGGAATCAGTGATTTAGATTTTGAATTCGCAGCACATGCCGATGCTCTGAGTGAGAAATAACAGATGAATACCACCTGTAACTATCTGTAGCGAATACTGTATGGTTACGTCTAATCTATCAAAACTAATTTACTATCCTAATGCTGACAGATGTCTCTATTGAGAAAGCAACACATTTGTTGTTCTCTTTATGTTTGTTGTCAGATACGCATCAATAACCTAAACGGTCCTGTATATACCTATCGCAGGTCTGGTAAATTAACCAGCAATTTTGCTGTGGTGAGATGTATTCATACGAAATCACTTGATGATATACAATCCAAAGATTGCAATAATGGAGAATAAAATATGAGAATATCCGTCAAATTGAGCTGCATTATGCTTGCCATACTTGTTATACTAAACGGATGTGACTGGTTCCGTGAATCAAAGCAGGTCGCTCAAGAAGAACTGGGTCCCAAGGAACTTCTACGCAAGTATGAATGGTTCAAAGATGCATCAAGCAAACTTGATAAAAAACATGCAGATATAAAAGTCTATCAAAAACGTATTACAAATATGTCCAAAGATTATGCGGATGTCCCTCGCAATAAATGGCCTCGCGAAGACAGAGAACAATATAATCTATGGCAATCAGAAGTTGCAGGGATAAAAGCGAGTTACAATACACTTGCGTCAGAATATAACGCACAGATGACGAAAATAAATTGGAAATTCACAAATATAGGTGAACTGCCAAAAGGAGCAGAAACACCACTTGCACGCGAATTCAAACCATATCAGGAGGAATAGAGAAATTATGAAAAAAACAACAGGTCTACTTTTTGTTCTATTATGCGCACTTAGTATTTTCTGGGGATGTAATACAAGATCACGTGAACCTATATCAAGTTCCGGCGTTAAACCTACTCAAGTAGATGTACCAGTAAATGCCGAAGGTATAACTGTAGAACAGCAGAATATCAGAGATCGCCTACTGATGGACAACGAAATCGGAAGCATAAAACACCTATACGTAATTTCCGCATATAGTGGACAAACAATTATTTATTCCACAGTACGGGGAAAGGTGACAAGCAGTAGTAAGCGATTGTCACCGACATCCGTTGTCGTTGGAGCAAGTGGTGAATATAGACGACCAGGATTTTCCACTGGACAAGACAAGATGGTTACGGATGAAGTCGTACAAGATGATGGAACTTACGGATCATCTATCCCGTATCTATATTGGTGGGATACAAAAGGGGTCTACCATCAGCACTATGTCTCTGGTGGACAAATAATCCATGTCTCTAATGAACCCGTCAGCGTAAAAGGGGTTGTCATAAATATGGCAATTGAAGAATCATCAGAGTAAGTCTACCACTCAAACTCTACATTTCTTAAGGAATTAGGAATGTCAACCGATGCTCAAAATCAAAATACTGTTTCTAAATTGACCACTCAAACAAATACATCCCAAGACTACACACAGTGGCACCTACCCAACGGTGCCATTGCACGTTTAGGAAAAGGTGAAGTCAACGATATAAAATTCTCTCCAGACGGTTCACTCTTAGCTGCAGCAACCGCAATTGGAATTTGGCTTTACGATGCATATACCGGTAAAGAAATCACAATGTTACCACATCCCAAAAAAGTTAACACACTCGCTTTTTCAAACGATGGCAAAACACTCGCAGCCGGTGAATCCGAGTACCAAGGATATGAAAGTGCTGTCAGGTTATGGGACCTTGGAACAAAGAAAGTTATTTCGTCTGTAATAGGAAATTGGAAGGAGATTAAGGCGTTAGCATACACAGCAGATGGTAAGAATCTTGTTATTGCTGGCGGCAGTAAAGACTGGACTGAAGAAATTTGGACATGGAATCCTACAGCAGATACACATCAGCAAAACATTATAGATTTGTCCCATATGAAAAGTTTTCCAGGAACTACTTTGGCTCTATCTCAAAACGGACGTTTTCTTGCGAATGTCGTAAAATCAAAGAATGATCCTAAATGGAAAATTGAAATGTGGGATGTCAACACAGGTCGACAGATATCTACATTGGACGATTCAGGGCTTGGATCCGTTTCAACGATGGCATTTTCAACTGATGAAAAAACATTAGTTAAATCAGACGCTAGTGAAATTCAGTTTTGGGACATAGAAACCAGCAAATTAAGTTTCTATATAAACTCTCCAACTAATCTACATACCTTGACATATTCACCTGATGGCACCCACATTGCAACTGGCAGCCGTGATGGAATTGTACGTATGTGGAAAGTGCCTACTGATGGGAATTCGATTTTGCAACGTGTCTGGAGTACTCTTTTAGGAAAACAGACAAAAATGTATTTTGGGCATGCAGAATCGTTTAGATTCAAAGCAATTACTATCTCACCAGACAACAAAATGATTGCAAGTGCAAATACTGATGGAACTATCCGAACTTGGGATATAGATACCTCCACTGAGAATATTTCATTGACGCGACATATTGGTAATGTAAAGACTATTGCATTCACCGAAAATAATAAACTCGCAAGCATCAGTCTGAATTACGGACAGATAATTGCAACTCTATGGAATACTTACACTGCCAAGGAACTCGCAAATGATATTATTGATGAAGGTTCTGGTAGAAATACAGTAGTCAGACTATCACCAAACGGAAGCATATTTGCAACAGAGAGTGCAAACGAATCAGTTCAGTTATGGGATGTAACTACAAATCGTTTTATATCTCTCTTGAAATCGAAAAGGGAGGATACCGTTCCGAGAAATGCTTTTGAGCGAACATTGGTGTTTTCTCCTGATAACACAATATTTGCGAGAGGACACTCCGACGGACCAATTCAGTTGTGGGATCTCACCAATCGACACTCTTTGCCAACACTTGAAGGACACACTGGAAACTGCTATAGGTTAGTCTTTGCACCAGACAGCAAAATATTAGCAAGTACGAATTCAGACGCTACAACGCGCCTATGGGATGTTACCACAAACACCGAAATCGCACAATTTGAGGGAGAGGAAAGACGTACATTGGCGTTAGCATTCTCCCCAGATGGAAAAACATTCGCAAACGGAGTTAATATCTATCGACTTGATGACAAAACCGATAGTTATGTTCACTTGTATCGTCTACAGAATGTTAAATATAATATAACCAATGGATTAACATTTTCACCAGATGCAAGGTTCCTTATAGCCAGCGGATTTGGAAAAATTGAGATTTGGAATGCAACAAATGGCGAATATCTCTCTAAAATAAATGCACATACTGGTTGGATAGAAGAAATATTGTTCTCACCGGATGGCACAATACTTGCCAGTCGTAGCGAATATGATGGCACAATACTCCTCTGGGACTGGGAAAAAATCAAACCTAACACCAATTCAAAATAATGATTATTATACCAATTCTAATATTTATTGTCCCATTACTGGATTCAAACATTGTTATTGATTGGAAATCTTTCTTCTGTAGGAGCGACCTCCTGGTCGCGACCGGGAGGTCGCTCCTACAAGTAGTCCTCAGCAATGGCACTTTATTTATTAGAATGGTATTATATTCTGTAGGAGCGACCTCCGGGTCGCGATTTCTTATCCTGAAAATCTTGTAATCCTGGTTCAGACAAATACAATTTAATATACGAATAAATACCAATATATATCCAATAAGACATTTCACTTTTTAATTTGACACCCACAAAAAGATACTATATAATTAACGTATGTTTAGAATATAGGATTATATCGGGGACACGAGTTGAGATACGTTAGAAGGAGGTATAAATACAAATTCACCATGTGTGTAGCACTTGGTTTTTGTGTCTAAGGGACTGTATATGGGTTTTCTAAGTTTCATGTCTTACAAATTGTGAAGGTAGATCAAGACAAGAAAAAGACCAAAAAGGAGCAAAAAAAAAAGCGAAATTCGCGTCACATTCCTTATCCTGACTGGATTCTTAACGTCACAGTGACGTGCAAAAGGTCACAATTTATAAGTGTCCACACCAAAATAACATAACTTCACACAAGGATACCTAACACACAAAATGGGACAAACAAGCATCGTCCTAATCGCAGGACTAATCTTTCTGCTACGCTATCAAGTACCTGAAGAAGGTGTAGAATTTAACAACACGTATATTATTTTGTGGACATGTATACTTACATTCACGCCTATACTTCTCACATATCTTACAAAAAGATTTACAGCATTGCGAACCACGATTGTATTTGACATTCTTAGTTTAGTGACTTACATTGTTGTCCTTCACAAGTTCAATTTACCAGCATTCATCAATAAACATCTATTCTTTTTGGAAATAGTGCACCACTCGCGTGAGATTTTTTCACTCTTTCCACTATTTATCGGATTAATCGGGATTCGGGTTGCAATGCATGAAACACCACATACCAATCATGAAAAACGGAGAGAACACATAAACTTTCATTTCAGACATTTACTTCTCCCAATAATTCCATTATTAGTCTGGAATGGAGTTTTAGACTTTAGCCACTTTTTCCCTGAAGAAGTTGCAGCACTATTTGTCATCATTATGATTATTCCTTTGCTTGCGTTCCCATATATCCTCGCACCGTATATGATGCAATTTTTATGGAAAACAAAACCGCTAACAGATACAATACTCATTAAAAAACTGGTTGAGTTGACAAAACGAAGCAAAATGAAGTTCCGAGATATTGCAGTATTGCAAACAGGGGATTTTGAGATAACTAATGCAGCTGTTGCAGGCATTTTACCGAGAAACAGACGAATCTTTCTAACAGATTCTCTCTTACGAAACTTTACGGACGAACAGATAGAGACAATTGTTGCACATGAAATCGGTCATATCCGACATAGACATCTACTGATATCCTGTTTCATTGTTTTCGGATATATACTAAGTTATGCGATCTTTTACCAATTAGTTGGAAAACCACTTATGTCGCTACTTGAAGGTTATCCAATTATTTCATCAATTGTTACGCTGCTCTTTTTTGTATTCTATTTCAGGGTGTTCTTTAATTTTCTATCACGACGTTTTGAATATCAAGCTGATCTGTACGCGGCTGACCTAACCAATAATCCTGAAGGATATAAATCAGCACTAAAGGACCTTGGATCGTATAGTGCATTTCCTAAACTGATTCGTTTAATAATTGAGTTGATAAATACGCATCCATCCATTGATAGAAGAATAGAGTTTATTGATCAATCTATTAAGGATAATAACGCTATTCATAGATATAGAAAGTGCTTGCTTGAAGTAAAACTATTATTCGCAATAATCCCAATTATGTTTGTTCTCATTTATCTGATAAACCTATAAAATACAGAATCATTTACCTTATCTGTTTGATTGTTATATGGTTACCCAGTGGAGAGAAATACATAGAACGTATGTGTTAATCATAGACAAGCCCCAGCGGGGCGATAGATGTATAGAACGTATGTGTTAATCATAGACAAGCCCCAGCGGGGTGACAGGTATATAGAACGTATGTGTTAATCATAGATAAGCCCAGCGGGGCGACAGGTGTATATTTACTATCTCATTGAATGTAAGATGTTTGACATAACTAACTAACAATACTAACACTCTCTAAATAGTCTAAAGTTAAGTATTTATTGAAAGGACAAACCATGAGTCAAAAGATATACCGGGCAGCAGCAATCGGACATACGGGTGCTGGAAACTACGGACACGGATTGCATACTGCCTACAAAGATATAGAAAACGTCGAATTTATTGCCATATCCGACCCTGATGAAGCGGGAAGAAAAAAGGCTGTAGAAGAATCAGATGCAGCACGCAGCTATGCTGATTATCACGAGATGTTGGAGAAGGAGGAATTAGACATAGTAAGTGTCTGTCCGCGTTGGGTAACAGAACATCTTGAGATGGTAACTGCCTGTCTTGAAGCAGGATGTTCTGTCTACTGTGAAAAACCTATGACAGGTTCACTTGCAGAGGGAGATAAAATCGTTGAAACTGCAAAAGCACACGGATTGAAGGTCGCAGTTGCACATCAAGCGGTATACCTCCCCGCAACACATACAATCAGACAGATGCTTAAGGACGGTAAAATCGGCACTATCCAATCCATCCATGCCAGCGGTAAACAGGACAGACGCGGCGGTGGTGAAGATATGATTGTACTTGGAACACACCTATTCAATATGATGCGTTTCTTCGTTGGAGATGTAGATTGGATGCAGTCCCACGTTACCAAGGACGGGGAAGAGGTGGCTTACGGGGATCACCATCAACCAACCGAACCCGTCGGTCCTGTTGCAGGTGATTGCATTAATAGTTACTTCGCTTTCAAGAACGGTGTATCAGGTTTCTTTGAATCACGCAAAGATCAGGCTGGTTCTGGTAGATACGGCATGGAGATTGTTGGTAGTGAAGGCACTTTTTCACTTCGTGGAGATGTCGCCAATCGACTGATGGTATATCCGTATCCGGTTTTAGTTCCATCAAATTCACAACAGGAATGGGAAGCGATTGACCTTGACCAAACACCTTTCTTTAAAGGCAACGAACTCGCTATTCTGGATCTGATTGACGCAATTGAAAATGACCGCAAACCGATTTCCGCAGCAGAAGACGCTGTCGGTGCGTTGGAGATGATTCTCGGTGCTTATGAATCACAACTCACAGGTAACCGTGTTCCATTCCCAATTGCAAACCGAGAACATCCTTTAAGCCGTGGCATCTAAACTTCATTTCAACTTATGATTCGGTAGATTTAGAGTGTAATACCAATAACTGTCATTTTCCGGTGAGCAGAAAATGTAGACGATAGCGGATTACTTTGCTGTTGCAGATATCTAATCCTGAAAATCCTGGTTCAGACAAAAAAGGAATCCTTAAATACACAATCATAGTAGCGAGTGTGTGAAACCCAATCTATCATTTAGGGTTAGAAACAAGACCTGTATCTGATGAAATCGCCATGTCCCAATCAGCGGTAAACAACCACCAATTCGTCATTGCACGCTTCTCATATTGAATAATGTTGTTATATCCCGGCATATTTTGCATCCAGTAAATATACCACTGAGATTCAATTCGTTGCTGTATTTTTTCAGGATTAGGTTCTTTCCAATCATACTTCAGATTTCCATAAGTATCAACATTAACCAACGTCTTTTTGCCGCTATTATCAGGAGTCCAATCTTCAATATCGCTTTCCACAGATGTCATCGTATCAGTATAGTCGTAATGTCTTGTGGTATTTGGCGGCATGTGTGTCCAACCTGCACGACCTGTAATGAAGTTCCCGTCCTCATCCTGACCAACGAACTTCTTCCAAAAAAGGTCGGTATTCCCGAATTGCAGATGATTCGCATGACTTAATATCGCTTCTAACTGATGTCCATGATTATGCACCGCTTCGGCATGGCTACGTCGAAAATTCTGTCCATACACTGTATATGTTGATTTGTAAATAGGCAAATCGGTATTATCGCGGTTACTGTTTGAAATGTCACCTGTCAAAGGACTCGACATATTTGATTCCCACCAGTTTCTGAAATCTTCCAACTTATGCAAAGCAGGATCATAACACGGAAAATCAGAATTCACACCACCCATCCACATCCATATCTCTTTGACACCTAAATCGTTGACATAATGCTCCATATTAAATCGTTCAAATATCTTATGGTAATCAGGAGAATACAGCGGTGTTCCATCCTTTAGGTAAGTAGAAACTGGTCCTTGTGGTGTCTGTTCATATACAGTTATATATTCAACCACACGATAACCTATGGAAGGTACAGCAGAAGGGTTCTTATACCCTCTGAAACGAGTACCCTCTTCAAGCATAAACTTTACTCGTTTGTCATACAGATCAATCTTTGCCTTGAGTTCCTTCAAGGACATTTCCCCCAAATCATAAAAATCCGGTGCTTTGCTAACATCCACATTTTCACCATCTGCGGTAGGCAAAAACCGCATGATGACAACAGGTATTTCATAATGATGTCCAGCTGCGGGTGTAGCCAAATAAGGATCAATCTCCTCAAATACTGGAGGTATTTCATTAGCACATACAGACATAGACTGCATCAGTATCACGATAACCACTCCTACAATGTATACATATTTCATATTATACCTTGAAATGATGATATGAAAAAAGAATCCTCATGGGCATATAGCACATGAGGAACAAAACAATATCATTATAGTTTGAAATGTGTAATGGAGATATGAGATACCTCCATTACCATCAAAATCTATTCAATTACTTGGGCTGTAAAACGCGGCTGATCATCAATTATTTCTGCTGCTGCAACCGCATCTACTAAAGCAGCAGTTTTTACTTTGTCTTTTTTAACTTTCACAACGGCTTTACCATCCGCTTGAGAAACACTGACAATCTCAGTAACACCTTCAACATTCTTAAGTGCAGACTGCACACTTGCGACACAATTACCTCATGTCATACCTGTTACTTGTAGACTAATTTCTTCAATAGCAACATTTGCTTCTACCTGTTCAGTTTCCTCAGTTGCTTCTGGTGTATTCTCTGCAGAGTCTTTCTGGTTAGCGCATCCAAAAATTACAACTAACATTACTATGCAGATAAGTGATCTTTTTAACATTTCTAATTATTCCTTCGACTTAAGGATAGATTATAAACAGGAATTCAAAAGCACCTTGTTTATAATCTATCTATTTACTGTACATCCGATAATCAAATGAAAATCGGTAGTATATGTAAAATATCAGATGGATGGCGAGTGATGTCCACCCTTTCAATTCGTTAATTAACAGATGACACTGTAAAACGAGGATCTGCCTCTACAGCTTTTATCAAAGCATCGTTACTTACTTTGCCTTTTTCGACTTTAACGACAGCCTTCTTAGAGTCTCTGTTAACACTCAAAACCTCAGCGACACCCGTGACCTTACTCAGTGCATCCTGCACTGCGGCGGGACACGATGCTCAAGTCATGCCCTCCACCTGAAGTGTCACTTCCTGATAGGATGATTTTTCTGGAGTCGGAACCGATATATCATCCATCGGTTTTTCTTCCGATGCCATAGTGGTATCTTCAGGCATCTCTGCCTGTTTACCAATCATACCACAACCTGTCAGGAGCGCAAAGGTAACGAGTGTAATCAGCGCAAATTTCGCGATTTTCATCGTTATACCTCCTTTGTTATTACATATCCATATTACCATATTATTACTTATATTGTCAATTTATTTTTCAGTGGCAGATTGTTATTATTCATGAAATACTGTAATCAGATACAGTGTATAGGTTTCTATGTTCGTGTTAGTAAGGTTCTTCTCTGTGTGCATCAAGAAAAGGAAATATCTTTTGAAGGCGCAAGAGTTGTTTATGCACTGCAGCAGCCTTTTCAAATTGTAGCATTGCAGAGGCACTATTCCGCCTCGCTACTAAATTTGACTGCACTTTTTCATATTCACCATCAAGTAGATTAATTATATTCATAATCATCTCTCTATAGAGTTCACGGGTGATGAGTGCAGCACAAGGCGCATAACAACGTTTCATATCGTATTGCAGGCATGCCCTATATCCAGCATGTGGCGTAATCATTCCCTGACATGTCCTAACCATAAAAATCCGTTGTAAAACATCAATCGCCTCATCTGTCCACCTACGACTGGAAAGTGGACCGAAATACTTGGCATCGTCTGCTTGTACCTCGGGAACTCTTTCAAGTAGTGGAAAATCGTCAGATACATCAATACGAATATACCACGTTTGTGTTCCATACTTCAACGCAGAATTATATGAAGGTTGATGTTTTTTGATTAGACGCGATTCAAGGAAGAGTGCTTCTTGTTCAGATTGACACACCTGATAACGGACAGTAGCCGTCCATCGGATAAGTCGTTTGATTTTGGAACGTCTATTCTTTACATTATGAACATAGGAACGAACCCGTTTACGCAGACATTTTGCCTTACCAATATATAGGATTTTACCCGATGCACCATGAAAAAAGTAGACACCCGGATCCAAAGGCGCACCTTCGACCATTTCTTTTGTCAGCATCTTAAATTCCGCAAATGTGGTAGTTGAGTATTTAATACATAAGTGTTGGGAAACTGGATGAATATATCACATCCAGAAGTCTTGACACTGTATTATATTTCTGCTAAATTTCTTTATTAGAAAATATTCGTGATAATTCCTACTAAATTAACAGAAATCACTCACAACACCTGTTACAGTATAGTTTCCTAACTATAATATACCCTTTAAAACATCTACGTTAAAAATAAAGGAGTGGTTACAATAAAATGCATCTTTTGAATTAAAATATCATTTTAATGTAAATCCTATCCATCAAAGGAGAGATATTATATTTATGTCGCATTGGCAACCAACTGAGAAACAAAAAACAGATTATGAGTCGGAAGGATATTTTATACTCCACAATGTCATTTCTGTAGATCTCGCTGCTGAACTACGTGGAGTTATCCGTAATGTCATCATGTTGCCAGAACCCGGTAAGTTTGTTGATATTGATCCCATGAATCCAATGGAAGATTCACCACAAGGAAGAATCGCTCGGTATAGAAAATTAGGGAATTTTTGTGTCCAATCACCGCTAATCTGGCATAATGTGTTTGCTGGTGAAAAATTCCTCAACATCACACGTCATTTTCTCGGTGATGATATTATCGTTAAGTTCAACAGTTGTTTCCTCAAACCTGCTCACACAGGAAGTGCCACACCTTGGCATCAAGATAACGGACTTTGGCGGGATGGTGAGACTGAACCTTTGAACTTCTGGACACCACTTGAACCAGCAACACGAGAAAATGGGTGTATGCAGTTTATTCCCGGTAGTCATAAAACAGAGATAGTGGAGCATGTTCTATATCCCGATAGTATTCACGGAGAACTACCACGTGAAGCTGTTAAGGAGATGCAGCAAAAACACGGTATACATCACATAGAATTAGACCCTGGAGATGTGGTGTTCTGGCACAGCAATATGTGGCACTATAGTCCACCGAATAAGAGCGCGCGGAGTCGTATCGCTATTGCAGGTGTCTGGACAAATCCTGAGATTGCCAGAAAAAGCAGACGTATCTGGCAGCAAGCACGTTGGGCAATGAAAAATGGGAATGTGTGCACCCAATTTCCACCAGAACCTGTTCAAATAGACGTCAACAATACTGAAACACTGAAACCGTTCCCAACAGCCAAGGATTAACGGATGAAAAAACCGAACATTGTCGTATATCTATCTGACGATCATGGAAGGGAATACCTCGGTTGCTACGGAAATACACACATCAAAACACCACACTTAGATCGCATCGCTGAAGAAGGTATGCGTTTTACGCATGCATTTACACCAACACCTACCTGTGCTCCATCACGTTCCACACTATACACAGGACTATATCCTGCACGTCACGGCGCGATGGGAAACCATACTGAATGTCATTCAACGCTTGAGACCTTACCAAAACTGCTACGCGATCAAGGTTACAGAGTTGCAATCGCAGGAAAAACACATGTGAAACCTGCGGAACTCTTCAATTTTGAATATATCGGTGGATTTCTACCAAAGCGGGAGGAACATAGACGTAAATACCGCGCCGAAGGTCTTGATACCGTTCCAGTTGAAAGATTTCTATCTTCACATCAGCAAGAAAACCCAGATCAACCAATCTGTCTTATTTTAGGCGATAGCAACCCACATGTTACTTGGGAACCGAACAAGATATATGAGCCGAACACACTACCTTTGCCACCCTATATAGCAGATACACCTATTGCACGGAAAGCACTTGCCAACTACTATCAGGACATCACTACGATGGATACACGTATTGGTGAGGTAGATAGAATGTTGGAAACACACGGATATTCTGATAACACACTTTTTATTTATACAACTGATCACGGATCCGAATGGACCCACTGCAAGTGGACATTGTATGATACAGGTATACATCTTCCATTGATCGCAAGGTGGCAAGGTGTGGTTCCAGATTCTTCTGTTTCAGATGCGATGATATCTCATATTGATTTTCTACCAACACTAATAGATATTGCAGGAGGGGAACCTTCTGAAGAGATAGATGGCAGAAGTTACAAGGAAGTTTTGTGTGGACAACAAGTAACTTTTCGTGATAAAATATACGGCACACATACACGCGATGGGAATATGAACGTTTTCCCACAAAGATGTGTTAGAAATAACAAATACAAATATATCTTAAACCTTATGCCTGAAAATACTTGGACAACACATTTCACACAGGTAGAGGGTATACCAGAAAGCCATGCAGAAGTATGGAACAGTTGGGTAGAAAAAGCGAAACATGACCCAAAGACTGCAGAACTTGTTTATTTGACACAACACCATCCTGTCGAGGAACTGTATGATATAACTGTAGACCCTTATGAATTTGACAATATAGCTTATGATCCAACATCGCATCCGATACTTGAACAGATGCGTGCTGATGTTCAAAATTGGATGCAAACACAAGGAGACGAAGGAGAAATTGAGTATGATGAATAGACTTATTAATGGTCTTGCATTTGCCGCACTAATTGCTGTGGCACTAATAGGTTTTGGATGCCTTGATACAAATATGCTTCCAGAAGATTTATTAACAAACCCGCAAGAACCCACTTTTGACCCGTTACCTGCTGGTGAAGGGTTATCAATAGGTGAGACAGCACCCGCATTTTCGCTTCCTGATGGAGATGGAAATATACATTCCTTAAACGACTATGCTGGAAAAGTGCTGGTACTTGCTTTTTATGCTACTGGAGGTTGACCGTTTTGTAGAGGACAACTCGGTGAGTTGCAAAATGGATATGAGAATATAAAATCAGCAGGTGCTGCTGAATTGATTGCTATTAGTGCTGATACTCCAGCAGGTGCATCTAATACACGTAATAACGAAAATATAACTTATCTTCTACTTTCAGATGATGACAAACTGACTATTGATGACTACAATGCCTTTGATCAGAATGGTTCAGGATTAGCACGCCCTACAACCTACATTATTGATGAAAGTGGTAAGATTGCTTGGAAAGACCTCGGTGCAAGGTATGGTCATCGAACATCTTCGGATCAGATTATCACAGCATTAAATGAATTGGAATCACAATAGGTAATACTAACAAACTCTAGAAATTTTTGTGTTGGTTTCACATTAATCAGTCTAACTCCATAACTGATAAATAATACGTCTTTTGTAGCACAAACTGTTAGTTTGTGCCGTGATATCATATTCTACGATAATAGGCAAATAGGACATAATTTATCTGATATGGTATAACCTATCCGACTCAACACACATACTAACAAAAAACGAAAAAGGGCAGAGTTACCTCTGCCCTTATATGCTATACCTAACCCTAACCTATTTTTTGTGTTCAGCTTTTATAAAACCCCATCTTGTCGCCAGTTTATCCGCAGGTTCAACAGATAAAAAGGCACCATCTTTAACCATGCTTATTTCATCAACGGAAAGGATGCGATTAAAGAGATACACTTCGTCAATTATCCCCGTAAAGAACTCAAGACCTGGATGTCTTGCTCCAACCATTACTGAACCGTCAATCTGAATAATTGCTGGTGGCTTTGGTCCACCACCTACTTTTTTCCCGTCATAATAAATACTTACATCTGTACCTATATCATGAGTCACAGCAATATGTACCCAATCTTGGGGTTGGTTTTCATCGGTAATACCTTTTCGTGTCCATCCTGGTGCTTTAGACCAAAAATAAGTTTTTTGGTCACCACTATTAAATATAGTTGCCCATACAAGTGAACCAGCAGAAACCATATAGTTCCAGTTAGCAGCTTGAACAGGACCACGTTTAACCCAAAATGCAATAGAGAACTTTTCTCTTAACTGCAATGTATCATTTATAGGAATTTTAACATATTGACTTTTTGATCCATCAAATTCAAGTGCTTGACTGTCAAATTGTCCATCAACCCATGAAGGGTTGGCAACAAGTTCCCCGTCATGTTTGTAAATAGAACTATCCTTTGCTTTGTTTCCATTACCTTCATCAAAGGATAGGTACAACACGAGTGATTCATCATCTAAACCTGCAAACGAGTCAGCAGCTACGATGAACATTGACAGAAATATGACCAATACCATTGTGTATTTTACCCATTTTAACACTGTGAGTCCCTCCTCATAATCCAGTAATTGTTTAACAAGCACCGCATTTTTTACAGACAGTTGTATCGCATTGGCTTGTCATATAACCTTTTTCGTGTTTGTTGTGTTCAAGTTGTAAAAATTGGGGTTTAACGTTTAGGTCAAGATGATCCCAAGGGTTTACTTCGGTAAAACCACGTTTACGAAGCGCATAAAAATCTGGGGCTAATCCATGTGTGCGGAATGCGTTGTTCCAAGTATTCCCTTGTGCAAGGTCAAGAATAACCTTTCCAAGTCGACGGTCTCCTCTGGCAAATACTGCCTCTTGGTGTGCCATCCGGGCACTTGCAGAGGATACTTTGATACTGCCAAGTCTGTTTATCTCCCGCTTCAGATAATCAAGTTTTTTTGCTATTGTTTTTGGTGGTTCCATAGGCACCCATTGAAATGGTGTATGCGGTTTTGGTACCATAGGTGAAATTGTAAAACTGACACGACCTATTTTTCCAGAACGCTTAGCATGTGGTAACAGGATAGTCCGCATCTCTTTCGCCATATCCACGATTGCTGTTACATCCTCTGGTGTTTCATGCGGAACACCAATGAGGAAATATAATCGGAGGTTAAGAATATCTCGTTTCAACGCCTCTTCAAAAACATAATAGAGTCGTTCTTTGGGGATTGCTTTGTTCACAACCTTTTGTAGTTCTTCGGTTGCTACTTCCGGTGCGATGGTGATTGTGCCTTGATCGCTATCTGCCAGTGCATCAAGCAAAGGTGCCTCAACTGTTTCTGCACGCAGCGAAGCACATGAGATACGGAATCCTCGATCAACTAAACCAGATGCAATCTCGTTTATCTGCGGATGGTCAGAAATAGACGCTCCAACCAACCCGATTCTGTCAGTAATACCTCGTGCTTTTTCTGCAAGTTCAAGCGTGTTATCTACGGTACGGTGTCTAGGCCATCTACGCGCATAATCCGCCACACAGAAACGACATTGCCTACCACACCCGCGTACAATTTCAATCAAGTGTGCGTTGGAAAACTCTGTGTTGGGTGTATGTATATGCGTACAGGTCTCCACATCATTGAGAACTGGTACTGCTGCGGAACGAATTTTTTCTGGAAATCCTGGCTTTGCACGGACTTGTTCCACAGTACCATCTGTATGGTATGTAACATCATAAAAACTTGGGACATACAAACCTGGTTCTTTAGAGAGGGATTCTAATAAGTCAACTTTAGGGGTGTTCGACTGTTTCCAATCGTTAAATTTGTCCATTAACTCATGGATAATGTGTTCTGCTTCACCTACAACAAAGACATCTATAAAATCCGCTAACGGTTCTGGATTATATGAGATGTTTATTCCACCTGCGATGATAAGCGGATCCCATTCTGAACGTTCTTCAGATAACTGCGGTATCTTACCTAACTCCAAGGCACGTACGATATTTACATAATCAGATTCAAAGGAAACTGAAAATCCGACAATATCAAATGCGTTCAGAGGGGTTTGTGTTTCTAATGAGAAGAGTGGAATATTCTTCTTGATCAATTCGTGAACATAATCCGATTCTGGAATAAAAACACGTTCACAAGCAGTATCCAGACGACGATTCAACGTAGCATGGATTACCTGTACCCCTAAACTTGACATACCAAGTTGATATGTGCTCGGATAAACCAATGCGAATCTGTTAGATTTTCTATACTGTATTGATGCACGTTTGTCTTCAACTGTGTATTTTTCTGTTTGTAGTAGTTGAAGTGTGTGCTTGCGTAAATCCAATATTATTCCTCGTTATTAAAATTAGATAAAGATTTAGATAAATTTAATTTCTTCGTTTATCCCGTCGCTGTTGAACACGAAGAAATGCTGGGATGTCCCACTGTTTTTCTCTGTTCTGTTCTTGTTCTTCGTTTTCTGACTGATCATTTTCCGGCTCTTCTTGTGCGTTTCGTTGCGGTTGCTGCCGTTGAGGTGCAGGTGTTCTTGATTGTGTAGGTGCGGGTGCTCTATCGTCCTTTCTATCTTGTGGTTGTCTGTCCCATGTGGGTCGCTGTGTACCCTGTTGACCAGGTCCTGATCCACTGGATTCACTATTCCGAATACGACTGCCTTGGAACATAGGCTTCTGTTGTGCACCTCCGCGATTAAATCCACCACCTTGGCTTGTTGAATAACCTAAATCAGGAGGTGGATCAAATCCTGTAGCAATTACAGTCACCAACACTTCATCGTTGAGTTCCAATTCATCCTTATAGACCAAGCCAAAGATCGGTTGTGCGTCTTCGGATGCTTCTACAATTACCCGCATCGTGTCATCCAATTCCGCCATTGTAAAATCTGGTGGCGATGTGATATTTACGATCATCCCAACAGCTCCTGCGATACTGTTTTCTTCAAGTAGGTTTGAGGAAATAGCCGCCGCTGCAGCAGCTTGAGCTCGATTATCTCCAGTGGCTCTTCCCATTCCCATCAAGGCTGTTCCCGCATCACGCATGACAGTTTCAACGTCGGCAAAGTCCACATTAATCTCACCAGCCTCTGTAATAATATCGGAGATGCTCTGAACACCATGCAATAAAATCTCATCTCCTATCTTGAATGCTTCTGGGATAGGAAGTTTTCTATCAATGGTATCAATTAAACGTTGGTTAGGAACAACAATGACAGAGTCGGCACTTGAACGAAGTTCTTCCAATCCAATTTCAGCTTTTTCTGCGCGATGCCTACCTTCAAAATTAAATGGACGTGTAACCACACCAATCGTTAAAGCTTGCTTCTCCTTAGCGAGAGCTGCTACAACTGGTGCTGCTCCAGTTCCTGTGCCTCCACCCATACCTGCTGCAACAAAAACCATGTTTGCAGAATCAACAATTTCTTGTAAAACTTCTCGGTCTTCATCAGCTGCCTTTTTACCGATCTCAGGATTTGCACCTGCCCCCAATCCATTGGTTGTGCTCATTCCAATTGGAATTTGTTTCGCACCATGGCATGTGCTAAGTGCCTGTTGGTCAGTGTTTACAGCATAAAACTCAATGCCGGTGAGACCTGCTTCTATCATACGTCTTACAGCATTTCCACCTGCTCCACCAACACCAATAACCTTTATTTTTGCACTGGCATTATCAAATTCTTCTTGTTCAAAATCTATCATTATTTTTTTTAGTCACCTTTGGACAACTCATCATTCGGTGCTTCCCATCATAAAACATCCGATTTTGATTAGTTATATAACATAGTCTTTCCAACGGTAACCTTATTCCTCCCTCTTCGTAAGTATTTCATTTTTCAAGCACCATCACAGTGTGAATTCTTATACGTAATAGTCTGCTATTAGTTTACTTTAAAATTCCTAACACCACCCCATTTACCCCCGCGGTGCCAAGTAGCCGTTTTTTTGTCAGTAAAGAAATGTTGATTTATTCAAGGATCCGTTTTCGCTTTATTCCATATTTACTAATTACGATATAAATATCTACATTAAATTTTATAAATCTGTGAATACTTCAGTTCGTGTGATACTACTACTAACATAGTGATTCTATTAACTTTTAAATTATACATTAGTATTTAATTTAAATCAATACATTGCTTGAGTTATAGAAAAGTGAATATCAGTAGCAGTTTAGTATCTTTCTGAATTAATCATTTTTTACAATATAGATGATTACATTTGTGTTTATGGAATTCAGATTGTATGAGCATCAATGTGTGTTGAATGTTGCTTTTATTCTTAATAACCGAACCATTCCTTGATAGTACGGAAAAATCTTCCTAACCAATTGGTATTACGTCTTAATGATTGAGCTTGTTTCTCTTCACGACGCAAGGCTTCTCCATACATTGCTAACCCTAAACTCGTGGAGTACATTGGATAGTTAACACGATCTGTTAATCCTTTCAGTTCTTTTGGATATCCGACTTGGACGCGTAATTGTAATATTTGTTCTGCGAGTTCTGTCAAACCATCCATCAGGGCAGTTCCACCGGTTAGCACAAGTCCACCAGGAAGTTGCATGTCACCAAGTTCGTTGGCAATTGCTTCAAGAATTTGAACCATTCGATATTCAATGATTTGTGCTAATTCGTAACGACTGATAAATCGTGGGGGTGTTGAACCTGTTGTAATCGGAACAGGGTTAGTATCTTCTTCAGTTACCCACTCAGACCATGCACATCCTCGATGAAGTTTCAGTTCTTCTGCCACAGGGAGTGTTACTTTTAAATATTGAGCAATGTCGTTTGTTATGTGTTGACCACCAACTGGAAATACAATTACATGTTCAATGCCATCTTCTTTGTATACAATTATTTCAGTTGTTTGGTCTCCAATATCTGCGAGAGCAATACCCACTTCACGTTCATCTCTCTGTAGAACAGCTTTAGCAGATGCTACAGGTGCAATGACAAGAGTTTCTACGCTTGGAATTTCTGCACTTTCAACGCTATTTAGTAGACTTTGAATTCCACTTGAATTTCCGGTTATTATATAAGCGTTTGCTTCCAAACGAGAACCAGACATGCCAATTGGATCTTTAATCCTGTTGTCCATATCAATAATAAAGTTCTGTTCAATCACATGAAGAATATCATGACCTTCAGGGATAGCAGCGATTGTTCGTGCAGATTGTACCGCACGGTCGACATCATCCTTTGTAATCTGAGCATTATTTTTTACTGTTACAACTCCGCGGGAAGTTTGTCCAAAAACATGCTCTCCTGAAATCCCTAAACACACAGATTCAATATTAACCCCTGCCATGAGTTCAGCTTCTGAGATTGCCTCTCGAATTGCACCTGCAGTTAGATTGATGTCGGCTACGACTCCTCTTCGTAACCCCTTTGAACTTGCAGCACCGACTCCGATAATTTCCATCTGTCCATCTAAGCTTGGTAGAGCATGGCATACTACTACAGAGATTTTACTCGAGCCGATATCCAAGCCGGTGATAATTGTTCCTTTTGCCATCTATCTGCTTTCTCCTCCTAAAAATAGTGTGTCTTTATATCGTGCATCTAAATATGTTATTGTATCTGGTATGATAATATCCTTTTTATTACCACGGTTATTCACTAATGTTGTTCTTGTTATATGCATTTTTTCTCTTTGCAAGATATGTAGACCTTGTTGTTTTATGAACAACCAAATATGGTGTAAACCAACCTCAATTAAATCCGACGCAATCCATGCTGGCATTGGTAAGACACCAATATTAATAGTTATCATATCAGACACTCGTGCATCAATACTCGTTAAATGTTTACTGAGTTCAGGTCTTCTCAACCTTAATAGTTTGACGATATGTATACCACGTTGAGTTGTTCCGGATTTGATTTGTTTCCCAATTTCTGGTTTCTGTGTCCCTTCATCCAGAATTAGTGTCAGGTGGTTGTCTTTTTCTGGTGTAATAACTTCTAACACATATCCTGCATCGTCTATTAAATAATGTTGATGTTTGTTTTTGTTATCAGTGTTGTTCTGATAAGAGTCATTTGATTTCTTTTCAGTTAATAGAATGTGTTTTAAACGTGCGAAAGGCACACGCTCAGTAATTTCAATAGTCAACTGTCGTTTGACATAGTTTTTGGATACGTAAGCATCTTTGACATAACTCAGATTTTTCTTCAAATATGTTACAGTTTTTGTTTCAGAATCTGTAATGATATTATCAAGATTATCTCCTAATACATCGTAAATATTACCTTCTTTGTAATTAGAATTACTCGCAAGTACGATGGAAACATGTACGTGTTGTAAATCAAAAAACCCAAGGAGAATCTTTCCTATAAACAACAGCGTTATTATCACAGTTCCGACTATCACCATCCTTCGGACACGAAAACTTGCGTTCCGATTACCTTTCGGTTTTATAATACGATGCACAGGACCATCATTTCTATGTTTTCGGTCTTTAAGTGTTTCCATTGTATCAACTTTATTCTGAGGAACGTCTACTTAAAAATTTATGTCCTACATTTACAATATCGCCAGCTCCAAGTGTGATAACTAAATCATTGGGACGTGTAATTTCCAACAAGTGGTTAACTACCGCATCCATTTCGGATATGTAGATTACGTTTGTATGTCCATGTGCTTCTATGGCATTTGCAAGGTTTTCACCTGTTACATTCTCTATCGGTTCTTCACCAGCTCCATAGATAGAGGTTACTATCAGGACATCAGCCTGATAGAAAGACCTTGAGAATTCTTCTGCAAGGTCACGAACTCGTGCGTATCGATGCGGTTGAAAAACTGCTACTATGCGTCTGTTATACCCCTCTCTTGCCCCTCGTAATGCTGCCATTAATTTTGCGGGATTGTGTGCGTAGTCATCAACGACAACAATATCATCTACTGTTCCTAACACCTCGAATCGCCTATGAACGCCTTGAAAGGATTCAAGTGCTTGTTGTATATTTTCGAATGAGATGTCCAATTCAAGTCCAACTGCAATAGCAGCTAAAGAGTTTGAAATGTTGTGTCGTCCGGGCATTTTAAGATGCACTTTTCCACACAGTTCTCCGTGGTGACGTACTTGATAATGAGAAGTGGGACCATCTATCTTAATTTCCTCAGCGATCAAATCTGCGCGAGTATCAAGACCATAAGTTAGAAATTTCTTATGAACTTGTGGAATGAGTTTTTGTATGTTTTCTTGGTCAAGACACAAAACAGCTGAACCATAAAACGGTACCTTGTTAATGAACGTAAGAAAAGTTTCTCCGATTTCCTCAACACTGTCGTAATAGTCCAAATGATCTGCATCAACTGATGTGACAACAGCGATTGTCGGATAAATCATATCTATGGAACCGTATGCTTCATCTGCTTCAATTACCATCACATTCCCATGGCCGCTACGTGCGTTACTACCATCAACTAATTTACCTCCGACAACTACTGTTGGATCAAGTGTTGACAAAACAGCGGCAGTCATTGCTGTAGTCGTTGTTTTACCGTGTGTTCCACTCACTGCAATACTATACCGCATACGTGTTATTTCATTCAGCATTTCAGCTCCCCTAATGATAGGGATTTTGGCAAATAATGCAGCCTGTAATTCTGGATTATCCGTTGGAATTGCTGGTGACATTACAACAACATCTGCTCCATTAACTTGACAAGCAGCGTGACGATACCATATTTTAGCACCACATGACATTAAATGTTCTGTTGTTGCAGTCTTTTTAATGTCTGAACCGGTAACATCAAAATTATGGTCAAGAAGAACCTCTGCAATTCCACTTAAGCCTGCTCCACCAATACCTATGAAATGGATGTGTTGAGTCTTTCCAAACAACACTTACCTCCAGCAACCGTACACTGAAATAAATAAAACAGCATGTTTTAGGTTTATGTTTACAGTCATTCTGTAAGTTTATAAAGGGACTTGGCAATTGTATCGCATGCAAACGGGCGACCTAAGTTCTCGGATGCAGTCCTCATCTGTTGATATGTTTCTTCTTCTGTTAAAATATTAAATAATTGTTCTACAAGGACATCGGGTGTAAACATATCCTGTTCAAGAACCACGGCAGCACCAGCATTTGCTACTGATTTCGCATTGGTTACCTGGTTATTTCCTATTGCAGCGGGTAATGGGATGAAGATTGCCGGGATGCCACAAGCGGTTACTTCAGATACCGTCATACCGCCAGCTCTACAAATCATTACATCTGTAATACTATATATTTCTTCTACAGTATCAAAAAAAGATTGAACATGGTGTGGAATTCCATGTTGATCATACGCATCTCGTACTTCCTCAACTTGGGATTTACCAGTTTGATGTACAATTTGGATTTTACACGAATATGAATTATTAACTGGAACTATACTGTCTCTATTCATTTTCCGCTCAATAGATGTATCAAACATATTTATTAATGGACATGCATCAATCATCGCTTCATTTATGGCACGTGCACCTTGACTACCTCCCATAACAAAAACCGTTTTACGATATGGAGATAGGTTGTATTTCTTGTAAGTCTCATCATTCCGCGGGTGATCTGTTATACCAGGACGAATCGGGTTTCCTGTTATCTGAATAATATGCTCAGGGAATCGTTGGGTATTTGGTGGTAATGCAAGATACGCTGCCTTTGCCCAACGGGCAAGAATACTGTTCGTCAAACCTGGTGAAACATTTTGTTCCTGAATTGCTATCGGAATATCCATTAACCAAGCAGCAAAAAGAACGGGTCCTGATACATATCCTCCTGTTCCGATAACAACATCGGGTTTTAATTCCTTCAAATATTTTAACGACTGCATCACTCCCTGACAAACTTTTATTATAACAGTGATCCACTTCAATGTCAAGCTACGTGGGAATCCTTCTACGGCAATAGGTAGAAAATGGAAACCTTGTTGTGGAACAAGTGTTGATTCTAATCGGTCGTGCCCACCTATAAAAACAAGGTCTATCTCTGGGTAGAGACGTTGAAGGGCTTGGGCAATACCAACGGCAGGATAGATGTGTCCACCTGTACCACCTCCGGCAAATATGAACCGTTTCACTTGTATTTTGCTATTTCTATTTTTATTAAGAACGTCTTGAAGTTTCTGTTGTGTATTTTGATTATTCACATCAACTAATATCACTTACATCTATATGGTTAGGTCTATCCAAATACGAATGTTATTTTTTAGAGTGATTATAATTCATTATTTAAGTTATGTCTTTCTTGTTCTTGGAGATGATCTCGTAGCACTCCGAGATATATTTAAGATAATACCCACACTGACCAAACTTATTACAAGAGATGAACCTCCATAACTGAGAAATGGAAGTGTAATACCTTTTGTTGGTAGTAGTCCTGTTACAACACCGATATTGATGAAGGCTTGTAGTCCGATAATCATCGTAAGTCCGGTTGCAAATAGTGCACCAAACCGGTTCTCAGTACGTCTGGCAATAGATATCCCGCGCCACACAAATATCATAAAGATAATTGTAACACTTGCGGCACCAATAAAACCAAATTCTTCTCCTAATACAGAGAAGATAAAATCTGTATGTGGATATGGTAAATAATTAATTTTTGCAGCACTGTCATCAATACCAACACCAAATAGACCACCCCATTTAAGTGCTTCTAATGAACGTCCTAATTGAAAACTCGTAGCATCTGGTGATTGTAAGGCTGCCCAATAATCTGTCAGTCGTTTTAGTCTATAAGGACTACTAATAATAAATCCTGCTAACAATGATACGCCAGCACCTACTAATATGAACGTGTGCGATAATCTTATGCCACCGATGAATAGAAGACATCCTGCGGTTGCTGCTAATAGTACTGCTGAACCAAAATCAGGTTGTCTTGCAACTAATCCGAACATCAACCCAATTATAAGTATGTTAGGTAATACTCCATGGAAAAAACTCTTAATGCGATCAGGCTTTCTTGCTAAGAAATGTGCTGTATGAATGAGCAGGACAATTTTCGCAAATTCCACAGGTTGAAACCGGATACTTTTTATTGCAATCCATCGTCTAAAGATACCACCTTCTGCTCCCCGTACTCCCATACCTATAGGTGTGAATACCAAGACCAGCAATACAAAAGCAAGAAAAAGTAGCAAGTTACTGTGCTTTTCGTAGAGTCTATACGGGATGTACGAAGCAACACCCATCCCAACCAAACCTATTAGGCAGGCTATGGTTTGAATCCGCAAGTAGTGATAACTGTTTCCATACTGATTGTATGATAATACATGACCTGCACTATAGACCATCAACATACCAATGCCTACCAAGCATAGCGTGACAGCAAGCAAACCGGTATCCACTCTGCCGATACCTGTAATTTGTGGACGATCTTGATCAGATGAAATAACTGACGGATTGACATAATTTAGTGTATTCTGATTTTGCATATTTTTATATCTGTGTGTTAATTTCGTGTGTGTTTAATTAGGTTTCAAGTGATTTTACAACTCTTTTGAAATCTTCACCACGTTCTTTGTAATCTGTATACATATCAAAACTCGCATTGGCTGGGGACAAAAGTACAATGTCCCCTTGTGTTGCGTGAGAATGAGCAAATTCAACTGCTGCTTCCATTGTCGCAGCATGAAATATTTCAGCACAACCGGCAAGTTTCTTTCGTATGTTGTGTGTATGGTCTCCAAGCAATATCAAAATTTTAACTTTGGTGTAAACCAGTTCAATAATGGCTTCGTAATCGTTACCTTTATCAAAACCACCAATAATTAAGATAACCCGTTTAGTTTTCCCATTCAGATTTGTTGATACTTTGATTGATTCAAGTGCAGCGTATGTTGCTAAGACGTTTGTTGCCTTCGAATCGTTTATGTAATCTACTCCATTGATGACGCTTACGTTTTCAAAAGCATGATCAAGGGCAGGATGTGTCCGGTTGAATTCAAGGATAGCATTTCTGATGTCTGAAGGATTAACATCGTGGATAGTACCAATGACAGCTGAAGCAAGTGCGTTACGAACATTATGAGCACCTGCTAATGGCATTTCTGCAGTATTACATATCCAATGTTCTTGGTTATCTCTATATGTGTAAATGCCAATGTTGTCTGCATCGCTTCGCAGACGTGCTCCTGTCTTTGATGCTAATCTTTGACATATTAAACTCAACTCCTTCTCACCATTTTCAAGATTATCAGTAAAATAAGCTTTTTTCGCATCTGTGTCATTGTTAAGTCGTTTTACAATTGGGTCTGATGCATTCAATATGATCCACTCCGTGTCAGTCTGGTTAACGCATATTTTGCGTTTGGCATTGAAATATGACTCCATTGTTTTATGACGATCAAGATGATCCCGCGAAAAATTCAATACAACACTCACTTCAGGGCAGAAAGTATATGTGCTTTCTAATTGAAAACTGCTTGCCTCCACAACTACGATATCATTCTTCGCTAATGTTGCCACCTTACTTGCCAACGGAACACCTATATTTCCAGCAACTACCACAGAAGAAAAAAGGGCACTCTTCTCAAGAATTGCTGCAGTCATAAGGGTTGTTGTAGATTTTCCTTTTGTGCCTGTGATGGCTACAATACGAGCTTGACATAAACTTGCTGAGATTTCCAATTCACCCAAAATGGGTATTTCCCTTTTTTTTCCTTCAACTAAAATTGGTATATCCAATGGAACACCTGGTGAAACGACTATTAACTCTGCATTAGCAATACAGGCTTCATCATGTCCGCCAAGGTAATATTGTATTGGTAAACCATCCAATTGAGAGATTTCTTTACTCAAAGCACCTGAGTCGCGGGTATCTGTAAGGGATATAATCGCACCAAGGTCAAAAAGTAACCGAGCAATTGCGATGCCACTACGATTAGCACCAAAAATTGTGATTCTTTTTCCCGCATATCTGTCCATGTTAGGATGTTTCACACATTTACCTCATCTGAAGAATATGTAAGCAGGAATAATTTACAGCATACGATATTATCCCAATCTCAATGTACTTAGTGCTATCAACATTAATATCAGCGCAACAATCCAAAAACGGATTACCACCTTAGACTCCTTCCATCCTGATAGTAGAAAATGGTAATGAAGAGGAGACATCTTTATGACACGTTTCCCAAAAGTTCTATACGACCAAACCTGTATAATAACTGATAATGCTTCGGCAACAAATATACCACCCACAATGATAAGTAGAAATTCTTGCTTAATTAACAACGCAGAAGTTCCAAGCGTCGCACCAAGCGGTAGAGATCCTGTATCTCCCATAAATAATTGAGCGGGATGTCCGTTATACCATAGAAAACCTAAACCCGCTCCTGCTAAAGAAGCGCAAAAGATTGCAGTTACTTCACCACCGATAGGTAAATGAGACAAGTTAAGGTGTTCTGCAATCAGATTATGGCTTGTTAAATATCCCAACGCACCAATTGTCGCTGCGACGAATAATGTACACCCAATCGCCAATCCATCCATACCATCTGTCAGATTCACAGCATTTGATGTGCCAACAATCACTAAGGTTGCAAATGGGATAAAGAGAAATCCAAGATTAGGCTGGATGTTTTTTATAAATGGAATATGTAATACCGTGCGACTTGCTGCATCATTTGCTTCAACAGGACCCCATTGATAAAGATAGCATGCAATCGCCAAAGCACCTATTGTTTGCAGGACTATTTTCTGCCAACCGCGTAAACCAAGCGATTGTTTCCTGCTAATTTTACACATATCATCTAAAAACCCAAGTCCTCCAAACCAGAGTGTCGTAAAGATCATCAGGTAGATAAAAGGCTGATTCAACTTCGCCCAAAATATGATGGATATCAATACCGCAACAATAATTAGGATTCCTCCCATCGTTGGTGTTCCCGACTTGTTCTGATCCTCATTTTGCTGCTGAGCTTTTTCTACCTCCTCTTGAATATGTTCCCCAATTCGCAACTGTTTTAACCGTTTAATCATAAACGGTCCCAATACAAGCGAAATAACGAGAGCTGTGGCTGTTGCATATACGGCACGAAAAGGAATTGAGCCAAAAACTTCAAATGGCTGAAATATACTACCAAGTGTTTGAAAAAATAGATGGTAAAACATTTAAATGCTGCTTTCTAATATCACAGGCAGGTAAGGGTTATGACAGTTATCTGGTAAAGTTCTATATGATGGTCTGCAGTTTTCATGGATAACCATTAACCGCAGATCTATAATTTAGGTGGTTTCCTCTGGTTTCGAGTTGTCATTACCTTTTAACTTACCAAAACTCGCTCCAGCTTGACTTAACAAATTGGTTGAATATGAATAGATTAAGCGATTTTTCTCTTGATGTGTTTCTATGGCAAGCATAACTAATTGAGATACCAATTCAGGAAATGATATTCCTATCGGTTCCCATAAGTAAAAACTGAAAGACCCAGGTACAGTGTTGATTTCATTCACATAAACCTGTTCCTCGCTGTCTACCAAGAAATCAATTCTGGCAATACCAGTACAATCAAGTATATGAAATGCATCAGTTGCAAGTTTCTGTATATGTAACGTTAATTCATCTGAAATTGGTGCAGGTATTTCACGTTGGGCTCCTGCCATTCCAGTAGTAACATTTGACTCAGGTGTTACATCGGCATTTGATTCAGCGTCCGAATTTTCATGGATATATTTGTCGTCAAAACTGAGGAAGTCTGTGCTTGAAATCGGTTGTTCACAAACTGAGGCTGTTGGTTCATGAGTACCCATCACTGAACAATTAATCTCATATCCGTTTTGAATAGCCTGCTCAACGATAATACGCCGGCTATACCTACATGCAAGTTCAATTGCATCATGCAGTTCGTCTTGACCCTTAACTTGACTTACACCGATGCTGGATCCGCTGATCGCAGGTTTAACATACATTGGGTACGGCATTGTCTCTTCAATAACATTTATTATCTCCTTGTTTGCTGAATCCCAATCATGTTTTGTGAACGGTATATACGGAACAATAGGAAGTCCGTTCTCGTTTAGAACAGCTTTCATCATGATTTTATCCATTCCTACACCAGAACCCACAACCCCTGCCCCTACATAAGGTATATCCATCAGTTCAAGAAGTCCTTGAAGAGAACCATCTTCACCGTTAACACCGTGAATCGCGGGAAATACAACATCAATGGAGAGTTCCCGCTTTTTACTGAAGAACCCACTTCTTTTCGGTAAGACAGTGAATTTAGCGGATGTTTCAAATTCAATACTAACAGAGTCAAAATCATTTGCATGTGGGAGTGTCCCTTCAGTGAAGGTATTCAACTCATTGAGTTTATCACCTGTTAACCATGCACCATCTTTTGTTATATAGATTGGAATAACGTCATGCGTTTCTGACAAAGCAGCATTGACTTGGTGTGCGGTAACTATAGAAACTTCGTGTTCAGGAGATCGTCCACCAAAAATGAGAGCCACATTCATGTTATATTATTCCTTAGTAATACAATTGATTGTCGTAACATCTATTTTAAAATAAGGATATTGTCTAAACTCGCAATCAATTGAGGTGTATTAAAATGCTTCATTGTAATTGTCTGGTAAATCGTTTTCAAAAAGCACTACATCGCCTGATGCCACGTGTTGAGTAAGGTGTTGCTGTGCTTCATCAAGGTTATTCGCTACATATATCTGTTTTTCAGGATAGTTAGCATTCTTGAGTCCATCTAATATCGGAGCTGTTCTTGAGGGACCTACAAGAATCACCAGATCACAAACTTTAGATGCTTCTATACCAAACTGTCTGTTTTCCTCATACTCAAGTTCACCAAGCTCCACCATACCCGGTGTAACCAATATCTTATTTCCTTCTTTTTCACTTATAAAGTCGGTGAGCACCTCAAGAGCAGCCTTTGCGCCTACAGGATTCGCATTGAAACTATCATCAATCACAGTTACACCTGCTGCACCAGGTATTAACTGTAAACGGTGTGGAACAGGTTCTAATGCCTTAAACGCATCTGTTATTTCCTGCAATGTCATATCACAATTTAGGGCAACACCAATTGCAGCAAGTATATTAGAAACATTATGTTTTCCCAACAACCGTGTTCTTATTTCAGTTGTACCTGCGACTTTGTCTACTACAGTAAAAGTCAATCCCTTATCGCTCTGTGTTATATTGTGTGCTGTTAATCTTAATGATGTGTTTTCAGAAACGTTAGTTTCAACACCGTATCGTATTACAGGTACACTATCCGTTTTGTCTGCTAAACCGGCACAGATCTCATTATCAACATTGAATATTGCTAACCCATTAGTTGGTAATGCTTCAATTAATTCATACTTTCCACGTGCAATGTTTTCTATACTTTTAAATCGTTCCAAATGTTGAGGTCCAACAGCAGTGAGTATCCCAATCTCAGGTGGTGTAAGACGACACAACTCGCGGATATCGCCACGTTTATACGCACCCATTTCAACAATAAAAATCTCATGTTCTGGTAATAAGTCACCTCTGATTACCTTACAGATTCCCATAGGTGTATTATAACTATCTGGTGTCATCAAAGTCTTAAATTTCTGTGATAATATTTGGTGAAGAATATATTTGGTGCTCGTTTTGCCATAGCTGCCTGTAATGCCAATGATTTTTGGTTGAAGTGTTCTTATACGTTTTCTTGCGTCACGTAAATAGTATCCGTTTATTAATTGCTCGATAGGCAAAATTAAGTAACTGCTTACAACGAGAAGCGGTACACTAAGTTCACTGAACAAAAAGACACTGATCTGCAAATGGTTTTCTGTAATAAACATACCGATCAATACAGCAGTTACAGAAAGTAGCGTGAGTGCTAATCCAAATAGTCGTTTTGCCCGAGCAGTGTAAACCAACGGTTTTTTTGCTTTTGTCTTTTTTCTCCAGATTATCTTATAGACTTGATACACTGTCAAAACGAGAAAAAGTGTAGAAAAAAACCATTCGGTCTGAATGTCTGGAATAAATGACACAGATATAAAAACTAAAGCAATGAAAATTATCTCAATAATTTCAAAACAGTGCTTGATATGTGTCAATATCCATTTCAGATACCGTCCGGGTTTATACCCATCAAGTTGTAGTATGTGGAGTCCACTGTTTATCCTAATGATTCCTCTAACGTAACAGGTGACTACCAGAACATAAAATAGTATAGTACTGACCATTGTTATATATTCTTAAATTTGTGCATTATTGTGAAGATAACAAAATACGCAATGGAATGTCTTTCACTAAGAGGATTCAGCAGACACGTTCATTGCGCAATAAAAGATAATTTTGGATAAGCAAACAAATTAACTATTCTTACATCATTCTTAATATAATCTAAATGGCAATACTTGCCACTACTTAGGGATGTTCAATCTAAAAAATTAGACACAATCTGAAAAAATTGCTGAGATTGGTCAAGAAACGAGTAATGTCCAGCATTATCAAGAACCACTAATTTTGCCTGTGGAATCTCCTCCTCCATTATCTTACCATCAGATACAGGTGTATCAATATCATTTTCTCCCCAGATTAACAATGTCGGTGCTTGTATCCTCGGTAAAATAGGTCTCAAATTTTGATTCACCGATTTCACAAGTGTTGCTCTCATTGCCCCTGCTTCCTGATAATCCCTTGAACCTGCACGATGTGCTAATCTATCAGCAATTCTATTACCAAACGTTCCGCAATGCCTGATTAAACGTCCTATTTTTGAGATGCTAATTCGCAAATGGTACTTTACAGTTCGTCGTGGTATGATACCTGCACTATCCACCAAGATTAGTTTACTAACCTTTTCTGCTTCCTCAGCTGCCAACACTATTGAAATCCTTCCACCATATGAGTGTCCTATCAGATGGGCTTTATTGATATTGAGTTTGTCAAAGAATGAGGAGAGCAATTTAGCGTAGTCTGATGCATCCCAGGCGGTTGGTGGATTCTCACTCAGACCGAACCCGGGCAAATCAAGGGCATATACTTGATGTGAATTTGATAGCGATTCAAATACAGATTTAAATGTATTAGCTTCGCAGCCCCATCCATGCAGGAGTATAACAGGATGACCGATTCCTTCAACTTGATATGCAATCTTGAGTTGATCAATTTCTATAAATTTTACTCGGTTCATCATGAATGCCTGTTCGAATTGTGTTTATTTTCAACTATCTTGATTTTGACAATTGTGTTATTCATATTATTTTTGTTGTGACTATTACGCGAGTTCGGTATAAGAAAGATGAAGATCTAATTATTCTGATTGATACTTTTATTATCCGGTAGGTGTGGTATTCTAACCCACCGATTCCTAAAATAACTTATACAGAGTTCATGTTAACAATTTCTTGTTGAGACTGACTTGATAGATTGTGTAGTATTTCCGCAGCAATCTCTCGGTCATCAAACGGAAAACGTTTTCCGTTAATTTCTTGATAATTTTCGTGACCTTTACCAGCAATTACCACGACATCCCCAGGTTTTGCCTCCAAAATTGCATGTCGAATTGCCTGACGTCGTTCTGAAATACACATAAATGCTGCATCATGTGGCAAAATTGACACAATTTCTGAGATGATGTCATCGGGATTTTCTGTTCTCGGATTGTCAGAGGTAATCACACTCATATCAGCAATTTGTGTAGATATTGCTCCCATTTTTGGACGTTTCCCACTATCTCGATCACCACCACACCCGAACACAGAGATTAATCTGCCTTCAGCAATATCACGCGCAGCTGATAATACATTTTCCAATCCATCAGGGGTATGTGCATAATCTACAATAACGGCAAAGTCTTTTGCAGGTTTTCCATTTACATTTATTCGTTCAAACCGTCCAGGAACAACTGTTGAAGTAAGACCAGCACGAAATGACGATTCACTGCATTTATAACGTAATCCTACTCCAATAGCGGCAAGTGCATTGTATATATTATATTTTCCAAGCAACTTAATTGTCGTCTGTATCTCCTTAAACAAACTTTCTGAAAGGTTGATTCTGATGTTCTTATTGACAACTGCGGTGAATGCTAACTGGTGTAATGTACTTACTACATCCCGCGCTTTTAAATCCGCTGCTTTCTCAAGACCATAAGTTAGAATATTTTTGTTTTGAATATGTTGTATAATACGAGATGTAGCAGTTGAATCAGCATTTAAAATTGCAATGCCAGTAGGACTTAGTAGTTCAAATAACATCATTTTCGCAGCGAGGTAATTATCCATCGTTCCATGGTAATCCAGATGGTCCTGTGTCAGGTTGGTAAAGACGGCAGTATCAAAGGTAAGTCCAGTTAATCGATGTTGTGCAAGTCCCTGTGAAGAGGTTTCCATAACAACATATTCAACACCGGCATCTGCAATCTGTTTTAACATTGCATGGAGTTGAAAAGCATCTGGAGTTGTCAGAAGGGCTGGAATATCTATCTGTAATGGTTGTTTGCCATTTGATGTCGCATCAAACGTATGTCCAACTGTCCCTAATACAGCAGTTTTATGACCATTTGCATGGAGAATACCGTATGTTAAATGTGCTGTTGATGTTTTACCGTTTGTACCAGTGATGCCGATTAACTTTAGTCGTTCTGCAGGATTACCGAACCAATTTGCAGCACAAAGGGCTTGTGCTTTTCGTCCATTAGGGGTCACTACACCAGTTATATCGTTAGGTAGGTCTTTGGTCCTTTTTTCTGAAATAATAACGCTGGCACCGTTCTTAATCGCAGCGGAAATAAAGGAATGTCCATCTACATTTAGTCCTTGATAGCAGACAAAAACATATCCGGGCTTGACTTGTCGATGGTCACTCACAACACCCACAATTTCCGGATTCTGGTCACCTGTGATTTCACTAACTTCTATTCTGTCCAGAAGTTTTTGGAGGTTCATAAACCCACTCCATTTTTCACAAGAGTGTTGTCAGGGATAGAGGTGTTTTGTGGGTTTTCAGATGAAGGGTTTTTCGTAGGTTGGCTGGTGTAAGTACCAGTTGTAGACGTATTTCTTCTGTTTTTCTCTACATATTGTCTGCTGATATTGTTTCTATTTCTTGGAACGGAGTCAAATAACCCTATTCTGTCACTATATTCAAGCGTTTGCTGAGCAATCCGTTTAAAGACAGGGGCAGCAACAAGTCCACTAAATCTTGCACCACTGGGTTCATCAATCGTTACAATAATTGCAATCTTGGGGTTGTCAGCGGGGAGAAATCCCATAAAAGACATTACCTCTTTACCCGCAGCATAACCTTTACCTTTTTCTGCTTTCTGCGCTGTTCCGGTTTTACCAGCTATACTAATACCTTCAATTCTTGCTCTCATTCCACTGCCCTTTTCAACGACACCAACAAGAATTTCAGTCATCTTTCTGCTAGTTTCTGAATGTAATACTCTCCGAACTTGTATAGGTTGATTCTTTTTAATAAGATTACCTCGGTCATCGCGTATTTCTTTTGTAATATAAGGTCGGTGCAGTGTTCCACCATTCGCTATAGCAGCTAAAGCGTTCACCATCTGTAACGGGGTAACAGAGATACCCTGTCCAAAAGGGACAGAACCAAGTGAGTTTGTATCCCATTTTCTTAGTGTATATAAACTTCCTATTTGTTCATAGGGCAAGTCAACACCTGTCTTTGCTCCAAATCCAAACCTATCAACATATTCTTGGAATAACCTAGGTCCTAACCTTTCAACTACCTTAATCATGCCAATGTTACTTGACTTCTGGATCACCTCTGTAAGACTCAAGTCACCTTTTGCCGAAATATCCTTAATAACACGACGATTAGGAAGACGGTAACGACCATTTTCACAGAAGACTGTAGTTCCTGGTGTCATGATACCTTCATTCAATACAGCAGAGGATGCGACCACCTTGAATATTGAACCCGGTTCAAAGAGATACCAAATTCCGAGGTTTCGTTTTGATTCTTCATTGGCATTTGCTTGGTTATTTATATCATAACTGGGACAACTTGCCATAGCTAATATTTCTGAGGTATCTACTGCAAGTACAATTGCCGTTCCTTTAGACGCATTCCATTTTTTACACGCTTGTTCAAGTTCTTTTTCTGCTATGTCTTGAATAATTTCATCAATCGTAAGAACTACATTACATCCGCTATTTCCAAGGGTTGCAGTAGATGAAGTGTCTTGTAGAGAGACAGATTGTAACCCAACTTTTCCTTGTGGTAGAGGGGAATGTACTTTCTGAAGAAAAGTGTGATATTGGTATTCGATTCCTTCGCCATGATTTAGATCATTCAGGTATCCAATGACCTGTGATGCCAACTGCTTTTTTGGATATAAACGTTCAGGTTCAATCTCAATTTTAAGCCCTCGGTGTTTATTAGTAATGTTAAGAATATCGTCATACCTATCGTATTCTATACCTTTTTTAAGCCAAACAAATTCGACGTACTCTCCATTTCGTTTGCGTTTGAGTGTTGATAATAATTCGGAGGTAGTGCTATCCAATAACGGTGCCAATGCTGAAGCAACGGTATGTGCGTTAGATTTTCTATTAAAGGTTTTGGGGTCCGCACTCACCGATATTAAGTCTTGGCTAATACCTAAAACAGTACCATGCCTATCAAGTATCTTCCCTCGTTTTACATCATTTTTATCTGAAGTACGCCAATCGTGTCTGGATGCTTCTGAGGTACCACCCATAGGTATCTGTAGTTTGAATAACTTGCCTATCAATAGTAAAAACCCTAATTGCAAGACTATTAGGATAACTACCAGTCGTCGAATTGAAAGATATGTATTATTTTTCATAGTCTGATTTTCTCTTTCAGATATAATGTGACAAGACACGAAAGTTCTAAACAAATGATTGTGTGTCGTCCGAGGTATTGAACAAGCCTTTCTGATATATTCAATGCAAGATATGTTAACTAATCTTACAATCTATCCAGTCATGCTATCTATCGTGAAGTTCTAATGATTTAAATAAAGGTTCAACTAAGCCTAATTCCTTTATAAGTGATCGAACCCTTTCAACATCGGTTAATGCGTTTTCCTCCAACTCAAGTTTTCGGATTTCGTCTTGTATTTTCTCACGCTGCTTTTCAAATGTAGGTTTACGTTGTAGAAAAACGCTTTTGGCATAAGATGAAAACCATACACTTGCGCCAAATACACATAGAGATAACCCTAACACCAAATAAACAAATAACATTGCAACTTTTGGTTCCGGATCTGGCTTTTGATTAAACAACGGACTGTAAGTTGTCGGATTTTGCATTTTATAATTTATACGATAGATTTTAAATATTGATACAAATTTTCAGATCAAATATAGTCAAACCCTAATTGCAACACGCAATTTACCACTACGCGCTCGTGGATTTGCCTCAATTTCACTTTTTGATGGCACTAAAGGTCTGTTTGTAATGATATCCAACGACTTTTTATGTTCACAGATACAAACAGGTGTTTTCGGTGGACATATACAAGATTTTGCGTGTTTTCGATATATTTGCTTAACTATCCGATCTTCAAGTGAATGAAAACTGATAATACAGATACTTCCACCAATTTTTAACATTGAGATAGCTGACTCTACACCTAATTTTAGATTTTCAAGCTCGGAGTTAACTTCAATCCGTAACGCTTGAAAAACTCGAGTGGCAGGATGAATGCTTTTTCTTTTATGTAGGGATGCTTTCGAACGTTTGGCATTGTTTGAATATACGTTTTCTATTATGTCTGCAAGTTGTCGGGTAGTCGTTATCTGTTGCTCAGAACGTACTGCGACAATCTTGCGAACAATCTGTTTCGCATAACGTTCTTCGCCATATTCTCTAAATATCTGAATCAGTTTGTCTGGAGAACTATTGTTGATGACATCTGATGCTGATATAGATATCTGTGTATCCATCCGCATATCCAAGGGACCTGATTGTTGAAAACTGAATCCTCTTGCCGGAGAGTCCAGCTGCAATGAAGATACACCCAGATCCATCAATACTCCATCAACTTTGGAAATACTTTGCAATTCCAATAACTGCTGAAGTTGGGCAAAGTTCCCATGTATCAAACTGAGCCGATCTTTGAAGGAGTGCAGTCTTTTCTTAGCAATTGCAAGTGCATCCACATCCCTGTCAATGCCTATCAACCGCCCAGAAGGCAGAGATCTCTGTAAAATCCAAAGACCATGTCCACCTAATCCGATTGTTGCATCAACGTAAATCCCTTCTGAATTCGGTTTGATAAAATCAAGTATTTCGTTACGTAAAACAGGGATGTGTGTTTCCGACATAAGTCACCTACAAACATAATATAGCAAGAATGATGCCAATTATTCTATAGTAGGAGGGAACTCCGATTCCCGAATATCAATCTAATTATAATGAATTCTAAAGATAATTAGATATTACACACGTAGGTCGGAGCGAGCAAAGCGATCTCCGACATGGGGTAAACCCAATAAAAACATACGTGTCGTAGGTCGCTTCGTTCGTTCCGATCTCCGGTTTTTGTTAATAAGTCGCGTAATCCTCGCTGAACATTTCAATAATTGTTTATTATAACAATTCTGATGATATGGGTTATCTTTTCTTCTACAAGCTTTTAGTTTGTGCCGTATTACACTACCACCCAAAACCGGTAATGGGATATTATATTTAGAGTCATTCCTGACTAATATTGTCATAAATAAGCCGTTATCCCAGTTGTAGTAAGGGTTTGTGGCTTTATACAAAAATTGCCAAAATTGTAATTGACTCTAAAAACTCTAAAGTATGACATTTTAGACCAGTCAATTATCGCGAATATATTCTAAAAGAGTTTTCTTAAACTTATTATGTGTGCAGAGGTAAAACTTGCTTGAAATCAAGCCTATCCTTCCTACTTTATTTTTATTCATCGTTGAGAAATAGGACAAATTGAATGACTGATTCACATCAAAATTTATCTTGTATTTTGTTCTTGTTATTGGTATACTTAAAATCTGAATCCTCGTAAAATTATTCGGTCTATTTACACATTATGTGTCAAATTTAAGACACATTTCAATGTACAATTGTAGATTATAGATCTGTTTCTTTTTTGGTCAGCATGCTAATAATAAATAGATGAAAATAGCAATCATGGGGGGCACATTTAATCCTATCCATTATGCACATTTGGTAAGTGCCGAACAGGTGCGTGAGGGTTTAGGTTACGATAAAATACTGTTTGTTCCCGCAGCACGTCCTCCACACAAAATCCAACCGGATATCGTTTCTGCTGAGCATCGCTATCAAATGGTGAAGTTAGCAACTGCAGATAATCCATATTTTGAAGTGTCACGGATTGAATTGGATCGCGCAGGACCCTCTTACACAATTCAGACTATCAAAACGTTAAGAAAACTGTACGGTGAATCAACTGAACTTGCATGGATTATAGGCGCGGATTCTTTGATTGAATACAATATATGGAAAGATTTTGATGAAGTCCTCAAACAGTGTACAATGATTGCTACAACGCGTCCAAATTACGATTTAGAACTTGTTCCATCAGAAATCAGAGACCGCGTGATTACTTATCGAATTACAGGTTTTGACATGTCAGCAACTGAGATACGAAATCGTATTCGTAATAACACTTCTATCAGATATCTTGTTCCCCAAGCAGTTGCAGCTTATATTGACCAACAGCAATTATATAGATGAGAAGAGAATAAATAGATCATAAAAGACAATTATTCCACTATATAAGCTAAGAATTAGTTTGAAAAGGAGTAATATGCAACTGAAATGTAGCCTCTGTGGAAAACCTTATGAATTTGTTTATATCAAAGATGAACCTTTACCAGCACATTTTCCGTTTTGTAGTAAAAGGTGTAAGTCGATTGATTTGGGTAAATGGCTAAACGAGGATTATCGTATTAGCACTCCATTGCCAGAATCTGAAGAATTAACGAAACTTGACGAAGAAACCTTTTCAGAAAAACAGGTAGAAACACTTCTAAAATTACTTGAAAATGAAATGGATACAGAATAATCGATTATCCATTCATTCAACAAATTCTGCGTGAGCCTATTCTATGGAATGTATGCAATATTAATAGAAACATGACCATAACAAAGATAAATACAGTAAACAGAAACATTGTTTTTTCGTTTCCAACATTATCAGAACTCAGGGAACATCCAAAATCTGTAGAAATACAGCGTCATCTTACAGAGAAACTTTCTCCAGAACGTTATGAACACGTTATCTCTGTTCAGGAAACCGCAGTAGGATTAGCAAAATGTCACAACGCGGATCTTTGGAAAACAAGTTTGGCTGCACTGTTACATGATATAGCAAAATGGATGAGTGATGATGAACTGTACAAGGCAGTATCGCTTTATGGAATAGAACTTGACCCGATTGAAAAGATAATGCCAGCGTTATTACACGCCATCGTTGGGGTGAAATATGCAATTGATTTATTCGAAATAACTGATTTGGACATCCTTGAAGCAATCCGATGCCACACAACAGGGAACGCATCAATGGGTTTAACAGCAAAATTAATATATGTCGCAGATTTTGCAGAACCGAACAGGGAATACAAAGAGGCTGCACAAGTAAGATTATTAGCAGAAACCGACTTAGATCAAGCTGTCCATACAGTTGCTCAATATAAGATTAAATATCTGCTGCAAAATGGTGGTATTATTCATCCAAATACTATCAATACATATAACAGTACTTTAGTCAAGACCCGAATAGATAACATTAAAAGTTAATCTTGCTGCAGATGAAAATGAATAATTATAAGTCCAGGGAATTGATTTATCTAATGATTAGGAGAACTATTTGATGGAAACAAATAACACTTTAGAAATAGTAAAAGATGCTGCATCGGCAGCCGTTAGTCGTCGTGCACAGGATCCCGTGATTCTTGATCTGCGTGAACTGGATTGTTTTACCGATTATTTTGCGATTTTCAGCGGTATCTCAGATGTACAAGTTGAAGGTATTTCAGAAGCAATCTTAGAGGAGCTTCAAGAAAAATGGCATCAGCAACCATGGCATCGGGAAGGTGCGAATAAAGCGGATTGGATATTATTGGACTATGTTGACTTTGTTATCCACATCTTTTTGAATGAGAGACGTTCTTACTATAATCTGGAACGTTTATGGGCAGAAGCACCGCATATAGATTTACCAGAGATGGAAGGCATACCAGTGATGGATATACAAGAAGAATATGATGAGGATGAACTGGTGCTTGGACTTGTTCCTGATGATGGAAAAGGACAATCATAAGGTTAGACGATTGTTGAATAGGTTGTAAAATAATGTTGGAAAAGCAAAGAATTCAATCAACATTACTGAGGAGGACGGTGACATTATCAGTGCCACCATAAGCAAGTGCTCTACTGATTAAGTTTTCGCTGGCAGCTTCAAGCGAGGGGGCTGATGAGATGATATTGCGAGTTTCCGTATCATCGGTTATTAGGTCGTGTAAACCATCAGTACATGCAAGAACAATATCGCCAGGGGCAAGTGGAAAGATGTCCGTGGCAGGAGTTATCTCTTCCGATAAACCTACAGCTTGGGTAATGATATTTCGTTTCGCGTGGATACGTCCTTCTTCGGGGGTAATCTCACCCTTCTCAATCATTTTTTGAACTAATGAGTCATCGGTTGTAATCTGAGTAAGAATGTCATTATGGAGGACATATAGACGGCTGTCACCAATATGAACATAGGCAAGATAACTCGGTGTGACAAAACCTGCAGTTAGTGTGGTTCCCATCCTTTGATATTGAAGAGACTCCTGGCCCATGTTATATACCCGCTGATTTGCTTCAATGGCAAGTTTTTGTAATATATTAAGTCTGTTGATTGGTCCTAAATCACTTGCAGGAATTGGTGTTTCGGCAACCCATTCCTCAAAGACTTGGAGTGCAATCCGACTTGCTATATCACCACGCGCATGTCCACTCATACCGTCAGCAATCGCAAACAGTCGGTTTTTTTCATCAAAAAAGTATGAATCTTCGTTTCTATCACGAAGATTACCTATATCTGTTTTGGCTATAAAGTTCATAGAATGATAGCCTTCCCCTTTTGTTAACATGTTATAACGTTAACATTGTTGGGTTGTTTCAAAATGTCAATATTTGGTGTATGTATATGACTTTTAACTTCGGATCTAACTTAAAACTAAGTAGGCTTTCTTCTCCACCCAAACACCACTTCTTCGGTTATTACGGCATTAATCCGTGGGATAAAACAGGTCAGTATCATCTTGCATTGGAAACAGATTTTCATGCGAATCGTCCGATGGAATCTGATATTGCTAAAGTTGGATTGGTTGACTGTGATACACACGTATTTATTTCATTAGCTCAAACTTCTGCTTTCAATCTTCAGCAAGGAAGTATGATGCACTGGATAGGTGAGGAATTTACATATAATGATTGGGACAATGGAAATCTTGTTTCACGTGCTCTGAATCCAGAAACCAAACAGATGCGCACCATTCAAGGTGCTATTGCCGCAGTTTCCCCAACGGAACAACTTGCTATAGGACTGAACTATCAACGCATGGCACTCTGCCGAAGCGTTGTAGGATATGCAAGCTCACTACAACCTACGGAAATAAAGGCACAACCTGATGATGACGGTTTATATCTATTAAATCTTCAAGATGGCACATCAAAACTTGTTCTATCAATTGCAGATGTTGTCTCAAAAGCAAACGATGAAAGACTTGACGGAGGACGTACTTGGTTTAATCATGTCTTATTCAATACAGATGGAACACGAGTTCTGTTTTTTTGTCGTATTAGGATAGATAATGGTTTCCTGTCGTCACTATGGACAGTAAATCCAGATGGGACGGATCTGGAGATGCAGATCCCATTTGGGTATCGCGTTTCTCACTTTGATTGGAAAACACCTACACAAATATTAGTTTCTTCAGATATATTAAATGAGATGGGTTTTGTTGAATTTACAGACGGAATGCGAAATTTTACGCCTATTGGACGCGGTGTGTTGCCAAACGATGGACACGCTTCGTTTTCACCTGACAGACAATGGTTGTTATGCGATACATATCCAAAAGGTCCTTCTCGATTGGCAGAACTAATGCTATACGATATTGAAGAAAACAGAAAATATATTCTCGGGGAATTTCATCACGATGAGCAGTTTAGTGGGGACGTTCGGTGTGATTTACATCCGCGATGGTCATCAGATGGAATGACAATTACATTTGACTCTGTTCATGAAGATTCAAGACAAATATATTGCATTGATCTAACCTAATGTAGAAATACAATAGAACCTGAATACTATTATGTCTTGCAATGAAGTATTATTGTAATAAAAAGGAATTAACAAATGTCAGAATCCATTTCAATTCATGATTTACATGCACAATCTATCGTAATAGATTCACACAATGATTCCATCGTTGCCCATATACGTCGTGGGAACATAAGTCTGGCAGATGAACATACAAAAAATCCAAACTTACATAGTGGAACAATTTCCTACTTACGTGGACGAGTTCCTCCAGAAGAGGATGCTATTGGTATTCAGCTTAATATACCAAAGATGCGTGAGGGTGGGATAGATGTAGCCTTTTTTGCGGTTGATGTAACACGCGCATGGAAAAATCATCTCTCTTATGCATTAGACGCGTTTGGTTGGTTCAATGCAGAGGTCGAAGCGAACGCAACGGATATCCGTATTGTTCGAAAAGCAGCTGATATCCGTGCTGCCAAGGTAGAAGGTAAACTTGCAGCTGTTCTTGCAATAGAAAATAGTGAAGCTGTCGAACGTAGCTTAAATATACTGAAATCACTTTATCTGCTTGGTGTCCGCTCAATTGGATTAACACATAACCCCAACACATGGGCATCTACTGGAAATGATGAGGGAGAGACTGGAGGAGGATTAACAAAATTCGGAATTCAGTTGGTTAAAGAGATGAACAAACTCGGTATGCTGGTAGATGTATCACATATTAGTGAACGCGGATTTTGGGATGTACTGGATATAACAGACGCACCCATCATTGCTTCCCATAGTAACTGCATGACCTTATGCAATCATGCTCGTAATTTAACCAATGAGCAACTCAAAGCAATCACCGCCAACGGTGGTGTTGTAGGTATTACATTTGTTCCAGGATTTATCACTGAGGACGGTTGGAGAAAAAGACCACCCTTTGCACAACTGCTCAATCACATTGAATATGCAATTGATGTCGCTGGACTTGATCATGTCGGTATCGGTTCAGATTTTGACGGTGGTGGAGATCTGCTAAAGGATGCAACTGAATATCCCAAAATCACCGAAGGTTTGAGTGAACGCGGATATACTGATACGGCAATTCAGAAGATATTGGGCGGGAATCTATTACGAGTTTTTGAAACCGTATGTGGTTAACTGTTGATTATAGATATTCCACAATGGAGTTTAAAGATAATATTCTATACGTTGATTCGCTGCCGATCAAGAATCCGGCAGATAGAATCCCACACTTCATCAACTGTAATTTGTTTCATACAGATATTATTTTTACATTTTTCAGTAAACTGTTTACATGGACTACACGGCACATCATGACGAATAACTGTGTTTAATTCACCAAGTGGTTTGAAACGGATATGATTACCTGGTCCAAAAAGCGCAACTGTGGGTGTTTTGACTGCAGCAGCAATATGCATCGGACCAGTGTCATTTGTTAGAAAAAGATCACACTTTTCTATGCAAGCCGCTAACTGACGTATCTGAAGATTACCTGCAAACGGTATTGCTGGATGATGCATCAGATTCGCAACAGAACGAACAAGTTCCCCTTCTTTTGGTCCACCGAAAATGATAACTTGGGCATCATACTTTTCTACAAGTTTATCTCCAATTGAGGCAAAACGATCAGGCATCCACTCCCGCAACTTCCATCCTGCACCTGGGAATAGTCCCACTTTTAATTGCATTTCCGATATTCCAGCTTCTTCAAATACATAACAAGCATCGGCACGTTCAGATTTGGATAGGAACATCTCTAACTCACGGTTTTCCGCTATGATCCCAGCAGCATGCAGTAGATCAAAATAGTTTTCCGTTGCGTGTTTGTTCACTTCCTTTGGCACACGAATAGTACAGAGTCTTCCTTTCCCAACACGCTCAGAGGCACCACTGAAATACATTAGAAGTTCTGTGCGAAACTTACGTTGAAAATCTAACGTAAGCGCAAATTTTCGCTGACGTAAGATACGGATAATACGTAACATCTCTCCCGTATCCTTATCTCTTGCAGTCCGATTGAATTGAATAATCTCATTCAGGTGGGGGTTCTGTAGGAGAACATCAGCCGATTGCTTAGCAACTAACATCGCAATATAGGCGTGCGGAAAGTGAGCGCGGACGGCTCGGATTGCTGGTGTCGTTAACACAATATCGCCTAAAGAACTTAGACGAATAAGTAATATCTTATCCATAAATCTGTGAACTCCTTGTTAACGTGGTTGAATACCGCGAATTCCACAGTCTAAATAGAATAAAACTATTACACTAAATCATCACAAAATTACTATTCATAGGAAAAACTAATAACCTGTTTCTCAATCCCCTTAATTGCATCTTCAACAAGTGCTGTGATATCTAAGCCTTTCTCTGCTTTGTCTAACTCTTCATGTGACGCATGGGTCGCAGGATGCTTAGGAACAAAAAGGGAACAACAGTCTTGATGCGGGAGCGTTGATACATCAAAAGTACCTATCTCTTCTGCCTTTTCAATTATTTCAACCTTATCAAAACCGATGAGTGGACGGAGGATCGGTATCTCAGCAATCGCTTCAATTGAACGAAGGTTTGGGAGCGTTTGCGATGCTACTTGTGCAAGACTTTCTCCTGTCACGAGTGCTTCAGCATCTACAAGTGCAGCAACATGTTGAGCAATTCGTGTCATAAACCTACGATACAACAGGACTCTATACGGTGCTGGTGTTTTTGTTACAATGTTTTGTTGTAGGTCACCAAATGGAACCAGATAAATAACACTCCTATAGTTTGATTCCGACAAGATTCGGGCTAAGTCTATCACTTTTTCCAAAGAGGCTTTGTCGGTATATGGATAACTATAAAAGTGAATAAATACCGCTTTCGCACCGCGTTTTACCATTTGCCATGCTGCAACAGGGGAATCAATCCCACCAGAGAGCATCACCAATACTTTGCCACTAACACCAACAGGTAGTCCTCCTATTCCTTGAAGTTTATCAGTATAGATGTAGGTGTCGTTATGTGAAATATTTATCCAAAAACGCAGATCAGGATTGTGCATATCTGCTTGTGCACCGGTCTTTTGGATCAGGTACCCGCCAACCTCCCGACTAATCTCAGGTGAAGTTAATGGAAATGTCTTATCTGACCGTTTTGTTTCTACTTTAAGTGTCTCAAAAGTTTGTCCTTTTGTCAACTCAAAAGCAGTCTTTTTTATCGCTGATATGTCCTTGTCGGCACGGACTACAAACTCATAATGTGCGATACCCATGACCTTCCGCAGACGATTCTCAATTTCAGCAATATTCGTTTCTGGTTTAAGATGCACAACGATTCTATCATGGAGTCTTTTTACCTCGGCATATTCTGTACCACGTAAGGACAGTCTAATGTTTCTGGCAAGTTTCTTTTCAAAAAATACTCTGTTTTTTCCCTTAAGTCCTACCTCACCGTAATGTATGACAAAGAATTTTTCTGCATTAGACATTGCTTTTGCACCATTGACTTGTAGATACTATTCTGATTATCATTTAATCCCATTTTCTATACGATTGCATTAACCGATGACTTGCTGTGTAGTTCGAAAATGAAGTTTTGCTACATTCCGCAACGATTCTTCACCATTCAATTTGACAAATTCTCTTCCAGCATCTATCACCTGGGATGCTCCTCGTGGCAATTGAAACTCATACTTATTTGATAAGGATTCCATTCCAGCCAAGAATCTATCCCGTGCAATTATTGAGGCAGCAGCAACAGCAATATCTCTTTCTCCTTTAGTAACCAGTTTTATCTTAATATCCTGTTGTGGGATCAATGATGTTTTGTCATTATACGGAAACTTATCCACAAGAGCGTGCTTCACCTCAAAACGTTTAGAAAGTGTTTGAATGACACTGATATGCAGATTAGCAAGTATCCTGGATGAATTCTCACCTCTAATAATGAGGTTGTCATACTCCTTATTATATTCATCTGGCATTTTTTCTTCAATCTGAATATGACCTTCGTAATTAATCCACATCCAATCAGCAAGTTTTCTGACAAGTGAATTTGAGATCTTCTTTCCGTCTGTGATACCAATTTCTAATAATTTACAACGACATTCAGGTTCAACATAAACACCAGCCACGACAAGAGGACCAAAATAGTCACCTTTTCCAGATTCATCTGTACCAATCCATCTTTTCCAATTGTGTATTTCATTCATATTTTGTGTCTACATCTTTCCAGAATTGTATAGCGCAGCATACTTTGTAACTTGTTGACCAACTGACTTGACTCGGTTAGTCAATTCCTGGTCATGCAAGTTGCCATTTTCATCAAATGCCTCGGACGCCTGCGCAATAGATGCATCAGTTGGAATGACAAAAGCACGTAATGTTGCACTCACCGTCCTCAGCATAGAGATTGCATTACCTGCCCCCATCTTACCACCTGAAACGCCGATTAACCCGACTACTTTATTTTCAAATTCCTCAAACCACATCAGATCTAATGCGTTTTTTAGCACTCCACTGAAACTACCATGATACTCAGGTGTGCCGAGAAGTATTCCGTGTGCATGTTTTACTTTTTTCTTCAGTTTGAATACATCCGGAGGATATTCAGATTCATCAACAACTTCGCCATGGAAAATGAGTCTGTATTCTCTCAGATCAATTAATTCTACTTCTGCCCCTACCTCTTCTGCACCAGAGAGTGCAATCCGTAGTGCCGCATGAGTGGTGCTACCTTGACGTAAGCTGCCACATAGACCTACTACGCGTATCTGATTTTTCACGACCATTTCAGTGTCCATGATTGAGTATCAATTATATTCTTAACTTCTTCTACCTATTTATACCTGATGATATTGTCTATTCTCTTGTGCCATTTTTCTTTTCTTTTATTGCAAATTGTATTTTTGTCCGCATGTTGACATAAGCAGGAACGTCCGCTGAAATTGAAAGCGCACGGTTAATTGCATCCAATGCTTCACCGAACTGAGCGTTATGATAATAAGTATATGCAAGTGTATCATAATGTTTTGGCGTTGGTGACAATTCTACTGCTTTTTTTGCATACTTAATTGCCAAAGTAGTGTTCGTTCCAAGACCTGCATAAAGTCGGGCTAAATTGTTATAAGCTTCAGCAGATGTTTCATCAACAGTAATTGCCTGCTTGAATGCAGAAATAGCAGAATCAAACTGTTTTAAATTAATTTCAATCACACCTAACTTTAACCATGCATGTACATTATCTGGATCTATTTCTGTAACTTTTTGATATACAGATTTTGCTTTCTGTAAATCTCGACCATTAATATATATCAGACCAAGACGGTGGTATACCGGTGTAAAAGTCGGATGTATTTTGGTAGCAATCTCATATACACGTTGTGCATCTGCGAAGTTGTCATGTCTTTCGTGAAGTTCTCCTAACTTAACATATAATATTGGCAATCTTGGATTCTTGTAAATCGTCTCGCGAAACCGATGCACATTATCCGAATAGCTCTTCATCCGTTCAAACTGTACCATCGCTGCTCTTGAATCTTCATATTTCTTCAGTTTCCTATATACCAGTGCAATACGATAATGTAACATAGGGTCATACGGGTTGTGGCTAATTGCTTTACGGAAATACTCCGTAGCCGAAATGTAATCGCGCTGCATTTCGGCTAATCTTCCGAGTCCATAATAAGATTCAATAAAATTCGGGTTTAGGTCGATGCTCTTACGGTATTCATATATCGCCTTTTCATATTTGCGTTGAAGTAGAAATAACTCGCCAAGGTGTATATGCGCTTCAGGGGTATCTGGATTAAGAGTTAACGATTCCCTAAGGTGGGTTTCAGCATGTTTTAACTTTCCTTGTGCCTTAAAGACTATACCTAAATGTAGGTGGGCACTGCAATGTATTTGTGGTGAAGCTTTAAAGGTAAGGGCATTCTTGTACGCTTCAACCGCATCACTCAACCTGTTTTGCTCCTGCATTACCATACCGATATAACAGTAAATCACACTACTTGGAGCTTGTTTTCTCACTGCATCAAAAGCAGACAATGCCTTATCATATTGTTCCAATTGAAAATAGTGTTGTCCTAATGTAAATGTATCCCTAACAACTGTATCGGTTTCACTCCACACACAAATCGTTACATGCTGAAAAAATAGGATTAAAAAAAAGGACAAAATTGTGCGATACGGTATCATGCTTAGAAACTCGAAGGATGGGTAGGAATGTTTTGAGGGGAAAATACGATGCTACTTTCCCCTCAAAACTTTTACCTATTAATGTCAAATACTAAACTTTTGGACTACAATTAAATGCTAATGTTAACTCAAGTTGCTACCTATGTAGCACAATCTGTTAGATTGTGTCCGAATAGACGCAAACTAACAGTTTGCGCTACAATATTTCGAGAATAATACCCTTTTTTGATTAAAACAGTATCCGCATGTCTAAAAATTTGTAGGTAGCAACTTGGGTTAATGTTAGTCACGTTGGGTTTTAAGAATACCCCATGTTGTTGTTAACTTATTTTGTGGTTCAACAGAAGTTAATAGTCCTTCCATAATATCTGACACCTCGTTACCAGAGAGTGCTCGGTTGAAGAGAAAAAAGTCGTCTATGTAAAATGTAGCAGACCTATAGGTCGTACTTCCTATATATAATTTTTCCTCACCTTGTGCATGTGCAGCAGGGACATCATATTCACCAACTTGTATAGCATCTATATAAAAATGAAATTTACCCCCTGCCTTAACACCAGCTATATGATGCCATTTACCGGTTTCGAACTGTTGGTCCTCGCCACCGGGACCGGCACATTGAGAACCTTGGTTTCCTGGATTAAATCGATAATGGATATTCAAGGAATTTGGACAGGTCCACACACCCGGCGAACGATCAGAACCAGGGGCTTTTTTCGCGAAAATTTGACTCCATGCACCATTATGACCTTGTATGAAGTGGAGCCAAAACACAAAACTATTGTCCTGATATTCTTCTAATTCCGGAAAAGATTCAACTTGCAAACTGGCATTTTGATCTAACATTTCCAAAGATCCATTACCAACCTTCTTTTCATCGGTATTGATACTTGCGTTTGTTAGCGTACCGTCATGACCTTCACCAGTACCATCAATGACAGAACCACCGGTCTCATAGTCAAAACCAAAGTATAGGATTAAGCCATCGTCTAATGCAGCATGTGCAGAGAGAGTGCCTCCAACACAAAACAGAAAAGCAATTAATATATTCAGAATATAACGCACAATATATTTCCTCCTCATGGATACAGTTAAGTATTGTTTCACTTGGTGTGAAAATACCGTGAATACCACCAAATTTTATTCTAAATTATGTTCTGTTTGCACAAAATTCATCTGTTTAGGATAGATAGAGATACTATTCTATTTTTTAAAATACTACACAAAATATGTTTTTCTGTCAAGAAAAAACAGCAATACTCAGAGCCATTCAGCACGAAAATTTAGTTTTAGGAATTCTTTGTTATTGAAGTTTACTTAATGTTAATACTTTGAATTGGAATGGATAGATGTTTAATGGATTCACCCTTTATTGTCTGAACCAGTCTTTGTAGGTCGGAGTGAGCACAGCGAAGTCCGACATCTTATACCAATTCTAATATTTATTGTCCCATTACTGGATTCAACCATTGTTATTGATTGGAAATCTTTCTTCTGTAGGAGCGACCTCCCGGTCGCGACCAGGAGGTCGCTCCTACAAGTAGTCCTCAGCAAATGACACTTTATTTATTAGAAATGGTATTACATTCTGTAGGCGAACTCTCCTGGTCGCGATTTCTTATCCTGCAAATCCTATAATCCCGGGGAATGCCAAAAGGCATTCATACCGTTGATTTGTAAAGCCTAGTTCAGACAAATACAATTTAATATACCTATAAAATACCAATATATATCCAATAAAACATTTTACTTTTTAATTTGACACACACAAAAAGATACTATATAATTAACAAATGTTTATAGGATAGGATTATATCGGTGACACGAGTTGAGATACGTATGAAGAAGGTATAAACACAAATTCACCTATTGTATAATGTTTGGTTTTTGTGTCTAACGGACTGTATATGTGTTTTCTAAGTTTCATGTCTTACAAATTGTGAAGGTAGGTCAAGAAAAGAAAAAGAGCAAAAAGTAGCCCGAAAAAAAAAAGCGAAATTCGCGTCACATTCCTTATCCTGACTGAATTCTTTAAGTCACAGGTGACGTGCAAAACGTCACAATTTTTAGCACATACAGATGAACAATGTAACGCTAAATTAACAGATATAGGTTTCGCTTCTCTCTACCTGACCTACAAGAGATTATATTGAATTGTGAAAAACAAATCCGAAAAAACCGAAGACTAATTAACCCTGACCATCTCACTATTTCTCTTGACATAATTAATGGCATATTCTAAAATATGTTAAATTTGCTTTATGCCAATTAGATTCAAAGAAGGTTATAAATAGGTTAATGTGTACATATCAAATTAAAAATACATCTAAATGGAGGGACAGATCAATGAAATATATGCGATATTTGTCAATTGCACTCCTACTATTTGTAGGAATTCTATCAACCCATGCGGAAGTAAAAGACGACGGTTTGATTCTCTACTTCAGTTTTGATAATACGAATGGCAATAAAATAGAAGATGAAACTGGCGGAGGAAATGACGCAACGATTATTGCTGATGCGGAAATTAGCGATGATGAGGTGGTATTTGGAAATGGGGCTTTACATTGTGACACAAACGCTTCAAGTGTTACTGTAGAATCCTTCAAAGAATTAGAGGAATATAAGGACAATACCTTTCTCTTTTGGCTCTACTTCACAAAAGCAAATTCAGGTGGGTGGGATCAAATCATAGCTAAAAAGGCTCCTGGGTCTGACCGATCTCCTGGAATCTGGACATGCAACAGAGTCCCCTTGTACATCCATTATCGGTACCAACCCGGAAACCAAGGTCCAGAATGTGCTGGTCCCACTGGTGAGAACAGCATATATGAAATTGGAAAATGGTATCATATTGCTGCATCCAAAAAAGGTGGACAACTTACATTTTTTGTTGATGGTAAACAAACCCAACAAAACAATGTTCCTGCAGATCACGCGCAAGGTGTCGAAAAACTTTACATTGGTAGAACCAATTACAATTCTGCTAAATTTTATCTGGATGAACTCTATATTTATAACCGATCACTTGATAATAATGAGGTAAACTCCGTTATGAATGGTGATCTTCTACCTGTTGAGGCACAAGATAAGCTCTCCACTACGTGGGGACATTTAAAAACACAACGCAATTAGTATTATAACTCCCAAAAATAGGGATGGCTTCTTTATGCCATCCCTTATTCATTATGATACAGTTGGATAAACCAGGATTGAGGACTTAATGAAAAAAGGAATTTGTATAGGATCACTTCCCGGCGCATCTACAGAAGAACGTTTTCAGTTAGCAAAGAAAGCCGGTTTTGATGGTGTGGAAATAGGAACATTAAGAAGCGATACAGAACGTGTAGAAATGAAACAACTTGCAACAGACTGTGGAATTGAATTGTGCAGTGTTATGAATGGAAAACACTGGTCACATCCGCTTTCGGATGCCGATCCTGCAGTACGTGACGTGTGCCATAATGCTATGCTTGATTCACTTGCTACTGCTGAAGCAATTGGTGCTGATGCAGTGTTGCTTGTTTCAGCAGTTGTCAATAATAAGACAACCTATGAAGAAGCATACCAACGTTCTCAACAGGAAATACAGAGATTAATCCCAACTGCAAAAGAAAAAGGACTCACAATTGCCATAGAGAATGTATGGAATAAATTTCTGCTAAGTCCAATTGAATTCTCACAATACATTGATGAATTAGAGAGTGATGCAGTGACAGCGTATTTTGATGTAGGCAATATCGTTGCTTATGGCTTTCCACAACACTGGATCCGATCACTCGGTCATCGTATTTCTAAGGTGCATGTGAAAGGGTTTAATGCAAATGAACATCGGTTTACCTATCTGATTGAAGAGTGCACAATTGATTGGAACGCTGTGATGACTTCTTTTAATGATATAGGATATGACGATTACATGACAGCAGAACTACCAGTAGGTGCTGATGACCCAGAAGGCACTGTACATCAGATTAGCGAGGATATGAGTAAGATTATTGCTGGTGAAGTCTAAAGACCTGTTTGATATGGAAATCATTATTCAACCTACACATCATGAACTTGCTGCGATTACCTCACTAATAATTCGGGATGCATTACTAAAGAAACCTAATCTCGTGTTGGGTTTAGCTACAGGAAGTACTCCTATTGGACTATACAAAGCTCTCGTCAAGTTGCACAGAGAAGAGAAACTTGACTTTTCAAATGTTACTACCTTCAATTTAGACGAATACATCGGAATTTCAATTGAACATCCCGAAAGTTATCACACATTCATGTCAAAGCACTTTTTCGACCATGTTAATATCCCATCAGAGAATCAGCATATTCCACAAAACACTACAAAGAATCATGAAGCATTCTGTACATCGTATGAGGAAGCAATTGTGCGTGCGGGTGGAATTGATATTCAGGTGCTCGGGATTGGTACCGATGGACATATCGGATTTAATGAAGTAGGTTCTTCACTGTCCTCTCGAACTCGAATAAAGACACTTTCTTTAAGCACGATTAAAGCAAACGCAATACATTTTGATGGTAAAATTGATGCCGTTCCAGAAATGGCAATTACGATGGGAATTGGGACGATTATGGATGCAAAGCAATGTCTCTTATTGGCAAGTGGAGAAGCCAAATCAGAGGCAATAGCAAAGGCAGTAGAAGGTCCTATTACCGCTATGGTACCCGCATCAATTTTGCAGATGCATCCTAAGACAACTGTAATAATTGATGAAGCGGCTGCATCAAGATTGGAAGAAGTTGAGTATTATAAACGGTCTTATGCAAATAGGCAAAAACTGATGTCTCAGAAACAGTAATTATTTCTCACTTAACCCATATTCTTTTGCTTTACGTTGAATTGTCCGCCTACTGATATCAAGGATTTGCGCTGCTTTTACTTTATTGTTATCGGTATATTCAAGGGTGGCACGTAATACTTCACGGTTTATCTCTTCAAGCGACATACCGATTTCAACGTTAATGTGTGAACCACCGTTCCCAGAGGTATCGGTCGTATGGAGAGTTGGAGCTGAAGGAATATTAGAAACCATATCTTCATTTACCTTCAGAATACGTTCAGGTAGGTCTGCCAGTTGTAGAGATTCTTGTGTTGACATTACCACGAGTCCTTCAATGCAGTTTTTCAGTTCCCTAACATTTCCTGGCCAGTTATATTTCATCAACGCACGAACCGCTTCGGGGGTAAGCGTTCTCAATGTTTTGCTATTTTCTCGGCAAAATTCTTCAAGAAAATCTTTGACCAATAGCGGAATATCTTCGACTCTTTCCTGAAGTGTTGGTAAATTGATGGAAACGACGTTAAGTCTATCATAGAGATCAGGAAGAAATATACCTTTACTGCATGCTGCTTCTAAGTCATGGTTTGTAGCACATATAATCCTTACGTTCACTTGTATAGTCTTATCACCGCCAACTCGTTCAAATTCACGTTCTTCAAGAACACGCAATAGACGGGCTTGATTTGAAAGACTAAGTTGTGATACTTCATCAAGGAAAAGCGTTCCACCATGGGCAAGTTCAAATCTTCCCTTCCGTTGAAGATAAGCTCCGCTGAATGCACCACGTTCATGTCCAAAAAGTTCAGACTCTGCTAAATTCTCGTTTAACGTAGCACAATTAAATGCAATTAGATTGCCTAGACGTAAACTCCTATGGTGGATAGCGCGGGCAACCAGTTCTTTACCTGTACCGCGTGCACCGTATATCATCACTGTCGCTTTTGTCGGGGCAATTTGAGTAATCATCTCACGAATTCGTATGAGTTGCGGAGACTTTCCCGTAAGACGGCATAGACCTTCCTTTTCATCAATCTGCGAACGTAATTGCCGGTTTTCAAAGGTAAGTTGTTGATTCTGCAGTGTTTTATGTAGGAGTGCCTTCAAATGAACAGGATTGAGTGGTTTGTAGACAAAAAATGTGCCATCATGTGCCAACATTGCTTTGATACCGATATCTGTCTCTAATACATTAGGGGCTGTGATAAAGATGATACCCACATCAGGATGGTGTTTAATCGCAGCCTCCAACAGTGCCAATCCATCTATCCTGTCCGCTTTCAGTGGTGCGATAAGGATATTCATCGTTTGATGTTCTATTCGATGAAAGCCTTGATACATATTGCTTGTTACAATTAGATTGAGTCCTTCTCCGTCAAGTGTTTGACAGATGACTTCTCGTTGTCGAGAATCAGCATCTACAATCAATACATTTTTTTCAATACTCATTTTAGGTTATCTCTTAGTGTATATTTGAAAATTGAAAATAGAATGGTGTTACATCTACTAAGGACGGTATATCTAAAGGTACAATGTCGTATTTAATGTCTTTATCAACATGAAGATTCTAACTTACACTTTCATATTGTATATAAAGTATACCTGATGATTCCATCTTACGTCAATAGGAATGTTAACATTATACTATGTTGAATATAAATCAAAATAGACAAAAGCAACTTTCAATCAATCCAAATATATGGATATGGACTTGGTCAAGATTTTCAGACTATAGTTAACATGTTTTTGTTGACATAGAATCTCAATATGTGTATACTTATTATTATAGATTTTATCGGTTAATACTGTTTTCCAATTTGTTATTTCGTAGTACTATTAGAGTAATATGCTATTAACAATTTATATAATTTAGTAATTTATACTATACATTTATTATTTTTATTCTACATTCTGGAAATATCATTCAATTTACATAGGGAAACATAAAGGGGGTTGTGTATATGATTGATGATTCAAAAAGTCTATATTCTTTGGGAGGAATATCTGCAATTCTGAGTGGTCTTCTTATGGTATTCATCAGTATCTGGTTCCTTTTTCGATCCGATAGTCAACCAGATGTGATGCATGGTGTCAGCGTGGTGATGCTTATTTTAGTTGTACCTACGGTTATAGCTATAACTGTCCTACTCATAAAGGAAGTGAAAACTGGTACACTTTTAGGGGTTGGATTCGCCGGACTTTGGATTATGTTAGAATTGATAGCACATTGTTCTCAATCTGCACCATTGAAGACTGTCAATGTGTTGTTACAAGAAACTACTACACAGGACTTTGGACAGAATTTCAATCAAGTATGGGAGGAATGGGGTGATGCGCTAATGATGATTGCAGCGTTTTCATTTTCAGTTTCAGCAATATGCTACAGTACTTCGCTCCGTAAATGGGGAAACTCTATCTCTGCATATCTGTTGATATTATCAGCAATTGTCTTTCTGTTTACATTTATACCTATGGTAGATCTCTATTGGCATATTCTTATAAGAGGTATTGCAGTATTATTTTTAGGCGGTGTGCTGTTGAGCGCACCCGGTCAAACGATTGAGGAAGAATGGGAAACATAAAGAACGATAATAAAAATGACATTGCATGGTACCACTCTTAGTTAATATTAATGAGTAGGATGGACAACAATCATTAAATAATATCCTAAATTGATTTGAGTGTTCACCTACTCTCTGTTTATGTTAGGACTTTCAACATCGTTCAACAACTCTTCTAATTCTGACAACAGATCTCTGTCATTCTCTTCTTCACTGATCTCTTCGTTTTCATTGTTTTCACTATCGTTCGAACCGACAGCCTCCAAATCTGAACGAAATTCAATGAGGTTATTAAGATACCTCTCGCGCGTTATATTTTCAGCGTCCCCGTGGTCCTCACGTAAACATTCCCCACAAAATACTCCAATCTGTTGGATACCCATGTCAATGTGCTGTAAGGCAGTATTAGGATCATCCTCTTGCAAACTCAATTCTGCTTTTGCAATGCTGTTCATCATTATCATATATCCTTTATACTGATAACTTCTCCAAGCAATTTCTGATGGGGCGAATTCTCGGGCAAGATTGGTTACCGACAGATTTATATCTGTGTCTCCGCGAACATCTTGCCACCTTTTAATACCAGCAAATAATAGGTACCGTGTATATCTGTGAAAAGATTCCTCAAACAAGGTATCCCATTCCTCTTCTGTCAATTCAAAACCGTCCCTACTGCCGTTTTCCTCTTCATACTTTTCCAATTTACTAAAGTAATAATCGTAGTAAGAATCCAAACCGTGTGGACGTACACCATCTGGACGACCAGTCGCATAGATACGTGAAACTGTGAAGGCATTCGGTTGTACAACGACAACTTCCCGACCATCTTCAATCGTCAATATTCTGATTGGATGATCTTCATCTAAATTGATGACTTGAAGAATTCTATCAAGAGCTTGAACCCATCGCGTATTTCTTTGAGTTGTACCGTTTGACATGGTATTTACCTTTACTTATGATAATCTTGTAGTGGGGTAACTGAAATTTCACCACGTTGAAGTGCATCGATAGCATTTACAGCTGCGGCTGCACCCGGAATAGTTGAGAAAATCGGAATGTCATGTTCTATCGCCATCTGACGGATGAGTAGTTCGTTGGTTCTATGGATATCACCTGTTGGTGTATTGACTATCAGATCAACTGCATGGTTTTTGATATAATCATGGATCGTAGGTCTACCTTTACCAATACTATATACAAGTTGAACATCCATTCCATTACGAAGTAATACTTTGGCTGTTCCGTGTGTGGCAATGAGTTCAAATCCCATATCAGTTAGTTTCTTCGCTATAAAAATGACTGAACGTTTGTCCTTATTTCTCACACTAATAAAAGCGTTCCCTTTAAGTGGTAATGAATAACCGCAGGCTTTTTGTGCTTTAGCAAATGCGCGTGAAACATCGGTATCAATTCCCATCACTTCACCCGTAGATTTCATTTCAGGACCTAAACGGGAATTTGCACCGGGAAAACGGTTAAATGGGAAAACTGGAGCTTTGACACTAAAATAAGGAGGTTCAATTTCGGTTGTAAACCCAAGACTATCAAGTGTCTTACCCGCCATGACACGTGCAGCCAACTTCGCTAATGGAACGCCAATAGCCTTACTTACAAACGGTACAGTACGAGATGCACGAGGATTTACTTCTAACACATATATTTCCTCATTCTTAATAGCATACTGGACATTCATTAACCCACGCACATTAAGTGCCTCTGCAAGTGCGTATGTATACTCCTTGAGCTGCTCAATTTGGTCGTCAACTAATGTGTATGGAGGAAGAACACAATCACTATCACCAGAATGAACTCCAGCTTCTTCAATATGTTCCATGATACCACCTATGACAGTTAAGTGTCCATCAGAAATAACATCTACATCCACTTCGATCGCTTCCTCAAGGTATTTGTCAATCAGCACAGGATGTTCAGGAGAGGCTTTAACAGCGGTATTCATATATTCCTGTAAAGGTTGCTCGTCGTAAACAATCTGCATAGCACGTCCCCCAAGTACAAAGGATGGACGGACAATCACAGGATATCCCAGAGATGATGCAATAGGTATCGCTTCCTCACTTGATGTCGCGGTACTATTAGGGGGTTGCATTAACCCAATTTCATCTAAAACTTCTTTGAAAAGTTGACGATTTTCTGAACGAGCAATGTCCTCTGGACTCGTTCCAATTATTGGAACGCCGGCTTCTTTAAGTGCCATTGCAAGATTCAACGGGGTTTGTCCCCCGAATTGAACAATAACTCCGATCGGTTTCTCTTTTTCATAGATATTTAAAACATCTTCACAGGTCAATGGTTCAAAATAGAGACGGTCAGACGTGTCATAGTCTGTGCTTACCGTTTCCGGATTACTATTCACCATGATGGTTTCATATCCGTCGGTTTTGAGAGCCATCGCGGCATGAACACAGCAATAATCAAATTCAATTCCTTGTCCTATACGGTTCGGTCCTCCTCCAAGTATCATGATTTTCTCTTTATCGGTTGGACGCACTTCATCTTCGCTTGAACAAGTTGAATAGTAGTAAGGTGTCTCTGCCTCAAATTCTGCCGCACAGGTATCAACAGTTTTGTATGTTGTTTCAATACCAAGGTCTTTTCGTGTTTCTCGCACCTTAGTTTCTGATACATCGTAGAGGTCTGAAAGCTGTCTATCAGAAAACCCAAGTTGTTTTGCTTGACGCATTAGAGATACAAATTCTGTGTCCGCAGGATTACCGTTTTCTAATAAAGGACGGGTCTGTGTAATGTTTAGGCTCTTTTCAAAATCTACTATTTCTTGCATATTGTAGAGGAAAAAAGGATCAATATGTGTGTATGAATAGATGTCATCTATACTCATTCCCCGTTTAAGGGCAGATTTTATGTAGAAGATGCGCTCTACATTTGGAATTGTTAATTTACTTGAGAGTTCTGATAGCGGTATCTCTTCAAGTGGATGGTTATCATATCCAGACCAGCCTGTTTCTAAAGAACGTAAGCCTTTCTGCAATGCTTCCTTAAATGTGCCACCGATTGACATTGCCTCTCCAACTGATTTCATCTGTGTTGTAAGGGTTTCATCAGTACCTTGGAACTTTTCAAATGCCCATCTCGGTATTTTCACTACAACGTAATCAATAGTAGGTTCAAAACAGGCTGGTGTTTCTGCAGTAATATCGTTTGGAATTTCGTCAAGATTATAGCCGACTGCTAACTTCGCAGCAATTTTGGCTATTGGAAATCCTGTCGCTTTTGAAGCGAGGGCAGAACTACGAGAAACGCGCGGGTTCATTTCAATAACGACCTGTTTGCCAGTCTTTGGATCAACTGCAAATTGTATATTAGACCCACCCGTGTCAACTCCGATTTCACGGATGATTTTTATAGCAGAATCACGCATCACCTGATATTCTTTATCTGTTAAAGTTTGAATTGGAGCGACAGTAATACTATCACCTGTATGGACTCCCATCGGATCTACGTTTTCAATGGAACAGATAATAACTACATTGTCTGCCCCATCCCGCATCACCTCTAATTCAAATTCTTTCCAGCCTATGACAGATTCTTCGATTAGTAATTCGTTGATAGGACTTAATGAGAGACCCGTTGACACCATTTTTTGGTATTCTTCAATATTATATGCGATTCCTCCACCAGTACCTCCAAGTGTAAATGCTGGACGGATAATAGTTGGAAAACCTATTTCATCGATTAATGCTATGGCTTCCTGCAATGTATGTGCAATACCGCTTTTTGGAACATCCAAACCAATATCTTGCATAGCCTGTTTGAATAGGGCACGGTCTTCAGCTTTCTGAATTGCTGGCAGTTTTGCACCTATCAATTCCACATTGTATTTCTCTAACACACCCGATTCAGCAAGGGCAACAGATACGTTCAGTGCGGTTTGTCCACCTAATGTTGGTAACAACGCATGTGGTCGTTCTTTATCAATGACAAGTTCTACAGTATCGGCAGTAATTGGTTCAATATAGGTACGATCTGCGAAATCCGGATCGGTCATAATTGTGGCTGGATTGCTATTCACAAGCACAATCTGATACCCCTCCTCTTTTAGGGCTTTACAGGCTTGTGTTCCAGAGTAATCAAATTCACAAGCTTGACCAATGATTATCGCACCCGAACCTATAATTAAGATCTTTTCTATGTCTGTTCTTTTTGGCATTTTTAATTTTTCTATCTACATTCAATAGTGTGATAAAGGTAATTGAGATATAATTACAATGTATTGATTGACTTAGAAACTATTCTCCCATCATCTTTGTAAATTGTGAAAACAGATACCTGGCATCATGAGGACCCGGAGATGCTTCTGGATGATATTGGACAGAAAAAGCCGGATACTCACGATGGTGTATTCCTTCAAGTGTGTTATCATTTAAGTTGATATGTGTTATGTCAACGGTATTTGGCATGGAATCAATATCAACGCAAAAACCGTGGTTTTGTGATGTTATCTCAACTTGATCGGTTGCAAGATGTTTTACAGGTTGATTGGCACCCCGATGTCCAAACTTAAGTTTATATGTTTTTCCACCTAATGCAAGTCCCATCAGTTGGTGTCCTAAACATATACCAAATATCGGTTTCCTGCCAAGTAATTCTTGTACAGTGTTTATAGCATAGTCAAGTGGTTCTGGGTCACCTGGACCATTTGATAGGAACACACCATCAGGTTCTGCAGCGAGGATTTCCTCAGCAGTTGTTTTTGCTGGGACAACCTGCACCTCACAACCGTGTTCAGTTAGTTGCCGTAAAATGTTGTATTTGATACCGAAATCCATCGCAACCACCCGGTATTTCCCATTTTCTGACGGTGTTGAATCCTTATATCCATCAATTGAACTGGATGGATGTTGATTCCAAGCATAAGTGTTCGGACAGGTAACACGTTGCACAAGATCCCATCCAACCAAACCGTGCCAAGATTGTGCTTTCGCAACAAGACTCGCAACGTCAATATTTCCATCAGTATCTTCAGTTGCAAGACATCCGTTCATAACACCTTGTACACGAAGTCGACGGGTAAGTGCACGCGTGTCTATATTCTGAATACCGATGATACCGTTTTCGGTTAAGTAGGTGTCCAAACTCCATTTCGATCGCCAGTTACTATGATAGGCACTGTATTCACGCACTACAAATCCTTCTACTTGAGGACCGATAGATTCAATATCCGTTTCATTACATCCATAGTTGCCAATTAACGGATAGGTCATAGTTACTATCTGCCCTTTATATGACGGATCAGTTAAGACTTCTTGATAACCGGTCATACTGGTATTAAAGACTACTTCACCGACAGTCTCACCTGTCGCGCCAAACTGTTGTCCTTCAAAAACTGTTCCATCCGACAATGCGAGAATTGCTTTCATATATTCCTCTTGTAAGAGTATTTTATCCCTTATTTGTCCCGTCTGTGGGAGTTCGTTTATTCTGAATTCCTTTTTGGAATGTCATCACAGACCACCCCTTTAGCTGCCAACCATCAAAGGGTGTATTTCGACTTTTTGAATACGATTTATCAATGTCTACTTTTGCCGTTTTCTGTGTATCTATAATTGTTATGTCCGCGACAGCACCGATTGACAGTGTGCCACGATCAAGTCCAACAATTTTTGCTGGAATATTGGTCAACTTTGCAATTGCTTCATTTAAGGTTAGATGTCCAGTTTCAACCAAATAGGTGATAACAAGTGGAATACATGTCTCAAGACCTATAATCCCATTAGGTGCATCTTTCATCCCAAGTGCCTTTTCAGATGGCGTATGTGGGGCGTGATCAGTGGCAATAGCATCTATAGTACCGTCACACAACCCTTCCAGAACAGCGTCAACATCTCTCTGTGTGCGAAGCGGAGGATGCATCTTAGCATTAGTACCCTGTTTTTCCACCTCTGTGTCTGTCAGAATCCAATGATGAGGACATGCTTCTGCTGTAACGTTCACTCCACGTTGTTTACCCCATCGCACTAATTCAACGGCTCCAGCTGTGCTGACATGTAATATATGCACATGACCACCTGTCAATTCAGCAAGCATGATGTCACGGGCAACAATTATGTCTTCTGCAGCATTAGGACTACCAACGAGGTTTAATTTTCGTGATGTTTCACCAAGATTCATCACTGCACCAGCGTTCAGATTGTGCTCTTCGCAGTGAACCATTACGGGAAAATCAAATTCTGCACTTAACTTCAATGCTTCACACATCAGCGCGGAATTCATCACAGTAACCCCATCGTCGCTGACACCAACTGCTCCCGCAGAAAGCATACTACGAATATCGGTTAATTCTTCGCCAGCAAGGTTTTTTGTAATACTACCCACAGGAAATACATTTGCTGTTACGGAATTCAGTTGCACCGATTTACTATTTGCTATCTCATATATGCGTTTAATCCTGTCGGGTGAGTCTGTAACTGGTGATGTATTTGCCATACAAACTACAGAAGTAAATCCACCACCAGATGCTGCTGCTGTGCCTGTAGCAATAGTCTCCTTATGTTCAAATCCCGGTTCACGCAGATGAACGTGCATGTCAATCAATCCAGGTGTGACTGTCAAATAAGTTGCATCAATCACGTGGTCTGCATTTTCCGTATGGTTACCACCAACTTTAGCAATTTTGCCATCGGTGATGAAAACATCTCCTACTAAATCAACGTTATTTGCGGGATCAATGATATGTCCATTACGGATAAGCACTCTGTTCATATATATTCCTGATAACAAAATTTATTAATCTGAGTCTGGTTCGCAAATCATCGCAGAGTCAATTCCGTGTTCTTCTACTAATTGTACTCTAACGAATTCTTTACGCGAAGTGGGTACATTTTTACCGATATAATCAGCAGAAATCGGAAGTTCTCGGTGTCCTCTATCAACTAATGCTGCCAATTGAATTGCCGCGGGACGACCAAAGTCCATGATTGCATCCATCGCTGCCCGTGTGGTGCGACCTGTATATAACACTTCATCTATTAATATAACCCTTTTTCCTGTAACCTCAAATGGAATGTCAGTACTGCTAACCTGTATTCGTGATTCATGGAGATTGATGTCATCACGATAGAGCGTGACATCAATTGCACCAACAGGAATGCTTATGTTTTCGATCCGTTCTAAGTTTTCTGCAATTCGGTAAGCAAGTGTATCCCCCCGACTTTTAATGCCAACGAGCACCATATTTTTAATATATTGATGATTTCGCTCCAATATTTCGTGGGAGATTCGAACTAAAGCGCGGCGGATCTCTTCCGCGTTCATGACTTGTGCTTTTTCATGCATTTTCATGAGGCTATTACCATTTATAGTTGTATGTTTGAATTATTGCATTAAAACTAATATTGACATAAAAAAACCTCCTCACTAATCAGTGAGAAGGAACAAACTAATATTTATTATATTGCAACAGAAACAGATTAAAAAGATGATCTTACGTTTATGTTTATAAAATTTATAATACTCTTTTTCTAAACAGGCACTACAAGTGCGTCCATACTGGGTTCGTATGTAGTGGATCATCCTTTTCCACCTCTCTGGATGGGATTAAAAGGTTCTGAACATCAAAGTTAATCTGTTGAAGTATTATACCATGTAAGATGCAATAATTGCAAATTATTATTATCTGAAAGAAAATAGATTTACAGATAAATCTCCCTTAGTACGTCCAATTTATCTATGTATTCGTGAGTGTTTTACCTTTGATTTAGAAAGCAATCTGCTGACGTGTCTTGCGGGATCGCTCCCGTATTCATAAGCTGACCACATCGGGCGACAATGGCTATCAGGATATCTTGATATGGCATATTCTATTCGTCCTGCACAGCACTAATCTCATCTTCAGAGATTTTGTGTACACTTTTCGGATTAAATGTCTGTGTCGTATCTACGCGCAAAGCCACCTCAATCCTGCCACCAGTCAATACAAAAAACTGGATTAGAAATCCACCACCTTGCATAGATTCTACTTGATATTCCTCATCGTCAAGCTCACCAATCCATTCAGGTAATACTTCTTCAAACTTCGGATGCATCATAACGTTCTCTGGCAAAGCAATAATCAAAGTACCAGGGTCATCACCGATTGCATCACCAATAACCTGACGTTTTTCTACCATAAACGGCACAACAATATTTGCATACTCAAAATCATCATCAGTAGAACGTTCTGGTGGAACAAGTCCCCATGTCAAGTGATGAATAAACGGATTACCATAACCTTGTCCGAGCATGTGTTCAAGTGCTGCTTTGTCAACAGGATGCACAACGGCAACGTAGTCAAACCAACCATCATTATGTGCTGGACTATCTGCGGATAATTGGGCAGACACATTAATATAATCACATCCGTCAACAGGTGAAGGATAACACCGTGCATCCCACCCATTTACATAACCGAGTTGTTTCAATCCATCTGCGACGAGATGTGGTGGATCGCAGAAAATAGCGGCATGATCCATGTTCGGATAGATTTCTACACCTGCATCTGTAATACGATTTGCAACTTCGGTTGCCTCTGAAAAACGTAGGTCAGCATTTTCAATTTTTAGATATTCTGCAAAATTTGTAGGTAATTTGATTAAGTTTCCCATGTGAATCCTACCTTCTGATACAAGTAAAGATACAATATCAGTTTAACAAAATTAGTGTCCATTAGCAATCGTTATTTTAGCATTGTAAAAAGTACAGAATCCTGTTAACATAGATGCGTTTGGATGCAGAAAAATAGCAATTGTATATCGTTCTTACATTATAAAAGAGGAAATTTAATGAGAAAAAATACCTTTCGAGAATTACTCAATGATGACAAACCGACCGTTGGGACACATATCCATACCACTTGGCCCTCCATTGTTGAGGCGATCGGTCACACTGGACTATATGATTATGTGGAATTCGTGGGAGAGTACGGTCCATTTGACTTACACGATTTGGACAATTTATGTCGCGCAGCAGAACTACACAATATCTCAACAATGATTAAAGTTGACCAAGAACCCCGAGGTTTTATCGCACAAAGGGCTATTGGTTCCGGTTTCCAAAGTGTGCTTTACGCAGATTGCCAAAATGTTGATGATGTGAAGGAATGTGTTAAGATTACACGTGCTGATACACCGGAAGATGGCGGTAGTTATGGTGTAGCAACTCGTCGATTCTCCTATATGGGATATGGTGGTGGTACTGAGTATGTGCAGGCATTACGTGATGTTGTCGTCGTCATTATGATTGAAAAGAAAGGGACAGTTGATAACCTTGAAGAGGTATTATCCGTTGAAGGTGTTGACATGATCCAGTGGGGTGGTTCGGATTATTCTATGAGTATTGGAATGGTTGGACAACGTGGATCAACTAAAATACAAGAGACGGAACGAAAAGTATTCGAGACTGCTATAAAAATGGGTGTACCACCACGTGCTGAAATTGGTAGTGCAGATGGCGCGAAACGTTTCCTTGATATGGGGGTAAGGCATTTCTGTATCGGCACAGATATTTCCATTCTCTATAGTTGGTGGCGCGAACATGGAGATGGATTAAGAAAAGCACTTGAGGGTCATTAGAATAGTTGCCAGTAGTCAGTTGTAGAGCACATTGGTTCAACAAACGCACTTCTTAACTGACCACTGAAAACTGATAACTATGAAATCATTTCCTTCATCTTTCCAGCAACCCAATCCACTGCAACATCAATCATCACCTGTCCTTTCTCTGATGTTGCAAGTTTGGCTTGATGGTGATATTCCCTGTCGGATTTTGCTTGTCCTTCATTTGAAATGGTGAGTTTTGCACTGTCGTAATCCACGCCGTTCCAATCAACGTTTTCCGCAAAAGCTGCGAGGGCAAAGGCTGTCTCAAATTCTGCTGCATGTCCCGGACAAACCCCAGACTCCATCTGTTCCTGAACTAACTCGCTCGTATATGCCTCCCAATAAGAGTGGAATGCAATGTTGATACCAAGTTTCTCTCGGTATCCCTCCAACCGCTGATGTACTGGACCAGCATTTCCCGCATGACCATTTACTATCAGGATATTCTCCACACCATGTCGACGCATACTATCAGCGACATCGTATAACACCTCACCGAAGACTTCCGCACGGAGCGTAAGTGTACCCTTGTGATCCATCCAATGTTCCGATACGCCAATCGCCAAAGGAGTTGTGACAATCACCTGTGGGTACAACTTTTCTGCTGCCAATTTAGAAACATACACTGCACTCTGTGTATCGTGATACATTGCTAAATGTTCGTTGTGTTGTTCCGTACTGCCCGTGGGTATGATTGCCCCTTTGAGAGTTCCAGCATCTATCGCCTCACGGACATACCGTCGTTGGTTCTCCCATAATAACACTGATTTGATTTGTGACATTATATATCCTCCAATATATGGTTCATCTGACCTGATAGTTTAGCTGAATTGTTTAAAATATTCGTCAATTTCATCTCTTAACTCAATTCCAGCTTGTTCAAAAGCATTTAAAAGTTCTAAGTAAGTTCCTTCTCCACCAATAAAATCCCAAAGTTCATCTGCAATCAATATATCCTGTTGCATATCTAATACCTTTTCTGCTGTCCATCGATTATAAGGTTTCGGTTCATAAGGATTGTAAGGAACTCCAATCATTGTATTTACGATAGACTCTGGATCTCTTCCCAATATCGCAGCTGCCCATTTCAAAAGGGTTCTTTTGTAATCCTGAAAATTCCCTTTGTTAGGTTTGACTGTTTTTAAGTCAAATAAAAACAAATCACCTTCAGTGTTCTCCAGCCAAACATCAACTTGTGTCAGTTTCACTTTCACATAAGTTCCAGATCTACAAACTTCTCTAATATCTTGAATTTCCTGAGATTTATTAGGTGACTTATTTCCTGTTTCCAGTCCATTCATAATTGTTTCGATTAGTTGTTGGGCATCTGAACTGATTTCGTCAGGAGGTTTAACTTGTTTCTCTGCTTTTTTAAATATTTTACTTGCCAATGCAATGGCTATTTGTTCATAAATTGAAGTGCCAAATGTTGTGTTTAAGGAGTGAATAAAGGAATATATAACCATCCTCTCTCTACCAAGCAAAAGATCATGAAATGGTTTTTTAGTTGTTTCAGGATTATAGGAATTTAACTTAGTCTCTATAGAATTTTTAATAATATCTTTTATTATCGTTTTCCGTGGGGAATTCATTCTATATGACCCTTTTCTTTCATGTGAAATATCGTCTCTGAATACGCTGCCTCCCGATTCTTTTCTGTCCGATTTAATACAGGACGCTTGTGTTGATTAACGATGTGCATCCCTGCTATTTCAGCAATAGTCGGATACATATTGAACTTATCATTTGCCACAATAAAGACATCGTAATCCTTAGCCAAAAAACGCTTACAGTTTTTGAAAACTTCAGCTACGCCCTGAATATAAGATTCCCTCGCCTCTCGTCCTCTTCCTCGGAACAGCGGTCCTATTTCTAATTCATCTAATCTTTTGAAGCCAAAGAGATCATAAGCATACGCATGTTGCTCGTGGTAGTTAATAAGACCTACATAAGGTGGACTTGTAAATATTCCTCTGATCTTTTGTTTTTTAACAATCTCTGTGAATTGTGGTGTTGTTTGTCTCAACATTGCGATAATATCAATCGTCCGCGAGTCACCAGTGAGGCATTGTTGAAAGGTATTCGTTTTTAACTTACTGAACTCAATCCATCGATCTATGCTGTCCTTGCAGTATCGGTTCCACCAACCTAATATTGAAAAAAGTGGTTTGCATACTTTCCCATGCTTTCTGCAATAGTAAGTAGTTGTTACAGGCTTACGAAGTGTTCCTAAGTCTGCGTGTGTTGTGGCTCTGCAAGAACGAATAGTCCTGCTTAAGATTAACATCAATGCGTGTTGTGTTGATTTGTCTTCTATTTTGCGAATTCTGTTGTAGACAAAATCAATCTCAGATCTAACTCCAGGAAGATACCACTGTTTCATAAAACGAGAAGAATCTGTCGGCATCTGAATATCAATTTGGTATTCAGCAACAAGTTGATGGTATGTATCTAAGAATTTGTTTTCTTTTTCAAACCCGTACTGTTTCTGATCAATTTCACCCATTCTGACTTGACGTTTAAAAGATATAGGAAAATACTTACTATTGAAATCTACAAGGGAATCTGCAAGTTTAGATTCGAATTCAACAATTCCAGATGTCGCAACGAAGTTTTTCAATACTGATGTGATTTCTTGACATTTCTCGTACAAATAGACAAAGTTGAAATCTCCCACCTTGGCATTGCTAATAAAAGCGTTAAACGCAGAAATATCAATACCGATTGCATGCATTCCAAGTTCATTCGCTTGCACCAATGTTGTTCCGCTACCACAAAATGGATCAAGTACTATATCACCAACCTGAAAATAGGAATCCTTTTTAAAATTATCGGTATGAGTATCTAAGAAATATTCAACTAATTGGGGGATAAATTTACCTTTGTAGGGATGTAATCGATGGACGTGTTTTGTTGTTTCCGCTTCCTTGACCTTCTCAAACGATAGTTTCCAATTCAGGTCATTACCGAGTTCATTTTTCCAGCATTTCTCTCTATTTGTGTGACTATAATAATTTTCAAGACTTTGCAGAGGAATCAACGTTTTACCATTATCAACTACGGATTCAACTTGTCCATATTGAATCAAATAGGATATATTTGCGGTTGTAACGTTTTTATTCAGGAGTTCTGATGCCCATTGGCTTGCTTGTTTGAGTGTCAGAAACATTTCAGATCCTATTTGTTATGACAGCAGTATTCTTATTCTTTTAGATGCTTATTTTCTACAGAAGGTAGTATACCATTCAAATATATAATTGTCAAAACCATTCAAAGAGATTTATCTACTTCAATCAATAAACCGCCAAATACTTATCTTTCTCCCACTGACTAACGCTCAAGTGATAATCACGCCATTCCTCACGTTTAACCTGAATGTAATAGTCGGCATACTCACTTCCTAATGAATCTTTGATGACATCATTTGCTTCAAGGGCATCAACGGCTCCGCTGAGAGTTGTCGGGAGAGAGTGAATTCCTCTGCGAATCAGTTCATCTTCAGGAACTTCGTAAAGATTATCAACGTTTTGTTCACCAGGGTCAATCTGATTTTCAATACCATCAAGACCAGCCGCAAGAAGAACAGTTGCCGCAAGGTAAGGGTTTGCTGATCCATCACCTAAGCGGTTCTCTATTCGTCCTGGTGCAGGAATGCGAATCATCTGTGTTCTATTATTGCCACCATAAGTAACATAAACCGGTGCCCACGATGCACCGGAACGCGGTGCCCTACGAACCAAACGTTTATAACTATTCACAAGCGGATTCGTGACTGCAGTGACCGCCTTTGCATGTTTGAGAATACCTCCAGTAAACCAATATGCAAGTTGAGAAACACCATTTCTATCGTTCTCATCAACGAATAAGTTAGTGTTATTATCCTCATTCCATAAACTCATGTGAAAATGTGCTCCGTTGCCTGTCAGGTTAGTAAAGGGTTTCGGCATAAACGTCGCTAACAACCCTTGTTCTTCTGCAAGGGTTTTGACCATCCATTTGAAAAAGGTATGTCGGTCTGCAGTGGTAAGGGCATCGGAATATGTCCAGTTGACTTCATATTGGCAGGTTCCATCTTCATGGTCATTTGCGTAAGGTTCCCATTCCAATTCTTGCATATATTTTATCAGACTTGTCATCATATCAAGGTTACGATATAACGCTTTTAAGTCATAGCACGGTTTATCCAAGGTATCCAGTGAATCCCATGGAGCATATACACCATTCTCATCTTTCTGCAACAGCATGAATTCTGCTTCAATACCGACATTAAAGACGTAACCCTTCTGTTTAGCTTTTTCTAATTGTTGCCGCAATATGGTTCGTGGACAATAATGCCAAGATACTCCTTCAACATACATATCTCCCGCAACCCAGGCTAAGTTCTCCCGCCACGGTAGGATTGTAAGTGAATCAAAATCAGGGATACTTGCCATTTCTGGGTCATGTGGACCTTGTCCTATCTCTCCAGCAGCAAAACCACCAAAACCTGCGCCTTCTTTAGCCATATCATCAAGATGTGTTGCTGGAATAACCTTTGCCTTCGGTGCGCCGCTCATCTCCACAAAAGAACAGAGAAAAAACTCAATTCCGCGCGATTCAACTAAAGATTTAACCTGTGCTAATGTCATATAATCTCCACTTTTAACTTGAAACCCTCTTATGTTAAAACTGATTAGGACACAGATGAGTCATTTACACCTTTCTATTCCTCGGTAATGTTAGCATAGCAGGATGAGTTACGCAAGATTCAACATTACTCAAGGTAGGTATCTTAGTGAACGGGCAAACTACTATTGCCTTGACAACAGAAGTATTGACCTTGGCTTCTACGAGGTGCAGTTGGACTATTCACCAATTCGATTCAAACCAAAATTAGAAACCGCAACTGTTGAAATGAGAGGGAGCACAAAGTTCATCGAACACCAGATAAAATTGACTTTTTGGAATGATATAGTCAAATTGAAACTATATATAGGAGACCGAAGGTTATAAAATACCTATTTGTCATATATGTCAACATCGTTATTAAATCAGTAGCACTAACACATAGGCTTTAGCATCTAAAATTTTTCTCGCAACGAAACACTGAAGATACTATGATAATAGTTTAGAAAATTGAGAATCGGGTCTAATTCATTGGTATTATTTTGTGTGAATTGATAATCCGTCAGTAATGTAATATTAGGTGAGAACCTCCAATTCAACTGTGCTGAAAATCCATATTGTGTATCACTTCTGTTATCTGCTCCATCCTGAATGTGACCGGTCTCGTCCCGTATCTGACGGTTATCAAATTTCAACCAAACACGAGAAAATCGGAACCGAATCCAACTTTCTGACTGTAACTTAATAAATGTGTTCAACGCTGCTTCAGCACTTATGAATTTATAGAAATCAACATTAGAACGATTTAGATAAAGGTTGAATTCCTCTTGAAATACGAAGTAATCTGAAACTGTTTGTAACAATTTTAATGCACCAAAATGTCTATAATCTACTCTACTTTCTCCAATATCCAGTCCAGTAACACCTAAAATTAGATTGTTCAAATTTGTTTGATAGATACTGTTTTCTAATGAATATTCCACTTTACCTATCATCTGTTTCAGCAATCCAAATTGAAGCCGAGTCGTTACTTTATGATTCGTAGAACCTATCAGCAAAAAATCTTCTCTAAGTTGGTTTGTGTCGTCAAATCGGTGATTTCTGATATTGTATTCTAAAATACGACCAAAACGTAAACTTAACTGACGTTCCGTATGATTATAAACTTCCAGTGTGCGAACAAGTCGATGAAACTGATGTGAAAGTGTAAATGCAGGTAAATTTGAAAATGGACGATAACTCAATTCTGTTGACATAACATCACTAAACTTGTCAAATTCATTGAGATTTCCTGATTCTCCAGTATAGTTTTCATACTGTGGGGTATATTGCATTTTGAGCCGGAGCATGTTACCGACTATAGGAAGTTCACCTGCTAAGTCCAAACCAACTCCGCTGATTAACCCTTGGAGTTGTGGACTTTCCTTTCCAGCAAGGCTGCTCGTATAAGGGTCAACGCTCAAACCAAGTTCAATGTGATTGTTGTATGTGTTGTTGATATATGAATTTATTGTCAGTTTGGCAGGATCTGATTCTGGTTCTGGAGGAGTAGGTTCAAGTTGAAATAAGTCAGGTTCAAATTCACTATCCAATTGCGCATTAGTTGGATGCAAGTATCCAACAAGTAATAAACCCAATATACACATACCTAACCATAAAGATTGTATTGTTATCTTCAATTTTAACTCCATTAACCAATAAAATAATGAGATAGTTTTCTTGACATTGATAAAATCAATCTGAATTTTATATAACCGTTGTATATTGATCTATTCTATTATTCCATCTTGTGGACTTGAAGCAGTTGCATACAGTTTACGAGGAATTCGTCCTGCTAAATATGCTGTTCTACCTGCTTCAATTGCTTTCTTCATCGCTTCTGCCATCAACACGGGACGGTGTGCCTTAGAAACAGCAGTGTTAAGAAGAACGGCATCACACCCTAATTCCATCGCTATCGCAGCATCAGAAGCTGTGCCAACACCTGCATCGACAATCAGCGGAACTTTCACACTGTCTCGAATAATCTGAATATTATACGGATTACGAATACCCATACCTGATCCAATCGGAGCCCCTAATGGCATCACCGCAGCACAACCAAGATCCTCCAACTTCTTACATGTTATCGGATCGTCGTTACAATAGGGTAGAACTGTAAATCCATCCTTCACCAAAGTAACTGCGGCACTAAGGAGTTGTTCCACATCAGGAAATAGAGTTTGTTCATCACCGATAACTTCCAGTTTAATGAGGGAAGTTTCAAGTGCTTCTCGAGCAAGTTGTGCTGTCAGAATCGCATCCTTTGCAGTAAAACAACCTGCTGTATTAGGTAAGATCGTTATACCACGTTCAAGTAACAACGCAAATAGATTCTCACCGGATGTTTCCGTAAATTTAACACGACGCATAGACACTGTGGCTATTTCTGCACCACTTGCTTCAATTGCCTCGGTCATGATATGAAAATTCGGATACCCCGCTGTTCCTATAAGTAACCTTGACGTGTATGATTGATCTGCGATTTTAAGTTCTTGCATCAATTATTTCTTATAAAATGTCATACCAACACGTTTAATTTCCATAAGTAAATCTCTATTACTGATTTTTGTAAAGATGGAGAGATCAATCGTATATGGAAGCAACAAATCATCAATGTCATTTGCAATCTTAGATAGAACTGTATGTGTCAGCGTATCGTCACCATGGAGCGTCAGGTCAATGTCTGAACCGATTTTGTAGTTCCCTCTTGCTCGAGAACCATACAATATAGCCTCTTCCACTTGCGGATATTGAATGAATACACTGTGTATCTTCTGAACCGTTTTTATTGATAAACCGTGTTTCATTTTTCAGACTCTACTTCCTTTATCTGCTGTTGGAAGCGCAAAAGTAATCTTTCAAATTCAGCGAAGTATACATTTCGAATAGCCATGACAACTTCAGCAGCTAATTCTTCATCATAAGTATGCGAAGTTAGATTGCGTTTTTCAATCATATCCATCCAAACTTCCCCGTTCTCAATCAGTCCAGTCCGAAATGCAGCACGGGTAGTATCACGAGAACCGTATAAGTTTTGTGTCCCTTGTGCTCCGAAAAAATCTTTCAATGTTTTCCAAGCGAGTTCATGTGTGTATTCAAATCCTTGTATCAGTCCTTGTGACTCCAAATCTGAAAGTTCGCGTTCATTCGCGAGTGTGATAGCAGCTTTTAGTTGAGTTAAAGCTCTCTTAAAACTATTCGCACGTTGAATCCATCGTTTCATTTTCCACACCAATAGTATTCGCTCTGAAGTGTCTATTAGTATAGCAACTTAACATCTCTATATCAATGATATTAATAACGCTATAATAACTAATACGCTTTGTTGACAAAACTATCACGTTAACCCCCTTGGACAGCACGGATTATCTCTACTTCACTACCTTCCAAAAGTTTAGAAGTTTTCCAAGCTGTTCTTGGGATAACTTCACGATTCAACGCTACAGCAATACCAGACTGCTCTGGATCTATATCCAATTCTATCAACAATTCAGTGATATTCAAATTTTCAAGAACATCTCTGTCTTCGCTATTTACGTATATTTTCATTTTTCTATCATTCTGTTGAAAATCGGTTTAACTGAAATGGTGTTATTGTCTTTGAAGTTTCACCTGTCATAACCAGTTTTGAAATTTCATAAGCAGTAATAGGTGTCAGCAAGATGCCATTCCGATAATGTCCTGTAGCGTATATAAGATTCTCAACTTCATTCTTACCAAGTATAGGAGCATTGTCCCTGCTACCGGGTCGAAGTCCTGCCCATGTCTCCAAAACTGGGAATTCATAAATCCCAGGCACTGCTTCCCATGCCCCACGTAGAAGTTCAAATATACCACCTGCAGTCAAACGTGTATCAAAACCCATCTCTTCGTTTGTTGCTCCAATGATAAGTCTACCATCTGTTCGTGGAACAAGATAAACTGATGTAGGATACTTTGCCCTAACAGTACGGATGACTGTTTTTACATCAACACCTTCTTCCATCTGTAATGCTAACATCTGACCTTTAACAGGACGTATTGGAGGTCGTGCTGATTCAGGTATTCCCTTTATCTGTGTAGACCAACATCCTGCCGCAAGAACAACTACATCACACTTTTGGGAACCTTCTTCTGTTAAAATACCTGTGACTGTTCCCTTTTCTATGACAATGCCTTCAACAGAACTATTTTCTTGCAACATGCCACCACATGATATATATGCACGTTGGAGTGCACCCAACATCAGTCTGTTATCAACTTGATGATCGCTTGCACAGTGAATTGCTGCCGTAATACGTGGTGAGAGAGTCGGTTCAATTTCACGTGCTTCCCGTCCAGTCAACCAATTCACATCCAAATCCAACTGTTGTTGGGCAGTATAAAGATGTCTGAGTTGATGTGTGTCGTCAGGTTCTAATCCTACTATCAGCGTACCATCCACGCGATAGTCTATGCACATCTGAGCATCCGCTTCTAATTCCTTAACCCATTGTGGATAGAGTGATAAGCTCTTCACCCCTAACCCCAATAGTTCCGTTTCTTCGGTATGTGCTTCAGCAAGCGGCGCAAGCATCCCTGCGGCTGCCCAAGAGGCAGCACGTCCAACCTTGTCCCGTTCAAATAGACTAACGGATGCACCTGCTTTAGCAAGCTGCCAACCGATACCAAGTCCAATAACTCCGCCACCAATGATAATGATTTTTCTGTTTATCATTCACTCTTTGGAGATGTAGGTTTTTCACCTAATAAATTGACGAATAGGTCTTCCACTTTGACCGCTTTCGAAATTAACTTCTTTTCAAGTGCGAATTTCGCAAAAGCTTCCCATTTTTCTTTCGCCTGTACCTGAGTTGATGCGAATAGATCCACTGTATCCCGAAACGCAAGTTCTTCTAATTCTTTCTTGGCATCAGGATTTGCCTGAAAGAAGAGTTGAAGTGCAGTATCAGGATTCTTCTTAGTAAATTGAATTGCTTCCTGAATTGCCATCATCAGGTTTTTGGCTGTTTTCCTATTATCTGCCAAATATTTGTCATTGGTGATTATGACTAACTCATAATAGTCCGGTATACCGTGTTTCTCAAGGGCGAAAAAACCTGCTTCTGCACCCTGAAGTTTCAATAGGTTGACTTCATAGTTTCGAAAAGGTCCGATAACTGCGTCAATCTGACCACTCATCAGCGGGGCAATAATATTCGTGCCTATATTTACTAATTTGTAGTCATCTTCGTTTAATCCTGCATTCGCAGCAATTGCATTAAACAGAAGCACATCCAATGGAGCAACAGTATATCCAACTGTTTTTCCTTTGAAGTCTGAGGGTGTTTTGATCCCTGATTTCTTCAGAAATGTAATCGTATTAAGCGGATGTTCCACAAGCAATCCAATTGATTTCACAGGTAATTCTTCTTTACTTGCACGTGCAATCGTAACACTCTGTTGATAACTAACAGCAAACTGTGCTTTGCCAGCTGCTACAAGTTTCAATGGGGCATCTGGGTCACCACCCCATCGTAAATCAACCTCTAAGCCATGTTTGGCAAATAACTTATTTTCTTGTGCAACATAAAGCGGGGCATGGTCTACGTTGGGGAACCAGTCAAGAAGCAGTGTAACTTCCTCCAATTCTGATACTGGAGCTTTATAACTCGCTTTTACATCGGCATTCACTCCGACAAACATACTCCAATTTCCCCAACCTTGACTTACCTTTACCATTAACAAGTTATCACCCTGATTTAGATTAACTTGAAATGTATCTTGGTAACTGCCCGAACCTCGGTCTGTTGGGTTAGTATGGACTACCTCGCCGTTAAGCCACACTTTAACAGAGTCATCACTACCAACTTTCATTATTACACCATTCTGAGCGTGTTCAGATTCAAGTGTAGTCAAAGCGTAAGCAGAGTGATCTGTCACTTCCCCATCTGCCCATCCTAATTTCTGGGTAAGATCCGATAGGTTATCAATGTCACCGATGAAACCATAAGTATTCACAATGTCAGTAAAACGAAGTTCACTAAGCGTCCACGCATAATCTCCAATAAAGTCTCCTCCTCTTGCACCGTTAGTTGCAACGGCTATCTCTGTGATGGCACCATCGCTTGCTAATGCAAGTGAATCCACATCAGTGGAAAGCGCGCCTCCCTGACCCGGATCAGTTGGCGCGATCATCCAAAGCCATGGACCGCTAATATACTCTTGCGCAATGCAAGGGGATAGACCGAACAGCGAAACCAATAATAGCGAAATGAGGAGTTTAGAATAAAATGTCATTTTCATCAGAAATCTCTCCTATTTATTGAAATAAAAGTAGTGTTGAGTATATCTAAAATACTGATTTTCATGTAAAATTTCTTTGCAGCGATTAGACTGCACTTATCGATCATCTGTTATGTTTTTCTGAATGCGTCGCCACGGCATTGCATACCGTTCCAGCAAAGACATAAGTGCGAATAGGCTTAAACCTAAGAAAGCTAAACAAAATATAGCAGCAAAAACAAGTGACACCTCAACTTTAGAATTTGCATATAACATCAGATAACCAAGTCCAGCACTTGCTCCAACCCATTCACCTATCACTGCGCCAATCGTGGATATTGATATTCCTATCTTTGCACCTGTGAAGATAAATGGTAAAGCTGTAGGAAAGCGGACTTTCCAAAGGATTTGCCAACGTGTTGCTCGTAAAATCCGATATAGGTTCACTGTATCTGGATCGGTAGACTTTAATCCGCCTAATGTATTTAGAACAATTGCAAAAAAGACAATAATGGCAGCCATTATTACTTTTGATGTCATCCCGAAACCGAACCATACCACTAAAAGAGGAGCAATTGCAAACACCGGAACAGTTTGTGAACCGATAACATAAGGGTAGAAGGCTTTCTCCAAAGTCGGAAACTCAAACATCAGAATAGATAATGGAATACCAAAACTGACCGCAAGTGCAAACCCGAGAAGCATTTCTTGTAAAGTCACCCAAGAGTGCTTCAATAATTGGTCGTACTCTTCGTATAGGGTTACCATTATTTGGGACGGTGGCGGCAAAATATAAGGTTCTATATCAAAAAGGTGTACTGCTGCCTCCCACATTCCCAACACAGCCAACAAGATAAGTACTGGTAGCACATATTTGCTGAATGTCTGCATCTATTATTTACAGCAAAAAAGCCATCTTCCATTTTGGTAGACTGAATATGCCAGTAGTTAAATCCACACTTATGGATTTACCAAAAGGAAACGGCTCGTATCCTCTTCACAAGAGGAAGACAATTGTAGTAATTCCGTTCAGTTCTGCACAATTGTTATAGTCGCTTATAGAAGAAGTAGATTATCAACACTCTTCTTTATATTTCCCTACGCTGGCATGACCCAGATCAGGTTCTATGGGTGTTTTCTCAGCTCTTTATTAAGATAAGAGCACCCCGTAATGTTGTTTCAACACAATTATATCACATTCTTATATGAAATGCAAGTTTGGTAAAAAGGAACAATTTTCCACTAATCCACTGGCATAGCGCGTTCAGGAATGTCAACCCCTTGTTCATTCCAAAACTTATATGCACCTTTGTGTAAAGGTATAACAAATGCATGCGGAGCATTTTCTACAGTCATATCTGCTGCTGCCTGAGTAGTTTGGAGCATATGTTTATGTCCTTCTTCAGTGTAGACATGTTTAAGGAGTCTATACACAGTTTCCTCAGATACTGATTTATTTGCGATAAGAACCGTTGGCATAGCAATAGTCTTCACAGATTCAACTTTTCCTTCATACGATCCTTCAGGCAGCTTTGTTGGGAAATAGAATGGATATTTCTCATAGAAGCCATACTTTTTCGCAGGGGTATCAAGATCCAGCATTCTGATGCGTTTTATTGCTGTCAACTCAATGATAGCACTATTTGGAACACTTACAAGCCAAAAGAATCCTTTTACTTGTCCATCTTGTAGTGTTTGTGCACCGGCAGTACCTCCCCTATAGATTGGTGTGAATTTCTCCCAAATACCAGCAGATATAGCAAGTCTTTCAAGTGTTTTTGCAGTACCTGAACCAGTCGTCCCACAGGCTATTTTTTCTCCTACAATGTCTTCAAACTGATGAATATGACTATTCTTAAGCGTTGAGAACTGACCGTATGCATAATAGAGAAGTGTCACCATTCGTATGTTAGTCTTTGGATCCTCATTAGCAAATGCTTCCTGACCATGATAACCCAGTGAACTCTCCGATGCGAATACAACCCCGAGGGCATTCTCCTCATTGTTCACACGGCGCGTATTCTCCACTGAACCAGCGGATGCCACTACAGAGATTTTTATATCTGTCTCTTTATTATTGACTATATGTTTTATACCGTTAGCAAATTGTGAAAAACTACCTCCAATCACACCACCATAAATCCTATACCATTCCTTGTTCTGTTTATCTCCACAACCTGGAAATACAACCAGTAAAACAAGGATTAGTCCGAAAACAATCTTTATATGAATATTCAGCTTTTTTCTCATAACAGTTCCTTCCGTAGTTAGATAACTATACAAGATGTTACCAAACCTAAAGTGTTATTTCAAGCAAATTGAATGTATACCGGTTTTATTTAGAATTAAGGATTTTATGTTAACGTGAGTTTGATAAAAGGCTTAAATATCAGCATTAGTTTCAAATATGTTCATTTATCCATATAACTTAACGAAAATATGTTATGTAGAAGGAATGTGTTAAGTGCAACAATTTGACACGCAGTACTTCTAAATTGCAACCTAAAGATTCATAATTATTACATTTAAATAAAATTAATTTGATAAACGTAAAATTATGTGTTATACTATATTTTACAAACAGTTTAAAAAGGCGTATATCATACAATTGGGTAATCATTCAACATAATGTAAGGTGCTGGGTGTGTAAATATTTTTGCATCAACTAAACCAGTTTTCATGCTGACATGCTTATTTTCTCGATTCTGACAAAAAACTGAAAACTGAAAACTACATAAAACATATTGGATATATATTGTTTCAAAATCCACAACCCCTTCCAACCCCTACTAACCTATGTTATAATACTATCACTATGAAAAACACAACAACCCACAAACCCAACATAACCGTATTCGTAGGTCGGAGCGAGCAAAGCGACCTCCGACATCTTACATTCTATAGAATCGACCTCCGACAAATAGCCAAAAACAAAAGATACAGTTTTTCAAGTTTTTTTTTACACAGTAAACCGGTGAAAACAACCGATAAACCCAGACAGGCACAACAACAAGACCACAACACAGTAAAGATACAGTCATGTAAGAAAAGGCATAAAACTGTATCTTTTTAAAACGGAGGAAAATAACACGATTCGTAGGTCGGAGCAAACGAATCGACCTCCGACAGAATATTAGACAATTCATAAATAGCCAAAAAACAGACAAAAATCAAGCAGAACAAAGGTTACCGTTTTTCTTTTTTTTATATTAAAAAAACCGATGAAAACAACCCATAAACCCAGACAGGAACTAAAACCAGTGAAAAATACCAAAAGTTACCGTTATGCAGAAATTAGACACAAAACGGTAACCTTTTTATACTGAAGAAAAATCTAATGAAATTACAAGATAAACACAAACAATTCACAGTCAAATATGATGTCCGAAGTCTTGTGCATGGTGTTTCCATTCCTTCTTTATCCAAAAAACTTTACACACCCTAAGGTGCTACACAACCTTGATTTTACTTGCTATATGATATGAATGTTGGTAAACTACTATGATAAACAATGATTACATAAGAAGGTATGCAAATGAAACGCACTTTTTTCTTTCAATTGATAACTATATTAGGCATATATCTTGTTCTAAATATTGTTGCTTATGGGAATACTACGACAACTACTGCCAATAACAATACTCACCCGTCAACGAAACGTGTTGCAGTTCTTCATTTTGAAGATAATAGTAATTTTGATTCCCCAACTGGTTGCGGTTGTATTCCGAATTTTATTGGTAAAATATTTAGCACAAAAAAACATTGGGATTTGGAAGCAGGATTTACCACTATGCTTGAACGTAAACTTGCTGAAACTACTGTATATCAACCAGTTTCTCGCGACGAGTTACTGGATGCAATGGCAAAAATGAACCTCTCACAACAGAGTTTCAAGAAATTAAACAAGGAACAAATGGCACAACTGGCAAAACATCTGAATGCGGATGTAATTGTCATCGGAGAGATACAGAAATTTGGTATGCCACGTATGAAAGCCAACGCATCACGTTCCTTGACAGAGAGCAACCGTGAAACACAATCAGTACCGTTAACAACAAGTTACATGGGAGGAATTTCGGCAGTTGGGTATCGAAATAAAGCTACTGTCAAACTGAAAATGAAATTCTACGAAGCATCTGGCAGTGAAATTGCCACTGTACCTATTGAAGCTTCACTTGTTCATAGTCTTGCAGGCACACAAATCGCTGGTGTGGAAGCATCTATTACAGAATCTGGTTCACAACTGCGTTTTGGTCAATTAAGTGAACAACACGGTAAATATGAACGACCTATCACCAAACCTACAGAACTTAATAAAATAAAAATTGCTACACCTGAGTATGACAGAACACTACTTGGTATGGTGACGAATGAATCACTTAAAAAGACAGTCGTTGCACTTAGAGATAACTATGGACCGAATTTTCTTACTCCATGGGAAACACCTGTTGAGACTGATGAAGAAAAACAGAAAAAAGTTATAGAAGAAGCAGTCAAACGTCCAATTAAAATCACCTATGTAGATAATGATAATCCAGAAATTATCTTCATAAATGCCGGCTCTGCTCGTGGGTTGGCGATAGATCAACGTTTTTCTGTCTACACAGATGGAGAGCCAATCCGTGATGTTGATACAGGTGAAATCCTTGATTACAAACTAATGAAAATAGCAACAGTCGCTGTTGTAGAGATACGCAATGATAGACTCTCAATGGTAAAAATAGTAGAAAAAATTGGGAACCTGAAACGGGGTGATTTACTAAAGGCAATATCTTCGGATGAGTCACAAAAGTAACCAACATTTAACATTCCATTTCTTGGTTTGAGACGTTATTATGATGGAGGATTCTCAATGAACGGCAAAATCAGTCGCTGTCTATATTATAGGAATTCAATAGTCTATGCTATGTTTCCTGTATTGATTTCTTTGCTATGTAGTTCTGTAATGTTGTTAGGTTGCGCTGACACATCAGAGAAAAAAATAAAAATAGGACTGTCCATAAGTTCTTTAAGGGTTGAACGTTGGCCAAAGGACAGAGACATTTTCGTTGAAGAAGCTGAAAAACTGGGGGCAGAAGTAATCGTACAATCTGCGGATGATGATGAACGCAAACAGAACGAACAAGCTGAAAACATGATTACGCAAGGTGTTGATGTTCTTGTGGTGATTCCACAAGACAGTGTTGCCGCATCACAAATTGTTAAAGCAGCACATGCAGAAGGTATAAAGGTTATCGCTTATGACAGACTTATTCGTGAAAGTGAACCAGACCTTTATATTTCATTTGATAATGAACGTGTTGGTTATTTGCAAGCGGAATACCTAATCAGACACAAGCCAAAAGGTAATTATTTCCTACTTGGTGGAGACCCGGGGGACAATAACGCGCAGCTTCTACGGAAAGGGCAATTGCGCGCATTGCAACAGGCAATTGACAACGGTGACATTAAATTCGTGGCAGACCAAAAACATTGGGCGGTTGATTGGGATCCCCGGGACGCACTCAACAAAACTGAACAGGTCTTAACGCAAACCAATAACCAGATTGATGCTGTTGTTGCTTCCAATGACGGTACTGCCGGAGGTGTTATCCAAGCACTTGAAGGGCAAAATCTTGATGGAAAGGTATTAGTCTCTGGGCAAGATGCCGATATTGCTGCATGTCAACGGATTGTGAAAGGCACACAAACAATGACAGTATACAAACCCATAAAACTAATAGCAAAAGAGGCAGCACACGCAGCAGTTGCACTTGCAAAGGGAGAAACTGTTCAAAACGCAAATCAGACTGTCAATAACGGTGTAGTTGATGTTCCCTCCATTCTACTCACACCTATACAGGTTGATAAAGACAATCTTGATGAAGTCGTAATACAAGATGGATTCCATACCCATGAAAAGGTCTATCAAACAGAATGATGGGAGATAACCTATACATTTATCTCAACTAAGTAATACAAGGTTATCACGATGAATTATTTCATCATAATCATGGTAACCAAGAATGCTTTCTATATCTTGTGTCTGTTTACCTGCAAGTTTTGAAGTCTCAGTTGAGTTATAGTTTATCAAACCCCGAGCAATTTCAACACCGTTTTCAGCAAAACATGAAACTGTATCACTGTAATTAAAATGTCCTTCAACCCTTTGAATACCTGCAGGAAGTAGACTTTTACCACCTTGAATTAGTGCATTACGGGCACCATTATCTATAATGAGATAACCTTTAGGTGGACGTGAGTAGGCAATCCATCTTTTACGACCTGAAATACGGGTATTTGGAAGGAATAGCGTGCCAAGAAGTTCACCTTTAAGTAGGCGAGTAACGACAAGTGGTTCTCTTCCATAAGCAATAATCATCATCTCACCGGAAGCGGTTACAATCTCTGCAGCACGTAATTTTGTAATCATGCCACCGGTACCGCTTTCCGTACCTGCTTTCCCTGCAGCCTGCCAAATCTCATTAGAGATGTCATTGACAGTGTGAATCAACTCCACATCAGGATTATGTCTCGGATCAGCAGTGAAAAAACCTTGTTGATCTGATAAAATGATGAGAAGATCCGCTTGTGCAAGATTTGTAACGTATGCCGAAAGAGTATCGTTGTCCCCAACCTTTATTTCCTCTACTGACACACTATCATTCTCATTGATGATAGGAATCGTCCCGAGCTGAAGCAGCGTATGCATTGCGTCATTCATACGAGTGTAACGTTTCCTATCAGAAAAGTCATCTTGTGTAAGTAACAACTGAGCAGGACACTGTCCATAGTGTTGGAAACGTTCTGCGTAAGCAGTCATTAATCGTATTTGTCCTACCGCAGCTGCAGCTTGTAGTCCCGGTAAAGTTTGGGGACGAGTGCTAAGTCCAAGGTGAGGTAAACCTGCAGCAATTGCGCCTGAGGTAACGAGTATCACCTCTATCCCCTGCTGTTTGACTGTCGCTAAATCGTGGACTAAGCCATCAAGTGCTGCGTCATTGATGCGCATATCGTCTGAAATCGTGCTACTACCAATCTTTACCACGATACGTTTGACATTGGATATACATTCACGACCATGAACCTGCATATTATGAATAGTGTTAACTTTTGGATTAGGTTGTTTCTGAGGAAAAATAAAATCGGTGGGTTCCATGCTTACGTTATTTCATTGTTCTTGGATTATATGTAAACTCATATTCATCTATCTGTATTGTATCTCCCTCTTTGACGCCTGCACGGGTAAGAGCGTTTATTACTCCCATCTTTTTCAATTTTCGGAATAGTAAAATCAATGCTTGCTCATTTTCCATATCGGTCATAACTACAGCACGTTTTGGTTCTGTACCACTTACGACAAACCCTTTCTCAGTTTGATTCAGTTCAAATCGTGTTCGCGGTTCAGGTGGCAGTTCATCTTCAAATGTAATCGTCGTTTCCGCTTCCTTACGTTCCTTAGCTTCCAGATACTGTAAAGAACGGTAGGTTTGTTGCATCAATGCATCAACACCTTCACCCGTGATTGCTGAGATAGGGAAAACTTTACGTTTGCCGAAATATGCTTTGACGTGATCTAAATTTGCTTCTGCTTCAGGCATATCTACCTTATTTAGGGCAATGATCTGTGGTAACTCTGTCAACTTATCATTATAGTGACCGAGTTCAAGGTTCAACTGCTCATAATCTTTAATAGGATCACGTCCATCTGTGGCACTAAGGTCAATAACATGGATTAGCATCTTGGTCCGTTCGATATGTCGCAAAAACTGATGTCCTAATCCAGCACCCTTATGTGCACCTTCAATCAATCCAGGGATATCCGCAAGCACAAAATTCTGTTCTTGATCAATACGTACAACACCTAAATTTGGAATGAGTGTTGTGAAAGGGTAAGAAGCAATTTTAGGTGTTGCTGCAGATGCGCGTGCTAAAAGTGTTGATTTGCCAGCGTTCGGATATCCGACTAAACCGACATCCGCTATGAGTTTGACTTCAAGACTGATCTCACGTTCTTCACCGGGTTCACCTTTTTCAGCGACGCGCGGTGTCTGAAAAATACTGCTTTTAAAGTGGGAATTACCTTTACCACCTATTCCCCCGCGTGCAGCTACTACGGTTTGATCAGGTTCAGTAAAGTCGGCAAGCATTTCCTCCGACTCATATTCCCTTACAATCGTACCGACTGGAACTTTAATGATACGATCAGCACCATCAGCACCATCTCGTTGTTTTCCAGCACCGTGTCCACCGTTTTCAGCAATCTGACGAGGGTTATGTCTCAGATCAATCAGTGTACTCATTCCGAGTGTAGCTACAATGATGACATGTCCACCGTGTCCGCCATCACCGCCATCAGGACCACCTCGGGGTACATATTTCTCTCGTCGAAAACTGATACAGCCGTTACCACCATTACCTGCTTTGACCTGAATCCTTGCTGTGTCCATATTTACCACGCTTCAGAAAGTATAGTTCAAAGGTTACTCTCTTATTTAAATCATCAGACTAATTTTCTTGGCTTGTATGGTCTTCGTTCCATAAAGGAGTTCCATATTCTGCCAAGTTAATTCTTCTATCAAGAGTATATGTTTGAGTGCGACCAGAATACGGTGGTTGCCATGTTACAGTAATCATAATTATTGGTTCACCAGTTTGAACGTAGATCTGAACGCTGTACGTGGCATTATCCTTTTCGTTACAGGGCTTGTCGTATTGTCCATCTCCGTTATAGTCCCAACAGTCAACTGCAGTCTGTGCAAAATCCTGTATATCGCCATCACTCAGTGTAACGACAAACCCATACCCTGCAGGGTCTTCCCGCAACTTCCGCGGTCCGTTATAGTTTGCAGGATAATATATCTGCACCAACCACCCATCTCCTGAAACGGGGTCAAGAGAATCATAGTAGTAGTGTGTACCTATATCCGTTTCCCCAACAGGGATGGTGGGATTAGGAATCGGGTTAGGATTTGGGTTAGGATTTGGGTTTGGATTAGGATTAGGATTTGGATTAGGATTAGGATTTGGATTAGGGTTTGGTGGATTGGTTTCTGTTGTGGTGGTAGTATCATCTCCATTCCCGTCTCCATTCTCATCACCATTTTCGTCTCCATTCTCATCACCATTTTCGTCTCCATTATTCCCATTATTCCCATTATTCCCATTGTTTCCATTGTTCCCATTATTCCCGTTGTTTCCATTGTTTCCGTTATTCCCGTTATTCCCGTTGTTTCCATTGTTTCCGTTATTCCCGTTGTTTCCATTGTTTCCGTTATTCCCGTTGTTTCCATTGTTTCCATTGTTTCCATTGTTTCCGTTATTCCCACTGTTTCCGTTATTCCCACTGTTTCCGTTATTCCCGTTGTTTCCGTTATTCCCGTTGTTTCCGTTATTCCCACTGTTTCCGTTATTCCCGTTGTTTCCGTTATTCCCACTGTTTCCACCAGTATTCATCTCAGGAGGAATCTCGTCAATATCTAATACATAAATAGTAACCTCAATACTATCTGTTATACTACCATCAGAAACAGTAATTACTACTGTATATGTGTCTTTTGTTTCATAGTCCAAAGCAGAGTTAACTATTAACTGTCCAGTTGATTGATCTATATCAAAGGAATATTGATCCGTACCACTGAGTACGTATGTCAATGTATCATTATCGTTATCAGTTGCTGATATAGGCGATCCAATATATTCACCAAATGATCTATTTTCCAAAACATCACGACTTGTATAGTCCCCTTCTGTGAATTCCGGTGCTGTATTATCATTACCACTATTGTTGTTAACAGGAGTTTGACCGCCAACACTGTCATCTCGAGGAGCAGTGTCAATTTCAGGTAAAGTGATAGTTTCTGATCCATCATCTGTTAATTCATCCATCAAGTCTTTGTTATCAGAAATTCTTTCAGCCTCCATAATGACTTCACCTTTATAATAGAAGACATATATAGTTCTTGACGGATGGATATGAATGACAGGTAAGGAACTTTCTTTAGGTTTTGGCACGAGAGTAACGCAGGCAGATTCCGTTCCATTATGTAGACATACCAATCCATTACCATGGTCTTGAAAATACTTATCCACATCACCTGGCTGCAACATTGAACCTGTATACGGCATATCTGAACAACCAATGATATTGAATAATATAATAAGAATGCTTACGATTGTTCCAAAAGAAATTGTGACAACCTTTATAGCCTTAGCAAAACCCAATTTCATACGTCCACCAATGTGTTTGTCCTGATATTTTCTTACTCTATCAGATTTAACGACTGATTTACCGTTTCCAATATATTCTTGAGTATAATGAATGCTCTTATTACCAGAAAAAAGTTCCTTCAAGATTTTGAAACATACTTGATAAGACAAACTAGGGAAACGATTTATGCCTTTACGCATTATTTTATTCCTCCCTATGGATTATCGTTGGGTTGTAATTCGAAGGAATAGGCGTTTTCTTCAGATGCGACTCCATCTGCCTTCATGTAGAACTTTGCGGTAAATTCAGATACTATACCGTTAACTTGAATTGTTAGATCAACTTCTTTCGTTTCAACGGAGAATCTAACACCCTTGATACCATTAGGTTTGTCAAACTGTTCAAAGTCTAATATTTTAAGATCCTCTTTCACGTTCGCACTCAACTCAGACCCCGCACGAACCCTGATGTCAAGTCCACTTGTCTCTGGTGTTAATCCCCGATTTGCTTCTGGGAATGATTCTGGATAATAAATCTCAATGTTCCATAAGTTTGAATCAACATTATTTTCTGAATTACCAACTGCATCTGGTGGTAATTGAACTTTCCCAGCATCAATTAATTGCTGTATCACATCTGTAGTATCCATGACTCTTTCCGCTTGCAAAAGAGGACGGTCTTCATAATGGAACACAAAAGTAACACTTGCAGGATATATATGAACGGTTGGGGGTTCCTCCTCGCCTTCCTCTTGTTCCAGTACTCTCAGGCAAATGGTATCAAACCCGTCTTGCAGACAAACAGTATCTTCTCCCGTTGATTCTAAAAATCGATCAACATGGTCTACTGTCAATACCGGTCCTGTATAGGGAACATCTGAGCAACCGATGATACCTACAAACAGAATTAATACTATTGTTAGAAATTGACACAGAGAAGTTATGATTCTTTTTAATGTATCATATCCCGATTCAACTGTTGATTTCGTTAGGTTTAAGTTTGTAATTCTTGTAGTTGAAATTTTTTCCATTCTATTTTCATATTGCATATTAGTTTTCTCACTTTTCTCTCCCTCAAGTTCTGTCAGTGCATTTGACTCAGTATTAACACAAGATGACAGAACACTCCATCTATTTTGTTTATTGATTTTGACATGATGTTACCTTCATATTTGATAAATTCGTCAACACTGGTATTGTTTTTCTTAAGAGCGAAGTTCTAATTCGCGGTCAGAGAAGACAAACTTTCCAGTTTGAACGACAAACAATTGACATTTACTTACAACAAGAACAATTATGAAGGTAATTAAAAACATTTATCCGAAATTTCCAAAACTCCAAATAATTTTATGAACTCCACATTATATTTTTACCTCAACTATCTGTTGGGAAAGTACGTCCGCACGAAGGACAATTGGGTTCTAATTTTCGTAATGCATAACCACAGTCTGGACAGATACGCTTAATTGATATATATCGGTTTATTAGTAATATAAATCCAAAAATCACTATTCCACTTAAACCGTATACCATCAATAATATCAGTATCTCAAGTGGTGCAATTGCAATTCCCATTAGATTCTCCTATTGTGTTTTGTTACCAAACTGCGTCCACACGTAGGACAAATCGATACTTTTGTACGTATTACTAAGCCACAATCAGGACAGACGCGTTTGATCTGTATTTGTGTTGTTATTCGGGTTACCAAGATAATACCTAATAACAGGAGGAAAAGGAATGCAACCTCCCATAATCCAATTTGCATAGTCGTAGCCTATTCAGAACATGGTATTTGTTTTAGACAAATATTGTATATATCATCAGTTATTGTTTATTAAGCCTCGCAAAGTTGTAAGATTTTTTCCATGCATTGTGTTCATTTTTGGTGTTTCAATGATCAAAGGTGTATTTTCAAAACGTGAATCATTAAGAATATAGGAAAATGCTGTTGCTCCAATATTACCTTCCGCAATGTGTTCATGTCTGTCTACACGGCTCTGATATTCAGATTTCGCATCGTTGATATGAAATGCTTTTAATCTATCCAATCCTATTATTTCATCAAACTTATCAAAGGTAGCAGCACAATCTGATTCGGTTCGAATATCATAGCCTGCAGCAAATACATGGCATGTATCAAGACAAACTCCAAAACGTTCAGAGTATTTTGACATCCCAATTACATCACGGATATGTTCAAAACAATAACCGAGATTTGTGCCTTGACCGGCTGTGGTTTCAAGGAGAACTATTACATCCGGTGCTTCTGTGTGTTCAAATAAGTAGTCAAAACTATCGCTTAACTGTTTCAATCCAAATTCTTCACCCTCACCAAGATGAGAACCAAGGTGTGTAACTATGTACTGCACTCCAATTTCTTGGGAAAGTGTCATCTGTTTCTTGAATTGAATACGCGATTTTTCTAACACATCCTGCTTGGGAGATGCAAGGTTGCTAAGGTGAATATCATGCACAATAACATGAATTATAGGAGAGTTTCGCCATGCTTCATAAAATTTCTCTTTTACTTCATCCGTAGGTTGTTTTGATTCCCAGCGATTCGGGTTAGCAAGAAAAATCTGAATTGCATCACATTCAAGATCTTCACCATTCTTTATTGAGTTATGTATTCCCCCCGCGGTTGTAACATGTGCACCAAGAACCATATCCTATATAACAAGTTTCTGAAACATGAAATACTTCTGAAACTATGTTGCTCCTATTACCTAAGGTTATTTGTTGGTAGATGTAAACGCTATATCAAATTTCGTTATCCTATAAAACTATTAATTCATTGCCATATTTAATGTAAGGACATGACTTATGTTATCCAAAAATAAAGAGTGACAACTATATTATTATTATTCTAAGGCATCAGTATAGGACTACATTCATATTACCATCAATGTAATGTCTGACAATATGTAGAAAAGATGATACCTCATTTAAATACGTGTCTTTCATGGATAAGTTACTATTCGTCAGTCATTTCTTATGGCAACTTTCGTCATTTGGATCGTATGTTTTTGAAGGTATCATGATATGTTGTTATGACGATTTCCGTCGGATATAATTGACAATTCAAGTATTATCGGAATTGCAATATCAGATTTCGTAGGAGATTAACGACGAATAAGCAGGAAGAAGCATCTTAGGGATGCAATGCTGTTTTTATTCCGCATTGAGCAATTGCATTTTCAAACGCTTCTAAACCTTGTCTGATAGGGAACCTATCGGTTAGCAAAGGTTCAAAGTTGATTGCTTTCTGCAATAGAAGTTGGCGGGATTTTTCAAGACTTGCACGGGAAAATGCCCATGAAGCCATCAGTTTGTGTCCAAAATAATGGAATTCTTCCAAATTAATGCAAAGTTCTTCACCATCAGGGGCAAGACCGAAAAAGTTTATACATCCACCCTTGCGAACAATCTGAAATGAAAGATTAATCACAGTTGCATTATTTGTTGTGGCAGAGATGACAGTATCTACGCCACCTTCTGTGATTTCTTGAAGGTGTTCAATATGTTCAGGAGAGGTATCAAAAGCAGTATCTGCTCCAACAGTTTCAGCGATTTCTCTACGGTGAGATAATGGGTCAATTACGTAAGTTGTTAAACCTGCGCGTTTCGCTAACTGTGTGAACATCAACCCAATAGGACCAGCTCCAAGGATTGCTACGGAGTTGTGGAATATCGTTTCATCCATGGCATTTATGCAGCAACCTAACGGTTCAAGAAAGAGTAAGTCTTCAGGTGGGACGGTGTCTGGCACATTAATCAATTTACCTGTGTCTACACCGTGTTTCGGCATCTTTATGTATTCAGCATATCCTCCGTCTATGTCATGTCCGATACCTTCAATTGTATCGCAGTATTTGTCTCTGTCATTTTTGCAATACTCACAGACTCCACAAGACAGCATGGGATTCACCGTAACCCGTTCTCCAATCTTGACATCTGTATGTCGACTTTCAACAACCACTCCTGAAAGTTCATGCCCCATGACTACAGGAGGTGCATAGTCTGATACATCACCACGTAATGCCGCAAGATCGGAAGCACAAATCCCGCATAATTCCATTTGGATAAGTACATCCCCTGTGTTTAGCGTGGGAATAGGTTTGTCTTGTATCACTAACTGTTGTGTTTTTTCAAAAACGACTGTTTTCATAGAGGTGAGTTAATGCCAAATTGTATAATGTTTATGTGCTGGTACATGGACAGGCACATTGACCCACCACAAATTTTAATTGTTTGTTATTTTTTAATAATTAGTATGACAAAAGCGGAGCATACACTCCGCTCTTTCTGATCGTGTTTGTAGAACAAAGTCTACTCAAACTCATAGGGAACTGTTTCAGATTGATGTGTCTTAGAGGATTTTTCTGCTAAATCCATGACCGCAATCACGCGCCGAGCGGACTCAGGAGTCACGAGCAACGGAGTGCCATCGTTCAAATGAGAAACGATGTTTTCATAATATCTGGGTCCAGGTCTCCCATGGTGTCCCACTTTCTGCTCCTTCGGATGTCCTTCAACTTCCGATAAAATGTGATATTGTCCACCTTCAGAAACAATAGATCCGTGTGAACCAAGCATCTTCCATTTAGGTCCGCCAACCTTCGCAATGTTTGACATTTGGATGTTTGCTGATGCACCATCTACAACAAATTCACCTTCACCAAAACGAATTACTGCCTGCACATGGTCTTCGTTAGTTATGTCTTTCCAGACGAGGTTCGGTTGAAAAAATCCTGTGACGTTAATCATTGGACCATCAAGAATGTTGAGTAACCAATCGAGGAAGTGTGCACCCCAGTCATAAAACTGTCCACCAGAAACTGCTTTGACACTCCGCCACCAATTTGGGTTCGGTCTACCGTAACCGCCGCTCCACATTTCAGCACAATACACCTTCCCGATGACACCAGATTGGACAAGTTCACGCAGTGTCCAAAAATCGGCATCCCAACGTCGGTTGTGGTGGACTGATAGCATCACATCGTTTTCTTTTGCAGCAGTTATCATTTCTGTAGCTTCAGCAATAGTTATACACATCGGTTTTTCTACGACAACATGTTTGCCTGCATTGTGTGCTGCAACAGTCGGACCGCAGTGTAAACTATGTGGAAGGACGTTTGCTATAAGGTCAATGTCTTCATCTGCCACTAAATCTTCAACTGAGTTATAGGTGCGAATATCTGGAAAGTCATTTTTCGCTGCCTTCGTCCGTTCTGGATCAATGTCGCACACCGCAACGCAAGTGATGCCTTCTGTACCCTGCATCATATTCGCGTGTGCTCTACCCATATTAAATGCTGCCCCATAACCGAGAACAGCACCTTTGATAATATCTGCCATTATATATATTGGCTCCTTCTGTGCGGGAAGTATATGCCCCTGAGATCAATAAGTATATACGTTATTATACTACAGATGTAGAAATGTGTCAAAAATAAAATTTGTAAGATGTCCTAAAGTTTTGACAAACACTCATAGATAATGTATGCTATTGACACTTTCAAACACAATCTTATACCATTTCTAATAAATAAAGTGCCATTTGCTGAGGACTTCTTGTAGGATCGACCCGGTGAATCATGCAGAATACCAAACGCGTATTCTGCCAATGGCATTTATACCGTTGATTTCCTGGTCGCGACCGGGAGGTCGCTCCTACAGAAGAAAGATTTCCAATCAATAACAATGGTTGAATCCAGTAATGGGACAATAAATATTAGAATTGGTATTACTATTGATACAATCAGTAAATTGGCAATAATATCGGATTAAGTAATAGATAGGAGGCAATGATGGTAAGTGTTGAACGACCATCTGAAACAGGGACACCATGTTGGAATGGTGCACAACAACGTCAACTCCCTTTTGCACTTAGTACGGCTGAAGTTGACGAGTATTACGAAAAAGGATTTCTTATTCTCCGCGATGTATTTCAACCTGAAGAGATTGAAGTCTATCGCCAAGAGGCAGAAGAACTTGTCGATCGCGCTTTTTCATTGAATCGTGAATTTCAGTTAGATCCGAATTATAATCTTCGCTTTGAGATGTTGGGAGATGGTCGTCCTTGGAAAATTGACCCGTTTGTAAACATCTCTCCGCTATTTTCTGCACTCGCTCGGGACAGACGAATCATGGATCGGTTAGCTTCTCTGTATGATGGTTATGAAGCTGTTTTGTTCAAGGATAAACTCATCATCAAACCCCCTGATAGCCACGGCAACGGATGCCACCAAGATTACAATTGGTGGCAAGGATTCCCAGAAAGTCTCCTGACGGTTTCAGTTGCGCTTGATGCGAGTACGAAAGAGAACGGCTGCACAGAATTGTGGACGGGTTATCATCAAGGATTTTTGCATGAATCGGGTTCACTTGATAAAGGCTCAATTGACCCAGAACGACTTGTTAATGAGGAACATGTTTACGTGGGCTTAGCACCGGGAGACATAGCAATCTTTACCTGTTTTACACCACACGCGGCGGCATCAAACAAATCGAATAGTGCTCGTAGAATGCTGTTTCTGAGCTACAACGACAGTCGAGATGGCGAACACTATACCGCGCACTATGAACACTTTCGCTGGTATCGAACGCGTCCGGGTCGTATGCCAGAAGCGGAACGGGAAAAGTATTACTTTCTATAGACTCAATCGGAGTGCTTACATGGAGATTTAGTAACTAATTGAGGGTGGTTCATAACATACTACGGACTTACAAAAAATATAAGACAAGGCACAGATGCCTCGCCCTATAAAGTTCTTGTAAGTTGTATTGATAACAGACTATTTTTCCGCTACTTCCCCTTCAGTTGTCCCCAAGTAACAGCAATCTTACCAGTTGCTTCTACTGCTAACGACTCGCTCTCCATAACAGCAGCGATTTCATCTTCATCCAGAACACGGTCATACAATCGCACTTCATCAATTTTACCCACAAACCGATAATTGTGATTTGGCGTTTCGTTAGCCCCTGCACCTATGAGAAATTCTTCCTCGGGATTAACAGAAATATCAAAGTTCTGTTCTGCAGCAAATTTACCGTTGACATAGAACTTGTGATTACCATCAGCATAGGTACCAGCAAGATGATCCCATTCATCAAGATTCACAGCAGGACCTTGAGCAGGTTTCCAACTGTTTGCTCCAGCACCAATCCAAAACTGCCATGAATTACCAGGTTCCGCGTAAAAGATGTACCCGCGCTGAGGAAAGTCAGCACGAGAAGAAACAACAGCACGATGTCCAGTACTTCCTGATTTCACGTTTGCCCATGCACATATAGTAAAGACTTCTTGATTCAGATCCGCATGGTAGGGAACATCTACCTCATCACCTTCTCCGTCAAATTCAAGTGCACCACCGTATTTCCCATCATTTACCCACTGCGGATCACCAACCAAACTCCCATCATGCCCGTTTTCGGATGAGTCACTTGCAGTATTACCACCATTTTCGTTGAATGCCCAATACGCTACAATACCATCGTCAACAGCCACAGATAGTTCTGGTTGTACCATGAGACATACAAAGAATAGAATAGCGATTGTAAATGTAATAATTTTCATTTTTAACTCCTTATTCATTTATTATTTTGTCATGTTTTTGCCATCTTTAGGTTAATTGAATCAATGCAGAAATGTACTAGTGAGATTACATTACCACAATTATTACTATATTATACGTTTAATTGAATTTAGTCAAGAAAAAGGAAAGAGATTGTTTGGATGGAAATGTAATTATACCAACTTGCGTTGACGTATTTCGTGCCATGGTCCGGTAATGGCAATTGTGACACCAGGATTCTGAATGTTTACGAAGAGTGTTGTACCATCAGGAGAAAAAGTTGCACCTGCCAGCTCTGAAGTGTTTGACGCATTCCGCGCAAATTGATATGTGTTTCCATCAGGTGTTACACCAACGATATACTGGTCTTTTGAACCATCTTCACAAATTATCAAGTCACCCCACGGAGCAACCGTCAAATTATCCGCATTTTCAAGTAGGTTACTATCATTCGGTTCAAGGAAGAGTTCCAATGTTCCAGGGTCCTTATCTTCGCGGTTTGTGCCTTCATAAGGACTTGGGATATAACGCCAAATTTGCCCTTTCTGTTCAAATCCACCATTTGTGCAGGCAAAATAAAACGAATTCCCACAATACCATATACCCTCGCCACGAGCAAACATCGCAGCGTCCTTTCCCTCAACTCCTTGCTTACGAAGATCATCATCAGGGGATTCAACATTCTCAACATCCACCCAAGAAACAGCCATTTTCTGTGAGACAGTAATAGGGTCATAAGTCCACGATGCGATCTTTTGCCAACGTGTCTTCCAGTTTCGAGTATCAGCAGCCGCAATGTCTCTGATTATTAATGCCTGTAAACGGCCACCCTTGGCAAGTTGTCCCGATTCTACAGGTATGAAGCGATAGAACATGCCATCGTTTCTATCTTCAGTTTGGTAGACAATTCCAGTCTTTTCATCTACAGCGACGGCTTCATGATTAAAACGACCCATCGCTTTAAGAGCAGGAGCTTCCACTAATCCCGGTTTCGTAGTCACAGGTACTTCAAAGTTATAACCGTGGTCCTGTTCAAAAGTAAATTCCTTTTTTTGTACCGTTTCTTCACATGTTACCCACGTATTCCAAGGAGTTATACCACCAGCACAATTCCTTAGTGTACCTACTAAACTCAAGAAATGTGTATCAAGTGTTCCTGTCCGTGTATCATAGACAAGTGTCGTCGTTGCACCCAGAGATGGAGCTGTCTTAAAGCCAGCATCGTAAAATTTATCAGTGTCAACCAAATTTAACTTTTCATTATTCCATCCAAATGGTCCAACAATTTTGTCAGTTGCATTCAATTCGTGATTACGAATAAGGATTGTTTTACCGTCAGGTCCAGGTAATGCTGCCATACCATCATGTTTTCCCGGCACCCATAGTCCATCGTCCATTTTCTCACCAGTTCGTGAAAAGGCATGACTCACAAAACCTTCTGGTAGGTCAAGGAGTTTATTTCGGGTCGGTTTAAATTTATAGGGAGGGTCAGGTTTAAAACCGGGGATATGTCTTATTAGTTTTCTTTTCACACCAGAAAACCCAAAGCCAACTGCTGCAGATGCTACTGCTACTGCTCCATAACTTAGAAACTGACGACGAGAAATATCAATCTTCAATGCTATTCTTCTCCTATACTGTAACTTGAATAGAAAACTTTCAATCTTGTTTTAGTGACTTAAGGATAATCTTAAATTGTTACATTTTTTTGAAATTTCTGTGAGTTTTGTTGACAACAAATTTTGACTGTCCTAATCGCATTTTCAGTATCCGTATATTCAACCATATGACTTGGATTAGTTTTGACACAGTATATCATTTTGTGTTAAAATTCTACAACGATTATTAAGTATAGCATAGTTTCAGAAATTGTTTATTAATACATTTTGCACTTAATGGACCGATAATAGTAAATAAGGAGAACACGCGTAATGGAGAACCACAGTTATGCCCCAGGAGAAATAGAGCCATACTGGCAAGCTAAATGGAAAGAACAGGAAGCATTCAAAATCCCAAATGATATTGAGACATTAGAAAAGAAACCAAAATTTTATGTACTTGGAATGTTTCCATACACTTCTGGAGCAGGACTCCATATAGGTCATGCTAAGAATTATGTTCCGACAGATGTTCTTGCTAATTATAAGCGCATGCAAGGTTATCATGTCATGCACCCTATGGGGTGGGACGCTTTTGGATTGCCAACTGAACGAACCGCAGTCCGTGAGAATGAACATCCAGCACATATCACAAAACGGAATACCGAAACTTTCCAACAACAGATTCAACGAATTGGTCTCTCCTACGATTGGTCTCGTAAAATTGATACATCCCTTCCAGACTATTACAGATGGACACAATGGATTTTCCTAAGACTCTATGAAAAAGATTTAGCCTACCTTGCCGAAGTCCCGGTTAACTGGTGTCCTGCGTTAGGTACCGTCCTCTCCAATGAAGAAGTTAAGGATGGAAAATACGTAGAAACCGGCGATCCAGTTGAACGTCGTCTTATGCACCAGTGGATGCTAAAAATAACAGTCTATGCCGATAGATTATTGGAAGACTTAGATCTACTGGATTGGCCCGATGGACTCAAAGAAATGCAAAGGCATTGGATTGGCAAATCCGATGGTGCAGAAATTATATTTGACATCAAAGATAGTGATGCCACGTTCACCGTTTTCACTACCCGTCCCGATACACTTTTTGGAGCAACCTATTGCGTGCTTGCACCAGAACACCCGCTCGTGTCTGATATTACCCATGCAGACGCTGCAGTCGCTGTTAATGCTTATGTCAACGATGCAGTTAACAAAACCGACCTCCAACGCACAGACCTTGCCACCGAAAAAACAGGTGTTTTCACCGGTGCTTATGCCATAAACCCGTGTAACAACCAACCTGTCCCAATCTGGGTGGCAGATTATGTCCTAATGACTTACGGTACAGGTGCTATTATGGCTGTGCCGGGACACGATGAACGCGACCATGAATTCGCCAAAACTTTTGACATTCCCATCGTTGAGGTAATCAGTGGTAGTGAAAAGCCAATTGAAGAGGAGGCTTTTGAAGGTGATGGGGTATGCGTTAACTCCGATTTTCTCAACGGGTTGCAGGTTGACGATGCTAAAGAGAAAATGATCACATGGCTTGAAAGTGAAAAAAGAGGAACTCGTCAGGTTCAATATCGTCTAAGGGATTGGCTATTTTCAAGACAAAGATACTGGGGTGAACCGTTTCCACTTGCACATCTTGATGACGGTACTATTGTTCAAATTCCTGACGATCAATTACCAGTAGAACTCCCTCCAATTGATGCATATAAACCGACAGAAGATGGTAGACCACCACTCGCTCGCGCCGATGAGTCATGGTTGAAAGTAAAACTTCCTGATGGTCAAATCGCAACCAGAGAAACAAACATCATGCCACAGTGGGCAGGTTCATGTTGGTATTATCTTCGTTTTTTGGATGCACATAATACAGAGGTACCTTATGATAATGCACTTGAAAAGTATTGGATGCCTGTAGACCAATATATGGGTGGTGCAGAACACGCTGTGCTACACCTGCTTTATGCACGGTTCTGGCATAAAGTGCTATACGACATCGGTTTAGTATCCACAAAGGAACCGTTCCAAAAACTACTCAACCAAGGCACTATTCTTGCAGAATCCTTCCAAGATGATGCAGGTAAATACTATTATCCATACGAAGTGGAAAGGGACAAAGAAACTGCAGTCACAAAATCTACAGGTAAATCGCTTCACGTGCAAATGGAAAAAATGTCTAAATCTCGGTTTAATGTCATCAATACAAATGATGTTATTGACAAATATGGGTCTGATTCGCTTAGGCTATACCTACTATTTATTGGACCGGTGACTAAGAGTGCTCCATGGCAGGATGCAGGTGTTGAAGGTGTCCATGGATTCCTTCACCGTGTTTGGAGACTTGTTGTGAATCATCATAACAACGAACTTAATGAAAAGTTAACTGATGCCGCTGGAACAACAGAATCTGAACTCTGGCGTGAACTTCACAAAACTATCAAGCAAGTAACAGAAGACACTGAGTCTATTGACAAAATGAACACTGCGATTAGTCAGATGATGATTTTTGTTAATACTGCAACTAAAGCAGAGTCACTGCCGAAAGAGACAATAAAGATTTTCCTACATCTACTTTCACCCTATGCACCACACATCGCACAGGAATTGTGGCACCGTCTCGGTGAAACTGGCTTTATCGCACACGGTGCTTGGCCAACATACGACGAGAGTGTCTTGGAAAGTGCCACAATCACTATTGTCGCACAAGTTAACGGAAAACTTCGCAATCGTCTACAACTTCCAGCAGATGCTACCGATAAAGAGATAGAAGAAGCCGCACTTGCAGATGAACGGGTTCAACGGTTTATTGATGGAAAACCAATTCGTAAAGTAATCGTCGTGCCGAATCGTCTCATCAACATCGTCGTTTAGATATTCGATCAATAATGATAACTTGAACACATTAACATCACAATGTTTGTAGGTTAACTCATGATCATCAAATGTATATTCAAATGTGTATTTTATGTTCTTATTATTAATAGTGTTGTATTTGCTCAAGATATTTCAGGTAGATTGGTCTTTACCGTCCGTGAACCGTTATTGCATGAGGACGGTTTCCGTGCTGCAACACGAACTCTACAGAAAGGTCGGGATACATCCAATTGGTGGGAATTCTATCAATTTAATATCTGTACGATGAATCCGGACGGAACGGATTTCCAACGACTCACCGACGATAATGTCTCACGTAAACCCAGATGGTCACCAGATAGGGAACGAATCGCATACATCACAGGGTTGAATCAGGACAAACAGCTTTATGTCATGTGGGGTGATGGTTCTGAAAAAAAGCAACTTCTTAAAAAACAGTACAACATTCACGATTTCTGGTGGTCTCCAGCAAGTAATGCCATTCTTGTTGTAGTAGAAATTGACCGTCCAAAAGATCGCTTGGAAAATTGGGAAGTAACGGTTGAAGGAAAAATAAAACGATGGCGGACAATGCAATGGGCAAAAGGGTGGCTACATTGGAATGTGAAAGGTGATAAAGTTAAAACCCCTCATAGGAGGTTGGCTGAAATATTACCGGAGGGCATACAATGGCCCGAGTGGTCTCCAAACAAAGAATGGATTGCATTTAAAACCGATGGATTTCTTGCCATAGCAGAACCTGATGTTGTCAGTATGGGTAGGTCATGGTTTCTGCAACGCAACGAACCTCCATGTGATCATATTGAGGAGTGGTCACCTGATGGAAATCATGTTCTGTTTTATACATCAGGAGAGATATGCGTTGCAACAGTAGAGAAGGGCAAATTCGTGAGTTACCGGAATCTAAGTCTTTACCGTGGTCGTGATGCAACATGGAACCCAGATGGAACCGAGATTGCATTCATCGGTGGTAATAAGGATGGGAGACGCACAAACGAAATCTTCATCTTAGATGTTGAAACCAGCAACATGCAGCAGATTACCTCAACAAATTACGATTTTTTGGATCTGCATTGGTGATAAACAATCCGTTAGTAGTCACGGAATATAATATCAATCATCTTATTGCTTATAGAAAACAGTAAATAAAGAAACTACCACGGTTAACTGCTTCGTTTTGGAACTTGTTGAATAATTCGATCAGCTAACTTGGAAAAAGGTAGACTTTGAAGGAAAACAGTACCTGTGCCTTCAAGAGTCGCAAGAAATAAACCTTCACCACCGAAAAACATCGACTTTAATCCTTTGATCCTTTCAATGTCATAGGTTATTCCTGATGTAAAGGCTACAAGACAACCAGTGTCAATACGAAGGGTCTCGTTGGCAAGTTCCTTTTTGATGACGGTCCCACCTGCATGCACAAAAGCCATGCCATCACCACGTAGCAACTGTAGGATGAATCCTTCTCCACCAAAAAAGCCTGCACCCAATCTTTTTGAAAATGCAATGCTTAGTTCTGTACCCAGCGCAGCACATAGAAACGCATCCTTTTGGCAAGTTAACTCGCCACCTATTTGTTCCAGATCAATAGGTATGATATGACCAGGATAAGGTGCAGCAAATGCAACACGTCTTTTGTCGCTACTTGTGTTAGTAAAATGGGTCATAAATAAGGATTCACCTGTGAGTGCACGCTTACCAGCACTGAAGAACTTACCCATCAAACCATCATCGCCACCGGTGCCATCACCCATCTTAGCTTCAAATGTAATATCCTCTTCCATCCAGTTCATAGCACCCGCTTCAGCAACGATTGTCTCGCCTCTATCAAGTTCTACTTCAACAACCTGTATGTCATTTCCAATTATTTCATAGTCTACTTCGTGGCTCTGCATGTTTATTCCTCACATCTTTAATGTTATACATATCTTTAAGTTTAAATATATATTTTGGGATATATAGCTACGCAATACCTATAACTCCTGATGAAATAATAGCATATATCATTGAATGTCTCAAGGTAAATTAGAAACTCAAAGGAATACATACTGAAATCTGAACCCTCAAATTTATGTATAGTCTCTTGTGTATAGGGCAAAGTTTTCTTCAACCTTTTACGCTATAATTCGTTAAAAAGGAAAGCAAATTTAGTGAAACTTATATCAATTTGACAGCAATTATGCAACATGTAAAAGCATTTAAGGTTCAGTTGCGATTATCATAATTTTGTGGAGTCTGATTTATGCACGGTCCAATGTCAGGTTCAGGACGCGGTAGTTCACGCCGAATGGGAATGAGTTCTTATGGTGGTAGAACGCGCCGAAAAAAGGGGAATCATGAGTTAACGACAAAGGAAGAAGTCCCTGAACTCTTACAAAAACGGGCACAAGAATTGCTTGAATCAGGTGAAGAAGTAAATATCGCTGTTTCAACTGATCTAAGGTTTGACGGCACTTATGGAAAAGATTGGCTATTAGCTACAGACAAACGACTGATTGCTTTCAATCAGACCGGTGTTCTTGGACACGACATTCGTGAGGTGGCTCTCACCTCCGTTGAAGACATTGAAATCCTTGAGATGTACGGAAATAACATACTCAAGATTACCACCTCTGAAAATGCCTTTGAATTGGCACGCTATTCCAAAAGATTAACCCCAAAATTCAACCTTGCTGTATCAGAATTGGAAAAACTATCTTCAATAAATGAAACTGACACTGGAGGCAGGGAACATGCAAGGCGCGGACCTGGACGCAGACGTCGCGGACCTGGTGGTCCTCCAGGAATGCAACCTGGCGGTGACAAAAGCCGATGTGAGAAGTGTGGTGAACCTATACCGAGTTGGTCCGGTGTCTGTGTAAACTGTGTTCAAAAAAGTAAACTCATACTCCGACTCCTCAAATATGCTGTGCCATTTTTACACGTCATCATTCCTGCTTTCCTAATGATGCTGGTAATCCGGTTTCTCAATGTCCTACCTCCTCTTTTAAATAAAGAAGTAGTCGACAATATTTTGATGCCAGTTGGAACTGCTGTCTCTACAGGACAACCACTCCCAGAAACATCTTGGGGACGACTCCAAGGTATAGCAGATACGTTAATCGAATGGTTCGGTAGTATGCCACTCGCTGGGAGTTTTGGACACCTAATTACTATTATTCTAATGATAGTTGGTCTTAGAGTCTTTACAATGGTTACTTCATCTGTCCGTGGATATATGATGTCATGGGTAGGACAGAATGTCACCCGACGCCTCCAAAACGAGACCTACGAACATCTTAATGCACTCTCCATTGACTTTTTCCATGAACGCGACACTGGCAATCTTATGTCCAGAATCACACATGATGTGTCTAGACTCAGAGACTTTATCGCTAACGGATTACAAGATATTGTTGGCGATTCATTCACTATCATTTTTATGTGTGCTTTCATGTTTTCTGAACATTGGAAACTTGCGTTATGGACGTTAATTCCGGTCCCTTGCCTAATCATCTTTACTATCGTTTTTGGCAAAAAGATGAGCAAAGTGTACCATGTATTATGGAAACGGTACGCGAACATTAGTACAATTCTCGCAAGCACAATCCCTGGCGTACGTGTTGTGAAGGCTTTTGCACGAGAACGGTATGAGATAAGTCGGTTTAGCGAACTAACCCATCAGGTCTTTACTGGTGAAATGAACGCAGCAAAACTTGGGACGCTTTACCGTCCGATGATGCATTTTATTACCTATTCCGGTTCTATCATCATCTGGTTTGTTGGAGGTTGGCAGATATTCCAAGGTGATTTAACACTCGGCACCCTGTTCATGTTTCAATCATACATGATGCAGTTCTTTGGTCCTGTGTATACACTTTGCCAAATGAATGAAAGATTCATCCGAGCAGGCACTTCAGCAGAACGGGTGTTCGAAATTTTGGATACACCGCCAAGCGTCGCAGACAAAAGGGATGCAGTTGCACTCGCGAATATTAGAGGGGCAATCGAATTCAAAGATGTTTATTTCTCTTACGATAGCGAAAAGGATGCCCTAAATGGTGTAAGTTTCCAAGTACAACCCGGCGAAATGATAGGATTAGTTGGACATAGTGGTGCAGGAAAAAGTACACTCATCAATCTCATTACACGTTTCTACGATCCCAATGAAGGCACAATTGAAATTGATGGACATAATAGCCAAGATATTCGTTTAAAGGCACTACGGCAACAGGTTGGTGTCGTGTTACAAGATCCGTTCCTGTTTGCTGGGACAATCGCCGAAAATATCGGTTACTCAAAACCGGGAGCATCTCGACATGAGATTATCGCATCTGCTAAAGCCGCAAATGCACACGACTTTATCATCAAATTCCCCGATGGTTACGACACGATGGTTGGTGAACGAGGCGCGCGCGTCTCTGGTGGTGAACGACAACGCATATCAATTGCACGGGCAATCTTGAAAGACCCGCGCATTCTAATTCTTGATGAAGCCACTTCATCTGTAGATACTGAGACGGAGTCCAAAATACAAGAAGCATTGGAACGGTTGGTGCAAGGGAGAACAGTGTTTGCAATCGCGCATCGACTGTCAACCCTAAAATATGCCGATAGACTCATCGTGTTGAAAGAAGGTGAGGTAGACGAAATTGGGACACATGAAGAACTAATCGCAAAAGCTGGCACTTATGCCAATTTGTGTCAAAAACAGACTGAATTATCTAAAATTCGTGCATGGTAGACTCATGAACTGATAAAAGGAGGTACGCTGATGAATGAAGCAATTAAGGTAGCAGACGAATTAGAATTCATTGACGCAAACAAAGTTAACATTGGACGGAACGCATTTGCAGAACTTGTTGTCCAACTTCCTGACGGTACAACTCACACGAAGGTTGAACCTGTGCGAAGTTTTCCCGTCAGTGAAACCAACAAATACATTGCACTTGTAAATGATGAGGGAGATGAAATCGGTATAGTTGAAGATGTAAGGAAGTTATCACCACAATCACGCGATGTCCTTACAGAAGAGCTTCAAAAAAGATACTTTATGCCGAAAATAACTAAAATAAACTCGCTTGATGGACAATTTGGCGTTACGACGTGGAATGTGGAAACATCACAAGGCGATGTAGAGTTCGGAATCCGTACTCGATACGATATCGTGACCCTTGAAAGTGGTCGAGTTTTGTTAAAAGATGCTGATGGCAACAAATATGAAATTGAAAACTACAATAAATTAGACCCAAAAAGTATTGCATTACTTCAAACGCAAATGTAGTAAAATCAGGTATATTAAGGAGAACATCTTTGGTAAATGCTAAAATAGAACGAATCGAATGGGCGCGCCTAACAGGTGAACGTCCAAGAAAAGCCGGCTGCAACTCAAGACTCGGTGAACACGGCTTACATGTCCGTCCACCCATAGCAAGGATAACTACATCAGACGGTGTAAGTGGAATCGGGTTTTCGTCAATATCACAAGATAAGGCAGAAGCAATCGTCGGTTTCCAGTTGAGCGATGCGTTTGACCCAGAAAATGGTGTTAAAGAAGAATATCAGTTCATGGAATACCCGTTGTGGGATCTCGTTGGGCAGTTAGAACAAAAACCTGTATATGCAATGCTGTCTGGAGAAGACGGTGATTTCCAAGCACCGTGTTATGATACCTCTCTATATATTGACGATCTCCATATAGAAGATAATGCAGAAGCAGCAGCACTTATCGCCTCTGAAGCACTTGAAGGGAAGGCACGTGGACACAATGCATATAAGATCAAGGTTGGACGTGGTGCAATGCACCTGCCACTTGAAAAAGGCACACAACGCGATATTGATGTGATAAATGCTGTCCGTGATGCAGTGGGACCTGATGCAACAATCCTAATTGACGCAAATAACGGCTACAATCTCAACATTACGAAGCAGGTATTAGGTGGAACAGCAGACGCAAATGTCTATTGGATGGAAGAGGCATTTCACGAAGATGCACGAGTATACAGTTTGTTGAAGGAGTGGTTGAACGCTGAAGGAATTAAAACAAAAATTGCTGATGGTGAAGGTGGAGCATCACCACATCTAATCAACTGGGCAAAGGATGGGTTGGTGGACATCGTTCAATACGACATCTTCCATCCCGGATTTACAAGATGGTTGGAATTGGGTCCAGAATTGGATGCTGTCAATGTCGGTACAGCACCACATCACTACGGTGGTTACTACGGTAATTTCGTAACAGGTCACCTCGCTGCTAAGATAGAACGATTTGAGTTTGTCGAATGGGATCATGCAACAACACCCGGAATTGACGACTCCAATTACACTATTTCAAATGGACACGTAAATATCCCTAACCTTCCCGGCTTCGGGTTAAAGATAGATGAAGAACCCTATCAAAAAGAACTCAAAGAGAATGGTTTTATTGTCAACGCTTAGATTGAAAGGAACACAATACTATGCCACATTTATCAGACGCAGATAAAGAATTTTTCAAAGAAAACGGTTATTTAGTAGTTCGAGGCGCGCTAAGTCAAGAACAAATTGATGCCGCATTAGATAAAGTCTGGGATTCACTTGAAGAAGACAGAAACGACCCTGAGTCCTGGATCAAAAAAGGATATCGGACAGCTCCGATTGGTGGTGATGATGCTATACGTGGCACCATCTACGGCAACAGTGTTTTTGAAATGGCTGAAGAGATGGTAGGAAAGGGAAAACTAAATACAGGAGGCGGCGCAGGTCCTCATATCAATTTTCCCGATCCTGAAAGAGAATATCGTGAACCCCGTGGGCACCTTGACGGTTACCATACACCGACCAACGGCGTACCAAAAGGCGTTGTCGGTTCATTTACACTCGGTGCAACTGTATATATTGATACTGTGGAAAAACATGGGGGTGGCTTTACAATATGGCCCGGAAGTCATAAAATCTGGGCTGAATACTTCAGACACCACGACTTGGATAGCCTTCCCGGAGGCGTTGCTCCTTTTGATTTAGGACAATGTTATGAATTCACTGGTGAAGGAGGAGATGTCTGTTTCTGGCATCACCAAATGAGCCACACTGCAGGACCGAACTGCGGACGTAATGTCAGGATCGCACTTATCGGTAGATACCGTAGAACAGACCTTGATGAAATTAAGTTTGATACTCCCGAAGATATGTGGAAATATTGGGATGGTATTTCGTAACAATAGATAAACATCTGGAATTGATTTACCAAACGTTCGGTGTGAAAGCCCTATCCTTTAGGTTAGGGATGAAACACCGCTAACGTCTCCATTTATCAAAAAACGCTTGATTTTGTTCAATAAATGTGGTATGATATTCCTATCATTCGGATAGGAAAGCATTCACCTACTTCCTGTAGGTGTCCTATCCACTCAAATGCTTGAGTTGGAATGATGGGTGATAAAATCATTCAATACCACATTCGGTTGTATGAGACTGC